>OGRC01000227.1_pt1 | contig 49531 bp, 45 predicted proteins | sample 1553431 | NCBI WGS metagenome assembly OGRC01 (sample SAMEA2580064, study PRJEB22360) | human gut metagenome | biome: human gut; feature: human-associated habitat; material: faeces | place: Denmark | collected 2008/2010
GCCCCTCGGACGGCTCGCTGTAGTTGACGTCGCAGTTGCCGGCCACGCGGTAGATGGGATAGGGCACCGGCTCCCTGCGCAGCTCCAGCGCGGCGTTCAGGTCGTACAGACCGTCACCGAGGTAGAACATGGCGTCGGCGGTCTCGTTTTGCAGCACCCACCGCAGGTCGCGCAGACGGCCATGAACGTCGGAAATGACTAGAATTTTACACATAGAAATAGACTCCTGTTGAAAAAGGCTTCTCCCCTGGGGGAGAATCTGTCCGCGAAGCGGACTGATGCGGGGAGAGTGTGCCCTGACAGCCCGTTACCGGGCGGCAGTGGCAAGGTCTGCCCTCATCCGTCTGCGGGCGGGGCCGCAGACACCTTCCCCCGAGGGGGAAGGCTCCCATTTTACAGCTCCTGCTCCATCAGCAGCTTTTTCAGCGGCAATAGCGCCGCGGGCTCGGCGCTGAAGGTGCGGATGCCGAGCTTTAAATAGGCCGGCATGGCATCCACGGCGGCCACGGTGATACCGCAGAGGTAGACCTGTGCGCCGTGCTCCCGCGCCTGCTCCAGAATGCCGCTGACAAGGCGCAGCACGGCGGGGTTCGTCAGCTGGTTCACGGCGGCGGTGGGGTTCTGCACAAGGCCCAGCGTGTAGCGGGTCAGATCCTCAATATCCACAGCCATCAGCTGCGCGCCGTGCTCCATCATATCCCCGGCCATGACCGCGGCGGACGGCATGTCCACAACGCAGCGCGTGGCAATGTTCAATCAGATTCCGTTCATGGTCGGCTGGCTCAAAGAACTTGGCAAGGTAGCCGAAAGCGTCTGCCAGTTCCTGAATGCCGTAAAAGAGTCGAATAAGATTCCGTCCAACGATACATCCGAAGAAATATGATTGCAAAAGCGAAAGCAATATCGCACGGCATAAACGCCATCCGTTACATTACCGGCGAATCACAGCACAAAAAGCACCCGGAGAAAATCCATCGGATATCGGACAATCTGCTGCCGTCGCAACCGGACACTATGGGGATATGGAACTCCATGCAGCTGACCTTATCCCGCTTCCGACCGATAAAGAACTCGGTCATCAGAATTGAGTTAAGCCCATCCGCAGAACATACCCGATTCTTTGACACAGAAGAGTGGCAACAGCTCTGGCAGGATTTCGTTGCGGAGTTTGACAAACAAGTGATTACCGGCAAGGACGAAAAAGTCCGCTCTTGTCCGACCCATTTGGCCAACAGCAAATACACCGTTTGGCTGCATACGGAATCCGAAGGCGGAGTTCCCCATCTCCATGCTGCCGTCTGTCGCATGGATGAAGACGGTAACATCAACAACGACCACAACATTCATCTCCGTGCGCAACGTGCTGCCGAACGTGTGGCAAAAAAACGTGGCTGGACGACGGCGGCGCAAGTCAGAAATTCCCATATCCACCAAGTGAACCGTGACTGCATGGATGCGCTGAAATCAATGCAATCGTGGTCATGGGAAGCGTACAAAAATGCTCTTATACGGAAAGGTTACACGGTACATGAAAGAGAAGACGGAAACGGTATTCTCCGAGGCTATGCGCTCGTGAATGGAAACACCAAATACAAGGCTTCTGAACTGGGAGTTGGCAGAAACCTGATGATCTCGAAACTGCCTAAAACATGGGAGAAACTGCATTATAAGCCGCAGGTTAGCACTTTGAACACTCCGTTTAAGGGGTCTCAAACAGAGCAAAACTTCAAACCGTCAGCATCCGCCGATTATGGCAGATATAAGACTTATCATCCCGATACACTCCCTTATACACTCAAGCAGGAAGATAAAGGACACCATTTCTATATTCCTGAAAAAGTGCTTGACTGTTTCAATGAAGAATTTGATTACAGGTATATCGCCAACAGTCGGGAACTGACTGATATGGCGGTAGCTATCTTTGTCGGACTGCTTGAAACACCCAACGTTGCCACCGGAGGCGGTGGCGGAGGTTCGCAAAGCGATTTGCCTTGGAGAGATAAGGACGAAGACGATTTGCAATGGGCCCGCAGATGTGCCCGTGCTGCCGGTCGCCAATTGGGAAAGAAACCGAAAATTGGATTAAAACGATAGCTACATGAAAAAGAAATTCGATTTCACCGCAGCAATGAATGAAGCGGAAGCCATAAAGCCCAATCCCAAGAATGAATATCTGGAGGAAGAAAATCGACTGCTCAACCTGAATATAAAAGAACTTGCCAGCCTGAATGACAATGTGCATGAAATGAGTGTAAATCTGGTAAATTCACTCCAATTTTTACAGGAGTATAGATTGACTATTACCAAAAATACGCAGGAGCAAGCCGAAAAATTCGGACAAACTGTCCTTGACAAGTTCCTTCAACAGATTCAAGACAAATGTAATGAAACTGAACGAAAAATCCGCAAGGCTAACAGATATATTTCAATGCCATACACAGCATTCTATATCTTGATCATCATGCTGGTTGCTCTATCTTCTTTTTTCGTCAGCATAATTGTTGCAAATGCCGAGATATTACATTCAAGTCTGATTTGGAAAGCGGTTGCCTGTTGTGCACTTATTGCCGTTATAGGAATTGTCATGGCGATAGTTGTGTCGAAAATTCTAGATAAATAAAAATGTCTCAACCGAATAAGCGATTATCGGTTGAGACTTTATTTTACATTATATCAGCAACTGCTACTTACTCCCCTTGCTCCAATACCCCTCTAATTTGCTTATCAAAATCAGAATCAATAAATTGAGTTCGATTAAAAATATCATACTCCTGTTCTGCCTTGGCTTTTGCCTGAGCCGCAGAAATGCACCCCTTATCTGGCAAAATCTGATAATCCATAAATGAAAGGAACTTGTTTACGCTACCAGAGAATTGCTCCATATTGAATGTATTCCGACGCCTGATAAGATTCTCAATATAGTCGAAGAATGCAGATACAGCAAGTTCCAATTCCTTTATTTCCTTTTCTTGCAGATAGTTTTTGGCCACAGTAACATCAGACTTCAAGATACGCCCATTGGGAGAGTTCTTCCAAGTAGTCAACCCCATGTGTTCTTTGGTATGATCCGCATTGTGATACACAATTTCTGCAGCAGTTTGCCCTATAATTGCATAGTGAAACCGATTTTGAATCATCGCATAGAAATCGTGGGTTGTTGGCGAGTTTTTGTCATAGTCAATGCTACACTCGGCATATATATCTGTAATCTTCTGCCAAATCCTACGTTCACTGGCACGGATGGAGCGTATCCGTTCAAGCAGTTCTTGAAAGTAATCCTGCCCAAACACAGCCTCGCCCTGCTTCAACCGGTCATCATCGAGAACAAATCCCTTTTTAATGTATTCATTCAAGATTTTAGTTGCCCATTGACGAAAGCGAGTGGCTTGGAGCGAATTTACACGATAACCAACCGAGATAACAGCATCAAGGTTGTAAAACTGCGTGTTATATATTTTGCCATCTTCGGCAGTATGTGCAAATTTTGCACATACTGAATCCTGCTGTAACTCAGATGACTCGAATATATTTTTGAGATGCTTGGAAACGACAGTTCTATCCACACCAAAAAGTTGAGCCATCGCCTTTTGTGTACACCAAAGAGTTTCATCCCTGATGATTACCTGCACCTTGCCTTCCTCTTCTGGAAGATTGTATAATATGAATTGTATTTCGTTTGGCATGTACTTATGTTTTATAGGTATTCATAGTTATTAATACATAGTTACATCCTTACATCATAAAAATTAGGAATAAATCTATAAATCTTCTTATATTTACTAACATCTTCTGAAGATATAATTCCTTTTTGAACTAAATCAGATTCCTTGTCTTGTATATTTAAGACCTGATTTAAATAACTAGCTTCTCTATATGTTAAATTAGGAATCTCAATTTCATATGGTTCTACAGTGGATATATAATCAAGATCCTCAAGATTTAAATTTAAATCTTGATCATTTTTATCTAGCACAATTCCACCGCATGTAAACATTCTAGCACCTCGATACTCACCGTATCTGATATTATACAAGGATTTATACATCAAATTTTCTCCTAATTTATTTCTATCCTTCAATATCTTATTTGAATGATTTTCTAACATTCTCTTTATTGTGTGGGAAGAATTTACATCTGTGCAACAGCCTTCTTGGATATCAAAAGGTACCAAATTACCATATAATTCTCTTAATTCTTCATTGGAATATGGTGTTTCTTTATCTTTTCGTAATTGCCGATTGCAAGACATTATATATATACTCCCTCTAGGTATTGCATGTAGAACTAACTCTAAATCTGTAAATATGTCCATCGATAGCACATTGTCATAATCTAACCAAACAATACTAGGTTTACTTAGATCTATTGATGAGAGCATGTCAGATGAGTGTCCTTGCAAAATTGAAATACACGAATATGGTTTGTTGAATTCCAATTTTGGTTTACAATACTTCTCTTCAATACTATACATCGTATTAATATGTAATTCACGATGGAATAACTTAAAGTCTGTAAAAGATAGACCACCAAATCCTACATATTGATATTGTTGCTTGAACACTCCAATAATACGAGCAAAAGATGCTAAGAGCATTCGTCTTTCAGCAAATTTGCAAGGTCGTATTTCATAATTCAGAACAGTTGGACTCTTCATTTTTAATAGCTTCCATTTTTAGATAATACTCAAAGGTAGTATTCCCCAATTCCTTATAGTTTTTAGCCTCTGCATGCTCTTTTGCCAATTCCGCCAAATCTTTGTTTGCATCATATGCTATTCGAACATATTGCTTTTTTCTAGAAATAATATCCATATCCAATTCTGGCGCATAAAATTGCTTTTGAGGATGATCTGTAAAGTCATACACCTTCAGCTCTACAGCTGAAATTTTATCAAAAGTCTCACATAGAGTTTGTCTATAATCATTAGCTTCATCGCCCATTTTGGGTATTTTTTTCAAAAACTCAAATACCTTAATCATAGCATTCTTCATTATAGGTAAAAGAGCCTTATAAACTTCTGAGGTTGCATCAACTCCCTTTTTAGTTGTGGTTAAAGGTAGATTTAATGTCTCCTCCGAATCTAAAAACAATATTCCTCGAAACATTACATAATTTATATGCCACTGCGGTATTGGGTGGACTCCCCAGCCTGTTATGTTAGAAGTATCAGCTTCAAGAACTAAGCGATTGTTACAGTATATATACCATCCTGAATTTTTAGGTTCTCCAATACCTCCCAATCCTGCAATAATACGATAATTTACATCTTCAATCACACCATCTGCATAATACGGCTTACTATATTCAGAAATCAATAAATCAATACGCTTTCCTGTAAGTTCCCTACCATTAAGAGTAATCCTTATTCCTTTCAGCAAACTAAAATTTAATAGTTTTTGAATATCGTCAGAAAGATCGTTCAGAAAACTGTCGTCCGCGAATAAATCAACAACTTCACTATTTAAATTTGAGATTTTAATTATAGTACCATCGTTTCCATTAGGCTCTTGTACAAAAGAGTATGAAAAACTCCAATCATCAATAGTCGCCTCTAAACCATCTTCTGTTGTTACTTTTTTAGTTTTCTTACTCCATTCATCAACATTTACTTCTACCTTAAAATGGTCATTTTTACATTGTGATTCCACAGTAAAATTTCGACCAATCTTAAATAGAGAACGTTTCATCCCTATACCAAATCTTCCTACTGTATTGTTAACTTTCGGTGCCTCTTCTGGACGTCCAAACCTAAAAGCATATTTTTGAGCTGTTTCCAATGAAAAACCACCGCAATTATCCTGAATAACAAACTCGTTATCATTAATTATTAAATTAATCCACAATCCATCGTAGGTTTCAGAATTAATACGATTTGCACCATCTATCGAATTGTCCAATAAATCAATAATGGCATCTTCGATAGATATATCCCGAGTTATCATTTCAATGAAGAATTTTTTAGTCGGGTTTCCTTCTATAATATTAGTATCCATAACTTTATATCTTATGACAACACTTGGTCCAAAGCATTAATATAAATAGGGAGATTCTCATGCTCTATTCCAAATTGTTTCTCAATCATAAATTTCACAATCATTTCGCCATCAATCAGAATTATAGGCACTGCTCCATGTTTAATAGAACAGGCCATAGCATCTCTGGTAAAGGAAGATGTGGTGAAGAATATTCCTTGCTCATACTCCCCTTGAATAGCTCCTCTAAATGCATCTATTTCTTTTCTCCTTACAGAGCCAACATTCCATCTTTTACATTGGAATGCAACACTCATATGTGCCAAGCCTATTTTTAATTTACCAAAGCCATCAATCCCTCCATCTTTACTCTTTTGAGTGACTGACAAGTCCGAAAAGCCATAAACATCCAAAAGATTCATGCAGAACTTCTCAAACTCGTATGGATTAAGGTTTTTCAATTGACGGAGAATTTTTTGCTGGAATGCTTCTACATACTCATGATGTAGCTCACGAACGGTCCGTAAAGAGGCCTGTTCCTTTGCAACACTCTTTACACGCCCTTTATTTTCCTCAATGACTCGGAATTTCCTGTTCGATTCATCATATACGAAATATTTCTTAGAAGATGCAGTTGGAAAATCTATTCCTAATGAATGCTTTCTGAGTTCTCCTCTTAAAACAGATATAGGGACTTGAGCTCGAAATGAGTATAAAGATCGTTCCATAATCTTTGCATAAATTTCTGTAACAGACATGAGTTGATTCTCGGAAGATAACAACACCTCCTTTGCCGCCTCTAGTATGGTATACTTCTTGCCCATAACTTACCTCATAAAAATTTCTTGTTTAACCCACTCCAAATCATTTGTGATTGATTGGTCTTGCATCATTTTCATTATGTAGTAAAAACCTCCATTAGCATACTCATTTATCAAATCTATTGCTTTTGTTGGCTCTTTCATAATGTCAAGAGAACCAACCTTAGCGATACACATACACAATAAAGCTTCAGCATCTTTTTCACCACCACCATTACACATTGTATTCAAACTAAATGGTCTATCAGCAATAGGTGATTGCAGAGGCCTACGTTCATTGTGTATAAAGCCAACAACGGCCGCCCAAACAAAACATTGCCAATGATATGAAAATACATTGTAGGCACCACCTTGTTTATTAGAGAATTTAAGGATTACATTATCCTTAACATTTTGCTCAAATGAAAATTTAATTTCAAATATATTTTCCATATAAGCCTTATTTTAAGATTGTTATTCGCGTTGAAACCTCATGTTGACCACGATCTGAATCCCCGCTATATATTTTACTCTCTAAATTATAAATTCTTGACACATTACTTTGACTTTGCAAATCAAGATATTTATCACTTTCTAAATCTACATCTTTAGTCAATATTATAGACTGTCCAAATATATCCTTGATACCAAGTAAGTATTTATGAGTAGTTTCTAAGTCAAAACTTGATGTTGGGGCATCACTTATAAATGGATAATAGGTACCCATTGCCTCTTGATTTAAAGACAATAATGCATTTATGATGCTCATCTTTTTTCTATCCTCATGGCTGGTATTAAGACCAGCATCAAACTCAATAGAGTAATCCTCACCAATCTTTACATTACCCTTATAACCATTATCATGTTCCGTAAATTTGGCATAAAAGATGTTTGCCCTTTCTTCAATTTTATGAAGTAAATCTTTTCTAGCACTTTCCTGAACCCTCTTACATATATCTTCAAGAAATGTTGAAATATGCTTCCATTCTGTCTCTGGAACTTTTGCAACAGTCGCATCTTTTACACCTAATTTTTCTAGTTCTCGTTCTGCAGTACGCAATTCAATTCGAAAATTATTAAGAGTCTGCTTGGAAGCTTCTAATTTCCTCTGTTGAGTCTCTAGGTTACTTCTACTTGCTCGTATCGTAGAATTGATAATTCCTGCTGTTTCTGCTTGGGTTACAGGATCCACTCCATGCTTCTTCTTTATCTCTTCTATTTGCTCATCTAACTTGCGTTTCTCCTCTTGCTTTCTTCTTCGCTGAGCCATAAATTTTTCCAGTTCATCTTCACTGTCTTTCCACTGCTTGTCAATTTTTGACAAAGATATTAGTAAGGAATCTGGATAATCCTGAATCTTACCAACAAACATATTAAACTGCTTAGACAGTTGCATATTGCTAGTATATTCTTCCATCTCCTTTAAATACTCTTCTTGCAATCTTAATCTTTCTGTTATATAATGATATGGAGCATCTTCTTCTGTAAATTCAGTACCACACACAAAGCATTTTTTATCCTTAAGTATTTCTTCTAACTTTGAGCGACTAGGATTATCTAAATACTTCTTTTCGGGGACAGTGTATTCTTCCTCTTTATGCTTCTCAATAATGTCTTTACATTGTTGAATCATCGGTTCTATTCCACGAAGAATCCACAAAGATGGAAGCTTTTCTCTCTGAAATTCATCTATACGAGTCGTTTCTGTCAAGAATTTGTTTATTTCATTTTCGCAATCCTTATATTTCTTTACCAACATTGAATAGCTCGCTAGTCCTGAGATCTTTGTTTCTCCATCAGCTAAAGCTATTTTGATAGTTTCAATATTAGTCTCAAGTTGCTTTTTATTTTCTTCTTCTTTAGCAATCTTGTAGTTCAATGTATCAATGGCAAACAATAAACCTTTAACACTTGAATTATGCTTATTTACTTCCTTCAATTTGCGACTTTCAATTCCAGTAATCTTCAATTTGGACTTGCTGATTATTTCTGAAAGTTTCTCATAGTAAGGAAAATAAGAAATATGTTTTACGGCTGCTTTTAATGTCTCTTTATTCCTAAAATTAATAAGACTTTCAAGTGATTCACCCTGAAACCAAATGTAGTTTCTAATACCATCTGGGAATAACTCGTTAATTTTATCCTCAGCCATCATATCGTTAAGTACCTTTGTCCCTGTATTGGAATCAAAAGATACTTTCAACATATTAGGTCTTACTTGCCATGCATTATCAGAATCCCACTCATCTTCGTCAAGCCTTAATGCACTGACAGAACGTTCTATTATATAATTTACACCTCTATCATCTTCAATCTCTATCTGTACAGAAGCTGTAATTTCATCATTTACTTGTGCATTAAATAAAGCTCTTTTATTGATGAACTCATAACGCTGCATTGCAAATTTTGCTGATTGTGGCAGACTATCAGTTGTACACCAACCAATCCCAGTGATATATATCTTACCGAATAACACCCAATAAAAAGCATTAAATAGCTTGGATTTTCCTTTTCCACCATTACCTATAATAAGATTCAAGCCATTAGAAAAATCCATAGTCTGACTTTCATGGTAAGATTGGAAATTTTCGATAGTAATATTTTTGATAATCATAACTTTCGTATTATGAGTTACATATATTTTTAATATTGGCAATATACTGATTGGTTAATGCATCTGCATCTCCAGCACTAGTTGATAGATCAGTCAACATTTTGGCAACCTCTTTTGCTTTTCCAAAGTTCACAGTAACTTTCTCAGTACCAGATTCGACTGTCTGATCAATTTCCTTCTCAATTGCCTTATACATTTCGTCTTGTATAGCCATAGTATATTATTTATAGTTATTATTTTCTTCTTCAAGCATTTCAAATAAATCTATTCTCAAAGCTTCGCAATAATTTTTCAAATCTCCATATAAAATGTCTATTTGATTATCAGCAAGGGCGGCAAAGTTTACAATTCTTTTAACTTCGCTCAGGAAAATACTACGTTCTATACCCCGTGAATCATTCATCACATTTGGTGGCGTAACGATCAAATCCCAGATTTTCGCCTTATCCTTTCCTTCGCTTTTTCTTAGTACACGTCCACGCCGTTGAACAAATTGACGAGGATTACCAGTACTTGAACAAAAGATTGCATGTTCTGCACGTGGTATATCAACACCTTCATCCAAGCATTTCATTGAAAGTAAAATCTGAATATCTCCATTTGCAAAACTTTTCAATATATTGGGAGCATCGTCAAGTCCACTAATGTATTTATGATAACTATATCCTTGATTCTTGAACATTTGAGCATACTCATCTATGATATGAACATCCTCTTGGTCTATATCGTAATAATCTCTTTCTGAGTAATCAGGTTCATATCCTTCTGGGACAAAGACAAAAGTATAATCTAACTTCCGCTTCTGTTTTAGGTCTTCCAACAGGTTTGAGATAGCCACTTTTTTGTTTTCTGCCTTATGTATAATCCTTTTACGCTTCAATAATAATTTTTCAGCTTCAGGTTTATATTTCCCAGTATCAGAATCTATAAATTTCCGCAACTGTGTAGATATATTTTCATATTCGTCCATTTCTAACCCTGTCAATTCAACAAAAATGGGGAAATAATCATAATGGCATAAAATATTTTCTTCTATTGCTTGCTTCATCGTATATCTATATGTATACTCAGGTGCTCTAGAATTAAAGAATTCATATAATTTTTCCGAGCCGAAATCATCATATATACGCTCTGGGGTTGCAGACAAGCCAATACGCCATTTAATATTATATGGTAGATTCTTCAAAGAACTTGCAGAACCTATATTATGAGCTTCATCAGCAATATAAATAAAAGTATCTAGACCTTTACCCTTATGAAGAAATAATTGTATATCTTTACGATTAAATGTCGCATAAGTTGTAATGATGATAATACTTTTGGACTGATCCAATAAACTTCTTGTCGTATATCTACTCAAAATATTTTTCCAATCCTTTTCTGTATGTGTAGATATAATATTTTGAAAATTGAAAGCCTCCGCCTCTTTTTGCCATTGAATAGCGAGCGCCTGTGTAGGAACTACAATAATGGCTTTATAAAAACCATTCTCTTTATATTGTTTCCTTAAACAATTTAAGGCTGTTACAGTTTTACCGGAGCCAGTAGCCATAGCAAATACTCCATTTCTTCCATTCTTTATCCACGCATTATACGCATCTATTTGAATGGTTCTTTCTTCAGGAAATGGGAAACGAGGCTCTTGCTCTTTCAATTCTATTTTGTCAAGAACTCTTTGAGACAAGGGCTTACAAAAATCATTAATAGATTTATCCTCTCTTAAATCTATGCTAGTACCAAGCAACTGTTTTAATGATTCTTTGTGAAAATTCTCACTAATATAAGTTTTGACCTCATCTATGGGTATATGGATTAAATGAGGCGTATCATTTTCCCAAGATTTATCAAACAAGGTTTGATATTCTGATATTCTTTTATTATCATCTGGCGATGTAAATACAGTGATAGTTTCACTATTAAGCTCCAATGCAGAATGAGAAAAGTTTGCAGAACCTATAAACGCAACTTTATTCCCTTCATCATCAGTAAAGATTCCATATTTATCGTGACCAAGCCCTCCTTTAGTTGAAATAGTTGCAATAAATTCAATTCTATTGATTGAAATTAGATATGACAAACAATGGAAAAAGTGTTCATCCTCCTTAGAAAGTGTTTTTGATAATTTTTTAATATCTGACAGTATGCGATTTTCAAAATTCTCAACCAAATGCTTTTGACCATTTTTTATGGCCTCTTTATCTTTTTTGCTAAGAAGATGATTCATGACAACACGCATTTTGCCTCCATTCGCAATGAATAAGGCAAAACCATATGCTAAACTTCTTATTCCACTTGATGAAAAGAATCCCAAACCTAAATCGAAAGTAGAACTTTCAATCAGTGCTTCAGTAAAAAAATCCTTAGGTTCATCATATCCTGAAGAATAACTATGTTTGAAATGCACATCTCTTAACATATTATATCTTCTAATCCATTAGTGATTTTATCTATAAGATAATCGTAACCATTTAAATTCGGATTATCTTGTAACTCTTTATTCATTAGTTGCAGTCCGTCATCAATATGCAGTTTAATGTATTTAGGGATATCTTTATCTGTTTTATAAAGTCCATATTTTACACAAATAAGTCCAATGTAATATGGCAAGTTATTTCCGAATAAAACATTCTTGCTATACTCCTTACCCTGAGAATCTGCAATATCAGTCAAAGACAACAAACGATCTTTAGAGAGAGAATATGTTAATGCTATTCTAGCAATTATATTCTCTGCACCCAAATTAAACTTTCGACTTAGGTCTGTAACAATATCTTTGTTAGCCCTTGATGTTTTTATTGATGTAAACATAGCTATGACAATGTTTCAAATAGTTTATTAGGAACAATCTTCTTAAACGAAGAACAGCCATCCTCATTCTCTATAACGTAAACTCTATTAACATTTGGCAGCAAGGCATTATATTCATCTTCCGACAGCTCTTTGCCGAGCAACGGGAAAATAACCACTTGCTTCGATACACTAGGATAGAACTTTGTTATAATATTGCGAGAGTGAATGCTGTCAAACTTCTGCAAGGGGCTATCGATAAATACAGGGAACTCTATACCAGATTCCTCAACAAGTGCATTAAGAATTGCAGTTGCGTATAATTGCTGTTCTCCCTTTGATAGCTTTTCTTTGCTAATAATTTCTCCGGTCTTATCTAATAGTTCAATTTCAATAATATCATCTTGCAAATCAATCCGCACATTATGTATAAAATCAGCTTTATGCATCAACACATCAATACCAGCCATTATCTTCTTCTCCAGTGATAACTTGCGTTTTGCTCGCAATTCAAATAAAAAAGTAGTCAATTCACCAATGAGTCGTTCTGCAATAATATCTTTCTCTTTATCAGATTTATCAACTCTAACATTTTTCGCAACCTCAGATAATTGTTTCTTTAGTACTTTAATATCTTTATTGAGTGTTCCAATCTGTTCAGACAATTGGCGTGTTTGAATATCTAGCTGTACCAACAATTCATCAACCTCAGCCTTACGCATTCTTATCTCTTTGACATTTGCATTACCATCATCATATTCAGCCTCCACAATCTTACGCTGTGTCTTGGCTAGGAACAATGCATTATTTTTAATATCTTTTACTAATTGCTTGAATATGCCACTGAAAGAGTATCTAATATTGTCAAATAATGCTTGGAATTCATTTGCTTCATTATCAGTGTAATCAACTAGTATCTTGACTTCCTCAATAGTAGCATCGCTTATGTCAAGAATATTTTTAGCAAACACTTCGGCTATTATATGCTCAATTGCTTGCTTTTGTGAAGTGGAAAATTTTAAAGTGGCTACAGCGTCTGTAATTTGAGTATGGGTAGATTGCAACGCAGAATTGATTGCCTCACAACTTGCCGCAGACGTTTTGACATCTTTTTCTGCAGCAACTTGCCTCATCAAATTGGCAAATAATTTTCCAGATATAGCAAAAGGTGCTATATCCAACATATCACGTAATTGGTTTTTCAGTTTCGTATCCTTGTCTTTTAGTGCAACAAGCAACTCTTTCTGTTTTTTCAGTTCCTCGACACTTATTGCATTACCTTCTCGAATCAATCGTTCCTGCAATTGAACAGACTCGGTTCTGTATTGTTGGATTTGACTATCTACATTTTCGCGTTCCGCTTCTTTGGCTTTAATTTTAGCCTCTATATCAGTCACACTGCCAGTAAGCTTGTCTAACTTAGCCTTGCTTACGGTAGAACCGGCATTTCGTCTAAATTTAAGGCGAAGATTTTCAAGGTTTCGTTTAATGTCCTCATACTTTTTAATACCCAAAACCTCACTATATGCAGTACTCAAGCGACGCTTCTCATCAATAGACTTTACTTCAGCAAGATTAACAATCTTTTCGGCATCAAAGAAGAAGAATTTTGCGATATCTTTTGACAGAATAAAGTCGTTAATAAAGATATCATAACCGACCTCTTTGGCTAGTTCATTAACCTGGCCGTCAATTAGAACCTCAACAGACTCTATATCAAGAAAATAATCATAGGTTCTACGAATGGTTATAGTTCGGCAAGGTATAGATGGAATAAATACATCGGTTAGACTGATTTCTACATAGTACTGAGAATCTTCTTTTATGTATTCGCTCTCTGAAGAATAGCCGTGCTTTCCAATTTGCTTTCGCTCTTCTAAACTAACTTCATATGCGTTAACAGCATTTACCAACTCCTTATGTAGACTCTGACGAGCATAATTCTTATATCCTTGCGCATCGTTGATGTCTCTCCTAAACTTCTCATCAACATCTACCATTAGTTTACCGTATAGACACCATACAAGTGATGTAAGGAATGTCGTCTTGCCAAAACCATTATTGCCAGCCACAAGAAATATGTTCTTTGTATCTGGCTTAAAAGAGGTTTTGTTATGCCCTCTATACGCTCTGTAATTATGTAATATTATAGACTCGATAAACATATCTTATTGTTGATTGAGGTAGTTATCTAATCGCTTCTCAATATCGCCTTGAAGACCATTGTTGTTCATTAAAATAGTCTTACTTTTTTGAAGCGACACCAAGTCATTAATCAAATGATAATCTTCAGGATGTTCTGCACAAACCTTTTCAAGAATTAGACGTTCTTGATATTGCATATTTTCAAGAGGCATATTTCGCTTGTATACCTCATTGTAAATGTCAGTTACTTTAGGTGAGAAGAAACCATCTCGATACCAATTGATTTGAATTGCAACTAATTCTTGGTTTGAAATCAACTCCATATGTGGTTTAACCTGCTGCATATCTCGCTGTAGTTCCAATAATTTACGAAGCATTTTGCAACGATACTCAAAAGTATAATTACCCTGATTATGTCCATCTGCATCTTGTGCGGTTTGTCCATTTCGGCGTGTCGCATATCGATTCTCCGATATGTTACGACCTGCCACCATCTCATCTCGATACCTTAATAGAGGAGCCATCCACTGATTGCCATTGTTAATAAGGGCTTTCATTGATTTATCTTCCTTCACAACAGTACATACCCAACAACCAAATCGACTCTGACCACAAGATGGTTGAGTTTTATCAGTTATCACAGTTGGACACTCATAATCATCAGCTGTTGCATCAGCATAAATTTGGAACAACTTCTTATTATCATATCCCCAAGGCGAAGGCTCGTTATTAAGAATATACCAAACCTCCTCTAAATATAGGTCCTTAATTGGAGGATATGTATAAGTATTGGGATTCAGAGGATGTTTTGTCAGACGCTTACCCTTGATTTCGTGGCGGCGTATAGACTTGGCACGAGTAGCACTCTCTGTAAGACGTGTACCAATAAGTACAATTGCTTCTCCCATTGCATCCACCTTATCCAATATAAATTGCGTAGTAGGCTTAATCTTTAATCTATCAGTACACCATCTGAAAGTGTTATTAGGTACAGGGTAGCCCTTACCCAAGAAACTAATCCAAAAACTATCCTCTAATTTCGGAACTGTTGTTTGAACGTTGATTGGCAATTTCTGTTCAATAGCGGCTACTCGAATTCGATCCATCACCTCGACAATATAGTCTGTGATGATTGGATTCTCAACAAGTGTATCATTATTTACAACATACACTTGTCGAGCAAGGGCAATGTTTCCCAACTCCTTTCGTATAGCAAGCAACGCTCTCCATACCAAAGTTAGAACAACTGTACTATCCTTACCTCCGCTAAATCCGATAATCCAAGGTATATTATTATCATTTTCAAGATACTGTTCCTTGATATCATCTATTATATAATCAATACGTTTTGACATTATAAATTACTCTTTCTGTGATTTTAATAATACACGAACATCAACATCTAACAAGTTGGCAATCTCTTGTAATTGCATAATAGAAGGCTGCGATTTATTTGAACACCATCTTGAAATTGTATTCTCGGACTTACCCATTTGCTCAGCCAGCCATCTATTGGTTTTCTGTCTTTCAACTAATACAACCTTAATTCTATTCATCACTATTTGTTGATTATTCGACATCATCATTCAATTAATACTCGTTAAATTGCAAACAAAATTACATCTAATTTTCCATATAGTCAAGTACATAGGCAATAAAAACATCATTTAGAGGGAATAAATGATGTTGACATAAAGCTATGCAAAAAACTTATATGGTATTTTCATCTATTCTATCAATGAATTTCTCCTTTGAAAAAATTATGCTGCATAAACATAATGTTTGCGCAGCATAATATACAACATCAATCGCATCTTATTGCTCAATTACATGCAAATCAACTCCATATCACTTGGAAATTTGGCGCATTTTCGTTTGGCAATTTGGAACATATGGATAGCTATTCCCTCTTATGCCGTTCGTCCAATACTCCGGCAAACACATCCATATCCCGCTTAGATATGCCCAATCGTACAGCCAATTCTCGCCATCCTTTTACAGCTTCAATTACCTCTGAAATAATCTTCTCTGCTGTTTTTCGGTTAAGCATATAGTCTTCATAAGCATCAAGTAAAGTGTTCAAATCAGCTTTGTTAGAAGTCGACGAGATAAGCAGACTTTGATATTCATTCAGAGTGGGATTCATGTCGTATGCAGGAGAGAGTGTCCATCCTTTTGCTGCCAAAAGAAAACCGTGATTGCGGAAATGGTCATCGCTGTTGCCAATGCAAATATTGAATGCCACACGGCGATAGAGTTCCAGCAAATTCCGCTCTACATCCGTACAGTTCTGAATAATAAAATCCACTATATCCAGATAACCATGCCCCGTACTCGCATTATCTCCGTCATTCAGTCCTAACAAAGTCATTGCGGAAGCAAAATGAATCCGTTTTCCGTCTTGGGTTCTGTCAAAACGCTCCGAAAGCAAGGTGTGATATTTTTCGCCTGTGGCAATAACTTTTGTTTTCGCAGCATTTACACCCGCTTTTATAGCAAGAAGATGACTGAAATGTTCCCACAGTCCGGCATCGTAATCATCCTTACGTGAAGGAAACTTAGCAACGTATAGCGTTTTATCCGTATCTATGACACTGGCTTTCGGTCTTGCACCGCCCAATGAAGAACCGGGTTGAACAAGTTGTACAATCCACTTTCTGTCGGGCAACACATTATCTTCTTCGCTTTTCTCAATCTCAGCACTGGCTGCAATCAATTCCCTAATATCCGTCAGAGGTGGAATTTTCAACGACTCACTTACATTTATAAACTCTCCTTCGGGGTTTTCCTTGAAGCGAAAAGCTCCCATTCGGGAAAAGTCATCGATACCGGTCAGGAAATCGAATGAAGATAACCGCCGTACAGGTCGCTTGTCTTCCATTGCTGCAAGCTGCTCACGACGCAACAATAGAGTACGTCCCCAACGGTCGGGTAAGGCATCGGAAAAACATCCGAATATATCTTTCTCCGGGTGTGTATATTGTTGTCCCGGATAATTATTCAAATCATCGCTCAAAAACAAATCACCATGCTTTTTCAACCATTCATCGCTAAACGAGAAGCAATAGCTATCCGAGCCACGAAGTGATTCGTAGCCCAACTCGCCGATGAGTTCTATCTCCTTCAGCCAGTCAAAATCAGCATATACATATAGTTTCTTCATAGCCTACTCCTTTTTGGACGCACGTTCTCTTGTCTTCAAACTCAAATCCTGCAATGCTTTCCCCAATTTATCTTCTTTTGCCAGCCACAGAATATCATCGTCAAGCTGTAAGGCATATAGCACACGCAAATAAATGCCGATTGCAACTGTCGGTGCGCCTTTCTCGATTCGGGATACGGTCAACGGAGAACAGGTAGCACGTTCAGCCACCTGAGCTACACTCAAATTCCTGCGCAAGCGAGCCAATTTTATCTGCTCTCCCACGACCTGCATCTTCTGCTCCAGTTTTCGGGGCAACTTGGTTCCCATTGTATTCTTTGTCATGTTCAAAACATCATATAATATGCAAATATAACAATTTTTATTTATTTAATGATGTATTATAGATAAAAATAGCGACGCCATACAACCAGACATGCGCATAATCCATTTTCAACAGCCCTCAAAGAACAACTGCTATTATATTATTCGTAAGTGCCATATACACCCATTAACGAACAAAATATTATTTGTTACATTCAATAAGCCTATTACAATATAATATTGGAAACGCATTCTGCTTACCAAAAGAAAAAACGACTTTACTTTATCCCCGTATTCATATATACGTGCATTAAAGTAAACCTAACAGAGGGAGAGAAAGAGATGGCTACGCCATGACATAATGAATCTAGAACTTTTCTCTTTTGGCAGCAAAACGTATAAACGACTAAAACATAAAGACAGAGCAAAATACAATTTCGGTTAGGACACAAGATGACCATATGTGAATCCGAAAAAATATCTGCTCTCTAATTTTACAAAACATTTTTGTGAAATAAATCCCAGCATTCCCTATTTTTACAGATAGACCAGTTTTGACTACATCAATTCTTTGTAATAATATGTTCTTAACAATTTTTGTAAATGACTAATATTATTACTTTTAGCAAGATCTATCATATCTTGGTAGGCAAAGTATTCTATTCCATATCTTTTAGTATGGACAGAACTATCTTGCAACTTTTTTAGTGCACTTTCTTCAAAGCCTCCTGTACTCCAAATCTCAAAGCAAATTCTTTTATTTTTCAATGAATCTTGATTTAATATCCAATTTCTAATAACTGGTATTTTATCCGAAAGCCAACTATCAATATAAGAATCATCTAATTTTTTATTATAACCTTTGCATTCTGCTACTACCACTTTATTTTGATATACTGCAAAGACATCTATTTCTCGATGGTTTTGCTCATAAAAAATATTTTTCCCTATTTCCAAAGATTGACATAATTGGCCATGATAGAATCCAACAGTCATTTCAAATAAATCGCCTTTGAGATTATTCGTTTTACCTATTGCCAGTTTTTCAATATTCTCTAAAAGAGACAAATACTGCTCTGGATTAGTTTTAAGTATTGCTCCTGCATTTTCGATTAAATTCAAGATGCCTTTTATTGTGCGACTATACTGTTCCCCAAATAACTCATCAACATTACCAATAATTACACCTGCCTCCTTTAACGTTTTGTAAATATCCGCATCATGACTATCTGTGATAAAAAAAAGCAGATATTTTGAATTCGGATTTAATCCAACCATATTGGAGAGTTTTTGAGTGAAAAACAATATGGCATCTTTATCCAAATCACCTATCAAAATATCAGCAACAACAAATGCCGGTACCACTTTGCCTCCTTTCGATTTATAAGTCAACGTCCTAACATAGGATGGAGCGACTAAACCGAATTGATACCTACTACAAGCAGAATTATACTTAGTAGAATTATATGAAATTAAACCTATATTTCTTGCCCAATTATTAAAATGTTCAAGAGTGATATTGTGGATTAAATTTTTCGCTTTGGAGCGTTTCTGATTGGCTACATCAGAACATAAGGCATAACTAGTCTCATCCTTTTTTATTAAATGAAGCCTTTCAAGGTCTAAAATTACAGAATCAAAACTTTTATGCCCCTTAATTGGCTCTACCGGGCTAATTGAATAAGAAGCCAGTTTGTCTACCGGAATATAACCGTCATGTATTTCAAGAGCTTTTATTACAACATAATGTTGTTTAGCATGCATCCTAAGGACGGATATTAAAGCTTCCGTGTACCCATCTGCCCCCCAATCATCTTTATGATAAAGAATAGACTGTTTATTTGCGCATATTCCCCTATATCTGTAAATAGTATCAGGGAGGCGTTGGATTCTTTTTCTAGCAACGTCTTCCTTAAGATTCAGCTCTCTCACACAGAATTCTATCACATCCGACGAAGATGTAACTATTTTATTTCTAATATATTGTTCTATAGATGTCACAACGCACTATGTATATATATTACTAATATTAATCTTAAATGCCAAAAATTTCAATTATAAAATTACTACATATTTAGCAAATAGCAATCTATTTAATATATTTAAGAGTAAAACCACCCTTTATATATCATAATAGAACAAGATTTGGGAATAGCAATTTAACAAAGTATCGTCATAATGAAGTCTCTTATTCACCGGTCTTTACTCATCCTCAAAAAATATATAAAACACTATCAACACCTACACACAAAATAACTACCGGACACGTTGAAAATATCCGTGAACCCGTCTATGATTTTGCAGCCATAATCGGCGAAATAATCACCGATATGCCTTATCTTTGTGAACCGGGGATTACGAGGGCTAAAAGGGCGATTTTCCTCTTTTTCCCTCCGTTTGAAGACAAACAAAGGTTAAAAACGTTAAATCTTCGATTTTTTGCAAAAAAACAAGTAAATTTTTGAGGCGTCTATCTTTTAAGCCATAAACCATTGATAATCAACTGGCATAATATGCTGCATCGGCAAATAATCAAAAACAAACCGGGACCGACATCCGATCAGAAGGTGTCGGTCTCGTCGCTTTATCGAATGGACAAGAAATCTACCGAACGTGTCTTAAGCATTCTGCCTGCGAAAATGCGAGACACATCCATCGCCTCTTCCGGGAAAAAGGGTATCGGGGCGGAATCTGGATAAGGGAACCGGTTCAACTACCGCCGCGGCTTCGGAAGATGCCGAGCAATCAGCGTATCGGCCGCATAGAGACCGGGACCTGTGGCGTACATCAGCACGTAAACCGACAGATAGGCCAGCGCCAGTTCGCGCGCCGCGAACGGATCACCGCCGTGTACGGCGAAGAAAGCCACGCACATCGTGAAAATCATCGGGATAAGAGCCAGCCGGTAGAACAACCCCGCGATAAACCCGGCAGAACAGATGACTTCACCGAAGATCGCCAGCGCAAGCGAAACACCGCCGCCGACACCCAGCGGATCGGGAAACGAGGCGGAAAGCGCATCGAAGTTCTGCCACTTGGCGATGCCGTGCGACATCAGCAGTCCTCCGAAAATAATGCGGGCCGCGAGCAGCAGCCACGAATTGCCGGCGGTATAGGGTTTGTCTGGAAACAGAAATCTCAGTATTGCATACATAATCTTGGGAATTTATGCTCTAATATCACAATAAATGCCGGAATTTCCAACACTCCGCCACACAATTTCGGACATCCGCAATGCGATATGCCCCGGACCGTGCAACGGCAAAGGGAGCATGCTCCGATTTTTGCTATCTTTACCGCAGCAATTTACAACATCGCCATGATCCAGCAGACCGAATTCACACTACGCCCCCGCACCCGCGGGTTTCACCTCGTCACGGACGAAATCGCGGCCAACCTGCCGCCGCTGCCCGTCGCCGGGCTGGTGCATCTTTTCATCAAACACACCTCCGCAGGTCTTTCGATCAACGAAAACGCCGATCCCGACGTCCGCACGGACCTCTCGGCCATCTTCGACCGGCTGGTCCGCGAGCGCGAATCCTACTACGTCCACACGCTCGAAGGCGACGACGACATGCCGGCGCATGCCAAATCGACGCTCACGGGCGTCGAGCTGACAATACCCGTCACACAGGGCCGGCTCAACCTCGGCACATGGCAGGGCATCTACCTCTGCGAATTCCGCAACCGCGCTTCGGGCCGCCGCATCGTCGCCACCCTAATCGGATAGTCCGGCCGCAATTCAGAAGACAAGCGGACGCGCTGGCCGAAAAATTGCATCTTCCCGAAACGGATCACCAAACAAGGGAAAGCAATGACGACAGCGACAAAACACAAGACCGCGGACCGGCTTACCGCCGAAGAGCGGCACGAACTGCCCGACTCGGCATTCGGGATTCCCGAAACGCGCGAATTCCCGCTCGTGGACGCCGAGCACATACGGGCCGCCGAAGCCTACTTCCGCTATGCGCCCGACAACAAAAAGGCGGCTCTGGCCCGGCGCATCCTCGCCAAGGCCGCTGCATACGGCGTAAACGTACAGAGTCAGGTCATCCGCAGCTGGGCCGAGGAGTAATGCCGCCCGGAACACCGGAACGAGCGAAGGCCGGAGCACGAACGCCCCGGCCTTCGCTTTCCGCGACCGGTCCCAGTCCGGATTCCGGTCCGCATACCCCGAACGGACGAACCGCATCGAGCGTTTCCTCCACAAAAACAGCGGCGGAAACCGATTCCGCCGCCGCTGTCGTCCGGACAATCCCGGCCGGTTACTGAACATGCCCGCGCATCGTATCATCCGCAGGGCGTCCGCAACCGTCTATTTTTCCGAGGTCGCAATCACCAGTTCGCCTTTGCCCAGCGCATCATGGGACACGAACCAACCCCCGACCGGATTTCCGCCGCACGTGATGCCCGTAATCCGGCGGCCCGTTCCCTCGCGGCGGATCGACCAGCGGGAACCGTCGCCCAGCGTTACCGCCACCTTGTCGAACAGCGGCACGGTCACGATATATTCGGGATCGGCCGGGGAATAGGTGTAAAGCCCGATGGCGTTGAAGACATACCACGACGACATCTCGCCGGCATCGTCCATGCCCGACAACGCCAGTCCTTCGGGTCCCATGCCGTAGAATCGGTCCAGAATGTGGTCGAGCAGCTCCTGCGAACGCTCCTGACGGCCGATGAAGTAATACAGGTAGGGGAAGCCGTGGTCGGGCTGGTTGCCGTGGCAGTACTGCCCGATAAAACCCGAAAGGTTATCCACCTCATAGCCTTTCCACGGAATCGAGAAGAGCTTGTCCAACTGCGCCCCGAACGCCTCGCGGCTGGGATAGAGACCGATCAGCCCCTCGGTGTCGTGCGGCGCGAAGAACGCCTGCTGCCAAGCGTTGGCTTCACGGTACATGTATTCGTAATAGGGATACTGATCGTCGAAGGGCGTGATCCACGAGCCGTCGTCGAGCCGTCCGCGCATCAGGCCCGTCGAGGGGTCGAAGAGGTTCTTGTAATTTGACGTGCGCTTCATCAGCATATCCCGGTTCGCCCCATCTCCCAGCGCATCGGCCAGCAGCGCCACGGCATAGTCGTCGTAGGCGTATTCGAGCGTTTTCGTAACCGCGGCCTTGCATACGGTCTGCGTCACGGGATTCTCGACATCCATTTCGGGGATATAGCCGCGGGCGACATACTCGTCGAGCCACGGGCGGCTCGGCCCCTGCACGGTGGCGTTGCGCAGGACCAGCTCGTAGGCGCGCCGCACGTCGAAACCGCGGATGCCGCGCAGGTACACTCCGGCCACGAACGCCGAAGCGTGGTCGCCGTGGAAGAAGGTCGGCATGAATCCGCCCCGTTTTTCGCCCCGGTCGGTGTCCGAGCTGATGACGTCGGCCGCGACATCGGGAGCCAGCAGGCCGAGCAGAATCAGTTTGTTGCGGTAATCGTCCCAATACGAAGGCCCGGTGTAATAACGAAACCCGGTATTGACGACCTCGCCGTCCGCATCGGTAAACTCGCCGTTCACGTCGCTGCGCAGCGCGGGCCAGAGGAACGAGCGGTAAAGGCATGAATAGAACAATCCTTTTTCGCGCTCCGTACCTCCTTCGACACGGATCCGCCCCAGCAGATCGTTCCATACAGCGGTCGCTTCGGAGCGCACGTCGGCGAAACTCCTGCCGAGCATCTCGGCTTCGAGATTCTTCCGGGCGTTCTCCTCGCTCACGAACGAGAACCCGATCCGCAGTTCGACCGGACCGTCGCCGTCGCCAAAGCGGACGATGCGGATTTCACGATCGCCCTCCGCAACCGGCTCGATCCCGGTCACGGGACGGTCGGCCACTGCATAGAAATACATCTTCTCGCCCGTCTGCTGCCATCCAGCGAAGGCGTTGTCGCCCTCCTTACGGATATCCCATGCGCGAACATGTTCGTTCGAACGCTGCAGGTCGGCCAGCAGAGCCGCCTGCGCCCCGGCGGGATAGGTGTATTTATGAAACGCACAGCGCAGCGTCGAGGTCAGCTCGGCATCGACGCCGTAGCGGTCGAGAAAAACCCGGTAGTAACCCGGAGCGGCCGATTCGCGCGCATGGCTGTAGGGCGAACAGTAGTCTCCGGGAAGCGGCGTGCCCGTGACGGGCAGCAGCGGAATATGGCAGAGGTTCCAATGCCCCTTGTTGGTGTGGGTAAAGCCGTAAATCACGCTATCCTCATACTGGTAGCCCGCCCCGCTGTGGAATTTGGTGACGGGGCTGACCTGCACCATGGCGTTAGGGAGCGACGAGCCGGGGAAGACCTCGGCTCCCCACGTACGTTTGGTGGGCTTGAAGCCCAGATCGACGCTATCCCAGAGCGTCGCGGTTCCCAGCAGGGGATTCACATAGTCGGTAAGGGGTTTCTGCGTCGGCGCGCACCCGGCGGCCAAGGCGAACAATACGATACAAAATCCGGTTTTCAACATAAGCGGTGAGAATTCGTTTCAGACAAAATTAGCGCTTTTCATCCGGCACCTGCAACCCCTTTCGGGCAAAAAAACTATCTTTGTCCCGCAGGCGGACTACTCTTGCACAAAACCGGACACGACGCATGGAGACACTCACGCAATTTCTGATCGACTGGGGCTACTGGGGCCTTTTCTTCTCGGCGCTGATCGCCGGCAGCATCGTGCCGTTCAGTTCCGAAGCCGTGATGCTCGTACTGGTGCACATGGGGCTGGACCCCGTGCTGTGCGTCGTCTCCGCGGCATCGGGCAATACGCTGGGCGGCATGAGCTGTTACTGGATCGGCACGCTCGGCAAGAGCGAATGGATCACCCGGCTGGGCGTAAAGGAGAAACAGCTGGACAAGGCCCGCAGGTTTCTCGCAGGGCGCGGGGCGATGATGGCCTTCTTCTCGTTCCTGCCCACCATCGGCGAGGCCATCGCCATCGTACTCGGCCTGATGCGCAGCAACGTCTGGCTCACGGGCGGCTCGATGCTCGCCGGCAAAACACTCCGCTATATCGTCGTGCTGGCGACTTTTCAGGGCGCTGCATCGCTTCTCTAAATCTTCAACGCATGGAATTCGAAATCGTAAAAACCGACACTCCGGACCGCAGCCTGCTGTTACTGGCCGACGAATCGGAAGAGTCCGTGGCCGACTATGCCGGCCGCGGCACGACCTATGCCGCATGCCGGAGCGGGCAGATCCTCGGCCAGTACGTATTGCTGCATACGCGGCCCTTTACGACCGAAGTGGTCAACATCGCCGTCGCGCCCGAATACCAGCGCCGCGGCATCGCCACGGCGTTATTGCAGCATGCCGTACGAACGGCCCGCGATGCGGGGTTCCGACTGCTCGAAATCGGCACGGGAGACATCGGCGCGGGACAGATCGCCCTGTACGAACGGTGCGGTTTCGTCCGCTGCGGCATCGACGAAGACTACTTCCGGAAGCACTACCCTGCTCCGATTTTCGAAAACGGCGTAGAGTGCCGCCATATGGTGCGCCTGCGCATGGAGCTGAGATAACGGATCATGTCGGTCGGATGGAACCCGTGGCACGGATGCCGCAAGATCAGCGAAGGCTGCCGCCACTGCTACGTATACCGGCAGGACGAACGGCACGACAAGGACAGCAGCGAGGTGCGTAAAACCTCGGCGTTCAATCTGCCCGTGCGCCGCAGCCGCGACGGACGGTTCAAGGTTCCTGCCGGAGAGATGGTCTACACCTGCTTCACGTCGGATTTTCTGGTCGAAGAGGCCGACGCATGGCGCGCCGAGGCGTGGGAGATGATCCGCACGCGCAGCGACCTGCGCTTCTTCTTCATCACCAAACGCATAGACCGCCTGATGCAGGTCCTGCCGCCCGACTGGGGCGACGGCTACGAGAATCTGATCGTGGGCTGCACAGTCGAGAATCAGGCGGCGGCCGGCTTCCGCTGTTGCTGGGAGCGCCCCTGCGCCACAAGCTGATCGTCTGCGCACCGCTGCTCGGACCGCTCGACATCGCGCAATACCTCACCTCCGAGATCGAGGAGGTCTCCGCGGGCGGCGAATCGGGCAGCGACGCCCGTCCGTGCGACTTCGACTGGGTGCTTTCGATCCGCCGGCAGTGTCTCGATGCGGATATTCCCTTCTGCTACCACCAGACGGGCGCACGGCTCGTCAAAGACGGCCGGCTGTACCGCATCCGCCGCCGGTTCCAGCACGCGCAGGCCCGCAAGGCGGGAATAGACTACAAGGTAAAACGATAGCCGCCCCGGTTTCCCGGAGCGGCTTGCTCAATACTACGGCATGTGATGCGGTCAGGCGTTGTTCGCGGCCAGCGGCGAAGCCTGCTGGTATACACGCGCGGCCAGCTCCTTGTCGAGCGTATAAAGCCCGAACTTGTTGCCCTCGACGGCCTCGCATGCGGTGATCATGTCGCGGGCCGCCTCCTCCTCCTCGACCTGCTCGTCCACGAACCATACGAGCATGTTGGCCGAAGCGAAATCCTTGTCTTCGGCAGCGATCGACGCAAGGTTGTTGATCATTGAAGTCACCACCTTCTCATGCTCCAGCGTATCCTTGAACATGTCCAGCGGCGAAGCCCACTCGGTGCGCACCTCGGCGATCGGCTTCAGCTCGACTTTGGCGTCGCGCGAATTGATGTAGTTCATCAGGATGCGGGCGTGGTCCTGCTCCTCCTGAAACTGTACGAAGAACCAGTTGGCGACACCCTTCAGCCCCTTGGCCTCGGCATCCATCGACATCGAAAGATAGAGATAGGCCGACCAAAGCTCGGCATTGATCTGCTCGTTCAGAGCGTCATGTAATTTCTTGCTTAACATAGCTGTATCGTTTTAAGTTTGTGTTATTCTTTCCTGATACAAATATACAATAGTTTTCGCCGATTTGTGCGGAAATCCCATCATATTATTTTATAACACAATAGTCCCCGGTTATAACAAAAAAGACGGAACCTTCGCCGTGAAGATTCCGTCCCTGCCGGGGTATGCCGTCAGAAAATCGTGCCGTCGGCCTGAATGCGCAGTTCCGCTTCGCGGTCCGACTGCGGGTCCTCCAGTTCGAAGAGATACCACTGGCGTTCGGGGCTGTCGTAATGGTCTATGTCGTCGATCTCCCAGCCCGCGTACTGCGATGTCTGAAACGCCTGCATCACCGCTGCGGGAACCTCGCTCCTGCGCACTTCGGTTTTGGTCCGGAGCCAAGTGTCGCCAGCGCCGAAATAAACCTCGCGCGGCGTACGGCCGTCGATAATTTCGACTTCGAGACCGCCTTTCTCACGCTCCGCATCGACGATGCGGGCGCCGGGATATTTCCGTCCGATAAAATCCTTCACAGCCTGCGGAAGCTCCTGCGGGAGCATATCCCCGTGGTCGCGGTCGCCGTCCGCATCGGGCACGGCGCGCAGCAGCACGCCGTCTTCCGAATAGACAAGCTCATACTCAGCGTCGCGCTGCTCGACTTCGAGCACATAGACCGTCTCCAAACCTTCACGCGTCAGCTTGTCCGCATCGTCCACATGCCATGCGGCGTACTCGCCGCTTTCGAAAGCGGTGCGCACCGCCTGCGGCAGCAGGGCGTAAGGTACGTCCTCTTCGGTCATGTACCATTTGCCCGCGGCGTCGAACCACGCCTGCATGTCGGTTCCGCCTTCACGGAATTCGGCGACCAGATAGCCCTGCTTCCCCGCCCATTCGACATGTCCCGCACCGGGGAACATCCGTCCGAACGTATCCTGCACTGCGGCCGGAACCTTCACCGAATCGTCGTCGTCATCGCAGCCCGTCATCGCACCCAGCGACGCGAGGGCCAGCATCAACACTGCGAACTTTTTCATAATACCTCGCATAAGGGGCTGTCCACTAATTGTCGATATCGATCAGACGGAACTTGAGGTCGAACTTCAGGTCGAGTCCGTTGTCCAGCTCCACCTCGTAATCGCGGCGGTCGCGGTCGATGGCGACGATCTTGTTTTTGGGGTAATTCTTGGTCACATAATCGCGGATCTGCTGCGGAACGATTGCCGCCGGCACCTCGCCGTATTTGCATTCGACGTCCTTCCACTCGCCGTTCTTGGCGAATTCGACTTTGGCGCCGTTTACGAATACGACCTTGTAATCCTTGTCGAAAAGCTCCTCGTCCACCTTCGAGAAGGAGACTTCGACGCCTGCGAAGGCGGGAGCGGAAGTTGCGAGCAGGGCTGCGCCTGCGAGAATCATCATGAGCTTTTTCATAATCGTTTTGCTATTTTGGTTCAACATTGTTTATCGTTTACAATGCAAAGTTGCGACCTAAAGCTGAAACGAATTTGAAATAAACGCCCCGATACGCTTTTTTTTGAATTTTATTTGGGAAAATGCACCGTGAAACAGTGGCACCTATTTATATACGCATATTCGGTCCGCAAACCGTAAAGACGGCACACGGCATCGACGATCGAAAGGCCCAGTCCCGTCGAACCCTCCTTTTTGGCCCCCTGATAAAAGCGTTCGAAGATATGGTCCGCATCGAGCGCACCGCCCGCACCGCTGTTGCAGATGCTCAGACGATCCCCGGAAACGGTCACCGTCACTTCGCCGCCCGCATCTCCGTGAACATAGGCGTTTTTCAGCAGGTTCGTGACCAGACTGGCCCCCAGCGACGAATTCATGCGGGCCGCAAGCCGGCCCTCTTCGCGCAGGGAGAGGCGCATGCCCCGCCCGGCGTAAATTTCGGACATATCTTCGGCCGTACGCCCGACCAGCGCATTGAAATCGACCTGCTCCGTTTCGGGGAACTGGCCGTTCTCGATCTTCGACAGCAACAGCAGCGAACGGTTGAGCCGCACCAGATAATCGAGCGTCCGCTGCACCTTCATGATCTCGCCCAACTGCTCCTCGCTCAGCGACGAGCCGTCGCCTACGAGCATCTCCAGCCGGTTGCGGCAAACCGCCAGCGGCGTCTGCATTTCGTGCGACGCATTGCCGATGAACTGCTTCTGGCGGTCGAACAGCACTTCGGCCCGCTCGGCATTGCGGATCGCCGCCTCGTTCAGCCGCCGGAATTCGGCGATCTTCGTATCGTTGGCCAGCGGAGCGTTCTTTCCGCCTACCCTGTAGCCGTCGAGCCACCTCAGCAGGGCATACAGGGGCCGCAGGGTGCGGTGGAGCACCAGTATGTTGATCAGCAGAATGGTCAGCAGCAGGAAAAGATACAGATAGACGATCCACCAGAGAATCGCCTCCTGCAAATCGTCCTTCTCGATGGTCGGCGTCATCACGGTAAGCTCCTTATAGCTTCCCTCCCGGTCGCGGAAGATCATCCGCAGCACGCGGGCCGGCTCCTCCTCGTCCTTCTCCGGAATGAAAATCTCCTCGTCGCTGTAAACCATATGGGGCCGCGCGGCGGCGTATTCGGCCGAGACGTCGTGCAGGAAATAGCCGTTGTTGCTGCCCGAAAACGCCGCAGGAAGCTCACGGCCCGCAAGATTGCGTTTCACAAGCACCTCGGCATAGTTTTCGAGCGAATCGTCGACTTCGTCGTTGATCTCGTCGATCATCGTGAAATAGAAAAGCACCGCCCACGCCGCCAGCAGCAGCGAGAGCGCCCAAGACATATGGAGCAGGATGCGGTAAACGAGTTTCATGGCGTAACGAGTTTATAGCCGAAACCGTAAACGGCACGGATTTCGATGTCCGCCTGCGCATCGTGCAGCCGGCGGCGCAGATTTTTCATCTGGGCGTAGACGAAATCGAAATTGTCGGCTTGGTCGATGTGGTCGCCCCACACGGCTTCGGCCAGCGTCGTCTTGTCGATCATATGGTTCGGGCGGCTCATGAAATAATAGAGTATATCGTACTCCTTGCGCAGCAGTTCGACCTCCCGGCCCGCAATTTCCACCCGGCGGCTGTCAGGAAACAGCCGCACGTTTCCGGCATCGAGACTCTCCTGACCGCCGCGCTGGTGACGGCGCACGACGCTCCGGATCCGGGCGCTCAGCTCCGCGAGATGGAAGGGTTTGGGCAGGTAGTCGTCGGCCCCCAGTTCGAGTCCCTCGATCTTGTCGTCGAGCGAATCGCGGGCCGAAATGATGATGATTCCCGCCTGCCTGCGCTGCCGCTTCAGTTCTTCGAGCAGTTGCAGGCCGCTCCCGTCGGGCAGCATGATGTCCAGCAGAATACAGTCGTAATCGTATCCGGCGATCTTGTCGAGCGCCGACGCATAATCGGCAGCCTGCTCGACCACATACTGTTCCCGGCGCAGGGTCTGCACCATGATCTCCCGCAGGGAGGGTTCGTCTTCGACAATCAGAATCTTCATAACCGCACTTTTTCCAGATGCAAAACTAATGCGCGAATCCGAAAAGAAACTGAAACCGCACACGTTCCGCGAAAGCCAAATATACGAAAATTCCCGGTTCCGCGAAACGCAGGGCACCCCGGAATATGCAGAAAAGAGACGGAAACCATCGCTGGTTTCCGTCTCTCTGTAGTCTATTTCTCCGACGGGCATCCGCCCGCACCGCAAAACTATTTTTCCGAAGGATCGATCTGGCAGGCTTTCGAACCGTCGTAAGCCCACTTCACATAGATCGCGCCCCACGTATAACCGCCGCCGAAAGCCGACAGAATCAGGTTGTCGCCCTTGCGCAGCTCCTTCTCGTAATCGTAAAGACACGAAGGAATCGTCGCGGCGGTCGTGTTGCCGTTGCGGTCGATGTTGATCATGCACTTCTCATGTTCGAGTCCCATGCGGCGCGCCGTGGCGTCGATGATGCGCAGGTTGGCCTGATGGGGCACCAGATAACGCACATCCGCAGAGGTAAGTCCGTTGCGCTCCATGATCTCGACCGACACGTCGGCCATCTTCGAAACGGCGGCCTTGAACACGGCGTGTCCGTCCCACATGATCGTATGCCAGTTGTTCTGCACGGTCTCGACCGAAGCCGGATAGCGCGAACCGCCCGCCTTCATGTAGAGCTGCAGCTCGCCCGAACCGTCCGAACGGAGAATCTCGTCCAGAACGCCGTATCCCTCTTCATTGGGTTCCAGCAGTACGGCGGCGGCGCCGTCGCCGAAGATCGGACAGGTGGAACGGTCGGTGTAGTCCACGATCGACGACATCTTGTCGGCGCCGACGACCACGACCTTCTTGCACGAACCCGACTCGATGAATTTCGCACCCGTCGTAAGGGCGAAAAGGAAGCCGCTGCACGCCGCCGAAACGTCGTATGCAAAGGCGTTCTTGCATCCCGCCTGATCGGCGATCAGGTTGCCCGTCGAGGGGAAAAACATATCGGGGGTCACCGTAGCGCAGATCACCAGATCGATCTCCATCGGGTCCACCCCCGCTTTGTCCAGAAGGTTGATGACCGCGCGGGCGCCCATGTAGGAGGAACCTACGCCCTCACCCTTGAGGATATGGCGCGTCTTGACGCCGATATGCGACATGATCCATTCGTCGGACGTATCGACCATGGTGCTCAACTCTTCATTCGTAAGGATGTAATCCGGCAGATACTCACCTACACCCGTTATCGCTGCTGTTATTTTACCCATTAACTTTCTCTCCTAAATTGTGTGATTAATTTTTGAAAGCATGCTGCAGTTTGACGGTAAGGTCCGCCTTGATGCACTGCTCCGTCGAAAGGATCATGCTTTTGATCGCGCGGGCCGACGAGATGCCGTGGCCGATGATTACGGGCGCATTGACGCCGAGCACGGGCGTACCGCCCACGTTTTCGTAATTCATCGCGTCCCAGAACGCATTGCCGCCGCCCAGCTTCTTGTTGATGCGGTAAAGCCCCTCGGCCATCTTCAGCACCGTATTGCCCACGAAACCGTCGCAGACGATCACGTCGGCGACTTGGCCCGTAAAGATATACGAACCTTCGACATTGCCCACGAAATTGATGCGTCCGTCCTCCTTCAGCAGTTCGTAGGTCGCCTTGGTCTGGGCGTTGCCCTTGGTCTCCTCCTCGCCGATGTTGAGTACGGCGACGCGGGGTTTCCCGATTCCGAGCACGGCTTCGGCGTAGATCGAACCTATCAGTCCGTACTGCGCCAGCACTTCGGGCTTGCAGTCCACGTTCAGCCCCACGTCCAGCAGAAGCGCGGGACGCCCCGCAATCGTGGGAACGATGGACGAGATCGCGGGACGGATGACCCCTTCGATCGGTTTTACCGCATACATCGAGCCGACCATCATGGCGCCCGTACTGCCGGCGCTGGCAAAACCGTCGATGGCGCCTTTGGCCAGATAGCCGAAACCTACCGTAATGCTCGAATCGGCCTTGGCCTGAAAGGCCTTGGCGGGATGGTCTCCCATCTCGATGACCTCCGTGGTCGCAACGATGTCGAAGCGCTCCGCGGAGCAGCCCTCGGCTTCGAGTACGGCTTTGATTTTCGCTTCGTCGCCGAACAATACGATGCGGCTGTCCGGCCCGATCGCTTCAAGTGCCAATACGGCGCCCTGAACCGCCGCCTCAGGAGCGAAATCGCCGCCCATGGCATCTACACCAATCTTTAACATAATCGTGCGATTTGGTTTAACTTCATATCCCGCTCTGTACCCGTCGGCAGGCCCGCATCACGGACCGTCCGGCCGTACGCGGCGAAGACAGGGAGCTTCTGTAAACTAAAAAGAGAGCAGCCTCGCGGATGCACTCTTCTTGCCGTCTGATTTATTCAGCAGCTTTTTTCTCGATCGCCAGCTTTCCGCGATAGAAACCGCACTCAGGGCATACACGGTGGTACAGCGTGGCTGCGCCGCAGTTCGAGCAGGTAACTACCGTCGGAACGACAGCCTTGTAGTGGGTTCTTCTCTTATCGCGTCGCGTCGACGAGACTTTGTGTTTAGGATGTGCCATTTTACAATATAAATTATAAGTTTAACGTATTATCGATTCTCCTTATTGCCGCCGGCGCTATTTTTCCGGCGTTCGGTCCTCTTCCTGCGGCTCTTGGGCCTCCATCCGCTCCTTGAGCGCGGCCAGCTTGGCCCATTCGCCGCCGTCGTGCTCCTGCGCTCCGGCCCGCGCCTCGACGGCCGCGAGTTCCGAGTCGGATACGATGCGGAAGCGTTCGAGCATCTCCGGATTGCACTCCCCTTCGGGATGCACCCGCTGGTAAGGCAGCGACAGCACGATGCTCTCGTAAATGTACTGCTTCAGGTCGATTTCGTCTTCCATGGGCAGCAGCCACATCACCTCGCCGTCGTATTCGTGCACCTCGTCGGAGAACTTCACCAGCAACCGTCCCTGATAATGCACGGGAATCCGGCACTCTTCCAGACAGCGGTCGCACTCCACGACGACGCTTCCGTCCACCGTAACGTCGAGCGTAAGCATCGCTTCGCCGCGCTCCAAGGCGACCGTCACTTCGCACGCTCCGTCCTTGATCTCCGGACTTTCGAACTCCTCGAACAGCGAGCCGTCGACCTCGAAACGAAAGTCATGCAAACCGGGTTTCAGCCCTTTGTAAGCAATCGTATACCTTTTAGTTACCCCCATACGAGCGCATTTAGGGCACAAAGTTACGAAAAAATAAGACATTTGCAAAGAAATCGCTCAGTTTTAGCACCCCGCGCTCCAGACGCCCGTCCGGCAAACCGTCTGCGGCGGGGCGGAGCGATTTTCCCGGCACGAAATTCGCCGAAGAGCGAAAAATCGCTATATTTGCACCGTATGGCAGCAACTGAAGGATTCTCGATCGAAATATCAAGCCGTTACGACGGCTGGTGGCGTTACAACGCAGCGCTGATGTGCGGCTGCTTCGACGCCGGCGACGAACGCATCGGATTCGCCTCGGCCGAATCGCACGTCGCGGACGTCGGCGCGAACCTGACGGCAAAACCCGCGGACATGGCGGGCGACCGCAGCCTGCGGCTCGAAACCGCTGCATGCGACCACCTGCTGCTCTATATTTATATTGTACCCCACACGCTGCCCGCAGGCAACGACATCGCCGACACGCAGCCGTTCGAAATCACCCTCCGCATCGCATACGGCGGCAAAGTGCTCCGCAGCGAAAAACGCCTTATCAACCAATGGTCGGGCGCATCGGTCGAGATGCGGGTGGATCGTCAGGACAAATAACAATAAACGACAAAAAAAGAGGGATCCGGTTGCCCGAATCCCTCCGCTTTATGCGTCGGCTTACGACTATTTGTTGTTGTAAGCGGCCATCTTCTGGATCAGCATGACTACCTTGTTCGAGTAGCCCCACTCGTTGTCGTACCAAGCCACGAGCTTCACGAAGTTCGGGTTCAGCGCGATACCGGCCTTAGCGTCGAAGATCGAAGTGTTGGCGTCGCCCGTGAAGTCGGTCGAAACCACGTCGTCCTCGGTGTACTCGATGATGCCTTTGAACTCGTTCTCCGAAGCCTTCTTCATGGCAGCCTTGATCTCGTCGTACGAAGCGCCCTTCTCCAGACGGCAGGTCAGGTCTACGACCGAAACGTCGAGCGTCGGAACGCGGAATGCCATACCGGTCAGTTTGCCGTTCAGGGCGGGGATCACCTTGCCTACGGCCTTTGCAGCGCCGGTCGACGAGGGGATGATGTTGCCGCCGGCAGCACGGCCGCCGCGCCAGTCCTTCATCGAGGGACCGTCTACGGTCTTCTGCGTTGCGGTGGTAGCGTGTACGGTGGTCATGAGACCCTCGACGATACCGAAGTTGTCGTTGATGACCTTAGCCAGCGGAGCGAGGCAGTTGGTGGTGCACGATGCGTTCGAAACGATCTGCTGACCTGCGTAAGTATCGGTGTTCACGCCGCATACGAACATCGGGGTGTCGTCCTTCGAGGGAGCTGACATAACGACGTATTTGGCACCGGCTGCGATGTGGGCCTCAGCCTTCTCCTTGGTGAGGAACAGACCGGTAGACTCGACGATGTACTCGGCGCCTACTTCGTTCCACTTCAGGTTTGCGGGATCCTTCTCGGCGGTTACGCGGATGACGTTGCCGTTGACGATGAGCTGGCCCTTCTCCACGTTGTAGTCGATCGTACCGTTGAAACGGCCGTGTACCGAGTCGTACTTGAGCATGTAAGCCATGTAGTCTACCGGAACGAGGTCGTTGATACCTACCACCTCAATGTCTGCATTGTTGCACGCAGCACGGAATACCAGACGGCCGATACGACCGAAACCGTTGATACCTACTTTGATCTTTGACATAATGTTATGATTTATTTGTTAATAAAAAATGCGTTATTTTTTCACTGCACAAAAGTACATACTTTATGTATATTACGCAAGTAAAAAATTAAATTTTTTTAGGAATCCGATTCCTGCCTACTTCGCTGCCATCTTGGCCCGTTTGGCCATCGCCGAAGCGAAGACGAAGTCGTTGAGTTCGGGGTTGTCGGCGTGCAGGATATCGTCTTTGGTGCCCTCCCACCATTTGCGGCCTTCGTGTATGTATACAATTTTCTCGCCGATTTCCATCACCGAGTTCATATCGTGCGTATTGATGATGGTGGTGATATTGTATTCGCGCGTGATTTCGTGAATCAGGTTGTCGATGACGATCGATGTCTGCGGGTCGAGTCCCGAATTGGGTTCGTCGCAGAAGAGGTAGCGCGGATTGAGCACGATGGCACGGGCGATGGCCACGCGCTTGATCATGCCGCCCGACAGTTCGGCCGGATAGAGGTGGTTGGCCTCTTCCAGCCGCACACGCTGAAGGCAGAAATCCACACGCTCCATCTTCTCCTTCTCGCTCTGCGAGGTGAAGAGGTCCAGCGGCAGCTTGACGTTCTCCTCGACGGTCGAAGAGTCCAGCAGCGCCCCGCCCTGAAAAATCATGCCGATATCCTTGCGGATAGCGCGCCGCTGTCTGAAATCCAGCTGCGTGAAGTTGGTGTCGTCGTACCAGACGTCGCCCGAATCGGGTTCGTGGAGTCCCACCAGCGTCTTCAGCAGCACGGTCTTGCCCGAACCGCTGCGGCCGATGATCAGGTTGGTCCGTCCGGTCTCGAATTCGATCGAAATATCGTCGAGCACCACGCGACCGTCGAACGATTTGGTGATATGTTCGGCGCGTATCATATGAGCAGGACTTGCGTCAGTATAAGGTTAAAGATCATGATCACTACGGAGCTGGCCACCACGGCGCGCGTCGAGGCGGCGCCCACTTCGAGCGAATTGCCCTTGGCGTAATAGCCGTAGAAGGCCGAAATCGAGGTGATGATATAGGCGAAGACGGCGGTCTTGATCAGCGAATAGACGATCGAATAGGGCTTGAAATCCATCAGCAGGCCGTCGATATAGTCGGCCGGGATCATGATGCCGGTCAGGTAGGCGATCGCCCAGCCGCCGATAATGCCGATCGCGATGCTCAGGATGGTCAGAAAGGGGAAGAAAACCACCGCGGCGACAATCTTTGGCAGGATCAGGTACGACGCGGAATTGACGCCCATGATCTCCAGCGCGTCGATCTGTTCGGTGATGCGCATGGTGCCGATCTCCGAGGCGATGCTCGACCCGACCTTGCCGGCCAGAATCAGCGCCACGACCGTCGATGAAAATTCGAGGATCATCGTCTCGCGCGTGGCGTAGCCCACCAGCGAGCGGGGGATGAAGGGCGAATCGAGGTTGATGCACATCTGCAGGGTGATGACCGCGCCGATGAATACCGAGATGATCGCGGTCAGGCCGATCGAGTCGATGCCCAGCGACTCCATTTCGTAAACGATGCGGCGGCGGTAGATGGCGGCCTTCTCCGGACGGGAAAAGACTTTCCCCATCAGAATGAAATAGCGGCCTATCAGCTCGAATATCTTCAGCATACGCTACTCTTGTTTCGGCTCTTTCGTCTCTTCGAACTCGACGTAGTCGCCGACGTCTTTCGACACCCGTTTTTCGGGCGCCCCGGAGGTTTTGCGCACCTTCACTTCGCCTTCGCGGCCCTTGCGAGGCTCTCCGGCAAAGGGCGAGCCGAAACCCTGTCCGCCGAAATTGCGCGGATCGAAGCCTTCGCCGAACTGCTCCTCCATCTGGCGGCGGACCTTGTTCATCCGCCAGCGGAACACCAGTATCAGCGCCACGGCCAATATCAGAATACTCATAACGACATACAGAAAAAACAGTGCGACGCCCTTCAGCAGCGCCGGAGCGGCGATGGCGAGGATGAGAATGACCAAAACCGTCAGCGGATTGCGCTGCACGAATCCCACCAGAGCGTTTATGATTGCGGTCAGAAAATTCATTGCAATTTAAAGTTTACAACCCTACAAAGGTAGGGAAAAATATGCGGATTTCAATTAATTGTCGTAAATTTGGTGCCGGAAAACAAATCACAACACAATATGCTCAACAAACTTACAGCCATTTCGCCCGTAGACGGCCGCTACCGTAATACAACGGAAACGCTCGCCGATTATTTTTCGGAACAGGCCCTCATCCGCTACCGCATCCGCGTCGAAGTGGAATACTTCATCGCGCTCTGCGAGATTCCCCTGCCTCAGCTGGCCGGCATCGACCGTACCAAATTCGCCGCCCTGCGCGCCCTATACCTCGATTTCTCGCCCGCCGACGCCGAGCGCGTCAAGCAGATCGAGTCGGTCACCAACCACGACGTCAAAGCCATCGAGTACATCATCAAGGAAAAAATGGACACGCTCGGACTGGAAGCCTACAAGGAATTCGTTCACTTCGGGCTTACCTCGCAGGACATCAACAACACGGCCATTCCGCTCTCGCTGAAGGAGGCGATGGCGGGTTTCTACTACCCCGCCGTCGAAGAGGTGCGCGACAAACTGGCGGCTTTCGCCGACGAGTGGCGCGAGGTGCCGATGCTGGCGCGCACGCACGGCCAGCCCGCTTCGCCCACGACGCTGGGCAAGGAGTTCATGGTTTTCGTCGAACGCATCGAAAAGCAGCTGGCCATGCTGCACGACATCGCCGTTCCGGCCAAGTTCGGCGGCGCGACCGGCAACTTCAACGCACACCGTGCGGCCTACCCGCAGTACGACTGGGTGGCATTCGCCAACAGGTTCGTCGGCGAGACGCTGGGGCTCTGCCGCTCGCAGTACACCACGCAGATCGAACATTACGACAACTTGGCCGCGATCTTCGACAACATGAAGCGCATCGACACCATCCTCATCGACCTCTGTCGCGACATGTGGACCTATATTTCGATGGAATACTTCAAACAGCAGATCAAGGCCGGCGAGGTCGGATCGAGCGCCATGCCGCACAAAGTCAATCCGATCGACTTCGAGAACGCCGAGGGCAACTTCGGCATCGCCAACGCCCTCTTCGAACACCTCTCGTCGAAGCTCCCCGTCTCGCGCCTCCAGCGCGACCTCACCGACTCGACCGTGCTGCGCAACATCGGCGTTCCGGTGGCCCACGCCGCCATTGCGCTGCGATCGCTGATGAAGGGACTCAACAAGGTGATCCTCAACCGCGAAGCGCTCGACCGCGATCTGGAGAACAACTGGGCCGTGGTGGCCGAAGGCATCCAGACCATTCTGCGCCGCGAGGGCTACCCCAAGCCCTACGAGGCGCTCAAGGCCCTGACCCGCACCAACGCCCACATCACCCACGAGTCGATCGCCGCATTCATCGAGACGCTCGACGTGGCCGAAACGGTCAAGGAGGAGCTGCGCGCACTCGCCCCCTCGACCTACACGGGCGTATTCCGCTAAGACGGAAGGATACTCCATACGGCAGACGAGTCCCGGTCCCCACGACCGGGACTTGTTTTTGGCACGGGCTTTGCGATTCAGACAATCAACTGCGGAACAGCAACCGCAGTGAGGTTTCTTCATTTATTTAAGTTTGGGTTAGTAGTTTTAGGAGGGCAATCCTCCGCAGGCAGCAGGCAATCGTGAGATTCCCTGCTGTTTTGTCATATATTGCGCCCGTTTCCGCTCCGGCCCGCCCATCTTGACGTTTTATCCGGTCCTGCGGCGACTTAAGCGGAAAAATATTTGGATTTATCTGCAGGAAACCTTACTTTTAGCCCGTCACTTGCCGCAGAACGGATCTTCCCGCAGGTCCCGACTGCACCCGAACAAAAACTGTTATTAATTACTAATCCCAAAAATCACATCTATGATTAGATCGATTCTTTCGTGGAGTACTGCGCTGCTGGTGCTATGCTCCGGTCTTCTGGCCTCGTGCGACGACAAAGACGAGGGGGGGGGAATCCGCCTGCTCCGTCCGTCACGCTAGCTGTCGGTGACGCCGCATCCAACACGCTGAAATTTACGCTCACCCTGAGCGACGCGGACAAGTGCACCTATGTCTGCACCAAATCCTCCGAAGCCGTTCCCTCGGCCGAGAAAATTCTCGCCGACGGCAAATCCGTAACCGCATCGGGTCTCATCACGATCGGCGACCTCGAACCCAGCACCACCTACCGCCTCTCGGCAGTCGCCTCCAACGGCAAGGTCAACGGCAAGGTCGAAACCATCGAACACACCACCTCCGCCCCCGACGTACACCCGGCCGTCGTTCTGACGCCCGGCACGCCCACTTCGACGACCCTTTCGTTCACCGCGGCCCTGACCGACCCCGAAACGGCCGCATACGTCTGTCTCGAAAAGACCGAAGGGACGACCGTTCCCACGGCCGAAGAGATTCTCCGCGACGGCACCGCCATCGCCCAGACGGGTGAGCTCCTCGTCGAGAACCTGAAACCCGCCACCGTCTACCTCATCGCGGCGGCAGTCGCCAACACCGGCGTCTATTCGGAGGTCGAAACCCTCGAAATGGAGACCGTCGCCCGGACGCCCGTCGTCACGGTCATCGCAGGCACTCCGACCGAAACGACCCTCTCGTTCCATTTCAAACTGACCGATGCGGAGAAAGCCGCATACGTCTGCATCGAGAAAACCGACAACCCGACGATTCCTCCGGCCGAGGAGATTCTCCGCGACGGCACCGACCTGCCCGTATCGGCAGATGCAGCGGAGATCCGGGAGCTGAAACCCGGCACGACCTATATCGTCGCCGTCGCCGCATCGAACAAAACGGTATACTCCGACGTCAAGACGGTCGAGATGACCACCGACCAAGCCGTCGAAGGCCCGATCGTGTTCGACCGGCAGGCAGCAGGCGGATACTATCCCACCGAGAGCAGCTACATCGGTGAATTCCTCTTGGTGCTCGCCGACGGCGAAACCACCGAAGCCGGGGGCGTCTACGCCACCACCGGCGCAGGCCGTGCCATGAGCATCGACCTCTACCAGATGGCGGTAAGCAATCCCAATACGACGATCACCCTGCCGGCCCGCGACTACAGGTACGCCACCAACAAGGGCCTGACGACGTTCGACCCCGTGAAAACCTACTGCATGGTCAACGACGGCAAAGGCAATATCACCCGAACCGACTTCAAGGCAGGTACGATCTCCGTCAAGAAGGCCGGCTCGACCTATACGATCACCACGACGCTGACCACGACCGACGACGAGGAGTTCACGGCCAGCTACGAGGGTCCGCTGACGATCGAAAACAAGACACCCAGCGAGATTCCCGACCTTCCCACTCTCGACAAGGACGTAACGAACCTCACCTTCATCCGCGCGCTGGGCAAATATTACAGCGACTCCGCGACGGCCGACAACTGCATCGTGAATCTTTACGACGTCGAGCCGACCATCTCCTACGGCTCCGATTACCTCGGACAGGCAGGACATATGGTGTCGCTCGATCTTTCGACTGCCGTTTCGACGGAAATGCAGCTGCAGGAAGGGACCTACAGCGTCTCCACATCGGGCGCGCCGGGTTCCTACGCCGCAGGCTACCAGACCGAATTCATGGATACGATGCTTCCCGTCGGCACCTACTGCGAGGAGCGGAACGACAATTTCCAGTCCTTCTACGGATTCGTCTCGTCCGGTACCGTAACGATCACCAAATCGGGCAGCGGTTACCGCTTCGTACTCGACTTCACCACCGACAAGGGGCACAAGGTCAGCGGCACCTACGAAGGTAACGTGGAGATGACCGACAAACGATGATGATACGGCCCGGCATTCGGGCCATGCCGGAAACGGAAACGGGCAGGATGTCTTCGCGGGCATCCTGCCCCTCGTTTGTGCCCGTCCCGTTCGCAGTTCTGTCAGTTTGCAGCCCGGTTAATTCATGTCCCGGCCCGCAGGCGCCACACGATCCGCCCCCGCGAACCGCATAGGCGTCCTTCCGGTCCGCCGCTCCGGCACGGGTTTTGCAATATACCCTGTCAACTGCGGAACAGCAACCGCAGTGAGGTTTCTTCATTTATTTAAGTTTGGGTTAGTAGTTTCAGGAGGGCAATCCTCCGGAAGGCAGCAGGCAATCGTGAGATTCCCTGCTGTTTTTGTGTGTTTTCGCCTGCAAAAAAACGCCCGCACGAATCACGCACCCGCCCGAAACGACATTCCGCCCGTCCGGTTACGGCACGGAAACTGAGTGGCAGTCAGGTGTAAACCACAATTCCACATTATGGCAAAAAACAGAAACATCACCACAACGCAGCTCGCGCTGATGACCGCGGCGGCCGTCATCAGTCTGCGCGGGCTTCCGATGATGGCGCAGGAGGAGCTTACCATGTTCTTCTACATCTTCTTCGCCACCTTCCTGTTCCTGATTCCGGCGGCGCTGGTAGGCGCCGAGCTGGGCAGCGCCTTCGCCTCGAAAGGCGGCGGCGTCTACACATGGGTCAAAGAGGCCTTCAACAAACACATGGGCTTCACGGCCATCTTCCTGCAATGGATACAGAACGTCGTCTGGTACCCCACCGTACTCGGCTTCGCCGCGGCGTCGATCGCCTACATGATCGGCATGCCCGACCTCGCCCAGAACGGACTTTTCGTCGGGCTGTTTTCCATCGCCATGTACTGGTGCGCCACGCTTGTCACCCTGCGCGGCACCTCGGCCATATCGGGCATCACGAGCAAGGGATTCCTCATCGGCACGGTGTTGCCCGGCATCGTCGTGATCGTCATGGCGGTCGTCTGGATGATCGGCGGCAACTCCGTCGCGCTGGAGCATATTCCGGACACCGTCAGCCAAGTCGTCAATATCGACGCCGCGCACCACGTCCATCCGCGGCTGTTCCCCCACATTACGGGCATGAGCGACATCGCCTTCCTCGCGGGCATCCTGCTGCTGTTCGCCGGCGTCGAGGTGCACGCCGTGCACGCCCCCGAACTCAAAAAGCCGCAGACGCAGTTTCCGCGCGCCATGTTTCTGGCGGCGCTCATCTCGTTCGGGCTTTTCACGCTGGGCGCGCTGGCCGTGGCGATCATCACGCCCTATGACCAGATCAACCTCCAGTCGGGACTGTTCACCACGTTCCAGATCGTCTTCGAACACTACCATGTGGGCTGGCTCACGAACGTCATGGGACTGCTCGTAGCGTTCGGCGCACTGGCCGGAGTCATGTCGTGGATTTCAGGCCCCAGCCGCGGCCTGTTATGGACGGCGCAGGAGGGCGTGCTGCCCTGCTTCCTGCAGAAGACCAACAAGAACGGCGTGCAGATCAACATTCTCATCATCCAAGGCTGCATCGTCACCCTGCTGTCGTCGCTCTATATCGTCATGAACGACGTGAGCGTGGCGTTCTTCCTGCTGAGCGCCCTGACCGTAGGACTCTATCTGCTGATGTATATGATGATGTATGCCGCGGGCATCCGCCTGCGCTACACGCAGCCCGACCTGACACGCAGCTACCGCATACCGGGCGGCAATGCGGGCATGTGGCTGGTCGGCGGCATCGGATTCCTCGCGGTGCTCTTCTCGTTCATCGTCACCTTCTTCCCGCCCTCGCAGCTGCCCGTCGGCAGTCCCGCCATGTATACGTGGCTGGTGGTCGTCGGCACGGCGGTCTTCCTCTCCATCCCGTTCGTCATCAGTTTCGTCATGGACCGCAGGGCCGCCGGCGCGGCGGACAAGCCATCCGGCCGATAACCGCAGCGGAACCGCCGGAACCGGCACGTCCCCGGAAAATTTCCTCACGCTTCTTCCGTCCCGTCCCATGCGACGCGGACGGAAGAAGTTTTTTGCATGCCGCAGAAGGCGGCAGGACACCGTGCGGGCCGCAACGAAGCCCCCGCAAAGGTCGTTTTTCACCGGCTCGGCACATTCTTCCGGAATATAATATTTTTTTATTCCGTTTTTTTTTAATTTTGTGTGAGACTATGACTCCGGAAAAAGAAAAAGAACTGCTGACCGCTCTGTCCAAAGGGAACCAATCCGCATTCGATTCCCTCTACCTGTTTTATGCTCCCAAGGTCAGGGAATTCGTGTTCCGGCTGCTTAAAAACCCCGGCGAAGCGGAAGACGTCACGCAAAACATCTTCCTGCGCGTCTGGGAGAAGCGCCGCGAACTGGGCGGCACACGCTCGCTGCGGAGTTATCTCTACACGATGGCCCGCAACGCCGTATTCGACATCTTTTCGCACTCGATCGTAGAAGACAAATACATGCAGGAGCATATCAACTCGGCCGCCGAGCGGCGCGACGCTCCGCTCAGCGAGAAAATCGAGACCGAGGAGCTGGCGCTGCTCATCGCCGTCGCCGTGGACCGCATGCCCGAACAGCGCCGCCGGGTTTTCAGCCTGAGCCGTTACGAAGAGCTTTCCAACAAGGAGATCGCCGAACGGCTCAACCTCAGCGTCAAAACCGTCGAACGCCACATGACCGCCGCCCTGAGCCAGCTCCGCCGGCTGCTGACGCTCCTCGCCCTCTTCGTCTGAAAACGCGCTCCGAAAACGCCCGTCCGAAGGCGCCTTCCGAAAAAATACGAAAAAAAATCGCTGCCGGGTGGGGGTTGCGCCCCGCCATGCCGTCTTATCTATAAAAGCATATCCCGGATAAAGACCGCATACGATGGAGAGACGACAAATAAGAGAGCTCATCGGCAGATTCCTGCACAACGACGTCCCCGGCGAACTCCAGACGCAATTCCGCCGCTGGATGCTCCAGCCCGGCGACGGCGACGAAAAAGAAGCCGCGCTGCGCGAGGAGTGGACCGCCGTCGTGGAAAGCCCTGCGGCGGCCGACCGCAGCGAAGAGCTGCAGCGGCTCCGTCACACCATCCGCATGCGTGAAGCGCAGCAGCGGCGCAGCCGCATTTTCCGCCGCATACGCTACGCCGCGGCCGCAGCCGCCGTGCTGCTGTTTGCCGTCGGCGAATATTACTACGTACGCTCGGCGTCGGCCGTTCCGACCGAAATCCGCCTGCTGACGGCGCGCGGGAGCAAAGGCGAATTCCAGCTGCCCGACGGCACGAAGGTATGGCTCAACGCATCGAGCCGCCTGACCTATCCCGAAACATTCGACCGCAGGGAGCGCCGCGTGACGCTCGAAGGCGAAGCCTATTTCGAAGTGGCGCGCAACACGTCGCATCCCTTCGTCGTCGACATGAACCGCATGGAGATCGAAGTGCTCGGCACCACGTTCGACGCCCGTTACGAACGCGCCAGCGGCATCGCCGAGACCACGCTCAACAGCGGCTCGATCTGCGTCCGCACGTCGCGTTCGCAGCAGTCCGGCTCCGGCCCGACGAACGGCTGGTCTTCAACGAGACCACCGGAAGCATGATCATCGAACAGGTGAACGCCTCGAACTACAACAGCTGGATACAGCCCAACCTGACCTTCTTCGACATGACGCTCGAAGACATCATCACCAACCTCGAACGCTGGTTCAACGTTCCGATCGGCACCGACGCCTCGGTGGACCGCACCATCCGTCTGTCGTTCCACGTACGCCACGAATCGCTCGAAGAGACCCTGCAGGTCATCTCGCTCATCACGGGACTGCAATACACGCTCGACGGCGAGTCGGCCTCGTTCCACACCGCACGAACCACCAGATCAAGATAACCTGAAAAAACCGAAAAGCCTATGGGAATTCCTCCTCCGTGATCCACGAAAAAAAGCGGATGCTGCAACATCCGCTCCGACTTAAAACCCCGACGTGCTTCGTAATGTAACCGAATTACGAAATGACAGAACCTTAAATCGTTACAAAATTATGAAAAAATCCGGAAAATCCGGCGGAAAAGGGATTATTCCACTTCCGCCCGGAAGATTCTTTTTGCTGACGCTGTTATTCACGCTGCTGGCCGCAGCCGGCGTCCGGGCCCAGAACCCGCCCGTGAGCATCAACGCAAAGGCAATCACAATCAACGAATTATTCACCCGCATCGAGAAACAGGGCGTCTATACCTTCGCCTACAACAATGCCGACATCGACCTCAAGCGCGTCGTGACCGTGCACGCCAAGGAACGTCCCATCGAATCCATCGTCCGCGAATGCCTGCCCGAAGTCAACGTGCAGGTTTCCAACAACAAGGTGATCCTGACGGCCCGCCGCAGCGACCAGAGTTCGATGCCGATGCACAAACTGACGGGCACCGTGACCGACGAAAACGGCGCGCCGGTGACGGGCGCCACGGTGATCGTCGTCGGCACGCAGCGCGGCACGACCACCTCGGCGACGGGCGCCTATACGCTGCAGGTCCGCAACGGCGAGATCCTCGAATTCCAGTATCTCGGCTATGAAAAGCAGGCCGTCTCGGTCGGCGGGCAGACCACGCTCGACGTCACGCTCCAGCCTTCGAAGGCGATGGCCGTGGACGAAGTGGTCGTCATCGGCTACGGAACGGTGAAGAAGGGCGACGCCACGGGTTCGGTGGCCAACATCAAAATCTCCGACGTAAAAGACCTCCCGGTGCTGTCCGTCGACCAAGCGCTGCAGGGCCGCGTCGCCGGCGCCGACATCATGTCCACCACGGGCGAACCGGGCGCCACGACTTCGATCCGCATCCGCGGTACACGCTCGATTTCAGCCTCGAACGAGCCGCTGATCGTGGTGGACGGCGTGATGGACGCCGTCAGCGACCTCAACGACCTGAACATGGCCGACATCGAATCGGTCACGATCCTCAAGGACGCCTCCTCGACGGCGATCTACGGATCACGCGGCTCCAACGGCGTAATCATCGTGACCACCAAGGGGGGGGGTAACCAGACCAACACCAAACCTTCGATCACGCTCAAGGCCGACATCGGATTCTCGCAGCTGCCCCGCAAGCTCGACGTGATGAACGCCACGGAATTCGCACTCTACCGCAACGACTTCGCCTACTTCAGCACCCAGAGCGGCTACGAGGACATCGGCGAGGGCACGCCCCAGTCGAAATATCCCTTCAAAGACCCCTTCTCGCTGGGCAAAGGCACCGACTGGATCGACGAAATCACCCGCACGGCGCCCTACCAGAACTATTCGCTCTCGATTTCGGGCCGCTCGAAAAAGAGCAGCTACTACGCCTCGCTGGGTTACAACGATTCGCAGGGTATCATCGACAACAGCGGTCTGCAGCGCATCACGGGGCGTCTGAATCTCGACCACCAGCTGTTCAAATGGCTGAAGGTCGGCTACCGCGGCAGCTACACATGGCGCGACAACGCCCAGAACCTCGCCGAGATCGGCGGCACGGCCTACTACCGCGCGGCCATGTACCTCTCGCCGCACATCGACCCGCAGGAGAACTACAACCCGCTGTGGGGCAACGGCCAGCGAATCAATACGCCGCGCGCGACGATCGACCAGAACACCTACTCCATCGAGCGGACCTCGCTCAACCACACGGCCTATCTCGAAGTGGCGCTGGCCAAGGGCCTGAAACTGCGCAGCCAGAACTCCTACTATTCGTTCCAGCGCCACACCTACCGCTACTATCCGGGATCGCTTCCCCACAGCGATCCGCTTCCCGCCAAGAACGAGGGTGAAGGCGGTCAGGCCTACCGCGCCGAATTCCACGAATTCAGCCTTTCGAGCGAAAACACCCTCAGCTACAAGCTCGAAACCAAAAGCGGCCACAACATCGACGCGCTGGCCGGTTTCACCGCCTACCGCTACAAGAGCGACAACTTCACGCTGAGCGGACAGGGCTACATGGACGACGACGTGCTGTGGAACAATATGAACGCCGTGACCGACAAGGAGACCTATTCGGCCGCCACAGGGCTGACCAAGCGGACGAAAATGTCGCTGCTGGCCCGCTTCAACTACAACTACAAACAGCGCTACTACCTCACCGTAACGGGGCGTTACGACGGTTCGTCGAACTTCGCCGCCAACAACAAGTGGGGCTTCTTCCCCTCGGTGGCCCTCAAATGGAACGCCGCCAAGGAGAATTTCCTGAAGGACGTACGCTGGATCGACGAACTGTCGCTCCGCCTGAGCGCCGGACGCACGGGTAACGACGCCATCTCGGCCTACCGTTCGCTGGCGGCCATGTCCAGCACCACGAGCGGCTATCTGTTCGACGGCATGCAGCCGGGCGCCTATTACCGCAGCCGTCTGGCCAGTCCCAACCTTACGTGGGAGAAGACCGACCTCTACAACGCGGCGCTCGATCTGGCGTTCTTCAACAACCGCCTGATGATTACGGCCGAAGGCTATATCTCCAAGACGCGCGACCTGCTGCTCACGGTGCAGACCGCTTCGGCGACGGGCTACACCAGCCGTTACGCCAACATCGGCAAAACCTCGAACAAAGGCGTCGAGCTGAGCATCGAGAGCCGCAATATCGTCCGCCCCAAATTCTCGTGGACGACCAACCTCACCATCGCCCACAACAAACAGAACGTGGACGACATCGGCAGCGAGGATTTCGTCACGGCGCTCTCGTCGCCCGGCAACAACCCCTACATGATGTACGGTTACGTCAAAGGCTACCCGCTCAACGCGCTTTGGGGATTCAAGTACGGCGGCACGTGGAAGAGCGTCGAGGAGTTCGAGCGCAACAGCGTGACGAACACCTACGTTTCGGCGCTGGCGATCAACAGCGACGAAGCGTCGCGCAAAGCCGCGCTGGGCATGCCCCGCTACTACGACATCAACAACGACGGCTCGCTCAACAACGACGACCTCGTCTATCAGGGCAATGCCGATCCCGACCTGTACGGCGGTCTGCAGAACAACTTCCGTTTCGGCAGGCTCAACGTCGGCATCTACTTCACCTATTCGCTCGGCGGCAAGATCTACAACTACTCGGAGCTTTACATGGCCGGCAGTTCGATGTCGAACCAGTACCGCTACATGCTCGAAGCGTGGCATCCCGTGCGCAACCCGCAGTCGAACCTGCCGCGCGCCGGTGCGGTGGACGCGCACGTGCCGAGCGACCTGATGATCTACGACGCATCGTACATCCGCCTGAAAAACATCACGGTGGGTTACACGTTCGACCTGAGCAAGCGTTCGAAGTTCATCCGCGACATCACGCTGAACCTGAGCGCCGAAAACCTCCACATCTGGAAAAAGTACAACGGCTTCGACCCCGACGTCTCGACCGACAGCAGCGATTCGGCGCTGCGGCGCGTCGATCTGGGCGCATACCCCAAGCCGCGCACCATCGTGTTCAGCATCCAGCTGCGTTATTAACCGTAATCCGAGAACATTATGAAAACAAAATACATCTTGCTGATTCTCACGGCGTGGCTCACGGCGTCGTGCTCACTGCAGGAGGACACCGAAGGGTTCTCGACCCCCGGCGACTTCTATAAGACCAAGACCCAGTGTCAGTCGGCGGTGAACTCGTGTTATATACCCCTGAAAAATCTCTACACCTACAAAATGATGATCGCCACCGAAGGCGTCACCGACCTGATGTATATCGCATCGGGAACGCAGGACGCGCAGCTCGACATCTCGCCGTCGCAGCCCCGCTTCGGCGCCGACATGTGGACCTACGGCTACCGCGGCGTCATGTACTGCAACATGGCCGTGACGGGCATCGAGAATTCGCCGATCGACGAAAAGGACCGCAACAGCCTCGTGGCCGAAGCCAAGGTGCTGCGCGCGTTCTACTACTACCTGCTGACGAGCTTCTTCGGCGACGTGCCCTTCTACACGGACGACGTCTCCGACCACGAAGTGCTCGACCGCGTGGCCAAACTGCCGCGCATGTCGGCCGAGGCGACGCGCACCGCGCTGATCGAGGACCTCGAATCGTGTCTGGGCGCACTGCCCCTCATCCGCACGAGCGAAGCCGCGGGCAACCGCGCCGGAGCCGCCATGGGCCACATGCTCATCGCCAAACTCGCCATGTGGAACAAGGATTACGACAAGGCGCTCGAAGCCATCGCCGTGCTGGAACAGATCTACGGCGACGACCTCTCGGTCTACCCGGTTTCGGATATTCCGTTCCGGATGAAGAACACGCCCGAATCGATCTTCGAGGTGCAGCACACCTATACCGCCGGCGGACTGATCTACACCTCCAACGTCGCCAGCATCTGCATGCCCTATCCGCGCAACAGCGACAACGTCTACTCGAACGTGGTGATCGAGGAGCTGGGCGACGCCGCCACGACATGGTCGCCGCTGCGCCCCAACAGCTTCTTCTACGGCAACCTCATGCCCGAAGGCGGCGAAGACCTGCGGCGCGACATGCAGATAATCACCGAGTGGAACGGCGTGAAGTTCACTTCGGGCGACGCGATCGTCACCCGGCCGTTCATGGGTCCCAAATTCTGGTGCCCCGACCTTCAGGCCGCCTACGACTCGAACAACTACAAGGTCTTCCGCTATGCCGACGCCGTGCTGATGGCCGCCGAATGCTACTGCGCCCTGCTCGACAAGGACAAGGCCATGGAGTACCTCAACAAGGTCAAACGCCGCGCGGGCATCGCCGAATACACGCGGTTCCGCACCTATCCGCTGCTGCTCAACGAGATCCAGAACGAACGATCCAGCCAACATCCAGTCCAAAAACATAACCGGGTCTTCCTTCAGATCATTTTTAGAGCCGAGGTTCCCTGGAAGCGGTTGGCCAACC
>OGRC01000237.1_pt1 | contig 48512 bp, 65 predicted proteins | sample 1553431 | NCBI WGS metagenome assembly OGRC01 (sample SAMEA2580064, study PRJEB22360) | human gut metagenome | biome: human gut; feature: human-associated habitat; material: faeces | place: Denmark | collected 2008/2010
TGGCAGCTACGGTTTCTCCATTTTTCAGCGTGACACCAGAACCGCCTAAACCAAACAAACCACCCGGTGTCCTTGTCGGTCCAGATGGTGTTTTCGGTTCAGTTTGTTGCATTTTTCGCTTTACGCTTTCTGGTAACCAGATTTCTTTATTACCTGTCGGATTTGTTGTCGGTGTAGCATTTCCTCCACTACCAGATGTTCCCGGTATTGTAGAATTTCCGTTTCCAATTCCTCCGTTCACATTTACAACTGACGCTGACACATTGATTGTTCCAATAGAATCTCCCAAAGGATTTGTTTTTCCTCCACCTCCAGAACCGCCAGTGATCAGATCGTATAGACTTTTTCCACCTTTAAACAGCTTTAGCCCTCCAGATAATCCAAGAAATCCAGCTAAATAATCTTCGATACCAGCTTTATCTCCGCCTGGTAACAGATCCTTAAGAGATTCCTTGAACCAGTTTCCACCAGCTTTTGCAATATCTTTTCCAATCCCAGTAATCTTCTTTACGATTGCTGGTTTTCCTTTGGAATCCCACCAGTTCGAAAAAGGATTTGCGATCAACTCATCCCATGCAATACTAATCTTGCCACCAATTGAAGCATTTTGGAATTTTGGCATACTAATAAGATCGTCGATCTTATCTCCAGCCTTTTCAAGTCCCTTGAATACAGATGTACTTGCATACTCTCCAAGTTTTTCAAGTGATGTTCCAGCTTCTTTTAGTTTTGCATCGGATTTATCAAGATAGTCTGCAAATTCTCCTAAACCTTTCGTTGCTCCCTTCTGGAGACCTTTTCCCCATTTAGAAACAATGTTTATGTCGAACGTATCTTTAATATTTGACATTAATCCAGAAACCGTCGAATTAGATGTTTTGTCCATCATTCCATCAAATTCTTTCAGCCCATTAAGGATTGTATTAACTGCTTTGTCTCCACTGATTTCGCCCTTTTGAGACATTTCTCTGATCTTGGCTATGGATTTACCCTCTGCATCAGCAAGATACTTCCATGCGTTTATACCGACATCTGTCAGCTGATTCATGTCCTCTGCGTTCAATCTTCCGTTTGTTTTCATCTGACCTAAAGCTCTGGATACTCGAGAGATACCCTCTTCTCCAGCTCCAAGTGCTGCGGATGCATTACCAATCTTTGTCAGATCCGGAATAATGTCTTTATCAGAAAATCCATAAGCCAACATCCTTTGAGCATTTGATACTACGGCCGATGTGTCAAACGGAGTAACAGATGCAAATTTCTTCGCACTATCCATAAACTTCATAGCTTTCTTTTTAGATTTCAGCATTGTTTCAAAGCCAATTTGATATGTCTGAAATTCGTCTGCTAATGATACTGGATCAGCTATCAATTTCTTTGTAGCAATTCCAGTTATAACTCCACCAGCCAAAGTTTTTAGTGAAAATATAGAATTCTTGATCTTAGATATAACACTTGGGATTTTTTTGATCTGACTTGTTACCTTGTCATTGATTTTTAGGGCTGCTGAAAAAGTCTTTCTACCAAAACTCATACCAGCACTCATAGCTTTTTTGATCCCTGCTGTTGCAGTGTCTTTTAATCCAAGTTTTGGAGTCCAGGTCTTTTTACCGAGCCCGTCTCCCTTTTTACCAAACTTGTCGAGGACTGGACTTGCTTTATCTTCAAGTCCTAATTTTGGCTTTGCACGCTTCTTTCCAAGCTTGTCCATCTCTCGTGATGCTTTCTCTGCATTCTTCCCTGTTTGCTGTAGGCCAGAAGATGCATGGTCGGAATATTCCGATACAACATCGATCACAATTTCTTTGTTTGCCATTTATGCATCTCCTCCTTCCATAGCTTTTAAAATTGCTGCAAAAATAAAAGCCCTCTCTCCTTCAGAAAGATCAAGGGCTTGTGATGGTAACATTCCAGTCCGTAAATAATTTTCTGCAAGCATAGAAGCTAACGGACTGGATTCAATTAGTTTTTTGCGTAGTCAACTACACTAACACCGCCTCCAGATAAGTTATCAATAGCATCGCTGACAGCTTCAAGCTCTCCAGCTGTTAACACCTCTTTGATAATTTCGTTCTGTGTCATAACCATATGACCAGCTTTCTTTAATCCTTCTTTCAGTGCTGAATTATCCCAGAATTTCTTTCCGTCAGTCGCTACTGTTGCAGTGTAAATCTTCCATGCCATGTAATCAGCTGTACTTACTTCTTTCTCAACGAGAGGAAGTGAAGCTCCGCCTGGGTTTGCCATATAAGTTGTAGCTTTCTTTCTACACTGTGCAATTTCATCGAAAGATAATGGTCGGACATTAAATTTAAACAATGTCTGTCCATTTCTTGTAATATTCAATGGCTGCTGTACTTCTGTTTTATACTCTGCGGCTTTTAAAAGACCCGTGATAAGGTCCATTTCATTTTCTTCTGTTACTTCGATTTTTGTTTCTTTCTTCTCTGCCATTTTGTTTCCTTTCCTATACCAGTGCTTTAATGCTATCTGGTACGCTGTTTACAATAAACTGACACTGCCTTTTGATGATCTCTCCCGGTTTTACCTCCAGAATGTTTGTATCTCCATCAGGGATACACTCATCTAACAAATATTTGCTTTCTCCGCCAGCAAGTGGCTCTGTTACACCAGCTTGAAGGCTGAATGTAGGAACTTTCCCATTTTTGATTGAATCCAACATAGGCTGGATTGTAAGATCGTCTCTTACTACAGCTTCCGTAAATGATGCTGTAAATTTAACACTGTCTGGGACACCATAAGTCTGAATATCTCCTGCCGGATGGAAGTCTACGTTTGAAAAGTTTACTCCAACGGCAAACTCTTCTACGGAGGCAAACCATACAGATGTGCCATCAACTGTGACAAATAATTTGCCATCTTTTCCAGTCATTAACTTTCTAGTATCAAAACCTTTTCCGCTCATTTATAATAACCTCCTACTGTGAAATATACTGGAACTGATAAGTTAAGTAGATCTTTTCCATACTGTCTACATCATCAATACGAATAATGAAATATGCATAATCTACTGCATGTGTATTATCCGTATCCTCGAAGAACTCATAAGTATCTAAGATTTTTCCTTCTCTGTTCATTTCAGCCAATACTTTTTTTGCTTCCTGAATTACGTTATCAACGCCATCAGATGTATTGCTGATCTTTCCAATCAGTGGTTCTAATGTTCGGTTAATACGATCAAAAGCCTCATAACGAATTGCTGTTCGTTTAATCTTTTTCCAGCCCTCATCGTCGTCCTCATTTAACACTGTGTAAGTATTAACCCCAGAATCGAACCAGACCTGTCCTTCCTGTCCTTCGGATAACAGAAGCAATCCTGATTTAATCGCACTCACATACTGTTCGTTTGTAAGCTGTTCAATGCATGATTCTGCATCAGGAATCTCCGTATGCACGATTGATGTACTGGAATCTTTACAACCAATCACACCGCCCTGCACTGCCGCTGCAAGATATCCCTCTACTCTTTCTCCGGCGGTATTATAATAACCACTACCGCAGTAAATGAAATATGGTGCATTATAAGCCTTAGCATTTGCCAGTCGGGTTGCAAGTGACTTTCCAGCTGTTTCTCCAAGCACACAGATACCTAACGCTCCGTTTGAATGAATACGATCCATATACGTTTTCGCTAATGTCTTAACATCTTCCTCAACAGTATCAAGAATCATAACGTTCCATGCGTATGCTTCAAATGCATTAAAAGCATTGCTGTAATCTTCTGTTGTAACGTTTGGGGCTGCTCCATCAGTTAACGCCTGCTGTGTAACTGTCTGCATAATTCCAGATTCCCCAGAAGCAAGTTCAGCGTATAAATACTTACTGTCTTTCATTGCTTCCACAAGGTTTGCGGCTTCATTTACACCAGTACCAGCGACAAAGCTTACTTTCTCAACCAGTGTTGCTCCGTTATAAACAGAAAGCTCTTTTGTTGTTGCATCTCCTAACTTCTGCTTTAAGGTTACAGAAAACTTTAAGGCTGTAGGATACTTTGTTTTTAATGTGACTGCATTTGTGGAAGTTGTTGTCTGTAAAGATACGCTTCCCTCTTTTCCGCCAGTTCCAAGACGATATAAATATACAGTGTTTGCTCCAGCACTAAATAAGGCTGCTGCTGCATCAATTGTTCCGCTCTCCATATATAAAGAATACAGATCGGTTTTAGATGTGATCTTCTGAACTTCTCCAACCGGCCCAAAGTCTGCATGAACTGGAATACAAAAAACTCCATTCATTGCGGATGCTACACCATTATTTGTGATCTGCTCATGCCTGCGGTAAACGCCTGCTCTTTCCTTCTTCTCGCCTTTTAAAAATAATCCAGACAAGTCTCTACACCTCCTTCTTTCTAAATGTATCTACAAGTTTCTTTGCTGTACTCTGTGTTGCTTCTCTAATACCAGCTTTCGCAAATGCTGTTCGGATAATATCTTCGGATACTCCTAAGACCTGTGGATTTTCTGCATACTCTTCCACAGTGTAAACAACTTCCGGCATTGCTTTTGTATTTTCTTTCTTTTCTGCCATTGTTACCTCCTAATTTATTGTAATTCCTTTTATTTCTTCTGATTCCTCGTCCATTTCTCGAAGCTTTCCGTACTGTCCTCTCACGCTTACCTGTCCATCTCTTAAAGGATCAAGCTTTGTGCTGTATGCTAATTGATTTACAAAAAACGGCGATCCATCGTCCATGACAAACCGCTCCCTTTCCTGTAAATCTTGAAGCAAATTCATGATAAACTGATCTGCGTTCACATCTGATCCAGAGATCACATGAACTTTGATATTGTTTGTAAACCATGTACAAGCATATGTCGATGGGAACGTTCCAGGCTGCATAGAATCCAGTCTCGTATAAACGACAACCTCTTCATCATCTGGTTTCCAGATTTCGTCAAGTTCCGTGTGATTAATTACTGTCACATCCCAGTGTTCGTCAATGTGCTTTGCCAAAGAACCGACTGCATCCAACGGAAGATACGAATGTTTTGGAAATGCGTATGCATCAAACGTCAAAATTGATCCGCACACCTCTACGTCCGCTTGCCCTTCAATCGCCTCTTGAAACGATTCGGATTTTCTCCATACAAGAGAAATCGTTGTATCTGCATCGGTTAAAAAAACTTCTTCAAATGCCTTTTTCAAGACTTTCTTTGCTTCAAGCAAGTTTTTATAGCCTTTATTATTAAACAGATACGCTATTGCAATCTCCATTGTTCCAGAAACCTTACGTTCGGAATCATCTTTCAGATTCAATCCATAAATGATACGCCCATATTGTGAGCCATCCCATCTTGCATCGGAATCATCGGGTGCCTGATCTAAAAAGATTGCTGGTGCATTTTTAAATGAAGCTAAGCCCTCAATGCCCAGCTCCTTTAAATACTTGAAAATTATTTGTTTCACAACGTTACCTCAAAATCGGAACCGAAGATTTTGACAACCTCCGGCTCTGCTTTCTTCTTAATTGGATTGACAAAGGGTCGTTTAGCCATCTTTTTTGTGCCATCCTCCAGCCATCCAGCATATTTAACATTACTTTTCAAGCGACTTGTAACTCTGTTCCCTTCAATCAAGGTTTCATCGTTCCAATCTTGACGTAAATTACCAGACTGTGGTGCTGGTGTCTCTCCCGGTGCGGATGATCTGTTTGGAAGCCGTTTATATTTCTTTCCAGAACCGCCTTTTGACAATACTTCAAGTTCGACATTTCTAAGAGTGTTTGTTGCCATCGCACCATTTCTAGCCATTTCTCTTTTGATACTATCATTAAGGTTCTTTGCACACGCTTGAAATTCAGCTTCTACGCCCATCGGTATCACTTCTTTCTAGCACATAGTAAATTGAAAACTGCCCTGTTCCAGCTGGGTCTTTTGTTCCTTTCACAATAAACTTATGATCGTGACAAGGATCATCCCCAAACAATAACACGTCATTCTTACTTATCTTGACTGCTGGATGATAAGAAACAATCGTATGGCTAATCGGGGACTGGTTTTGTTTCCAGATTTCCATTGTTTTCATATCTGCTTCGGCTAATATGCCGTCTATGATCGCATCTGGAGCTTCTTTTTCATTTCCCTTTACAACCATGCCATCGTCCATGACTTCTGTATCCTGCCAGTAAACACGAAAAGACTTCATGTACTGATAAGGTCTGCCAAAGGATACCATTTTCAAAATCGTCCACCTCCCGGATGATTCATCATGCCAATATAGAAATACTTTCGTTTTTCATTCTCATACGGCTTGATTCCAACGCTTGAAGATGCAATTTCCTTTTTCAGATCATCATAAAGCTGTTTCCAAAAATTCATACGGTTCCCAAAATTAAAAGAGACAGGACCAACACTGTTGTCTACGTCCTGTCCGTATTTGAACATCATGTGTTCTAGCAATTTCAATTTTGCCATTTTGAAATTATCTGGATACTGCTCTAATACAGCTGTGATCTCTTCATCGGAAAGTGCAGCTGACATTTCATCTTTGGATACATCAGTATCCGCCAATTCAAACCGCATTTTCATAACATCATCGGAATTGATATCTTCTGGAAAATAGTTATACGTCATTCTCCTCGCCACCTTCCGGCTGTTCTTCTGGTTCTTCGGTTTCTTCCGGATTAATATCGGAATCTACGGAAAGATCGGCAAGTCTTGTTTCAACTGCTGCCTTGATTCCTTTTCTCGAATCAATCTCATGTAACAGCTGTAAGACCGGTACATCTTCCTCTGTCATGGTCGCAATCTCAATTTTTGCCTCTTCCATTGTTTTCTGAATTGTGGCAAAGAACTGTAATAACTGCTGTGCGTTCACTGCAAGCTCGTGCTTAGATTGTAATAAAGGAATTGATAAAGTGTTAGTGTTAACATTTAAATCCTCTGCATACGCTCCATTTACACTCGCTACTTCTGCAATGTGTCCAGACTTCTTTAAAAAAAGAGAGCGTCGTTCATCTACGACACCCTCTGGAATAGTCTCTCCGATCTTATACCGCTTTCCACCAAAGTTTACTGGTTTTAATGCAACATAATTCATATAAAGCACCTCCTACTTGGATACACATCCTGTTAAGAAAGTTGCAAGGTCATCGGAAGTTTTCTTCATATCCGTTGCCATAAGCCCTTCGATGAACTCTGAATGTGATCCTCCTGGTCCATCATACTGTGATGTAGCCATCCACTGTCCATTTCCTAACATATCCCATGTATAAATATATCCGGCAGATGGTTCTTCAAGATCTACTTCTTTCGGTGCATAAGTTAATAATGCACTGTTATCGTCGAAGACAAATTTCATATCGGCTTTCTGACCGATTTCTGCTGCATTATAAGTTGCATACAGAACTTTTACTTCTTCCAGACCAAGTACCGCTGCAATTACCTGTTCGTTAACAAGTGCTGGATTCGGTGTTGACCCTGAACCTGTAACTCTTTCTAAGAACTGCGGATGATTTTTGATTGCCTTATACGCTCTGTATCCTAAGCATAATTTGTTAGGCATTCTACGTCCGTTTAAAAGGATTTCTTTCTTCATCTCATCAAACTGACCTACGATGTCCGCGTTTGCATCATCAAAATGCACAAACTGTTTAGATGTTGAAGCTGTTGCTTCTCCTGTCTTAACATTTGCCCATGCGTCAGCATTGAAAAACTTGTTTGCAAAGACCATATCAAGGTGCAGATTCATCTGTTCTGAAACCTGTTTTACCTTTGCACGTCTCGGATCAATCGTTGCTGGTGCTCCAGTTCTCTGGTAATCCAGAGCTGTGATGTTATCTACTCCGACGATGATCTGATCTACCTCACATTTGTAAGTATCATCTGAATGAGAGAATACAGCTGGATCTACTGCTCCGAACTTAGGCTTTCTCTTTACCTGATCTTTTGCAATCTCTTCCTTGTTGAAAATATAGTAATTTCCTGTACTTGCCTGCACTGGTAGGATCGGAAAGATGCTTGGTGCAACATTCATTCCCGGTGCCTGAAAATATGACATTGCCATATTTGTTAAGTAATAGTTAGGTTTCCATCCTTTCGCAATATCAACTGCGATTGCTGCTGCGTTGTTATGTCCTGTGTTCATTTATTTCATTCCTCCTTTATTTATGCTTCATATCCAGCATGGATGATCGCAACGTTTACGATGTCTCCTTTTGCTGTCGCTGGTGTCAGTGCCATAGCTAAGATGTACTGCCCTGTTGTTGCCTTCTGGCATAATCCCTCTTCATCAACAGCAAGGAAATCTCCAGAATCAAACGCTGCACCAGCGGTCCACATGCCCTGATTTCTGATCTGAACAGTAATATCATCGCCTTTGGATGCTGTTTCATCTCCAAGAAGCACAATTCCTGTTGCTTTCTTTCCGGCTTCAGGGAGTTTCGCTCCATCTTTTGTTAATAAAACTGCTACGGCTGTTTTGAGTTCTGCTCCAGCTGTAACATTGATCACTGGGCTTCCACCAGTTGGATTGTATTCATATGTTCTGTTTGCCATCTTCTCTGTACCTCCTTTCTTATTTATCGAACATTGCTCTTAATTCAGGATCATTCTGCATAACGATATCCTGTGCCTGTGCATCAGTAAGGTTTGGCATAGACTTTTTGATCTCTGCTACCTTTGCGTTCATCTTTGCAACACCTTCTGTATCGTCATTTCCTGTGTGTGCTCCACCAGACTTACCGATCTCCTCAAACAGACCTGATTTCTGAATTACTGCAAGATTGTTATCCATGGATGCAATGAAGTTGTTGTACGCTTCATCAGATGTTGCTTTCATGGATTTCAGAACTGGCACTAAGTCCTCTGCTTTTGTTCCTAAGAGTTCATACTTCTTAGCAACTTCTTCTAAAGACTTCTGTTCTGCTTCCTCTGCTCTCTTCTGGATTGGTTCCATGATCTTCTCCATCATAGAAGTGAAGTTCTTTGTAACACCTTCCATTGCTTTATTCATTGCTTCCTGAACCTGTCCATCAATATCAGCTCTTTTTGCAGTATCCTCTTTTTTTGCATTTGCATCATCCTGTAATGCTTTTAATGCTTCTTTCTTTTCTTCCTCTGTCATATTTGAAATATCAAATGCCATTTCATTCTCCTTTTCTTTTTTTTCTTTGTTAATAGTTTCTGGATCACAAGATTTTTCAATGACTTCTTGCATTTTTGCGATCTCAAAATCATCCGCAACAACAGTATCTTCTTTGTCTGTTGCTGCACGTTCTAATTTGATCCAAGACTTGGATGCATCATCCGAAAATGCCTTAAACTGATCAATGCTCTGTGCGATTGCTGCCTGTTTATCCTCACACTCTTTATCGAGTAAGATTGACACGATCGACTGCTCCAGAGAGTTACAAGCATTCCAGATCTGATCCCTTACGTCATAGATCTTTTTTTCGTTCATTACATCATCAAAGGATGTTGCTTCATCTTCCATGGACTTTCTGACATCTTCTGAATTTACTCCTAAGCTGTCACAAAACGCATTAAAGAATCTCTTGAAAAAGTTTCCCTTCGGCTCTCCTGTACCTCCTCTCTTTTTAATCAGGATATTTGCTTTCTGATCTGCTCCGATATCTACTGCATCGATCTTTTTTACTTCCAGATCTTCCAGCTTTGTCTTTCCTTTTGTTTTCATGTTTCCTCCTTTCTAACGACACTTTTTCGAGTTTTGAACACGAAAATTGCATTTTTGATACAAAAAATAGACCAATTTGCATTTTTTACAAAATGGTCTATTTTCATTTCAGATTTCACTTAATTTTAGAATAAATTTCAGTTTCTCATTTCAGATTTCACTTCCTTGTCATTTTCTCATGCCTTTCTTATAATCTACATACAAGGCATAGCCTAAGTAATCAAAGGAAGGAGGTATATTCTTATGAATGAATTTAAACAAATTCAATACATTAAGTATTGCAGTTCTGTAAACGATCAATGTGATTATTACGCTGTTTATCAAAGAATTTATCAGTGTGGCGGTAATCCTAATCAAGGAAAGCTTGTAAACTATAAATGTTCACATTCTAACAACTGCCAAACTGAACAATGTCCTATTTACAGGACGATTCCACAGTTGATTGGCTGGTAAAATCACGTTGAAATTTCTCTGGCAGATTACTTGCATTTAGACCCATATCTAATCCTGTGATCTGCTGGAGCTTTTTCATAATTACATCGTAGTGAAATTCTCCACTCTTTGCTTTAGAATTTACATATTCTTCGCAACCATCATTCCAGTATTTACAATACTGACACCCATAGAATATCTGTCCTTTTGCAAATACAGAACTCTGAATGATCCTTGCCATGCAATAAATGTCTTTTTGGTTTAAGTCCATTGTTTACCACCTTCCTTTTCGGCTTTCACTTCCTCAATGATATTCTGAATCTTTCTTTTATAGTTCTTATTCCCTGTCAGTCTTATGTGGCTTTCCAAAGTTCTTAGATTTCTGGATGTCGGAACTCTTCTACGTTCTACATTCTTCTTAATTGCGATCGCAACTCTTTTATTCCTACAGTGCGTATGGTGCAATTCAAAGCAATCAGGATTGTACACGATCCATTCATCCTGTCGGTGTGATTTCTTAATCTTAAGAATGCGATCATCTCCTAATCTGCAAACATCCAGTCATCCGCTAACATATCAGCTTGGCTCGCTAACCATCCCATCTGTACACCAGACGTGCCGATAAACGCAATTGCTTTATTTCCAATGTCATTGTGATCACAATTAACAATTGTTCCGTCTGCTGCTGTGTACGAAATACATGTTGCAAGCTGAATATACTGGTTCTTTCCGTTCCAACCTATTCTTTTAACTTTAAGGCCACGTTTTAGATATTTAATAGCGTCCCCGAAGCTAAATGTAGCTAATCCTCCAAGTACAGGGCAATTCTCTGGATTTGCTACAATCCATTCGTTGGATAAGATGTTAGAAAGTGTATATTCAACCCTCTGTGTCTCTCTAATATCAAGTAAATCTCCCTGTCCTTTGTCAGTGTCCTTCGGTCTGCACTGCATCATAACCGTTTCTTTCTCTGCATCCCAGAGCCAATATCCGCCCCATGATGGTAGCTTCACTTTTCCTCCGGATTTCATAATTTTGAATGCATCTCTAAATTCCATTATTCGTCCTCCTCAACTTCAATACGTTTCGCTTTGCCCTCGATACTGAACATCGTATAAGTTCCGTCCTTAATCTTTGCCCAGACCTCATCGTCTGTGATGTGGAAACCAACCCACCAGCCTTCAGGCAACGTACCTTCCTCTATACCGAGAGTTTTCATCTTTTCCTTAGTGAATATAATACTCTCGATTAAAACGCCTGCACCGCCTCGCTCGTGCATCTCTCCGGCTTCACGATAGAACTCTACATAGGTGTATGCTGTCTGTTCTAATTCTTCTGGGTCAATTAAATCGTTCTGGCGGTCAACCAACTGATTTCCATTCTCATCGACTGCAATCTTAGCCCATCCAAAGACGTACTGCTTTTCTTCGTCCTTCTTAGTAATATCTACTCGATTCAAGGACTTTCGTATACTGTCCTGTGTCTGTGCTGGGGATCGTATATAATCGTTAAAATATCTCATGCTTCCTCCTTCTTATACAGCCGATCAAAGTCATTCTTACGAACTACATTTAATCGACCGACTGAATCTTTTACAACATAGTCTCCGATTCTTGCAACAAGTCTGCTGCCTTTATATTTCCTTGCATTAAAATAGATCGTACATCCAATAACGGAGATTGCTCCGTCACGCTGTGCACGATCTATCATAATTTCTTCGGTATTCATTTTCTTAGCAAGCCAGTCAGGGGCGATCATCTCAATATCGGGTGTGATCTGCACTGCCTGAACTGTCTGCTCTATTGCTTTGTACTTCATCATTCTTCTTTCTTTGCATATCGTCCAGTTCCATTTGCGTAATGGATTCCGTCACAGATTTTCATAGTTACTTCTAACATCCCTAAAGGTTCAAACTGCCTACGAATATTTCTCGGAATTGTCTTATCCTTTAACCATTCATGCATATCGTCCAGTAATTCAAACCATTCTTGTTCGTGTTCTGATACATCCATATCTTGTTTCATTAGCTGATCGAATCTTTCTTTTAATTCAAGATGTTTTTCCATTTTCTAAAGCCTCCATCCAGTGCGATACCTTCTGATAATCTTCAATATTTCCTGATAACATCATTTTATCATAGATCATATTATTCAGCCAGTCATACCTATCTGGTAACGGAACAGAAATAAGCTTCATTGCAAAATCATAATCATTTTTAAATAACCCAGCAACTTTATTTATATTTCTTAAAGCTTCTGTCATATGATCGTACTGTGATTCAAGAATTTGTATATTCTCTTTCTTGCTAATCTCCTGTGCTGCAAACTGTACCGAACCCTCTTCCATGTTCTCATACTGTTTATACATTTTACGATCATATTTTGTAACTGATCTAGCGTGTAACTGTTCATGTAACAAAATATGTGGGGCTGTTTCATGTCTGGTTATAATATCTCCGTTCCACTGGATACCATAAACACCAGAATCATCATCAACTACGACCTTTCCACTCCATGAGCTTTCAAGATCAAGATGTTTATCTGCAATCTCTGACATTTTATTAGCAAGAGTCTCTATTTCCTCTGTGCTGTACTCTCGCAGTTCATCTTCTTCTGTTTCATACGCTGCAGCCATAGATTTTGAATTGACATACATAACACAGCATTTACACCTCGGATGAAGCGGAGGAAGTATCTTACCTGGGGCAAATTCTTCGTCCATTCCAACAACTTTTCCGTTCAGTTCTCTACATGTGCTGCATGTATTCTCACTGTCCGTTGCGGACCATTTTTTGTCCTGTGGTGGTAATATACCCTGATCGACAAGATTCTTTGTATGCTGGTATCTGCCATACTCATAGGCAAATGCTCTTTCGGTCTGTGCGATCGTCTTTGCTCTTTCCCTTAACTGACGTTCTGCATACTTCGCTTGCTTATCTCTTGCCATCTGTTCGATCTTCTCTGGCTTCGTTCGAGGGTGTTTCTTCTCCAGCTCTGCCTTGATCGTTTCGTAATACTTCTTTACCGCCTGTGTCTGCGGCTTGGTTAATCCAATGCAAGGGCGTATGAATCGGGATAATTCATCATCGCTCATGTGTGATCTGATCCCCAGTTCGATCATCGACTGAATTGCATCTTTCTGTACTCTGGTACAGTTTGTTACTAACTCAGCTGTATGATTCTCCAACCAATCAGAAACAGCCCAGTGATCAGCATCAAATTTATATCCAATATCAATGCCCTTGAGCTTATTCTCGTTCGCCGCTGCTGCCTTCATGGCTTTGACCATTTCTGGAGCAATCTTTTCAGAAACCACCTTTGAATAGTCCTGTTGCCACGCTTCTACAGTCTCTTTGGAGATCGAGCCAGCTTGAATTGCTTCTCTGATCTCCTTAAATGTCAAAACTGTTTGCTGATTCTTCCAGAAACTTACTAACCACTTAACAAGTTGAGGACTGCTGTTCGCTAAGTACCTCTCCAACGCTTCTTTAACTTCATTGGGTGTCTTTGGTACTCTCTTCTTAACCTTTCGGAATAGGAACATATAATCAGCTCCTTCCTAAACGTTTTTTGGCTTCTTGTACCTTCCCATCATCTTCGGCAACGTCTTGATTGTCCTCTGGATGTACATTATTTCCCTGTGATCCAAGATCGTTTGTCTGCTGATCTTCTCTGTCCGGATCAATGAATCTTTCATCGTTAGCTACCTTTGGTGGCAAATTAGCGGCTTCTCGAACATATGTTTCCAATTCGTCGTCTGGGATCAATACACCAGTGCCAACCATCGTCTGGATGTACTGTGCTAATTTGTTCATGTCGATCTTTTCAATATCTCCGTGAACCATCTTCGGGTAGTCTGTGATCCCCTTGAAATGTTCTCCGTTTAGATCAATTAATCTTGGGATCGCTTGGTTATTAAACGCTTCACAGATAATGTCAAGGTATGATCCAATCGCTGCAGCAAATAACTCTGTCTTATCATCGGACAATGCAAATGATCCAGTGTGTTCATGCCCCAACAGAATAAAATCCGCAAGCGTTGTCATTGCTATGCGGCTATCATAACGATTTATGATATCGTTCGTATCAATTTGTCTGCTTCCACCTGTGGAAACAAGCTCGAACTTAAATCCAGGTGGTAACACAATACCAGCACTCTTGTCTTGTCTGATATTTCTCACCAGACTATTTGCCCATGCTAACATCCTTGATCCTTGTTCATCGTTTGGATCGTATAAGTCAACCCCTTCTTCTGGCGGTGTGATCATAGGTATACCGGCAAGATCTCTTTCGATTCCGATTCCCTCAAATTCCTGAATACCTTTCTTAAAGTACCAGGAACGATAAGCATTTCTTAATATGCTTCGTCCCTCCGGATTCCCTTTTCTGGATCTGGTCCTGAAATGAATTGCCTTTTCCAGTGGAATCGTATAAAGCCCAAAGTTTGGCGGTGGCATTTGGGTCATGCCGATAAGATTATCTTCATCGTCATACTCCCACTGATACAAAGAATCCTGTGATCGGATAGGAAGCTTTCTCCATCCAATCAAACCATCGTTATATTTGCTGTTCGTCTTAGGGTTTCCTGTTCGCCCTGATCTCCTCTTATATACGATCTCGTGATACGACCAACCGTATGTAAGGAATGATAAGATTTCCGATACTGTGTCAGTCCATGTACTCTGCATATCATCCATGCAAGACTCAACGAACTCCGCTGCTTCTATATCCTTTTTATCGTCTCCCTGTGGCTCTACGGAAAACTGTGCTTGTCTAAGCAATGTATCTAACGCAAATATGATTGCTCCAATCACATCATCGTTAGACTCCATTTCCGTATATACTTTTACTCCTCGTTGACCTCTCAACTCTGGAAGAAATTCTTCGTAAAAGCTACCGCCCCACCGATTTTGACCGATGCGACCAATTTCATCATACAATGCTATTTCACCTCCAATAACTATCTTTTGTTCCAATAAGTGACGTTGGAACACTGATTGGTTTAATTTTGTTTCTGTAGCAAGATAAAACAACAGCATCTGCCCGGTCTGGGGATTCTCCAATGCGTTCTTTCATTGCTTTTTTCGATTCTAGTCGTATCTTTCCCGATGAACTAAGATCATATTTTCTTGCACTCAATTGTGCGATAAGTTCTGTGTCATTTGGTAATATTGTTTCTTTTTCTTCTAACATGTCTCTTAATATGGACCATGCATAAGATGTGATATCATGATATTTTTCTGATGCTTTCTTATCTGGAACGGCAGCAGAAAAATTGACCGGAACGATCACTATACCTGATAGTTTTCCCTCCGATTTTAATTCATTCAAACGATCTGTTATTCCGCCACCAAGACCAGTGTCATCTATGATCACATATATTGTTTTTTTATATTTAAACTTTTCTCTGATATTCCTACACTCTACAACAACATCTCCGACAGTTTTCATTAAGTCCTGCCCATGTCTGATTTTTTCTAATGTGATCTTGTTATTCATATTTCTTGCGATCACTGTATCATCATTTCCAAATCGAGCCACATCAACTCCTAAAGTACAAATATCAGCCGGTGGTATCTCTTCCAAGATGATTGATGCCTCAAGCATTTCCAGCGGCATATAAACATCGTCATCTTGTTTAGGAAACAATCCTTTTACTCTGACTCTGACAACATTACTTTCTTCTCCATATTTTCTGATCAGAGAATCAATGTTGTCCTTATTAGTTCTTTTAGACTCTGCGGAGTTTACAGTGATGCAATAATATAATTTACGATCCGATGTATGGCTGTCGTAAAATGTACCGCTTGCTTTTGTCGGGTTTCCACAAAGCAGCAATTTATTATTGGCTCCTGTCAGAGTACCTAAGATTGCTTCCATAATCGGATCCGCAACACCAGAAGCTTCATCAACAATGAACAGCATATTGTCTTCATGGAACCCTTGCATATTTTCTGGAGTGGTTGCTGTTCTTGCTACTGCATACCAACGTTCTTTGCTGCCAATCATAGATATTTTTGTTTTGGTCCATTGCAGTATTTCTTTCAATAGTGGCGAATTACTCTGCCATTTTGAAACTTCGGCCCATAAAACATCATTTAACTGGTGAAGTGTCGGAGCCGTTGCTACAACTCTTGCATTTTCAAAGCAACTTAAGAACCACAGCAGTGTCGCAGCTTCAAATCCTGTCTTTCCAACACCCTGTCCGGATTTTATCGTTACTTTCGGATTATCTCTTAAAGCAAATGCTGCTTCTTTCTGCCATTCATCTGGATAAAAAGAAAGAACCTCTCCAAAAAATTGAACCGGGTTCTGCTGCCATAAAGGAATATTCTCTACTAGGAAATCATGTAACACGCTATTGTCCATCTGATTCCCTCGCTTTTTTTACTGCTTCCATCCAAGAGTGAACAGCATCTTCTCCTGTATCAGTTTCACTGTGTCTGATTTGTTCTGTCTTAGCTCTGATCTGCTCAATCTTAGCTTTCTGTTCAACTGTAGCAATATCCATATGATCTGCAAGCCATTGTAAAGCTTTCATCTTATCAACCAGCTTAATACTCGCTCCGTCTTTTCCTTGCTTCACTTCCGTGATCAACGTTCCATCAACCTCTTCAGATTGTTTGAATTTCACAGTATTGACTTCTTTTTCGAGAACTTCCTTCTCTCCAGTTTCTTTGTTTTCTACCATTACTGGACCAAAAGCGCCCATGACTTGAATATTTTCTCGCCCAAACGATACATAATCTGTCACATCTGCAAACGCAATATCCATGTACTTTTGAAAGATATCTTCCTGCTTTAACAGTTCCCTGTTCATATGATTCTGCTTTAGCTGTTCAATCTCTTTTCTGATCACTGGATTCTTCATAAGCCTGCTTCCTAATACGGCAGCAGATGCATAAGTACATCCTGGATAAGCTTTCATGTAAGCTTTCGTATAATTAAACATTCTGGATTGGTACAAACAAAAAAGCTGCTGCTGATCGGTAAGTTCATCGTTGATCACGACCTGACTTACATCCTCCGCAACGGCTTCTTTTTTGTGTGCACCCTTTTTATTTTGTGTGCACCCCTTTTGGATGCATTCTGTCTTTTTGTTCCTCGACCATGCGTATCGTTTCTTCCACGATTTCACAGTATTCATCGAGACTCCATACTTGGCAGCAATGTCTTTATACTTCATTCCGGCTACATAATCAGACTCTGCAAGTATGTAGTTTTTTTCTTCATTCACACATTACCACCTTCTTTCTTATTTCTTAAATGGACCTCCAGGGACTCGAACCCTGGACCGATCGGTTATAAGTCGACTGCTCTGACCTGCTGAGCTAGAGGTCCTTAAATTTATGCACGAAAAAAGCACCCGAAGGTGCTTAATTCAATATATTTTGAGATTTGATTAACCTTTTGTTGTACGCGCAACTCCTAATATATTAGAAATTGCATCTTGTAATACTCGTGAATAATTAATTCCCGCTTTATCGGCTTCTACACTCATCCAATATGGAATTGTACAGTTTTTCTTAACTGCTTTATTATCCACTCTCTTTCTGTACTCTGTAAAGTCTACATCTACAAGTGTTACTGTGTCTCCTGCTTCTACATTTTGAGCTTTTGAATTTGGTTCTGGAAGACTTTTTTTCTCATCTTCCATATCAATCCCCATCAATCCAATAGCATCTCTGGCCATTTCCATAGCCTCTGCTATTGTATCGCCTTCTGTAGCGATATCAAAATCAGGGATTTCTACATAATACCCTTCTTGATCCGGTTTTAAAATAACCGGATACGCTACTTTCTTTGCCATGTTTCCATTCCTCCTAAAATCTTGCCGTTTGATCCTTTTTTCATTTTTGTTTTTCATGAATCCACCAAGTCTGGGGCTTAAAGCCCCAGTTTCTTGATAATAGATTTAGCTAATCGCTCCTTAATCTCTGGATGTCTTGGAATTGGCTCAATTCTGTTACCATCTGTATATAGATCATGGTTCCCACCATTCCGTTTTAAATACCATCCATTTTTTTCAAGGAGTTTAATCAAATCTCTTCTCTTCATGAAAAACTCTCCTTTTTTTAGTTTATATGTTTATTATACGTACAAAATGCGTATAAGTCAATAATTTTATGCGTATTTTGTACGTATTTTTATTAGCAAGAAAAAGGAACATTTATGAAGTATCACTTCATCTAATCGCTCTAGCCTATATATTAGCCTATTTTTTGCGAACGTAACCGAACATTTTCTAATTTTCTTGAAAAAATCTTGTATTTCTCATTCTACAGCTGTCTTCCGTATAAGCTACTCGCCTTTTAGGGTGTAACTGATTCATCTTATGTGCTACCTGTAGCCACGTCATGCCATCAATGTAATAAAATCTAAACATCATTCTTAGTTCGCTCTTCTCAATGCTATTTATATATTCTTCCGCTTGATTCATGAGTTCCAGAAGTTCATTTTCTTTTTCGATCAACATAGCTTTTCGCTTATTAAGCAGCAGCTTCTTTCTGCTAAGTTCTGGTACTGGCATACCCTCAACGACAAAGTGCTGTATTCCACCCATGCCACCGCTTACTGTGTCTTTTACGGTTCCTTCTTCCTCAATCCTGCTGATCTGCTTCTCTGTTTGCAAGATTCTTTTTCTTATATCTTTTACTTCTTCAATCATGTCTGTGTATTGGATCAGTACGTTCTTGTCCACGTTCTCCCCTCCTGTTACGATTTATTATCTACTGCCTTATCCGATCTGTCATCTCCTGGTACTCCTGTTTGTATTGCACCTGATCGGCACAAATGCCCATGCAGTTTATCTCTGCACAGGCTTTACATGGATCTACCATATCTTTCTTCCACCTTTTTGCTTCATCAGGTTTCTTTTGTAAAACTTTCCTTTGGTTGTCGAATAGTATTTGTCTTTATCTTCTTTTTTCTTTTGCCTTATTGCCTGCATACTCAACTTCCATGCAGTAAATTCAGTGCATTTCTTTCTACATGCAACTCTCTTCTCTCCATCTGCTTTATGATCACAGTTTACGCATGGACAATCTTGATATCCCATTTATGTATCACTCCTTATAATTTTTCAGTGGGCATAATATGCATGCTCCTGCACTTGTTTCATCAAAATGCGGTGTCATTTTTTTATACACACAATAACCGTCGCACATTTCTTGTTTTACTTTTTTCAGATCATCGCTTACTGTTATTACTCCTGTCAGCCTGTCGGTAATTGATGTTCCAAACAGTTTGCTATACAATTCATTGATTTTTGTATCATCTAAATTTTCAAAAAATTTTCCACCACTAGCAGAACATTCTTGATAAATTCCACACTCTTGTCGATTGCATTGATGATTAACGCAATATCTATTTAATCTCCATATCTTCTGATCTCTTGTCATAACTCATCCCTCTCTTTCGCTGCACTACAGAGTGACATTACTGCCACTCCTGCAACTGATCCGATAAATAATCCGCTTAAAAACCCAATAATCATATTCTTAACACCCCTCTATCCATTATTCTTCCTCACTTTCAAATTCTTCAATCTCTCGCCATGCCAAAACACTTTTATCGCTATAATATCTAATTTTACTGTTACGGTTTCTCCATCCGTGAGAGTCATGCCATGTTCTGTGAATGCACCCATCTTTTATAGAAACTAAAACTTGTTTATTATCTTCTGGCAGGTCATTCGGATTATCTCTTAAGTCGTGCCATCTATATTTTTGTTGCTTATTGAACAACCATGACACTACATTTAACACCTGCTTTTTTGTGATACTGTTTATTGTCTCTGCATTTATTACATCATGTATCGCTTCGTACTTTTCATCTTTTGTATATTTTTTAGACTCTATTTGTTGAAATACTGCAAACGCTTTTCCAATGTTCATCTTATTCCACCTCTTTCAGTTGTTCTTCCAAACAATGTTTTAATGCATATATGATTGTATAATCTAAAGGACTAATCTTTTGCGGATCATGTTCTGCCCTATACTCATACTTAAATATCTCTGATTCTAACGCACTACTTAGCTTAATTGGTTCCAACGGATTCTCAATATCATCAAGATACTGTGTTTTCATCTTTCTCTTATATTCTCTTAGATTTTTCAGTTCTTCCAACCACTCTGCAAGTTGCTCATGCTCTCTCGCACATTTGATACATCTGTCAAGTTCTTCATCGTCTGGGTTTGCATGGCACAAAAACCCCTCATTATATTTATTTGTCGCTATACCTTTTGCGTGCTTAATAGCTTCTTCTAATTTCATTCCTCTCCCTCACTTTCTACCCCAAAGATGTATTTAAGTATTCTTTCTTTTCCTACTGCTTCGATTGCATCAAATACAAGTTGTTTTGATTTGAACACGACCATTCCCTGTGCTTTGCCGCAAGCCCATGCGTCATAATCAAGTTCTTCATCTTCTTCATTATAATAAATACAATAACTATCTTTGATTGTTGGGTTATTGTGTTCCTTTGCATATCGTTCAAGTTCAACTTCTACTTTTCTTTTTTCTACATCAAATAACGCTTTCTCTCTTATCAAAAAGACGTTTCCAAATTCCCATCTTTTGTTATCTACAGCTGTATCTCGCCACGTATCACATTCAACCCATCCATGGCTATTGATTAAAAAATACTCTTGCCCATATATTGGCTTCTTTACCTTTACATCCTGTTTCTTGTCTGGTTCTTTTCCATTCATCTTCTCAACCAATCTGTAAAACTCTTTTTCTTCTGCTTCTGTTAGATTTTTAATTCCCATTTTCTCCACTTCCTTTTCCTGTACTTCTAATCAATATCTGCGATACTCTCTACAAAACAGTTGTAGTAGATGTATCTCTTGCTTCTCCGTGAACTTCTGATATATTCTGTATCTCCATTTCTCTTCCTACTACATTTTTATTTGTTATCCAACTGTTCTTTTGCTAATTTGAAAGCCAGCATGTACAAGTCAAGTATTCCTGTCGATCTCTTACCAAAATCTTCAATAACTTCAAAAATGTCTGGATCAATCTCTGAAAGCTTTTCATATCCATAGTGCCCGATTCCTCTTTCTTCTGTAAAATCATCAAAGACATCTTCTAAAAATTCTTCGACTATATCTTCTTCTGACATAAACTCGTCTTGATCGTCTATAACCTCATCATAAAGATCGTATTCTTTTATGTGTTTCATAACATCTGCTTTTGCTGTTTCATAATCATATGCAAAAATTGGTCTATTATGGCAGATTATTTTTCCATCAAAATACCCGATATTGTCTGTGAAATCCTCAAACTTATCCCAACACATATTGCAATAATTTGCTGCAATTAATTCTCCAAGATCGCCGGAAATATACAATCTGTAAAAATCCTCTTCAAATAAAAATCTGATTCTATAATATGAACTATTTGGTTTTTGGAAGTCTAATATCTTTATGTTCCCGAAATCTGTAAACGTCGCTTTATGATCCTTGAAATTCTTTTTCTCTCTTTCTAAATTCATAAGCGACACCACCTTTCAAATTCAGGGCTAAGGATATTACTGTTAATCATTTGTTTCCTCCTCGCAATCTACATCAAACAAATATTTCAAGATTCTTTCTTTTCCTACTGCTTCAATTGCATCTTTAGCAATTTTCTCCGATGTAAAATGTGTTGCTCCTTCAACTTTCGCTTTCCAATATTCTAAAACACTTGTATCTTTTACTCCTGTGTTCATTATTATGTAGTAATAATCATTTCCGCTATAATCTGGGTCATTATGTTCTAAAGCATATCTTTCCAATTCTGCTTTTACTTTAATTTTTTCTGATACAAACTCTGCTTGCTCACTATTTCTGAACACATTTCCTACATTTAATCTGTCAATATCTACCTCATAATCATCCCAGTTATCCGCGGCTACATTTACAAAACCATCTATATAGTAATATCTCTCCTGTTTTTCTGGTATCCACACACGACTTTCTTTGCTCGGTTCTTCACTCGCTTTACTTAACAGTTTTTTTAACTGTTCTCTTTCTTCTTCGGTTAAATTATCTAAATGTATTGTAATTTGTTCATTCATATTCTCTTCTCCTTAACTTTCTTTAACAATTACTTGATCTTAATGACTCTCTGTCCTCTGTCGTACTGACTAAGTATTTGTTCTAGTGCTTTTTCTGCTTCCTCTCTTGTATTACATGTCTTAACAGTTTTAGACATACCTCCTGTCATGTCACATTCAACATAGTATTTCTTTTCATTATCTTTGAACTGATGTTTGTAAATCCATATATCTCGTATACATTGCGTATTCAAAATCGTTTTATCTTCTGCTTGTATCAACATAGATCTTCACTATCTCCTTTCCTTCTTAACAAAAATGAAATTCTAACTGCTCCGGCTCCGGTTCCCACTTATCTTCCCATCTTACTCCGATGTAATCTAAGACACGTCCCCATCCGAATCGTTCTCCTGTTTCTTGATCTACACAACATCGATACATCCAGAACTCCCATTCTTTTTCATTGCGATCTCTCAACATATCAAATCGATGTGGTCTTTTCTCGAGATGCACTCCGAATCCACACATCGAGCATCCTGTTCTTTGTGCTTTTGTCGTATACAGCGTTCCATCTGCTTTCCTTGCGATTTCTCCATAGATTTCTGGCACTGGCACATCAAGATCTAATGCAAGCTGTAGCAAGTCTTGTCGCAAGAATGGTGCAAATGGTGCTGATCGGATTACCGATTTCCCAAAGTAATTACATCCATGCTCTACTAATGCTTCTTCTCTCTGTCCACCTTCACTTGCCATAAGTCCCAAGAATGGTGCACTATTGTTTTCTTTTGCATAAACCTCACATGGTTTTTCTTTCATGTATAGGCAGCACTTATTACTTACCTTGAATGGTGCAATCTGATAATTCACACCTTCATTCTCGTTTTCGTATCCTGCGAACAGCTGCAGCCACTTCCTCGGTAGCTTCATCCGGCTATTCTTTGCAAAATGTCCTTGTGCTCCACATTCTCCAGTTATGATCGCATGCCTGACCGTCTTATTGCGATCTGTTGGATTCTGTAACGTGTCAATTCGTCCTGCAATCTTCTTGCTGATCACTGGAAAGCCAAACTCTTGTAAGATTTCTGTCTTTGGTTTTCCTGGTCGCAATGATATTACTCCAAGCTGCTTATGTACTTTGATAATGCTTTTATCTTCCAGGGATGATACTGATACTGCAGGTACATCGATCCCCCTACTTCTTAAAAACATCAAAAGAACGATACTATCCAAACCGCCTACACTTACATGTGCATTCATTCCTCTGCGATCAAGTTCCTGTATAAACTCTCTTACTCTAAACTCCGCCCTTCTTACTTTTACGTCATATGGCAGATTCTGTTGTGCTGTGAAGATAGCTTTTTGTCTTTTCTTTTGCTCTTTCCAGTCATCGCTCATCTGCTTTTTTCTCCTTCTCGCAATAAATGCAGCTCTTATCACACTTGATCCGAACCTTTAACTTCTGCTGCTTGTCCGGACACAACTTCATCTCATTGATTCTCTTGCCTGTGATCTCACAGATGTAGCCTTTAAATTCTTTCTTATTTACCATACTGCCACCGCCTCATGTAAATGTTCTCTTAATACATCTGCTGCCTCGTGTTGATTCTCATGCTCCAATAACTTGATCACATTCGGTAACACTCTTCGCCCTTTATCGATCACTTCCTGGTTTGATGCAATCATTTCTGCATTCATGTCAATGTTATAACGTTTCTTTAAATCAATTGCCATGTCTTCAAATGTTACAAAATGTTCTGCGTACTGATCCAGAGATACCAGGCACATGGATTTATAATCATATGCCTCTTTGAATCTTCGAAGCCTTTTTTCTCCAAAGCCTTCGCTATCTGCCAGTGCTGATAATGCTGTTGTCATGATGTTTCCATAGAGTGTTGTTGCTAGGATTTCAAAAGCTTTATCTAATCTGTCGTTGTCGATCAGAAGTCCAACTCTCAATGCTCCTCGCATCTGAAGCTCTTTTCTTAATCCATCAATTCCCTTTTTTTCTGCAATGCCTAACGCATATGCCATTCCTGCCATTCTGGCTTCTTGTTCTTTATCAAGCTTCCCCATTTTGACCATCCTTCTTTCTCATCATTGCAATATCATAAATTGTCTGGCAAATCTGCTCACATACCTCTTCTGCATGATCGTCTTCTGTAAGCTGCCTTACATATTTCTTTCCGCAAGCAACACATGTTAATCGCCGAATCTGCTCCCATGCACTCCATGCTATGAATGAATTTCCCAATGCATTTGCCATTAACGAATCTGTTCCGAATCCATTTGCATCTTTAAACCATTTATTTCTTGGTTCTTGTAATACTTTCTGTGTATCTTCTTTACATACACTCTTTTCGAGTTTTTCTAAAACTCTCTTTTCAACTCTATCTACGATCTCTTGTTCTTTTTGCTCTGTCATTTTTATCTCCTTCTACTCAAACCGACCTGCACCGGATCCATACTGGTGCCACGCCGTGCATCTCATGCTCTCTTCTTCCTGCTTCTTTAGTCTCTCAGTTTCTCTCTTCTTCTCATCCAGGCACTCCTGCCGGTATTCATCATCCCATTTTTTCAATGTTGGCTGGCTGATCGTTGTAAGCTCTGACAGCTTCTTGTAGCTTATCCCTGTTGAGATGATCAGCCGGACCATTCCTTTCTTGAAATTTTCTTTATATCTCATATCGTTTTCTCAGACAGCTTGGTTCTTTACCTGATACAACGCCTTTATCTCTGATCGCTGATCTGTTATCTTTTGCCCGATCTTATAAAGTCTTGTGATTCTTCGTTTTTTGATTTGGAAAATTGTAAAAAACTAAATCTAATATTTGAGAAATTACATTTAAAAGAACCTGAAAAAATATGTTTGGTATTGATTGCTTGGTTAATAGTTACTTGAAGAATCCCTCAGGTAAAGAACCAAACTGTCTGATCGTACTCCTTTACTTATGGTATCCGGCACAATTGCCTATATAGTGCCATCTTAAATCCTTGCACTTTGTCTCGTTTGCCCCCCCCTGTTATCTCAGGGTAAAAACGCTTATACCACTTCATCAACGTTTTGTGATCGATACCTGATGTTCTGCTGATCTCATTTGTTGACATACCATGTTGGATCCATAACTGTACAACACGTCTTTTAAATCCTTTGCTGTAATCTGCCATCAGTTCTCCTTTCTGCCCACTGCCTTAGGCAGCAGGCTCATGGCTTATACTGGCTGTTTCTTATGCGGTTAATAGTTACTGTGGTATATAATTCAGTCCATCCGGCTGATCTCTGTCCGCATATGTGATCATCTTTTTACGCCCTGTCGCTTAAGATCATCCCCAAAATCACAACTACCACGACTATTACTACGACTTTTTTACAACAATCTTGGTTGTTGGTTGCTACGGACAGAGATCAACCGGATGCTTCATTTTTTCTCAGCTTGCAGCAAGCAACTTATTAATAAAATACTGCTGCCCTTTACCAGTGACCTTTGGTGTCTTATTGATCTTCGTGGAACCATTTGGATGATTGATCACTGTTTCTTTGATTTCGAACAATCCCATATCCATCGCTCGTTGTGTTGGCATATTCCAATCAGATCCTTTTCTCTTGATCAAATAACCATTGTTTCTCATCCACTGAAACAACTTGTTCTGACCAGTCTTCACGCCATTTTGTCTAAGAATCTTTGCAAGCTCTCCGATCAAAATTGACGTATCGCTTTCTGTTACAGCATCTGCAAACACTTCTTTTGGCTTCATACGCTGATTATCTTCAAGCAGTGCTGTATTTTTATTCTCAAGCTCTTCAATTGTCTTGTTAGCTTCCAGGACAGCTAAAGCTAATAGTTCTTTTCCTTGAGGTATATGATCTGCAATCAACTGCTCCATGTCATGAAATCGCTCAATGTATCTTGCTGTAAACTCGGTTCCTTTAATTCCTGTGAGTTTATGAGCGATAAATTCACAGCCTTTCTTTGTGATCTGGTAACAAGGTCGAGTTCGATTGTTATTATCTACATATGTTGATTCATTGAAAAATTCGTCGTGTCCAAGATTGGACTGTGCTAATTGATCAATGTATTCTCTTATGTCTCTCATCAGTTTGTTATGTGCTTTACCTACCATCTCAGCAACTTCAACACTACTGATTGTCTGTTCAATCCTATCCATACACTATGTCATCTCCTAACTGTTTCTTTAATAACTGTCTTTCCAGATTCTCAAACTCACAATCTTTGACTTCTCGCTGTGTAAAATTGTGTATAGTTTCTTCTTTCTTTGGTTTCGGTGTTGATTTCTTCCGTTTCTTTGACGTAGGGAAGAAACTCTTATATCCTCCACCAAATGCTTTTCTTACAATGCCCAACTTATCAGAATCGTTCTCAGCCAGAGAATCTAGTTCTTCTTTCAAGGCATTGATCTGTTCTGCAGATAATGTTGGTCCAGTATGATTCCTCATATCAAGATAAAGACAGAACTCTCTGTTCAGATCTGGATTGCTATAATAATATTTACTTTCCTTTACTTTACTTTCCTTTAGGGATTCTTCTCGGGAATTATCGTTATTTTTCTTGGAATTATCCGTATTATTCTCGGAATTATCTTCAAAATGGGTAACTTTAATAAAAGGTTCTGTTTCTTCTTCATTTAAAAGCCAGAACCTGTCGACTTTTATTGGATTCTTCTTAGCTCTTGTTTTTACTGCTAACTGAAATCTCTCCTGTATTCCGGCAGAAGTCAGGACAGCGTCCGACTGGAAAAGCTGTTTATCAAACATCGACCGTTCCAGTAAGAATGTCAAGACTTGCTTCACCTTGTCACTATTCATGTTCAGATCATCCGACATGATATAGTAAAAATCATCATCTACAATGATGTAATATCCATTTTTGTAAATTTCACAAAGAAGATAGATAAAAATTGTGATCCCATCTGCTCCATATCTGGATTTCAGGATCTTTATCTTCCTGTTCGAAAAGAAATTACAATCCAAAGAAAAATATTCGATACCTCGTTTCTTATGTCTGGCCAAAACGATTCTCCTTTTTCTTATTTGATTTCTTCTATCTCTACTTCAACTCGTGGGTCCTCTGCATAATGCTTTTCCATATGCAGCGTTACCACCTGCGTATCATCTCTGTATGCTAATTTATTCAATGCATCCAGAATGCTTTTTGCAATGTTGTCAATGTCTGGTTTCTTCGTTGGAAATATAAGATCTTCCAACATCTGCTGTTTCTTTTTCTTGCTTGTACTCTTAACGATCGGATAATAAGCTATGATCGTTACTTTTAAAGGCTGTCCATCATTAAAAATGATGTTGTTTGATTCCTGCCTGTAACAGCACTTGATCAGATTCTCATACAACATAGTACCTTCTGGCGTATATGAGAATGTTTCACCTTTTTTACTACGGACAGTTCTTGCCCTGGCTTTTCCTTTCGGTGCACCAGGGACTGTAAATCTAACTGTCTCCATAACTGCTACCCGATGATCGTGATCACTTTTAACAGTTCTTCCAGTAAATTCTCTGTTAAATATTTCTTGATAGCATCTACTGATTCATACTTCCAGAGACCACCATCAGCTTCAACAAGTTTGAATAATGGTTCTCCGTTAGAACCTTCACTGATTCGGAAGATAAATTTGCTTTCTGGCTGTTCTACTTCCAAAAATGTACGATATGGACGAAGTGTTACCGGATTCGGTACGATCACATCTTCTTTTCCTGCAATGCCTTTTGTGATCGTAGCTTTCTGGCTGACTCCATCATCTCCATAGTTGGCCACTGTTTTATTTTCTACATTTCCAGCAACTGAAAGAATCAGTTCTGTTTCATCACTCTGTTTAAAGGCAGTCTGCATGTTGATTACAAACGCTTCCTGATCATAGTAATGATCGAAATCAAAACCATTTGGATTTGTACCTACGCGGAATAATTCTTCTCGATTTCTTTCCTGTGTAAGACCAGATAGTAATCTTACTCTTGTTGGAGATTCTACGTGAATGATCATAGATTCTCTTAACTCTTCACTCTTTCCACTGATATAATCGATCAGAGAATTAAGACTTGTAGCTGTCAATGGTTCTGCAAATTCTTCTCTGTCATATCGTGACATAGATTTATCGCAATAAGTCTTTCCTGCGATTTCTACAACGTGTGGCTCTCTTGCACTGTCTGTCAGTTCTTCGATCTTTTCGATTGCTTCTCTTAAAAATGTATTATCCATTGTTATGTATCCTCCTATGCCTGTTTTGCTTTTCTTAAATCAATGACTTTGTTGCTTGGTTCGTAGATCTCTCCAGTATCCGGATCAAATGCTTTCGGTGTTTCATCTTCTTCCTGGTCGATCACATCATCAACATTCATCTGACCAGGAATCTGGTTAAAGATTTCAACCGCTTCAACCTCTCCGGTGCGAAGATCTCTGCCCATACTCAGTGCTGTTGTAGCTCCAAGTTCTGGTGCAAGACTTAACTTCGTTTCAACTGTAGTTGATACAAAATTTCTTTCATCATTTGGACGAAGAGAGATTGACACATTAATCTTTCTTACCTTCTGTGCATCTGTGTTGGGATCCTGAATGTTTTCAGTGACTTTTTCTAAAGCCTTATTGAGCTGTACTGAAAGCTTCCCTCCTGCAAACTCCTCTAAATTAAAATGTTTCATTGTGTTGCTCCTTTCTTTTATTTAAAGAACTGCTGTGGTTCTTCTTTTGCTGATTCTTCCTGCGGTTCCTGTTTTTCTGGTTCTGGTGTTTCCTCTACTGCTTCCTGCAGATCCTGATCTGCTACAATATTTTCTTCTGAAACTGTATCTACATAATCTTTTGTTCCATCTTCATGGATCACCGCCATATCAGATTCCATTGCATTCTGCATATCAATGCTCATGATTCCCCATTTACTGATCAGCTGGCGAAGCATTGTCTTATAAGCCATTCCATCAAAATCTTTCTCCCAGAATGTATATCCTTTTTTTGCTGCATACCCTTTGGAATACTTTAATGCATGTGCTTCCATTTTCTTTTTGGACCAATACATAGCTTTTCGGAAACCATTTGTATATTCAAACATTGCATAGTATCCGATTGTTTTTGCTTCTTCCCTTACTTCCTCATCATCGATCAGATTTACTTCGATCTCTTCATTCAGTGGATCAAATCGAACCAGTTCTCCTTCTTTAATCGCCAGGACATTTAATTTCTTGTACTGCCCTGAGCGGATTGCTAACTGAATGTATCCTTTATAACCAAGTTGAAATTGTGCTTCCTTACATCCTTTTTTGTTGTTTCTGAACGGAACCATGTAATACTGTCCAAGCTGTGGGGATGGAGAGAGTTTTAATGACTCTCCAAGCAATGCAGCACTCAAAATTGATGGGTTTGTACATTCCTGTAAATCTGAATTAACCTGTACTGCAGATACGATAGAAGCAATGAAACGATCTCCATTTTTACCACCAACTACATTGTTGATCTGATTTTTTACAGCATCATTTGTAAGATATGCTGTTAATCCTGTTTTCTGCTGTCTATTTACTAAACTGTTTCCAACTGACATTTTATAAGTCCTCCTCTTCCTTTGGATTTATGATTTCAAATTCTTCACATACTTTTTGTACTAGACTGAGTCTCGCATTAACTTCCTTAAAGTTGTGTTCTTTTACAACACAACGGAATGTAATTGCTACGGTTCTTTCTCCTGTACATTTTGGCTTTGCTGCTTCTATTAGTTCTTCTAGCACTTCTTTGCTTTCACCTGCAGATACTACTTTCTGTGCTTCTTCTTTTAACTGCTGCTGTCTCTGCTCCTCCTTCTGCTTCTGATCTTCCTCAAATAAGGCTTTCTTCTTGGCGGTCTCCTCTAACTTCTGTTTCTTCATCATTGCAGCGTTCAGATCAAAAGCTTTCAGATATTCTTCTTTCATTTCAAAAACATAAGGACTTGTATCTGCACTGATTACTTTCAGATCGCTGTCAACTTTATCTCTGATCTCTGCGATCTCTGTTGTGATAGATTTCAATGTCGTTGACACATTTAGCCAGGATTCCTTAAAGATCTTGTCAAATGTCACAATATCAACTAAACCGCCGATCGTTTTTGCATAGATCTCTTTAACCTTTTCAAGTTTTTCTTGTCTGATAGCTTCATCGTATCCTTTAATCTGATCATCGATATTAGCCACTGCTTGATTCACGATAGAAACTAATTCTTTTTCCTTTTCTTCAAAATCTGTATACGGAATCATAACTTGTTTCTTGATCTCTTTTCTTTTATCTTCTAATGCTGCAATAAACTTTCGTAGAGCTGCACGATCTTTTTTAGCTTCTTTCATTTGATCAGGAGTATAAACAAGGCTCATATAATCATTTGCCTTGTTTGTGATCTCGCTTTTTAACTCTTCAAAGTTCCAATCAATCTTTTGTAAGAATCCCTCTTCCTGTGGATTGTATATCTTAAGTTCCATACATTTCTCCTTTTTATATTTCCGGAAGGATTAAATGTGGCTGTTGCCTTTTTTCGACTTTCTGCCAGAACTCTTCTTCCGCTTGTTTTAATATCTCAATATCTTCTTCTACATCTGATCGCTCAATATGATAATCTTTTGTCTCCAGTCTGATCTGGCCCTGCCATACTGATTTAAGTTGTGCTCTCAGTTCAACAAACTCATATTCAGTAACTAACAGATAATGCAACACCTGTATGTAATAGTTGTCCGGAATCTGATCTCTCCATTTTTCTCTCTGCATGCTTTGCAAGATATTAGTTGTCTTGATTTCTAAGATTCCTTTGCGACCATCCTGATCGGTCAGTTCTCCATCTAAGGATGCATGTGCCCATGGATACTTTTCATTCCGGATCATGTTGTCTCCGAAGTATTCAACCTTGTATTCTGGATGATCAAGTGCAAACAGCAATCTAAGCAATGGCTCTGCATCATGCCCATACTTCACATAGTCCTTATCCGAAATATCTGGAGCTGTTCCCTGCCCTGTCTTTTCTAAATACAGTTCTATATTGGTTTTATATGGATTGAGTCCTAATACCGCAGATGCATCAGATCCACCGATTCCATGTCTGGCATTTAACCAGGAATCAAAGGAATCAAACTGGATCCGTTTGATTCCTTTGCTAATCTTAATCTCCTGCATCTTTAAACCTCTTTCCTAATTCTTCTAATTTAGGAAAGACAAGATCAAACTGTTCTTCTGACATTTCACAAAACTCAATTCCTGCATTTCCATACTTCTCTCCAATGATCAAAGCATTTCCAAGAATCGGGTATCCATGGCGATCTGTCTCATACAGCCATGAAGCTATCTTATTTAATTTGATTTCATCGCAATGAAAATAAAATTCTTCATCAACCAACATGCTTACTTTTGATCCCGGCACATTTTTAATCTCAATTCCTGCACCGATCTCTGTATATAATCTCTTGGGCTGTACGTGTTCAATTAACTCACATCTGTTTCCAATGTGTTCTTTCAACTTTTTCCATGATTTAAGTCCCTCATCTGGATATTCAAGTTCTTTCACATCATTATTTGGTGTGATCAAGATCATTTTTCCCATTATCATTTTCCTCCTTTGTGATCTCAGATTTAACACTTCTTCCTAAGAATGATTCGATATATTCAGAAATTCCTTTGTCATAGTCAGTTAATCCTTTTTCTAAAGCATCTGAAACCGCTCTTAAAACTGGCACGATAAACACCGATGTATGTTCTGAAATTGGATTGACATATCCAAGAACTTCTGTTACTGCCTCTTCTGCCATATCTTCCAACACTTTGAACGCTTTATCTTCGTCTCCTACTTCTGCAAATCGACAGCTCTTGATTACCGCATTGTCGCATTTCGCTAAAAATTTATCTTTCATGTTTGTTTCCTTCCTTAATCTGTGGTATAATTTTCTCTGAACTTTTATTTGTGTGCCTAACGGAGTTGCTGCTTTGTGGGCACCTTTTTTTGTATCCTGTTGTCATTGTTCTGTTCCTCTCTCATTGATGTATTTCATTCCTAAATACCCAATGATATAAAACACACCAAACAGCATCCATTCGCCACCGAATGCAAAATATCCTCTTGCTTCAATAAGCTCTGGAATCATCAAGGTTGCTGTTGATCCAGCAAACAATAATCCAATGATGTGGCAGATCACCATCCTTTCAATCTTCTTTCGAACCTTGTTCATTTTTCTCTGACGATCAATCGCCTTCTGAATCTTTTTCTTTGATTCTGCGAAACGATCTTCGTATACCTCGTATCTTCGTACATTTTCCAAAATATACACCTTACCTTTCTTTTGTTTGTTACCAGACGACTTAAACACGCTGGCCAGTTCTATATTCAATTTTTAATTTTTTATAGGTCAATGTTTTATATCAAGAAGAGATTTAATTGTTTATGTTTTGCAGTTATTGTTATGCTATAGATTGGGATCATAGCGACATATTCAATTTGACCAGCGTGTTTAAGTCGTCTGTGTTTCTTGGGTTGTTTTTATTATCTTGTAATTTGCAGTGTACTGTTATGTACCTTTCTAGACTGCTTGTTTTTCTTTCTTCGCCTTTCTCTTTCTTCGTTCAACCTCCTTTAAGAACTCTGCTGTTGCATCCTTTATCTTTTCCTGGTTAACTGTTCCGTGAATATGAACAGTTCCATTACCAATACTAAAGGTCTTGTCTGCTTTATCTTTCATAACATCACCTACCTTTCGCCAGATGACTCAATTCCTTGCCTGATCACGTGAATGTTTTTTATATTGAAAAGAAGCTAACTGTGTCGGGGTTGTTTTCTTTTTATTCCTATGCAATCGGATTAGCATCAACGATCGGGCAAGGAATTAAGTCATCTGTTATTTAATATAGTAACTTTAAAAGTTACTTAAGATCAAAAAAAATTTCAATCGGATTTTCTATATGAAGTTCTTTGATCATAATCTCGATCTCATCGCTTCCAAAAACACCTTTTGCCATTTTTTCATAAAATGTTTTTGGCGTAATTCCTATTAATCGAGCTACTTTTGTTTGTGTTAAACCTCTTTCGGATATAATTCCTCGAAGCTTGTCTGTTCTTACCACTTTCTCACCTCCGTAACTTTTTAAGTTACTTTAATTATAGCACAAAAAAGTAACTTGTCAAGATACTTTTGGTTGCTTTTATAACTTTTTTGTGATAACATAAAATTATTCAGAAAGGAGATGATATTAATGACTGTAGGAGAACGAATACAACTATCAAGAAAAAGGATGGGAATGAGCCAAGTTGATTTTGCAGCTAAAATTAATGTGTCAAAACAAACTTTATATAAATATGAAAATAATCTTATTACTAACATACCATCAGACAAAATAGAAGCTGTTGCAAACCTTTGCCATGTCACCCCTGCATATTTAATGGGTTGGAATAATGAAGCAAACTCAACTTCTAATGAACAGCATTTTGATCAAGATCTTGTTATCATACAAAGAGAAAAAAGTAAGATGTCTGCAAAAGACCAAGCAAAACTAATGAACATTTTAAAAGCAAATTTTGATGAATATAATTGGGATGAAGATGATTCTGGAGATATCGAGTAATCGCAGGGCTGAAATTAAAAATCGTGTACTTTCAATTTTAAAAAAATACGGACAGCCTTGCGTACCTGTTAAAATTGGAAATATTATTAGAGGAATGAATAATGTCAAATTAATTACTTATAGTAGTCAAATTCGAAAGCATAATATAACTTATGAAGAGTTAATTATAAATGCAGAAACAAAAGATTCTTATGCTGTCTGGGATGGAAACAAACGTTACTCCATCTACTATAATGACTTAGATTTTAACATTCTTCACTCAAATAGAGTTCGATGGAACTTAGCCCATGAGTTAGGGCATATAGTATTGAGGCATCATGAATTTTACAAATATAATAAGCTTTTTCGAAATGGCTTAAACGATTCTACCTATAACTATCTTGAAGAAGAAGCTGATTATTTCGCACAATTAATTCTTGTTCCTCATATTGTTTTGTTTAAGTTCAGAGTCTCTACTATCAATGAACTTAAAACTTTCTGTAAGATATCAAGTAATGCAGCTACACATCGTTTTCGTGCTTATGAAAAATGGATATCTCACATAAATATTGAAGATGAATATGATAATCAGCTTCTTCAATATTATTACGACTTCATCTATAAATATTACTGCCGAACATGTGGCGCAACTTTACTTCAAGAATATGGAAAATATTGCCCTATCTGCGGCAATAAAAACACACTGAAATGGGGTGATGGAAACATGATATATAAAGGATTCGAAACTTATACTTCTGGAAAATTGATCCAATGTCCGAGATGTCAAAACGAACAAACGAATATCCAAGGTGAATATTGCCAAATCTGTGGATCTTATCTTGTAAACCGATGTATTGGCGATTGTAATTATATTGGTAATTGTAGCTACAATATGATCTTACCGACTAACGCACGATATTGTCCTATATCTGGAAATAAATCTATTTTTTACGATCAGGGATTCTTGCAGGACTGGAATCAGAAACTTCATTCTCCTAATTCGAATCCAGAGAGTAATGAGCAGTTAGCTTTAGAACCTCCCGAAGATCCTTTTTGGGAGCACCCTGATTTCGATCAGCTAGCTGAAGAGCTTCCTTAGTCAATCCTATTAGCTGATTTCGAATCAAATACTTAAATAACACACAGGAAAATGTCAACATAGAATACAGGGGGGTATAATGGGTTTATTAAATTCAATATTTGGAAACAACGAATTAAATGATAAGATTCAGGAATTAGAAAATACCAATTCCAAAATGGAAGCAAAAATCGCTATTCTTGAAAATGAAAAAGCAGCACTGGAATCATTACTCACTCCAGAAATGCAAGATCTAGAATCATTAAAAAAACAGATTGCTGAATCTCAGGTTGAATTTGCACATCAAAAAGTAATGCAAGAACAGAAATTAAAAGAACAATATGACAAATATATATCTGAAATTACTAAACAAAAATCACTTATTGTTGCATACAATGATGAAATTAATGAGTTACAATCAACCATAAAAGGGCTAAAGAAATCTATAATCACATTTTCTGATGAAATCTTAGTTCAAGACTTTGGATTATATGAACCGCGATATTCTTTTCTTAATGCGGATTCTTATAAAGCAGAACTTACGAATATACGCAATATGCAAAAAGCCATGATCAAAGACGGTTCTGCGGTATCTGGTAGTGCCGACTGGCAAGTCAATGGAAGTGTCGTCAGAGGACGCAAAATGATAAAGGATATGCAAAAACTACTGCTCCGTGCATTTAACAGTGAATGCGATGAAATTATTAATAAGATAAAATACAATAACTACAATTCCTCTGTTAAAAAAATGGAACGAAGCTTTAATGCAATTGCTAAATTAGGAGTAACAATGGCTATTTCTATAACTTCTGACTATTATGATCTAAAAATCCAAGAGCTTCAATTATCATTGGAATATCAGATTCAAAAGCAACGTGAGAAAGAAGAAAAAGCCGAATTAAGAGCCCAACAACGTGAAGAAGCACGATTGCAAAAAGAACTTAAGGAACAACGCAAAAATATTGATAAAGAACGTAAACATTATGAACAGGCCCTTTCTAATATTAATAAGCAATTATCCTCTTCTTCTGATGAAGATACTGAAGATTTAAATAAAAAGAAAGAGGAAATTATACAGTCTTTATCTGACATTGATACCAAAATCAAAAATATCGACTATAGAGAAGCTAACCAAAAAGCTGGATATGTATATGTAATTTCTAACATTGGATCATTTGGCGAAGGAATATATAAAATCGGAATGACACGAAGATTAAATCCTCAGGAACGAGTTGATGAACTTGGTGATGCTTCTGTTCCTTTCAAATTTGATGTACATGCTATGATATTTTCAGAAGATGCTCCAGCTCTGGAAGCAAAATTACATAAAGCTTTTGAAGATCGAAAATTAAATCTTGTAAACCAACGAAGAGAATTTTTTAAAGTTTCCCTGGATGAAATTAAAGATGTTGTCAAAAATAATTTTGATAAAACCGTAGAATTTGTCGAAGTTCCTGATGCCGATCAATACAGGATTTCTTTAAAAATGAAAGAAACTATGCAAAAACAAGCATGATTCATAATTTTTTTTAAAAAAACAGCTACCAGCTATCCAAATAATAAAAATCCAGTAACAATTTTCAATAATTTTAACAAGAATACTTGACAAGGCTCAAGAAACTATCTTATATTTTAGCGAATGGCTGATGATCGGCCGTAAAAGAGCCTTGGATAATATCTATTCCAAGGCTCTTTTTGCATTTATATAATTTTATGCAAAATAACTTTGTCAGAGTCTGACAAAGTTACTTTATAACACTTTTCACATAGGAGAATAATGTATGGATACAATTTTACATAAAATTTCCCATAGTAATAAAATGCCAGTATTATTTATTGGCTCTGGTATTTCCAAGAGATATCTTTGGAAATATCCTAACTGGAATGAATTGCTTAAATTATCCTTTTCTCAGTTCTGTAAAGATGACTTTCAATTTCAAAAATATGTTGATACCTTTAAACGTCAAGGTTTCTCCGATTTTGAAATAAATACAGCTCTTGGAACCGTAATTGAAAAAGAATATAATAACGCATTTTACGACCGCAAAATAAAATTGAAAGTTGGGAATATCCGAAACCCTAGTTGGGTAAAGCGTGGAATATCTCCATATAAAATGTTTCTTGCTAACTATTTTAAGAAAATGAAGCTTAACCGCAATCCAGAATTATTAAAAGAATTAGAAGAATTTAAAAAACTAAAGAACAAAATTTCTGCTGTTATTACAACAAACTATGACTTATTTTTAGAAAAATATATTTTTCCAGATGATTACACTGTTTTTACAAGACAGCATGAATTATTTTCTAAGGATAGTTATAATATCGCAGAAATCTATAAAATTCATGGCTCTGCAAACGATGCTAATACTATTATGATCACGGAAAAAGATTATGATGAATTTAATGAATCCAGAAAATTATTTATTGCAAAACTTTTGATCCTATTTTCTGAATCACCAATTATTTTTATGGGTTATTCTTTTACAGATGAAGATATTCAGTCAATCATTACTGACTTCTTATCATGTTTAACATCTGACGAATTAGAAAATATTGAAGAACATTTTATTTTTATTAGCTATAAGGAAAATCAAGAAAATTTAAATGAAATCAACCGCGTTATCACAACAAAGAACGGCAATGATATTCCAATTACAGAAATAGCGACTGATAATTTTCTTGAAGTATTTAAAATTTTAAATGAAATTACCCCTGGTATTTCTCCTAAAAAAATTCGTGAAACTAAGAAAATTGTTAAAAAAATTGTAGATGAAAGTGCTTCTTCTCCTGAAGCTAAATCAATCATTGTCGGAATTGATGACTTAGATCAACTTGATTTATCTAACAAACCTCTCGCAGTTGCTATTGGTTATAAGGAATCCGTATTAAGTTCTGTGGGGTATGGTATGCTTAGTGATAATCAGATTTTTGAAGATATTCTTTATGACAACAAAAATTTTAATCCTACTGAAATGTGTATGTCAAGATTCAAATCAATTCCAACCACCAGACTTTTACCTGTATATAAATATTTTTCTAAGAGTGAGATTACCCCGTTAGAAGGATCTCATCTTCGTAAATATATAGAAAATCACAACTCTATAGATAAAATTTATAGTAGAAATATTTCAAAAACACTGAAAAAAGTACCCGAACTATCCGAAATAAAGGATATTCTGGAAGAAATGGATAAAGAAGAAAATATTAATAAAAAATCTGGTATTGTTTTAAAAAATCATGCTGTATTATCTTCTGCCGACTTAAGATTTCTTTGTAGATGTTTATTTGAATTAGATACAACTGATACGAAAGATGAATTAATGAAATCAACAAATTTTAAACGCTGTGTTATGATTCTGGATTTCCTGGAAAATGCAGAAAAAGATTAGCAAACCTTTTCTGGTAAAGCACCAGAAACATCACTAATCTTTTTCCTTTTGTTCTTAAGTTACTAATTTAATTTTAAGTCATTCCGGACATTTAATGTTGTATGTCCTTTTATTCAAATCAGTGTTAATCGTTTTGTGCTATGCACTTCGATTAACTTATGATTATTATAATAGTTTATGCCTCATCTGTCAATTTATGCACAGATTTTTATACAAAATACTTTGTGTATTATTTTTATTGACTACGCGTCATAATATTTGATATATTTTGCTGACATCAGAAAAATAGATAAACTAAAAACCGTCCAGTTGCAGCTGGACGGAATAAAAAGAAAAACTACTTGCATCTATAGGTTAGATGTGTACTTTTCCCCGACAGTTAAAGTATACCATTTTTAACCTACACTTTGCAAGAAGTGTATTTTTTGTACCCAAATAATCAAAATATGGAAAGGAACGATGGTATATGAACATAGGAAATCAGTTAGGAAAACTAAAAAAATCAGATCAATTCTGCATTTACTTAAGAAAAAGTCGTGCAGATGCCGAAGCTGAAAAGCTTGGAGAAGGCGAAACTTTAGCAAGGCATGAAAGAATCTTAACAGAATTAGCAGTAAAACTTGGGCTTCCAATCGGTAAAATCTATCGTGAACTTGTTTCTGGAGAAACTATTTCCGCCAGAAAAGAAATCCAAAGTATGATCAATGATTGCTATGCCGGTATGTGGAAGGGAATCTTAGTCGTAGAAGTTACAAGATTATCTCGTGGAAACCAAGGGGATGCACAAATCATCATGGATTGCCTACGGTATTCCAATAATAATAATGGTGTTTTGGTAGTTACACCTACCAAAGTATATGACATTGTACAAAGTTCGGATGATGAAGAGTATATGGAATTTGAATTATTTATGTCTCGCAGAGAATATAAAATGATACGAAAAAGAATGATGCGTGGAAAACTTCAGGCCGTTGTTGAAGGAAATTACATGGGATCCTATCGACCATACGGATACGATATCCTAAAAACAAAAACAGGAAGAACCCTTGTTCCAAACCCTGAAGAAGCTCCGATCGTTAAGAATATCTTTGAATGGACTGTAAAAGAACACTTAACTCCTGGTAAGATTTGCAAAAGATTAACCAGTTTAGGAGTTCCTACTTATACCGGCAGTGCCGAATGGGCTATTGGTACAGTAAAGACAATACTAACTAATCCTACATATACTGGAAAAGTTCGTTGGAATGATCGAATGCAAACAAAAACAATGGTAGATGGTAAACTGGTAAAAAGCCGGCCGCGTTCAAATCATACAGAACAGTACATGCTATATGATGGAAAACACGAAGCTATCGTTGATGAAATCACATTCCATGCTGCTGCCGCACGTTTTCACTCAGACAAGACAAAAGCAAACCTTAAATTAATGAATCCGTTTGCTGGCATATTAATCTGCGCCAAATGCAAAAAGGCCATGATTTATCAGGGATATAATAAACGTCCTAACACTCCACCCCGTATCTTACACAAATCTTCGCAGATATGTAATGTAAAATCTGCTATGCTAAAAGATGTCATGAATGCAGTTGCTCACGCTCTAGAACTGTATATTGATAATTTTGAGATGAAGATAGATAATCTACCAAACATTGATGAAAACAGTATTCTTAGTCGATTGGAGTCTTTACAAAAAGAATTAATAAAGCAAGAAAAGAAACTGCCAAAGCTGTTTGATGCCTGGGAAGATGGCATTTTGACTGATGATGAATTTACTAGACGAAAGCTCGTTAATAAAGAACGTATTGAATCTATTCAAAAGCAAATGGATCATCTGGAAGACTCCATACCTACGAGAGATGAGTACGAAGAAAAAATAATGTGCTTATCAGATGCATTAAAATCCCTGCTAGATCCAACGCTTGATGCTGATATTAAAAATACTTATCTAAAAAGCATTATCAGCTCCATTGAATATAGCAGGGATAATAATACAGAATTTATATTAGACGTTTTCCTGAAGGATTAAATGTCTATATCTAACTCAATTGGGCAGTGATCGGAACCCATGACATCGGTTAAGATCTCCGCATCTTTGATCTTATCTTTGATAGAATCTGATGTTAAGAAATAATCGATACGCCATCCGGCGTTCCTTTCTCTTGCCTTAAATCGATAGCTCCACCATGAATACTTCTCTGTATCTGGGTGTAAATATCGATAAGAATCTGTGAATCCAGAGTCAAGTAATGTCTTGAACTTTTCACGTTCTTCCGGTGTAAATCCGGCATTTTTGACATTATTTTTCGGATTCTTTAAATCTAGTTCGGTCGCTGCAACGTTAAAGTCTCCACAGATTATGATCGGTTTCTTTTTCGGCTTGGCTTCTTGTGTCAGTGATGGTTGTGATTCTTTAAGATCCCCACAAAAGATCACAGGCTTTGTCTCCTCTAACTTCTTCAGATAAGCAAGAAAATCCTCTTCCCACTTCATACGATAAGAAAGCCTTGCCAACTCACTTTGTGAATTTGGTGTATACACTGTAATAAAGTAATAATCTTCAAACTCCAGTGTTATCACACGCCCTTCCTGATCATGTTCTTCGATCCCAAGGCCATAAAAAACGTTCATTGGTTCTTCTTTTGTAAAAATACCTGTTCCTGAATATCCCTTCTTCACTGCATAATTCCAGTACTGATGGTATCCTGGCAGCTCAAGATCAAGCTGTCCTTCCTGCATCTTACTTTCCTGAATACAGAAAATATCAGCATCTGCCTCATTGAAAAAGTCTAAAAATCCTTTCTTCACACATGCTCTGATTCCATTGACATTCCATGATATGAATTTCATCTAATTTCCTCCACGTCTCTTGTTATAAAGAAACATAATCACTCCTGCTGCAACGATCACACAATATCCGATAAAGCTCAACAAATCTGGAAGCTGTCCAAAGAACAAAAATCCAAGAACTGCCGAAAACATGATCTGTGTGTAATCATAAACAGAAATCTCTCTTGCTGGTGCATAAGTATAAGCTGCTGTGATACCGAACTGTCCACCTGCTGCCGCAAGTCCTGTCAATAACAGGAAGATCATCTGCTGTGTAGAGATTGGATGAAAATCAACGATCAGATATGGAACACATGCAAGCATGGAAAATGTTGAGAAGAAAAATACGATCATTGGACCTTTCTCTCCTCGAAGTCCTAGTTTTCTTACACAGGTGTATGCAAAACCTGCACACATTCCTCCGGCAAAACCAATGACCGCTGCTGGTGTTACTCCAGTCGCAAAACTTGGTTTCACAATAAATAAGCTTCCGACAAATGCTGCAATAACGCAGGCACACTGTGTCGGTGTAATCTTCTCTTTCAGTACTAAATAAGAAAATACGATAACAAAAAATGGCGATAACTTATTCAGACTGGAAGCATCTGAAAGCATCAGGTGATCTACCGCATAAAAGTTGCAGAAAATACCTAAGGTCCCAAAAAGGGACCTTAGAATAAACCAATGCAAATTTCTTTTCTGAATCTGAATCTTTTCCTTACTGCGAATAAGCATCACAAATGCGATGACTGATGCAACTAAATTACGGAAAAAACTCTTCTCAATCGATGGAAGATCCCCAGCCATCTTTAAAAACATTGCCATTAGGGCAAAAGAACAAGATGACAGTATGATGCATAAAATTCCTCGATTCTTATCTTTCATAACAAGATTATACTCTTGAAGAATATTCTCCAGTTCTTGTATCGATCTTTAACGTATCACCTTCGTTAACGAATAATGGTACCATTACCTGCGCACCTGTTTCAACGATACATGGTTTTGTAGCACCCTGTGCTGTGTTTCCTTTTTCTCCTGGTTCACATTCTGTAACAAGTAATTCTACAGAAATAGGTGGTTCAACCTGGAATGCATTTCCTGCGTGGGAAACGATTGTAACGTTCTCATTCTCTTTTACGAATTTTAAAGAATCTCCGATAACATCTGGTCCTAATGCGATCTGATCAAATGTTTCGTTATCCATGAAGTAGAATAATTCTCCATCATTGTACAGATACTGCATCTCTTTACGTTCGATATGAGCGTTTTCAAATTTTTCTGTTGGACGGAATGTTTTTTCAACAACTCCACCGTTCTTGATATTTTTTAATTTACAACGTACGAACGCTGCTCCTTTTCCAGGTTTTACATGCTGGAATTCGATAATCTGGTAGATGTTATTCTCGAACTGAATTGTTAATCCATTCTTAAAATCTCCTGCTGTAACCATATTATAATTGTCCTCCTTAAATTATATCTTTTTTTATTTTATCTTAAATCTATAGTTGAATCAACTATTTATTTGCTAATTTATAGATTTCGTATATATCATTCTCATTACAAACCTTAAATGATCCAATCGTTCTGGTTCCTTCATAAGAACATCCATGCGCCATTTTCTTCACTTCTTCGTCTGTTTTTAAGCCGATCTCTGTTGCTTCGCTGAAACTTGTCGGCATATCAAGTGATGCAAAATATGCGACTGTTTTCTTGATTCCTTCCTGAGCTGCTTTCACATCGTCTGCTTCTTCAACATTCCAGACTCTTCTTGCATACTGGGCAAATCTTGCTGGTTTCGCATCATATACATAAGCTGCCCAAGCGCCCCACACAGTAGATAAACTTGCTCCATGTGCAATGTCAAACTTCGCACTTAACTCATGTCCTAACTGATGAACTGCAAAATCTTTCTCAGCTCCAAGACCTGTGATTCCGTTATGTGAAAGGCTTCCTGCCCACATGATCTCACTCATCGCATTGTAATCATGAGAGTCTTTGATCGCAACAGCACCATTCCTGATCACGGTACGAAGTAATCCTTCTGCGATCTCATCTGTCAATTCATTATTCTCTGTCTGAGTAAAATAACGATCCAATGTATGCATCATAATGTCTACAACCCCACATCCAACCTGATATTTTGGTAATGTGTATGTAAGTTCAGGATTCATGATCGCAAATGCCGGACGATTAAAATCTGTAGAAAGTCCTCGTTTGATCTTAGTATCCTCATTCGTAAGAACTGCTGAATCACTTGTCTCACTTCCGGCTGCTGCCAGCGTAAGTACAACTCCGACTGGAAGGGATTTCGTAACCGTCTGCTTCTTAGACCAGAATTCCCAGATATCTGTCTCTGGATTGGCAGTTCCATGTGCAACAGCCTTTGAAGTATCAATGACACTTCCACCTCCGACTGCCAATACAAAATCTGTTCCAAACTCAATGGATTTCTTTACTGCCTCTCTTGCAAATGACAGCCTCGGATTCGGTTTTACTCCTCCGATCGTCATATAATCAAGCCCAGCTTCCTGTAATGATGCTGTAACCTGATCTAACAGTCCGCTTCTTACAACACTTCCTCCACCATATACAACAAATACTTTGGTTGCTCCAAGGCTCTTAGCAAGCTCTCCTGCCTGTTTCTGAGTCTCTTTACCAAAAATAATCCTTGTTGGTGTGTACTGAGTAAATCCATGCATTGCTTCTTCCTCCATCTGATCTTGAAAATGATATATATGTTTCTTAGTTATCGTCTCTTGTTAGCTTTACGACGATCTCTTCAGCAATCTCTTCTACTGTCTTATGATCTGTATTCACTACAACGTCTGCAGCTGCTTCGTATTTTGGACGACGCTGCTCCATCATATTAGAGATAAACTCTGTATTCTTATTACCACGTAATAATGGTCTGTCATCACTGTCTTTGACACGCTCTAAGATCACTTCTGGTGATGCTGTTAATAAAACAACCTTTCCATTCTTCTTCATTTCTGCAACGTTCTCATCACGAAGTGCGACACCTCCACCGCAGGAAATGATCTGATTGTTCTTCTTCTGAAGTTCGATCAACAGGTTTGTCTCACAGTTTCTGAAATATGTCTCTCCATATTCTTCAAAAATCTTATTGATAGACATTCCTTCTTTCTTCACGATCTCTTCATCCATCTCTACCTGTGGGGATGCAAGGATCTTACTTAGATATGTAGAAACAGTACTCTTACCTGCTCCCATAAATCCGATCAATAAGATGTTATGTGTAAATAATGTCTTTGCCTGAATTCTTCTGCTATTTTCTACAATATAATTGAATATATCAAGAATCTCATCCTTATAGGTATTCTCATCCACATGTGTGAGCAGCATCTTACGCTGTCTCTTTTCCTGTTCTGGCTGAAGGATTGGCAATCCGTTCTCTTTCTTGTAGACCATGATCTCTTTGATGATATCCATTCTCTCTTCTAATACAGAGACAATCTTCTTATCACACAGATCTAATCTCTCTCTAATCTCTTCTAACTGACTCATCTTCTTGTTCTTTCCTTTTCTATACTAAATGTTCCCATACTTCTCAGATAACAAAGTGTGGTCTTGTTCAGTATATCATACATTCCTGTATTTTTTCAATTCATTGCCTTCATAATTTAGGCAAATTCACTTTGCTTTGTGATAAATGAAATAAAATCTTTCACAACCGGTGTCAGATATTTATCTTTCTTTAATACAAGATAAATGTATCGTTCAATTTCTGGTGATATAATTGGGCGGATACAGACATCCATCGTATCAAGCAGCGGAATCTTTGGCACGATCGCAATTCCAAATCCTGCTGCGACAAGTCCTGCAACCGATGAATCTTCTTCTCCTTCATATGCAATTGCCGGCTGTCTTTTAATTTTTGAAAAGTAACTGTCGATTACCGGTCTTAATCCACTATTTCTTGTAAAATACACATAATCATACTCAACCGTATCTATAAGATCGATCTCTTCTTTCTCTGCCAATGGATGTCCTTTTGGCGTGATAAGAACCAATTCTTCCTGTCCTACCGGAATAAACTCGAGTTCATCCTCTCCTTCTACATAAGAAGAAAATGCGAGGTCATATTTCCCATCCTTTAATTCTTCTACGATTTTTTTCGTTGTTCCCTGTCCAAAAGAGAATCTGATATGATTTTCTCCTTTTTCTTCAAGATAGCTTTTGATCAGATTCGGAATAAAGTGACTTCCCAGTGTAAAAATATACCCCATATCAATAAATCCGCCGCTGATTCCTGAAGTTTCTGTCAAAACTCTTCTTCCTTCATCCAGCATATCAAGAGATTGTTCTACATATCGTAAAAATAAAGCTCCATATTTTGTTAATTTTGCATTTCTTCCCTGTTTTTCGAATAATTTTACCCCTAATTCACCCTCAAGACATGAAATTGCATGACTTAAACTTGGCTGTGTAATTGACAGCATATCAGCAGTTCTCGTATAGTGTTCTTCCTTTGCTAATGCCCGAAAATAGTATAAATGATTCAAATTCATAATCTATGATCTCCCAATCCATAAAATTTATTTATAGATAGTATACCACATTCTTCATTGCATTTATATATTCACTTTGCTATAATTATTCTTAGAAAACTATTAAACATATTGGAGGATCATAATTATGGCAGCAAAGAATTTCCGTAAATTATTTGAACCGTACACAGTAAAATCTATGACATTAAGAAATCGTATTGTCATGACTCCCATTGGAACAAATTTTGCTGAGCATACCGGAGAAGTAAATGAGAGAATCATTGATTATTATAAACAGCGTGCAAAAGGTGGAACTGGTCTGATCACTATTGAAGCAGCAAGCGTTTATTCACCACAGGGTGCAAGCGGTGCTTATCAGCTTCGTATTGACCATGACAATTACATTCCTGGTCTTTACAGATTATGTGAAAGCATTCATGACTGTGGGTCTAAAGTCAGCATCTTATTAAACCATGCTGGATCTGCAGCCAATGGTAAGATGACAAACATCCAGCCAGTATCTGCATCTGATATTCCATCAAGAGTTGGCGGAGATATCCCAAGAGCTTTAACAACAGACGAAATTTATACAATCGTTGACAAATTTGCCGAAGCAGCAAAACGTGCAGTTACAGCAGGATTTGATGCTGTTGAGATTCAGGCTGGACATGGTTACTTATTGAACCAGTTCTTATCTCCAACAACAAATGACCGTACTGATGAATTCGGTGGATCTAAAGAGAATCGTGCACGTTTCACTACATTAGTATTAAAAGCTGTTCGTGAGACAGTTGGTGAAAATATTCCTATCTTCTTAGGAATCAGTGCTGATGAACTTGCTGAAGGTGGTAACACATTAGATGATACATTAGAGATCGTTGAATATTTCAAAGATTATGTTGATGTATTTGATGTTTCTGCTGGACTTACATGTTCTATCCAGTACCAGTATGATGCAGATTACCTTCCAGATGGATGGAAATCTTATATGTCAAAAGCTATCAAAGAAAAGACTGGAAAACCTTGTCAGACAAGTGGTAATATCCGTGAACCAGAAGTTGCAAACCGTATTCTTGAAGATGGCGAAGCAGATCTGATCGCTATCGGACGTGGACTGATTGCTGATCCTGAATGGGTAAACAAAGTTCAGTTTGGTAACACAGATGATATCAATCGTTGTATCTCTTGCAACAATGGATGTACAGCAACATTAGGTGATGAACCTATCCGATGCAGCATTAACCCTGCTCTTGTTTCAGGTTCCTTATATAAAGACAAGAAATTAAAGAAACCATGTAACGTTGTCGTTGTCGGTGGTGGTACTGCTGGTCTTGAAGCTGCATGTACAGCTGCTGAAGTTGGATGTGCAACTGTTCTGATCGAGAAGTCAGGAGAACTCGGTGGACTTGCCAGACGTGTAGGAAAAATGCCTAACAAACAGCGTCTTGGATATTTCCCACAGTACTTAGAACGTCGTGCGATGAAACTTAAGAACCTGTTTATCTGTAAGAATACAGAAGCTTCTATCGAATTTATCGAAGGTTTCAAACCAGATATCGTTGTTAACGCAACAGGATCCGTTCCTCTTCTTCCAAATATCCCTGGATTAAAGGAGAACTTAGAAGCAGGAAATGTATCTACGATCTTTGATCTGGTAGATCACGTAGATTCTTATCCAGAAGATTTATCTGGTAAGAAAGTTGTTGTGATCGGTGGTGGTAACGTAGGACTTGACGTTGTTGAATTCTTTGTTCCTAGAAAAGCTGATGTAACAATCGTTGAACAGAAAGCACATTTTGGTGAGAACCTTGACTTTATTACTAAGACTGGTTCTATCGAATTCATGAACAAGAACAAAGTAAATCAGTATCCTAATGCTTCTTTATTAGAAGTAAAAGAACACAGTTTCGTTGTAAGACACGACTATAAAGATCTTGAATTAGACTTTGATTATGGATTTGTATGTCTTGGAATGCAGTCTGCAACTCCTTCTCTTCAGGAATTATACAACCACTTCATTTATGAAGGTGTTGAAGTACTTAACATCGGTGACAGTGCTCAGACACGTCGTATCATCGAAGGCGTGAAAGAAGGTCGTGACATCTTAGTTGCATTAGAGCGTCAGGATTTTATCTAAAAAGTTTTGATTTAAAATAAAATAAATTAACATAAAAATACAGGTTAGAAACTTAAAATCTAGCCTGTATTTTTATTATATTCATTTTTAGTGTTTTTTCTTACGATATTGCCATAATACGATCTTCTCAAAATAACGCTTTATGACGATCTGAATCTCTTCTTTCGGATTCATCGGTGTTACAAGAATACTATGTATACCTGTTCTGTTTGCTCCATAAACGTCTGTAAACAACTGATCTCCAACGAAGAATGTATTCTTCTTATCCGTTCCCATCAATTTCATTGCTGTCTCATATCCTTTGATCGATGGTTTATTTGCTTTGTATACATAATGTTTTCCACCGACTGCCTTGCAGAACGCTTTCACTCTTGGTTCTTTGTTGTTACTTGTAAAACAATACTGCATCCCCATCGCATCCAGTCTCTTAAATAACTTCTTTGCACGTTCATCTGCTGGTGCATTGTGTGGTACTAACGTATTATCGACATCGAAGATGACTCCTCGATATCCTTCTTTGTAGTATCGTTCGAAATCAATATCATAAGTACTTCTGATATCTTCGGACGGGTAGAATTTCTGAAACATAATTTATCTTCCTTTTTATATATTCTTTTTTACATTATCCTATTCATTTTATAATACGTTTTTGCAATTGGCAAGAGAAACTATAGGAATGCAAAGAATCTGTGCATAATTTTTCAAAAATCTATGCACAGATTGTATCTTTTACTGATTTTCTGTATTTTTTAATAATACACCATATCTTAAATTGACAAATAATGCTAATAACACACCAATTGCTGTAATTACGATGTTCATAACAATAACGTTTGTAGATGTCATCTTCGCAGCTGCTGTTAAGATTGTGTAGTTACATAAGCTTGA
>OGRC01000239.1_pt1 | contig 48063 bp, 35 predicted proteins | sample 1553431 | NCBI WGS metagenome assembly OGRC01 (sample SAMEA2580064, study PRJEB22360) | human gut metagenome | biome: human gut; feature: human-associated habitat; material: faeces | place: Denmark | collected 2008/2010
TAGCAACTTTCTCTTCGAGCCGTTTTTTCAGTGCGAGAAGGGAAATTTCGGTTTTTCCGTCTGCATTCATCGCAGAACCGATGGCTGCAAACAGGTGGGAGTTGTCCGGTACGATTGTATGCTCGTCATCCAGTTTTAAGGTACGGACGAATGCTGTCTTTAATTCCGAGAGGAAGTGCAGCGGGCCGCCGAGAAAGGCAACGTGGCCGCGGATCGGTTTACCGCAGGCAAGACCAGAAATGGTCTGGTTGACAACTGCCTGGAAAATGGAAGCGGAAAGATCCTCTTTTGTTGCACCGTCGTTGATGAGCGGCTGGATATCGGTTTTTGCGAATACACCGCAGCGTGCTGCGATCGGATAAATCGCCTGGTAATGCTTCGCGTATTCGTTGAGTCCGGTTGCATCGGTCTGCAGAAGAGAAGCCATCTGGTCGATGAACGAACCGGTGCCGCCGGCGCAGATACCGTTCATACGCTGCTCCACATTGCCGCCTTCAAAATAGATGATCTTGGCATCCTCACCGCCGAGCTCGATGGCAACGTCGGTCTGCGGAGCGAGTGCTTTTAACGAAGTGGAAACCGCGATAACTTCCTGCGTGAACGGGATGCCGAGGTGGTTGGCAAGAGCAAGTCCGCCGGAACCAGTGATGACCGGCTGCAAGGTCAGTTCGCCCAGCTTTTCGTGTGCTTCCCCGAGCAGGTGGGCAAGGGTTTCCTGAATGTTTGCAAAATGGCGCTCGTAATCGGCAAAGAGAAGCTGGTTCTCTTCGTCGAGGATCGCAATTTTAACAGTGGTGGAACCGATGTCGATTCCGAGAGTATATTTTTTATCAGTCATGAATCAAACTCCTTTTATAATAAGAAACAATCTCAACACATTATACGACAAAAAATAAGGAAATACAATTGGAAAAAGGGCGATGTCTTACGAAAAAAGTATAAAGTCCTTGTGAAAAATGGAGAAACCAGGAGGGAAAAAGGCAGAAAAAAGAAAATTCAGGCATTGTCAAAAACGGGTTTTGCCTGTATACTAAAAATAGTATGCCCTGCATGAAAAACAGGCGGCAGGGATCATGAGAAAGGATGAAAAGCGTTATGTATAAAATTCTGAAAATGGAAGGAAGAGCGAAGCGCGCCCACATGGAAACCGTGCACGGCAATATCGAGACGCCGGTATTCATGAATGTCGGAACCGCGGCAGCGATCAAGGGAGCTGTTTCCACTGAGGATCCCCAGCAGATTGGCACGCAGGTAGAGCTCTCCAACACGTACCACCTCCACGTGCGCCCGGGCGACGAGGTCGTAAAGAAGATGGGCGGACTCCACAAGTTTATGGTCTGGGATAAACCGATCCTGACCGACTCCGGCGGATTCCAGGTATTCTCTCTTGCAGGCCTTCGGAAAATCAAGGAGGAGGGAGTTTATTTCCACTCCCACGTAGACGGAAGAAAGATCTTTATGGGACCAGAAGAAAGTATGCAGATTCAGTCCAATCTTGGGTCTACGATTGCGATGGCATTTGATGAGTGTCCGCCACATCCTGCAACAAGAGAATATATGCAGAATTCTGTAGATCGTACAACAAGATGGTTAGTAAGATGTAAGAAAGAGATGGATCGTTTGAACTCTTTGGAAGACACGGTCAATCCACATCAGATGTTATTTGGAATCAATCAAGGTGGAACATTTGAAGATATCCGAATTGAACACGCCAAAGAAATTTCAAAACTAAATCTTGATGGATATGCTCTTGGCGGTCTGGCAGTAGGAGAAACACATGATGAGATGTATCATATCATCGAAGAAACAGTTCCATATCTGCCTGAAGATAAACCAACGTATCTGATGGGAGTTGGTACACCAGTGAATATTCTTGAGGCTGTAGACCGTGGAGTTGATTTCTTTGACTGTGTATATCCAACAAGAAATGGCCGCCATGGACATGTATATACTAATCAGGGGAAATTAAACATGTTCAACAAAAAATATGAACTTGATCATCGCCCAATCGAAGAAGGATGCCAGTGTCCAGCTTGCAGAAGTTACAGCAGAGCTTACATCAGACACCTTCTGAAAGCAAAAGAAATGCTTGGAATGAGATTATGTGTCTTGCATAACTTGTATTTTTATAATACAATGATGAGTGAGATTCGTCAGGCAATCGAAGAAGGAAACTACAAAGAATACAAGAAACGTAAGATTGATGGCATGATGAATCAGTAATCTTATTAGAAAGATGGAGGAAGAAAATGGATCAGGTTACAATGACAATTCTGATGCTGGTTATTTGTTTTGCATTAATGTACTTTTTAACAATCAGACCACAGAAGAAGAAAGATGAAGAGTTAAGACAGATGATGGAAGCTCTGGAAGTTGGAGACAGTGTGTTAACAACAAGTGGATTTTACGGAGTTGTTGTGGATAAAGTTGATGAAACTACGATCATTGTTGAATTTGGTAATGACAAACATTGTCGTATTCCAATGGAAAAATCAGCGATTCAGGCAATGGAGAAAGCAAACGGATCATCTGACGACGAGTAAGATAATTCATGAATAAAAAGAATCTGGAAAATATGAGAATAGAGCTCATATTTCATCCAGATTCTTTTTTTATCTAAGAAGTTCATCAAGAAGATGATCTGGTACATAAAGTGTCCCACGGCCAGTACCAATATCTATATCAGGTTTATTTGTTCCGTGAAAATCAGAACCACCAGAGGCTAAAAGATGATATTCTTTTTTCCATTCTCTTAATTTTGCGATTTGTCCCTTATGGTGGGAAGAATGGTAAACTTCAATTCCAGCAAGACCATAATCTTTCAGATCATGGATAAGCTGTTTTGTATCCTTATTAGAAAATTTATATAAAAAAGGATGAGCAAGAACTGGAATGCCACCTGCATCAAGAATTAATTTGAGGCAGTCTTTCGGATCAAAAAATGGTTTTGGAATATAGTATTTACATTTTTCACCGAGATATTTGGAAAAAGCCTGTTCCCTGGAAGTGCAGATGCCCTCTTCCACAAGAACTCTTGAAAAATGAGCACGTGTAATAACTGTATTAGGGTCTCCGTGTTGTAATTTCTCAAGAGTAACAGGAAATCCATCTTTTTGGAATAATTCGATCATATCGAGATTACGTTTCATTCTTTTGTCTCTCAGATCATTTAATGTGGTATTTAAATCCTTGTTCTTGCAATCAATTCCATAACCTAAGATAGGGATCTCACGATGAAGTGTATCACATGAAATTTCAATTCCAGGAATGAATTTTAAATCTTTAGGAAGATTCATTGCCAAGATTTCTGAAATACCATCAACTGTATCATGATCAGTAAGAGAAAAACCATATAAATTCTTTTCAATTACTTTATGGACAATTTCTTTCGGAGTAAAAGTCCCATCAGAACAAGTAGAATGTATATGAAGATCAATCATTTTAAAACTCCTTTCACATATTTAATGTTAGTTTATCACAAAAAGACATAGAAGCAAAACAACAGACATATATTAAATGAAAGAAAGGAGTATTTGCTATGGGGCCAGAAAAGAAAGTGTTATATATTGTGCAAAGTCTGGTTGCTGCTTATATTGTTACCGGACTATTGTTGTGTCTTCTTGCATTTATTGTTTATCAGAGCAATACAGGGACGAAGATGGCGAATCTTGGCATTACACTTACATACATTTTTGCTTCAATCCTTGCAGGAATGATCATTGGAAAAAAGATTGGAAAACGGAAGTTCTTATGGGGATTTTTTGTTGGAGTATTATATTTCGCAATATTAACTTTAATATCTGTTGTGTTTCAGGAAAATACAGTTATTTTTTCAACAGAACGCATCACAGCATTGTTCTTATGTATTGCTGGAGGAACTTTAGGTGGAATGCTTGCTATTTGACTTAGGATATGATACAATATAGCAAGTTATTTTATGAGAATCAGGAGGACGATAAGATGAAACATATTAAAACTCTGACAAATAAAACATTACAGAACACAGTAAAAAAAGGTGGATGTGGTGAATGCCAGACATCTTGCCAGTCAGCATGTAAGACATCTTGTACAGTAGGTAACCAGACCTGCGAACACAGCAAATAGTCAAATAAAACAAAGACTCTATGCTTGAGGCGTTCCTTGTGGGCCGCCTCATTTTTTACATGAAAGAAAATAAATAACAGATAAAGGGAGAAAGAAACAATGGTTCATCAGTATAAGAACAATGGATATAATATGGTCCTTGACGTAGCAAGTGGATCTGTTCATGTTGTAGATGATCTGACTTATGAAGTGATCGCTTTATATGAAGACCATACATTAGAAGAGATCATCAAAGAATTATCATCTTGGGATGAAAAAGATGTAAGAGAATCTTATGAGGAAGTTACAGAATTAAAAGATGCAGGTGTATTATTTACAGAAGATTGTTATGAAGAATACATTTGCGGATTCAAAGACAGACCAACAGTTGTAAAGGCACTTTGTCTTCACATTGCACATGATTGTAACCTTGCCTGTCGATATTGCTTCGCAGAAGAAGGAGAATACAAAGGAAGACGTGCTTTAATGAGTGCTGAAGTTGGTAAGAAAGCTTTAGATTTTCTTGTAGAGAACTCTGGAAATCGTAGAAATCTGGAAGTAGATTTCTTTGGTGGAGAGCCTTTAATGAACTTTGATGTTGTCAAAGAGATCGTTGCTTATGGACGTGATTTAGAGAAGACTCATGATAAGAAGTTCCGTTTTACACTGACAACAAATGGTGTATTATTAAACGACGATATCATGGAATTCGCGAATAAAGAGATGGATAACGTTGTATTAAGTGTTGATGGTAGAAAAGAAGTTCATGATTTTATGAGACCATTTCGAAATGGAAAAGGAAGTTATGACTTTATTATTGATAAATTTAAGAAATTTGCAGACAGTAGAAATCAGCAGAAATATTATGTAAGGGGAACTTTTACACATCATAATCTGGATTTTTCGAAAGATGTTATGCATTTAGCAGATGAAGGATTCGAACAGATTTCCGTAGAGCCTGTTGTGGCACCAGATACAGCAGATTATGCGATCAAAGAAGAAGATCTTCCAAAGATCATGGAAGAATATGATCTTCTGGCAAAAGAGATGATCAAGAGAGAGAAAGAAGGAAAAGGATTTACATTCTTCCACTTTATGATCGACTTAACAGGAGGACCATGTGTAGCGAAACGTTTATCTGGATGCGGTTCTGGAACAGAATATCTTGCAGTAACACCATGGGGAGATTTATATCCATGTCACCAGTTTGTAGGAGAAGAAGATTTCTTAATGGGTAATGTCTTCGAAGGTATTAAGAAAGATGAGATCGTCAAAGAATTCAAAGCATGTAATGTATACTCCAAAGAAGAATGTAAAAAATGTTTTGCAAGATTCTATTGCAGCGGTGGATGCAGCGCAAACTCTTATAACTTTAATGGTACGATCAATGGAACTTATGAGATCGGATGTAAATTAGAACGCAAGAGAGTTGAATGTGCACTTATGGTAAAAGCAGCATTAGCGTTAGAAGAGGAGACGGAGAATGAAGAAGCGTAATAGCAGCGGCAAGTATATTGCAGGGCTTATTTTACTGATTGCGTTGTGTGTATTTGGAGTATTTATTACAACAAAAGGAATCACAAAGAACAAGATTGGACGAGCAAGCAACATTGAACTTGGATTGGATCTTGCAGGTGGAGTCAGTATCACATATGAAGTTGATGGTAAGAACGTATCTGACAGTGATATGAAGGATACCGTATACAAACTTCAGAAACGTGTGGAAGGTTACAGCACAGAAGCAGAAGTTTATCAGGAAGGAAAAGATCGTATCAATATCGAAATCCCCGGAGTAACAGATGCAAACAAGATCTTAGATGAACTTGGTAAACCAGGAACACTTTCTTTTGCAGTTCAGAAACAGGTAAAAGTAAAGCAGAATGGAAAAACAACAACACAGACTACTTTAGATACCATTTTAACAGGACAGAATGTTAAGAAAGCAAAAGCTGTCACAAATCAGAATCAGACAACTGGTAAGAAAGAATATTTAGTTGCCCTTGAATTTGACTCCAAAGGAACAAAAGCTTTTGCCAAAGCTACAAAAGCAAACATCGGGAAACCAATTTATATCATCTATGATAACCAGGTGATCAGTGCACCAAATGTACAGGAAGCGATCACAAAAGGTGAATGTACGATCGATGGTATGGAAAGTTATGAAGCAGCCGAGAATCTTGCTTCATCTATTCGAATTGGTTCCTTACCAGTCAAATTAAAAGAACTTCGTTCTAACGTAGTGTCTGCTAAGTTAGGAGTTAATGCGATCCAGACAACGATTAAGGCTGGAATCATCGGATTTGCCTTGGTATGCTTGATCATGATCGCATTTTATGCAGTGCCAGGTATCATTGCATGTGTAGCACTTGCAATTTATATGCTAATGATGTTACTTGCACTGAATGGATTTAATGCAACGTTGACATTGCCGGGACTTGCGGGTATCATCCTCGGTATCGGTATGGCGGTCGATGCCAATGTAATCATTTATGCAAGAATTCAGGAAGAAATCGGAGCAGGTAAGAGTACAGGAGCTGCGATCAAGTCTGGATTTGGAAAAGCAGCTTCAGCTATTATTGATGGTAACGTTACAACACTGATCGCAGTTTTAGTACTGTGGTTTAAAGGATCTGGAACGGTCAAAGGATTTGCTCAGACATTAGGAATGAGTGTACTGATTTCCATGTTTACAGCACTTGTGATCAGCCGATTCCTAGTATATGCAGCATATCACTTTGGACTTCGTGATAAGAAATGGTATGGAAAACCAAGAACGATCAAGACAAGAGATTTTGTCCGTGCTGGTAAGAAATACGTTGCAGTCGCAGGTGTGATCATTTTAGTCGGACTTGCAGCACTGCCTATGAACAGAAGTAAGATTGGTACGATCTTAAATTATGATCTTGAATTCTCAGGAGGAACAGCATCTACTATCACATTTAAAGATGATCAGAAAGTAAATGATTCTTTAGAAAAACAGATTGTGAAAGCCTATGAGAAAGTCAGCAAATCGACATCTGTCCAGAGTCAGAAAGTAAAAGCGAATAACCAGATGGTCGTTAAGAGTGTAGAACTTAACCTGAATCAGAGAAAACAGATTGAAAAGACATTAAAGAAAGATTATAAAGTTAAATCAGTTACAACAGAGAATATCAGTTCAACGATCAGTAATGAAATGCAGAGAGATGCATTTATCTCAGTTATCATTTCAGCAATCTGTATGTTGATCTATATTGCAATCCGATTTAAAGATGTTAAGTTTGGATCTAGTGCGATCATCGCATTGTTAAATGATGTGTTAGTTGTATTTGCGGCATATTCTATCGGAAGATTATCTGTGGGTGGAACATTTATCGCATGTATGCTAACGATCATCGGATACTCTATCAACTCAACGATCGTTATCTTTGACCGTATCCGTGAGAATCTGAAACTTCAGACGATCCGTACAAGAGATGATATCAAAGCACTTGTAAATCAGAGTATTTCAAGTACACTGGTTCGTACGATCAATACAAGTTTAACAACATTTGTTATGGTATTGGCGTTATTTATCTGCGGAGTATCATCTTTAAGAGAATTTGCCCTGGCATTGATCGTTGGTGTTATTGGTGGAGCATTCTCTTCTGTATTCTTGACAGGACCATTATGGTATATGATGAAGACTCGTATCGACTCTGATGCTATAAAAGAAAGTAATGGACAGACATCTGTACAGCCAGAGAAGATCACAGCGAATCCAAACCGCAAGAAAAAGAAGAAAAAGAAAAGAAAATAAGACAAGTAAAAAGAGTATTCAGTAAAGACTGAATGCTCTTTTTCTAGAAGATGGAGAAACATGATGGAACAGTGGTATCTGTATAAGAAAAAAGCCGATTTTACAAAGATTGGTGAGAAATTTCAGATTGATCCCGTGATCGCAAGACTGATCAGAAACAGAGATGTGATCGGGGATGAAGAAATACATAAATATTTATATGGAAATCTTTCGGATATTTCAGATCCATTTCTGATGAAGGGAGTCAGAGAAGGTGTGGATATCATAAGAGAGAAGATCAGAGACAGAAAAACAATCCGCATTATCTCAGATTATGATGTAGACGGAGTTGTTTCTAACTATATTTTATGGAAAGCAATCTATGATCTTGGTGGAATGATTGATTTTCAGATTCCAGACCGTATGAAAGATGGTTACGGGATCAATGAAAATATCATTGAGAAGGCAGTAGAGGATCAGATTGATACGATCCTTACATGTGATAATGGAATTGCAGCTAGTGAAGCAATCAGATTTGGAAAAGAACATGGTCTTACAATGATCATTACAGATCACCACGATGTACCATTTATTTTAAATGAAGATGGAAGTAAAGAAGAAATTCTTCCACCAGCTGATGTTGTCATTAATCCCAAACAAAAAGAATGTAAATATCCATATCCGCTTCTTTGTGGAGCAGGAGTTGCATTTCAGTTTGTGAGAGCATTGTATAAATCTATGGGCGAGGATGAAAACAAACTGGAAGATCTGTTATCTATGCTTGCGATTGCGACTGTATGTGATGTTGTAGATCTTACAGGAGAGAACAGGATTTTTGTGAAAGAAGGATTAAAGAGGATCAAAGAGACAAGAAATGTGGGTCTTAGAGCATTATTGGATGTTCATGATCTTATGGAAAAACAGATACAGTCTTATGCTCTTGGCTTTATTATTGGACCATGCATTAATGCAAGTGGCCGGCTGGAATCTGCAGAAAAAGCATTGAATCTGTTCCTGGAAGAAGATAAAAAGAAAGCAATGCAGACAGCAAAAGAATTAAAAGAGCTGAATGATCTTAGAAAAAGTATGACAGAGAATGGTGTAAAAGCAGCATTAGATCAGGCAATGAAATATGAAGCAAAAGGCGATAAAGTACTTGTTTTATATTTACCAGATTGTCATGAAAGTATTGCTGGGATTATTGCTGGAAGAATTAAGGATCGTCTAAACCATCCAGTCTTTGTACTTACTGATGCAAAAGATGGAATTAAGGGATCAGGACGTTCTATCGAAGAATATTCCATGTTTGAAGAGATGATGAAAGTTAAAGAGGTGTTTACTAAATTTGGCGGGCATCCGATGGCAGCGGGATGTTCTCTTGAGAAGGAGGACCTTAAAGTATTTCGTAAAAAGATCAATGAAAATTGTACATTGGATGAAAAAGATTTCGCAAAGAAGGTGCAGATCGACATCGATATGCCGGTTGATTATATCACAATGGATCTGATTCATCAGTTGTCAGTACTGGAACCTTTCGGGAAAGAAAATAAAAAGCCCCTATTTGCACACCGTAAATTAAAGATTGAACGTGTCAATGTGTTTGGAAAAAATAAAAATGTAATTAAATTAGCATTAAAGAGTAGTCAGGGAACACGGATTGATGGTATGATTTTTGAGGATGAAACAGAATTTAGAGAAAAAATGGGGACAAACAAGTATATTACATGCACTTATTATCCTGTGATCAATGAATATCAGGGATATAAGAGTCTTCAGATCAATATTCAAAATTATTTTTTTGCGGAGGGATAACATGAGTAAGATAAAACTGGTTGCAATGGATCTTGATAATACATTATTAGACAGTAATAAACAAATATCAGAACATACAAAAGAAGTGTTAAAAGAGGCGATCAGACAGGGAGTTTATATTGTACCTGCTACAGGACGTATTTTCAAAGCGATTCCGGAGTTTTTGAGAAATATTGAAGGTGTTCGTTATGCAGTTTGTTGTAATGGAGCAACAGTATATGATCAGTATGAAGAAAAGATTATTTATACGAATCATTTATCCGTGGATGTGACATTGGAGTTATTTAGAATACTTGAAAAATATCATTCCACACATGATATTTATCAAAATGGACAGGGATATATGGAAAAACGTTATTTGGATCACCTTTCAGAATATAATGTATCAGGACATTTACTGAAACTGGTAAATGATACAAGGCTGCCAGTGGATGATCTTAAAAAGCATCTCAAAGAGAATCCATTAGGAATTGAGAAGATCAATGCATTTTTTGATAATATGAAAGAAAGATCAGCAGCAATAAAAGAATTGACTGAAAAAAATATTGCTAGTGTATCAAGTGCGCTTGATAATAATATTGAGCTTAATCAGTTTGGCTGTGATAAAGGGGATGGATTAAAACATCTTGCCAAATGTCTTGGCTTAACAATGGATGAAGTTATGGCATGTGGAGATGCTGGAAATGACACCATGATGATCAAGGCAGCAGGAACAGGTGTTGTTATGGGAAATGGACGAGAAGAATTAAAAGCAATTGCTGATTTTGTTACAAAGACAAATGATGAAGACGGAGTGGCATATGCGATTGAGAAATTAGTTCTTAATTCTTGACGATGTTATTTAAAGTGATATAATAAGTATGTTTAAATAGTTAGGGGGAAATATAAGAATGAGAAAAACGCGTAAAACAGCGGCTGTATTGGCTCTGTATGCGGTTTTGATGCTTAGTTCAGCGTCTGTAGTAAGTGCAGATCAGGTAAATGATAAGACATTTGCAAGAGAACAGACAAATGAGCAGACTGACACTAGCAAAGATAATTCTGCCCAGACGACAGAAGCTTCGACAACTGAGGCAACGACAGAAAAGAAAACAGAAGCTAAGCCAACGACAGAAAAGAAAGATAAGACAAATACAAGTCATAAGAAGAAAGCAACAACTAAGAAGACAGAGCGTAATACAATAAAGAAACATAAGAAGAAAAAGAAAGATACCAAAGACAAGAAGAAAGATAAAAAGAAAGACAAAAAAGATAAGAAAGCGATCATTCCAAAAGTCTATAATGACCATAGCATTGAGATGAAAGGAAAGAAAGAATCTATTCAAGGATTTATTTATTTTAATCAGGCAGATGCAGCATGGAATGATAATGGTTACCAGATTCATAGCAGTGGATGCGGACCAACAGCAATGGCTGTCTGCATCAGTTCATTAACTGGTAAATGGGTTACACCAGTAGATACGACAGTTTGGGCATATAAGCATGGATATTATACAAGTGCGGGTGCAAGTCATGAGATGGTACCGGCATTGGCAAAGCAGTATAAACTTTCATGTAATGGACTAGGAACAGATATTAATAAAGTACGCAGTGCCTTGAAGAAGAAACATCCGGTAGTAGCACTGATGGGACCTGGTTATTTTACAAAGAAAGGACATTTTATTGTTCTTGTAGCGATTGATAACAATGATCAGGTAACAGTAGCTGATGTTGGAAGCAGAGAACGTACACAATATAAATATCTATTAAAAGATGTAGTAGCCCAGACAAAAGCTGCTTCAGCAGGAGGACCTTGCTGGGAGATTTACTCTAAAGATAAGAAAGCAAAGAAGACAACCGATACAAAGACTAAGACAATTCAGGCGAAGAAAGAATTTAAAGATACATCTAAGATGTATGCAGAGATCAAAGCAGTCTTACAGAAGAACTATCATCTGAGTGTACCGCTTAAGAAAGGAACTTTGGTCAATAAAGATCAGTTTGTCACAGTTAGCTCTTTAACGATCAATGATAAAGTTACAGTTATGGATGTGTCTAAGAAACTTACAATAGATGTTGATTTTCAGCAAGTAGTATCTGAGATTAAGACAGATGCAGTCAAAGGTTCTTTTTGGAATACAGTAACGATTGAACCTAATAAAACAAGTGTAACAGAATAATTTTAAATTACATAGTAAGAGATAAGAAGCACAGAGAATGTAAAAGTTTTCTGTGCTTTTTTTACTTCATAGGAAATTTCAGGAGGAAAACATTATGAATATTAAAAAAAGGATAAAAAAAATTACAGCGGGAGCATTATGTATGTTAATGTTTGCAGCAACTGTTGGACAGACAATAAGTTCAGTACATGCAGCACAGAGTGATGTGATCGATACATCAAGAACAGCTTCATTAACTATCCACAAATACGACATGACAGCAGCACAAAAAGGTGGCGTTGATTTAAGTCAGTTCACAGCTACAGGAAAACAGGATGCAAAAGCAGAGGAAGCTTTAAAGAAGTATCCGATCAAAGGTGTTGAATTCAGCTATCTGCGTGTCGGTGATGTAGAGCAGCAGAGTGAAGCTGGTAAAGTTCAGATGATCTATGAACTGCCAGATGCATTACAGAAGATCTTAGGATTAGCAGATTCTGATGCAGCAAAAACGGAAGGTGGGAAAGATTACTTTACAAGCCAGATCATCAATGACAAGTTAGCTTCTGCATTAGAAGATAACACTGCATCCAAAGACAAACTGGAAGATTACATGAAGACAAACAACGGAACTGCCATGGATCTTACAGATGCACAGGGTGTGACAAAGAAAGACAAGTTGCCACTTGGTCTTTATCTGATCGTAGAGACAAAAGTTCCAGAAGATGTCACTTATACAACAAACCCTTGGTTCGTTCAGTTACCATCCACTGATTCCGAAGGGGATGACTGGTTCTATGATGTTGTATGCTATCCAAAAAATGAAACTGGTATCCCAACCCTTGATAAAAGAGTTCGAAACAATCCAGATCAGGATAATGTAACAACAGCAGAACAGAGTGCTTTAGCAGATTTCACAAATGCAAGAGAAGAATACAAATACCAGAGTACCGTTACAGCATCCAAAGCTGAGAAACTTGATTATCAGTTTATCTCAAAATTACCACACATCACATCAGGAACAACATACCTTTCTACTTATACATTTGACGATAAGATGGCAAAAGGTATGACATACAACAAAAATGCAGTGATCGCGATCTATGAGAACAAGGATGCAGCAGATACAACAAACGTTAACAACGTTGACAAAAGTGGTGCGATCGCAGTATGGAAATCATCTGACACAGATCCTAAGTTTGCCGTAACTTATGGCAAGTCTGGTGAAGACTCTACAATGAAAGTAGAAATGACAAAATCAGGATTAAATGAAATCAACAAGAAATACTCTGACAAATATATCGTTGTTTACTACACAGCAGATGTAAACACAGATGATACAGTCGTTCTTGGTGACAAGGGTAACCCTAACGATGTATCTCTGACATGGAAGAGAACATCTACAGATTACTGGGATATCTTAAAAGATAAATGTATCGTATACAGCTTTGGTTACAACTTCACAAAGAAATTCTCTGACAATAAAGGTGATGCAACAAAAGTTAAATTCGTGATCCAGAACAAATCTGATAATTACTACTTAGTAGCAAGAGCAGACAGAGCCGGTGTATATCAGATCACAGGAAAATCTGCAACAGAAGAAGCTGCTACTCAGTTTAGTCCAGATGCGGGTGGAAAACTCGTGATCAATGGTATCGAAGCTGATAAATATGCGTTTACAGAAACGCACTCTGATGCAGGATACACACTGCTTAAGAAAGAGATCATTGTAAATATCACATCTACAAAAGCCAATATCACACCAACAGAAGCGAATATCACAGGAATCCAGTCCAAGAATGGAAATGATTCTACAGCAAACGATGGTGTGAAGAATGGTAAAGAACTTGCAAATGATGTAGCAGTTCAGACGATCAACGCATCTGCAACCGTGGACGATAAGAAAGCAACCATGAGTGCGAATGGAGAATCCACAAATGCGTTTGTTGATATGCAGGTAACAAACCAGAAACAGTTCTTACTGCCAATGACAGGTGGAGCAGGAAGTTACGCACTGATCATCGCAGGAGTTGTCGTTGCTGGATGCGGATTTATCATCATTCGAAAAAACCAGAAACGTAAAGAAGTTCAGTAAAATTTGTAAACCCTGTCAGTTTTCTGGCAGGGTGCTCTAAAAACTATGAGACAAAAAATTATTCCAATCCTGATCGTATTGTTTGGATTTGCTCTGCTGTCGTATCCGTTTATCAGCAACTATATGTTTGAAAAGAGTGCGGGATCGACGATCGAGTCTTACAAAAAACAGTCCAAAACTTACGATCAGAAGCAAAAAGAAAAAGCTCTGAAAGAAGCAAAAGAGTACAATCAGGATCTGACCAGATCAGCTGTCCAGTTAACTGACCCGTTTAAAGCAAAGAAGAGTGACGGAAAGACGATAATCTATAACAATATCCTGAATCTGGATCAATCCGGAGTTATGGGATATTTAGAGATTCCCTGTATCTCAGTCAATCTGCCGATCTATCATGGAACAGATGCAGAGATCCTGGAACGAGGTGTTGGACATCTGGCAGCTTCTTCTCTTCCAATCGGAGGAAAGAGTACGCACAGCATTTTAACTGGACATACCGGACTTAGTTCCGCAAAGTTATTTACAGATCTGACGGAAATGAAAAAAGAGGATCTGTTCTTTATTCATGTACTGGATCGAACCTTAGCTTATAAAGTGGATCAGATCTCTGTGGTAAGACCAGAGGATACAAGAAAACTCCAGATCGTCAAAGGAAAAGATTATGTGACACTGGTAACATGTACCCCATATGGAGTCAATGACCATCGTTTACTGGTACGGGGTGTCAGAACCAAATATGTAAAGAAACAACGATCATCGATACGGCTAAGAAATCAGGATTCCCAGTGGATGAGAACTTATAAAAAAGCGATCGCCATCGGGCTTATGATCGTTACAGCCCTGATCTTATTAGGAAAAGTATTTCAAAAGCTTCATCGAAAGAAAACGGAACATAGACAGATCAACAGAAAGAAAGGGAGAGAGGAATGAAAAGGAATCTGATCAATTTATTAGGCATTATCTTAATGGGGATCGGAACCTTTTTGTTCCTTTCTCCCGATTTTTCTGCGTATAGACAACAAAAAAATGCAGATCAGGAGATCAAAGCCTTTCAAAAGGAAAAGAAGATTCCGAAGGAAAAAGATCCTTTCTATCAGGAGGCCTTACAGTATGATCAAAAGATCTATAAAGAAGGCCAGAAAGATCTAAAGGATGTCTGGAGTTATCGCACGTCACCGATCCGGTTGAAAGATGGCAGGAGCAACTTTGGATATATCAGGATCAAAAAGATGCATGTCAAACTTCCACTGTATCTTGGAGCAACCTTAGAAAACATGAGAAAAGGTGCTGCGATCATGGGAGAGACATCATTACCGCTTGGCACGAAGAACAGTAACTGTGTGATCGCTGCACATCGTGGATATCAGGGGATCCCATATTTCAGGGAGATTGAGAAGCTGAAAGCAGGAGACAAAGTCACCATTCAAAACCCATGGGAAAAACTTTCTTATCGGGTCGAAAAGATCAAGATCATAAAACCGGATGATTCCGATCAGATCCGGATTCAGAAAGGCAAAGATATGGTAACGCTTCTTACCTGTCATCCATACCGAAGTCATGGTAAATTTCGATATGTGGTCTACTGCGTTAGAGATAAAGGACAGAAGATTTCAAAACAAACGATCCGTACCATGGATGATACTTTTTTTGAATCATCTGAATGGGATATCCAAAGAGAAAAGATCGTCCGATATGCAGGGTTAGGAATCTTGATTTTTTTGGGAATAGAACTTATAAGATCAAACAAAAGGAAAGGAGGAAAAGGACATGAAAAAAAGGGATAAGATGAAAGGCAAAAAAGGATATGCGATATTGGCACTTGTGATTGCCATAAGTTTTATTACCGTCCTTACATGGAACAATTTGGTACAGGCATCCTATAAGACGAAAGAAAATGCGGGAAGTACATCATTCCCAAACAATGATAAATATACCTATGTTGAAGTAAAAGGTCCATCGGGAACTTCCACATTAAAACTACAGGTAACCCATTCTGGATCAGCCTGTAAAAACTATTCATTCGATAATGCAAGCCGGACACTGAATATCAAACAGATCTCTGCAAGCAATCCGAATCCATATGGTTTGAAACTTTCTACAACGTCAGTCAAAACAACAAAATCCAATTCTGGATCGTATTCATGGATCAGCGTAAAAGTAAAATATACGGTTCCAGCTCATCAAAAATATAACAATGTGACATATGATGCACCATCCAGCCAGTCGCATAAACTGACAAAAACACCCGATCACAGCACGAAAGAACAAACGGATTTTGAAACTACGATCGGACTGAGTGCTTATGACACCGGTGTTGCACCGTATAAAAAACCAAGTGACCAGAAATATTACAGATACTATGATTGTAAAGTTACGATCAACCTAAATAAGACACAATACAAAGTGACTTATAAAGGGAACAATGGAACGATCGCATCCGCAGATTCAACAAAAAGTTTTGCCTGTGGAAGTAAACTGACATTTCCAGTGGCAAATCGAACAGGATACACCCTTACCGGATGGAAGGATACGGCAAACAGTACAGGGATGTCTTATACGACAAACAGTACGATCTGCGGGAAAGCATTAACTTTATATGCCCAGTGGAAAGCAAATCAGTATAAGATCCATTACAATTCCAATGGTGGAAGCGGAACAATGAATGACAGTACCGTGACATATGATGGTTCGTTCACACTTCCCCAAAATACATTTACAAATAACGGCTATCAGTTCCTTGGATGGAGTAAGACAAAGGATGGAGATGTTGCAGCTTACGAAGATCAGGAAGCGATCAAATATCAGACGGCTTCTGACCTTACCTTATATGCGATATGGGGAAATGGCCAGTATAAGATCAGCTTCATGCCAAATGGAGCACAGGCAGATGCAAAGATCATACCGGTAAAGACAGGAGAATCTTATACCATACCATCCGGTCTGTTTACCAGAAAAGGATATACGTTTGTAGGATGGGCAAAGACTCCGGATGCAGTCAGGGCAGATTATACGAATGGAGCAGCTGTCTCTGATCTTACAGATGCCGGAAAGACCATCAAGCTGTATGCGATATGGAAAAAGAATGACGGAAGCATCAATAAAACAAACATCATCCATGATGAAGGCATGTTTACCGGAGACATTGAGATCGAAGGGCAGAATGGAACAGGATATAGTCATGCTCATACGGACTCCGAATATGCAAACATTGATAAGACAGATGCTCCCGGATATTTTACAGATCGGTATCGATAAAGATAACAGCAGGAAGTCCTCTTTCTGCTGTTACGATAAAAATGGATAAGATCAAATGAATCAGGAGGGAACTATGAAATACAAGTTGAAAAGAAAACTGAAAAAGATCGGGACGTTCTTCCTGGCCTTGTTAACACTTTTTTCTTCGTTGTTTGGAGGAATGGCCGGAATGCCAGTACCAGTCGTCAATGTTGCGGCGAAAGAAGGAACAGCGACCGTTGGGATGAGCCAGGTCATGGATCGTAATAAGATCAGTGCGTTAAACCGGCCGGCAAGTGAAGGACTATGGAAGATCACTGCAAATGGAAAAGGAACCTTTTGCCTAAATTCCGGAAAATCCATGTGTAATGGTGATACCGTAAAGTATAAGACACACAACGCTGTGACTTATAAGAATCAGGGAGTTGCAAAAGCTCTGACCTATTATTACTGGAAGAGTTCCAAAAATACAAAGGCATTTGCATTAACACAGGCCTATATCTGGGCATGTGGAGCAGGTGTCAGCAAAAAGACAACGGTTTATCAGGCAGGAAAAAATCTGAATGATAAGTTTTCAAGCAGTGATGCAAAGGCTTTCTGCGATAAGATCAAGAAAACAGATCCAAAAGGTACGATCTATTACTATACAGTGACACACTGTGTAAAAGGAAAGAAGCATGATAAACATCAGATGTTATATCGTATGACGAAAGATGTAACTCCGGCGAAGACCGGTTCATATACATATTCAGACAGTACATCGGAAAGTGATCAAACGGAAGTGAAGATCACAAAACGTGATCAGGCAACAGCTGTTGTATTGTCCGGCGTCAAGTTCCAGTTTTTCAGGGATGGAAAATCCGTTGGTACAGCAGTGACAGATGAAAAAGGTGTTGCCAGTCTTACATATAATGAGACGATTTCTTCTGGAACAAAAAAGGTAACCAAAAAATACATTAAGAACTGGAAAGAATTATCGAAAGATGATCAGGAATCGTATACGGAAAAAGGATACTATGATTCCAAAGCCAAGGCCAAAGCTGCGGCGGAAGAAGAAGTCGCCAAATTACTGCAGGGGATCATTGAGGATAAGAGATCCAAGACACATACGTGGACGGCAAAAGAGATCGAAGCAGATGCAAGGCATAATAAAAACACAACAACAAAAACAAAAAAAGCAACGGGAAAAACGGCAAAGGTCGATCTTGGAAGTATGTATGATACAGAAAAAACGATCGATCTGGAACTGAACAAAAGAAGTATCCTGGAAGACTTTGGGACAGATGCAACCTATGCAAATACAGAATATGGAGTTTATGCCAGATCTGATATTCTCGCATCCGATAACAAAACTGTCAGATATAAAAAAGACAGTGAAGTCGCAACGATCATTACCGATGCGACGGGTTATGGATGTGCAAAGAAACTGCCGGTCGGAGAGTACTATGTCAAAGAAAAGAATCCACCGAAAGGATTTGAACTGAACAAAGACAGTACAAATATCACACTGAACAATGATCAGCTCATTACTGTATATGAAACACCAGTTAAAGGAAAGCTGCAGATCCACAAAACCTATGATAATGATAAAAAGGCGGAATCCGGAGCGGTATTTGAAATATATGACAGTAAAAATCAGCGGGTCGATACGATCACAACCGGAAGTGATGGAATGGCAACGAGTAAAGAGCTTCCATATGGTTCTTACCGCTTACATCAGACCAAAGGAACGGATGGATTCTCCAAGATCCCAGATATGATAAAAGTGATCGATGGATCCATAAAAACTTATCAGATCGAAGCGAACAACCCAAGAGAAGCTGCCGCGATCTCCATTTCAAAAACAAAGGTCATCACGGATACACAGACATCCACAAACACAAAGAGACCAGAAGCCGGAGCCAACTTTGAGATCATCAGAAAATCAGATCAGAAAGTCGTTGAGACACTGACAACCGATGAAAATGGATATGCTTCATCCAGACAGTTGGATCCTGGGACTTACACGGTACATCAGATCAAAGGATCAGATAATTATGCATTTGTAAAAGATTTCGATGTCACATTAAAAGACGGAGATAAAACCAATCATATGTACAGCCTTGAAAACAAGTGGAATGGAAAGAAACTGATGATCCAGAAAACAACCGAGAAAAATAAGGTGGAAGAAGCAGAAGCAGCCGCGGAATTTGCTGTACTGGATGCATCAAAGGCAAGTGGATATCAGGATGCAGATATGAGCAGTGAAGAAAGCCGTACCGCTTATATCGATTCACTGTCAAAAGATGCCGTGATCGGCACACTGACAACCGATGCCAAAGGAACTGCAAGTCTTTTACTGGAAGATCTGAAAGCAGACCATGATTTTCTTGTGATCCAGACAAAAGGGGCAGAAGGATATGATCTGGCACCTGCTTATGATTCCAGAGATCATAAACCAAAAGAAGTCGATGGCATGAAAGTTTATGAATTTACTGCAAAAGATGTATATTCCGATTCCGCATCGATCCAGATCAAAAAGGAAAAGAAAGTATCCGATACAAAAACGGAAGCTGAAACAGGAGCAGTCTTTGAACTAATCGATCAGGATGGAAACGTTGTAACAACGCTGACCACAGGAGAAGATGGGACCGCAACAGCAAGTGGTATCGCTCTTGGAATGTACACATTACATCAGAAGAGTGGTTCGAACAAACATGCATTCTTAGAAGATCAGGTCATCGTGCTGACCAAGAAAGATAAGGGAAAAACGATCAAATACAGTTATGTTGATCAGGAAAAGGAGATCGATTTTGTTCTGGTAAAACGTTCCAAAGAAACAAAGAAGCTGTTAAATGATGCAGAATATGTCATTTACGATGATGATGGAAAAGAAATCGCAAGATTGACCTCCGGAACGATGAAAGACGGATATGCGACATGCAAGCTGCCTTATGGCCATTACAAGATCAAAGAAACAAAATCTCCGGATGGATACAATAAAAATGATACAGCGAAAGAATTTACCTTAGATCTTCAAAGTGTGGACTACGACAGCGATGGAAATGGTACTTACACCTATGAAGATACCGATGAACCAGTGTATGGATCAATCTCACTGAAAAAGACAGGTGAAACGTTAAGCGGATTTGAAGATGCCAGCTTTGTTTATGAAAATGACCAGATCAGCGGAGCTGTTTATGGCCTGTATGCCAAAGAGGATATCAAGAAAGATGATGGAACCCTTGTATGGAAAGCAGGGACTCTGATCAACCAGAAAACGACATTGAAAGACAAAGCCGTACAATTTACCAGAAAAGGAGACGATGGAAAAGATACCACGGACTTTTATCAGGGAACTTATTATGTGAAAGAGATATCCGGTCCAAATGGATATTGTATTGATACAGAAGAACATGAGGTTGTGATCAACTGGGATACAAAACCTGGAAAGATGAACGATATCAGAGACACGGAGGATGTTCCGGATGTGGAAGAACCACATGGAAACAATACACCTTCTCCAAACGGCGGGATCTATGTACTGGAAACGGGAGAAGCATTGAATCAGGAGATCCAGGATGCAGAAAGTATTACATTTACATGGGAAAATGCTCCGGATGAAACAGATACCAAAGACGTTTCACAGGACAAAGACGGAAGTATCGTCTTATGGAACGATGGAAATGATTATTATATTTCCTCCCAGAAAGCAGATCAGGTCATTCACATGAACACGATCTCCAGTAAGATGTTCTCAGGGTGCAAGAGTCTGACAAAGATCAATTTTAAGAACATTGATACATCCAAAGTCGCAGATATGTCTGAAATGTTTGCCAACTGTACCGGATTAAAAGAATTAGATCTTTCCAGTTTTAATACTTCAAATGTGGAAGATGTCCGAAAGATGTTCTATGGCTGTACAAGCTTAAAGACGACCTATGCACAGGATCAGATGGTAAAGGCAGACGATGATTACAAAGATGCCCAGGTTACAGGTATCAGTGCAGTTGCAAAAACAGATTTTACAAAAGGGGATACCTATCATGCCGATGATTTCACGTTTTCCAGCAATTACGACGATGATGGACAACAGGAGCTTACTGATGTAACGGATGATGATGTGACTTTTTCACCAAAGACAGCGGAAGCTGCCGGAAAGCAGAAAGTAACGATCTCCTTTAAAGATACAGGAAAGTATAAAGGATATGATCCGATCGAAACGACTGTTAATGTGATTGATCCGGAAGATAGAGAGGTATCTCTTGAGACAGACAAACACATCAATATCAATCTGGAGTGTAATGATCTGCTACAGAAATATACGATCCATTTCATTAAGACGGATGAAAAAGGAAACTTCCTGCCGGGTGCGAAGTTTGCATTAAAAGCAGCATGTGAGATCGTTGATAAAAATGGAAAGACGATCTTTCACAAAGGAGATACGATCACAACAACGGTTTCACAGGACGATCAGTTTGGTTATGTCGAATTCTTTGGACTGCCAACAGGCATCTATGCAAAAGATGGAGTTGGAAAACAGATGTATACCGTCGAAGAGATTACACCATCTGTTGGATATGAAAAAACAGACAAAGTCTTAACATTCAGTGGCGAAGTTTTAAATGATAAAACGGAAAACCTGATCCATGACGTGGCATCCGAAGGAAACACGAACGATGAGGAAAATACCTATCAGCATGATTCCGATACGTTTGTAAACAAGAAGTCTGATTATGTTCAGGTGAAGAAGTACTGGATCGATGATGATAATTCCATGAATACCAGACCTGTATCCGTAACGATCAAAGCAGAACATAAGACAACACATGAAGTAAAAACTTATGTTCTGAACAAGGATAATAACTGGGCAATGCAGACAGATATCAAGCGTGGCGAGGAAGGAAACTATACGTTTAGCGAGGTTTGCAATGCAGCTAATTATACAAGAGTCAGTGAAGCAGGTGGCGATTGGGACAAAAATACCTATACGTTATCTTATACAAACAAATATGATAAAGGTGGAAGTGTAAAACTTGTTGTTAAGAAAAACTGGGATGACAGCAATAACAGTGATGGTATCCGCCCAGATTCTGTTGTTGTGAGAATTTATCAAAATGGTACAGATACAAAATTAAAAGCAACTTTAGATGCAAGCAATAACTGGACTGCAGAATTCAATGATCTTCCGAAACAGGATGATGTTGGAGAAGACTACGAATATGAAGTGAAGGAAGAATCAACTTCTGTGATCAATGGAAATGCAAAGACAGGTTATGAAGTTGCATATGAGGTCAAAGAATCCACGGATACATCCAGTGATATCACGACCATTACAACGAATATTACCAATACCCATACTCCAAAGACGGTACAGAAAACGATTCGAAAGACATGGGATGATGAAAATAACAAAGATAAGATCCGTCCGGATTCTGTAAGGTTCAATCTGTTAGCAAACGGTAAGGATGTGGTAGATACAGTAACGTTAAATTCCGAAAATGGATGGAAAGCAAAATCCAAAGTCCTTCCAAAATGCGAGAATGGAAATGAGATCGAGTATACATGGGAAGAAGTAAAAGAAGGTGTTGTGACAGGCGATGAGCAGATCGGATACAAAGTTTCTTATGATGGAAACAGTGATGATCCGGATACAACAGTTGCAACCAACTCTCATACACCGGGAAGAGGAAGTATTACCATCACAAAGGAACTTGATCCATCCAATCTGAACATGGATGTTGGAGATGCTGTATTTACATTCAGCCTGACAGGAACGGATGTGTATGGAAAGAAACATGCTTATAAAAAAGATGTGAAATTTACGAAAAATGAAGTGGAAAGCTTCACAAAAGAAAACCCTGGAAGGATGATCAGCCTTTCAACAACGTTTGATGATCTGTACTATGGAACTTATACATGCAGTGAAAGCGGCATGAAAGAATACTTTAAGCTGAATCATCTCTCAACGACAAGTCCCAATGGAAGAGTAGATCAGAAAGCAGGAACGGTTATGTTTGACATCGGACCGGAAGAAAGCAGTACATCTGCAAAAATCACAGGAGAAGCAACCTTCCGAAACCAGATGATCAAAGGAAGCATTAAGCTAAAGAAGAAAGACTCCAAAGGAAAAGCCTTAAAAGGTGTTCGGTTTACGATCAAGGATTCTGATGGAAAAGAAGTTGCAACCAAGGAAACGGATGAAAAAGGAGAACTTCTGTTTGATGATCTGCTGCCAGATACTTACACGATCACGGAAACCAAAACAGCCAGCGGCAAGAATCTGCTAAAAGAACCTCTGGTTGTAACTCTTCCGTTATCTGTAACACAGGCAGAAGTAGACAAGGGAAATGTAGATACCTCCAATGCCATCAAGCAGGGAGATACTTATTATTTCTATCATCCAACGTATGAGATCACAAATGATGCAAACCTAAAATTGCCAACAACTGGTGGATTTAAGACATATCTTCCTTTGATCGGTGGATTTGCATTGATCTTAGCAGCGGTATTTTACTACTTCAAAAAGAAAAAATGATAACTAAGGATGATCTCACAGTCTTCGGACTGTGAGATTTTTTAAATTCATATTTGAAAAAATGACATTAACTTGTGGCTTCATTTTCTTTATGAAATTTGCTAAAATATTTCATAAAGAAGTAAATTAATTTCAGATAATAATCACGAACTTCCTGTTTTGAAAACTCATTTTTTATATGTGAAAAATGAAAATTTAAAAATCTTTCATATTTAAAGAAAAATATAAAAGGAGGAAAGATTATGAGTAAAGTAAGAAAAGGAAAACAGATAGCAGCGGTTGTGATGGCGGTTGCGTTATCTGCTGCTATGGTAACAACGGGTGTGTTACCGAACACGGAAGTTCATGTTCATGCAGAAGAAGATGGAAGTGTATATAAAAAGATTGCTGATTCAAGCGTAGCTGGATTCTATTACGAGCAAAATGTATGGGGATATATACAATGTACAACAGACAAAACATTGGAATATTCTTCTTATGATGAAATGATAAAAAAACTTTCAGCAATTACAAAAAAAATCGTTCAGGAAAATGCTTATGATCGGTATAGTTTTAGTTTTCCTATAAAGATCAGTTCTGCTGCAAAGGATGAAAGATTTGAAAATGGTCAAGTTAATAAAGATTTAAAAAATGAAATATATAAAGAAACAGGAGATCCAAAGGGTGGACATACAATGATTGCTATGGGCGGTGGATCGACACAAATTTATGATATAAGTTATTCTGAGTCTGAAAAAGCATATGTAGGTGAAGTATCTGGAAGTGGTGGATATGGAGAAAAACGAGATAGATATCAAGAAGCTACAAAGAAATTAGATGAAGTTATCACATCATTGAATCTTGATGGAAAATCTGATTATGATAAATTTAAAGCAGTCACGAATTGGATTGTTTCAAATGTGCGATATGACGATGATAATGAAACAAAATATCAGCACGACCTAACAGGAGCTGTCTTAGATGGATTGGCTGTTTGCGATGGATATGCAGGGACTTTTTATTATATGGCAAATGCTGTAGGATTAAATGCTTTGTTTGAAGATGGTATAACAAACAGTAATAGAATTCGACATGCATGGAATCTGGTTCAGATTGATGGAACATACTACTATGTAGATCCTACAAATGCTTATTTTAAAGAGGATGGAGAACCGGGAAGAGAACTGTTACTTGGTCAAAAATATCTATTCAGTCTTTATACTCCAGATAATACTACAATAGAGGATACCTATAAAAATATATCACAGGATGATTGGTTGAAAGAACATTCTATATGTAAAGGAAAGCATAAACTTGGCACTGCTGAAAAAAGCAAGGGGGCAACATGCACAACAGCAGGATATACAAGTCATAAATGTACTGTACCAGGATGTAACTATGAAGAATATGAATGGATTGAACCGTTAGGACATGAATGGAGTAAGGAAGGGACTGTAACACAGGAACAATCCTGCGAAAATCCTGAAATTACAACATATAAATGTGAGAGAACAGATATATGGCCAGCATGTAAGGCAACAAAACAAGTAGAAACCAAACCCGCCCTAGGTCATACCTGGGATGAAGGAAAGGTTACAAAAGAAGCTACCTGTTCCGAAACAGGAGTTAAGACTTATACATGTAGTCGCTGTGGTGGAACAAAGACCGAAGAGATCCCAAAAACAAAACATGACTATGAAGAGCATGTCGAAACTCCGGCAACCTGTACATCCAGAGGCGTCAGTTACTATGTATGTAAAAACTGCGGACTTACAACATCAAAAAAACAGACACCTGCGACTGGTCATATCCATACAGAAGTCCGTAACAAAAAGGATGCAACTTATACAGACGATGGTTATACCGGAGATACTTACTGTAAAGATTGTGGTAAAAAGCTAGAAACAGGAACCGTGATCCCAAAACTTGTAGAAACAGAACATGATTACGGCGAATGGGTTCTTGATCAGGCTCCAACGTGCAAAAAATACGGAGCAAGACACAGAATCTGCAAGAACTGCGGAGATCGAGAGGTCGATGTGCTTGACAAAGTCGATCATTCATGGGAACTTGTCTCAACAACACCTGCTACATGCACCATTGGAGAAATCCAACATTATAAGTGCAGCGTTTGTGGAGAGACAAAAGATGTGACATTAAGTAATCCATTAGGAGAGCATTCCTGGGATAACGGAAAAGTAACAAAAGAAGCTACCTGTACGGAAGATGGAGAAAAGATTTATATCTGTACTGTCTGCAATACGACAAAGACAGAAGTCATTCCTGCTACCGGACATCAGCACAAAGAAGTAAGAAACGCAAAGAAAGCTACCTGTACCGAAGATGGTTACACCGGAGATACCTACTGTACAGACTGTAATACAAAACTGGAATCTGGAACAGTGATCAATAAACTCGGTCATACATGGGATAACGGAGTGATTACAAAAGAAGCAACAGAAACCGAGGAAGGTGTTAAGACATACACCTGTAAGACATGTGGCGAAACAAAGACAGAAAAGATTCCAGTTACATCCCACCATTGGGATCAGGGAACGATCACAAAGAAAGCAACTTGTACAGAAAACGGAGAGAAAACGTATCATTGTACAGACGCAGACTGTGATAAAACATATGTAGAGACGATTCCTGCCACTGGGCATCAGCATACAGAAATCAGAGATAAAAAAGAAGTAACTTGTGAAGAAGATGGTTACACTGGGGATACTTATTGCAAGGATTGTGGTCAGCTGATCAACAAGGGAACTATTATTAAAGCCACTGGACATTCCTGGGATAGTGGAAAAGTAACCGAAGCTGCGACCTGCAAGAAAGAAGGAACAAAGACCTATACTTGCAAGAACTGTGGAGAGACAAAGACAGAATCCATTCCAAAGACAGAACATCAGTGGAATGATGGCGAAATCACAAAAGAAGCTACCTGTAAAGAAGAAGGAAGCAAAACCTATACCTGCAGCATTTGTGGTGACACGAAAACAGAAGCAATTCCAAAGAAAGACCACACATGGGATGAAGGAAAGGTAACCAAAAAAGCAACCTGTACCGAAGATGGCTTAAAAGTCTACACTTGTAAGTCTTGTGGAGAAACCAAAGAAGAGGTACTAAAAGCAACAGGGCATCAGCATACAGAACTCCGCAATGAAAAGAAAGCGACCTGTACGGAAGAAGGTTACACAGGAGATACTTACTGTACCGACTGTGGAGAGCTGATCAAAAAAGGTTCTGCGACAGAAAAAACCGATCATAACTGGAAAGTAACAAGTGAAGAGAAGGCTACTTGCGAAAAAGATGGTTCTAAGACATTCACTTGTACTGAATGCGGAGAAACAAAGACAGAAACAACTCCTAAGACTGGACATAAGTTTAGTAATTGGAAAACTGTAAAAGCTCAGAGTATTTATAGTGGAGCTGTTCAGGAACGTACCTGTAATTCCTGCAGTAAAAAAGAAACAAGGATTGTTGGAGACAAACTAAAACCAGTCTTAAAAGTCAATGCCCCAAAACTACAGTTAAAACGTGGACAGAAAACACAGAAATTCACATTAACTGATATAGCAAAAGGAGATTCTGTTAAGTCATGGGTAAGCAGCAACAAGAAGATCGTAACTGTTTCAGGGAAACCAAATGGAACATGTATCATCAAAGCCGGTAAGAAAACTGGAAGTGCAAAGATCACGATCACAATGAGATCAAACCTGAAAAAGACAATCGGTGTTAAAGTACAGAAAAATGCAGTAGCCTGTACATCCATTAAAAACGTTCCTAAGAAGCTGACACTAAAACGTAAGAGATCTTATCAGTTAAAACCAGTGATCAATCCGATCACATGTACTTATAAAGCAAAATACAAGACTTCCAACAAGAAGATCGTAAAAGTAACATCCAAAGGAAAGATTACAGCGGTAAAGAAAGGAAAAGCAAAGATCACAGTGATGGTTGGCAAGAAAAAGTTTGTTTGTACGGTAACGGTTCGATAATATAAAAAAAACACAATGATCCCGCAGTCGTTTGGCTATGGGATTTTTGCAACATCGATCGGGTAGGTATCACAATCTATGATTGAACATTATATCGAATATCAAGGGTAAAATAAAATCGCCCCATAAAGGGACGTGGATTCAACCGAACAAAATCAAATAAAATTCAAAAAAACAACACACAACAAAGCTCGTAAATAAGCCATTTTTACGAGCTTTTAAAAAAAATTAAAAAAACTTTCAAAAAAGTGTTGACATTTATCGAAAATGAGAGTATATTATTATTTGTCGTCAGGCAAGAGAGCTTGAAAGACACAAGGGATCATAGCTCAGCTGGGAGAGCATCTGCCTTACAAGCAGAGGGTCATAGGTTCGAGTCCTATTGGTCCCACTATCCATGAACTTCATGGAGTAATTTCATAACATATGGCGATGTAGCTCAGTTGGCTAGAGCATACGGTTCATACCCGTAGTGTCAGCAGTTCGAATCTGCTCATCGCTACTTAATTAAGACATATTCATTAGGAATATGTCTTTTTTCTTTATAAATGCTTATAAGGCTTTCTGATAGTTACACTTTTTCTCAATCACATAATGAATAAAATTCTTCAAAACCATCCCCAGAAATTTTGCCGAAAAGATGATAAAAAAATTTAATCATGTTATAATAAAAACAAAAAAGGAGAACTTATATATGCGTGTAGGAATGGGATATGATGTCCACAAATTAGTAGAAGGAAGAGACCTGATCTTAGGTGGCGTAAAAGTACCTTACGAGAAGGGACTATTAGGTCATTCAGACGCAGATGTTTTGCTGCATGCGATCACAGATGCAATCCTGGGGGCAGCAGCACTCGGAGATATTGGAAAACATTTTCCAGATACAGATCCTGCATATCATAATGCAGACAGCATGAAATTATTAGAAGAAGTAGTGAAACTGATTGAAGACAAGGGATACGAGGTAGGAAATGTTGATGCAACAGTGATCGCACAGAGACCAAAGTTATTAAATTATATTCCAATGATGAAAGAAAACATCAGCAAAGTTCTCAAAGTTGATCCAGATCAGGTGAACGTCAAGGCAACAACAGAAGAACACTTAGGATTTACAGGAGAAGGGCTTGGAATCAGCGCACAAGCTGTATGTTTGCTAAACGAGAGGAAATAATATGGAATTAATTTATCAGGAAGAGAAAGAAGTAAAACCAGTCTATGACATGTATCAGAAGATTTTTGAAGATCCTGAAGAATTTGCAAAGTATTATTTTGAAGAAGTCTATGCATCCAATGAAGTGCTTCTGGCAAGAGAAGGCCAGAAGATCTTAGGAATGATACATTTGAATCCATACCATATAAGAACAGGGGAAAAGACATACACATTAAATTACATTGTAGCTGTAGCGGTATGGAAAGAATACAGAAGACAAGGAATAATGGCAGCAATGCTTACAAAGTGCTTAAATGACATGCATCAGAAGAGACAGCCGTTTACTTATCTGATGCCGGCGAATAAAGCATATTATGAGCCATTTCAGTTTACCTTTGTGATGGACTGGGAAGAAACGATGATTCATTCAATGAATGATTCGGACAAGATAATTCCAGCAATACAACAAGATGCAAGAATTGTCACAGCACCAGAAGAAGAATATGACCGAATTACTATATTTTTAGAACAATTTATGCAGCCATATCAGATTTATACAATTCCTGATAAGCAATATTTAAGAAGACTTTCAAAAGAAAGCCAGAGTGGTGAAGGGAACCTCATGGTATATTATGAGGGAGAACAATTGACAGGTGTTTTTGCAGAGAGTTTTGAAGATGATGAAGTGTATATCCGATGGGCATATTCAACGCAGCCAGAGAATATGCTCAATGAGATAAAATATCGATATAAGAATAAGAAGATTTATATTACAGAAGGTAATTTAACCAAAGGAGAAAAAATACCAAAGATTATGGCAAGGATCACAGATCTCACAGCGTGGGGGGAGATCCTTCATGGAAAGAGTGATTTTACATTCAGGATTTTGGTCAAAGATCCGTATATCAAGGATCAGAATGGTGTATACCAATTCCAATGCCTGAATCATAAGATATCCATTCAATGTGTAGATTCATCAAAAGAAAATGCATGCAAAGAAGGACGATCAGATGCACAAGAATGGGAAGATGAAATTTCAATCGACGAGCTGACACAGGTGTTTTTTGACAACAATGCAGGACAGATATTAAAACAGCATGAGTATCTGAAAGATATCGTGCCGGCTGGCCCAATCTATATTTCAGAGGAGGTATAAGCCATGAAGTTAATGTTTATCGGAGCAGATCATGAAGTAACCGGAAGCTGCCACTATGTGGAAGCCTGCGACAAAAGGTTTATTGTTGACTATGGAATGGAACAAGGGTTAAATGTGTACGAGAATGTCGAGCTGCCAGTGAATGCAGGCAGTCTGGATTTTATTTTGCTGACACACGCACATATTGATCATTCAGGATTAATTCCGCTGCTGTATGCAAAAGGATTCAGAGGAAAGATATTTGCAACAAGAGCAACGACAGATTTATGCGAGATCATGTTGCAGGATAGTGCGCACATTCAGGAATTTGAAGCAGAATGGAAGAATCGTAAGGCAAGGAGATCTGGAAAACCAGAAGTTGTACCAATTTATACAATGGATGATGCGGTAAATGTTATGCAGTATTTTGTGCCATGCCCATATGGAAGACAGATCGAAGTTTCAGATGGGATTACCATCAGATTTACGGATATCGGTCATTTGCTTGGTTCATCAAGTATTGAAGTATGGTTAAGGGAAGATGATGTAGAGAAGAAACTTGTGTTCTCTGGAGATATTGGGAATTTTGATCAGCCTCTGATCAAAGATCCAAGCTATACGAAAGAGGCAGATTATGTTATTATGGAATCTACATATGGAGACCGCTATCATGGAAAACATCAGGATTATGTAACAGAGCTTACCAATGTGATCCAGAGAACATTTGACAGAGGAGGCAATGTCGTCATCCCATCATTTGCGGTAGGAAGAACACAGGAATTATTATATTATATCCGTCAGATCAAAGCAGAAGACAGAGTGAAGAATCATGGCGATTTCAAGGTTGTTGTAGACAGTCCGTTAGCGGTAGAAGCAACTAAGATCTTTAATAAGAACATTGACGAGACTTATGATGAAGAAGCAATGGAATTAGTGAAAGAGGGCATTAATCCGATCACATTTTCCAATCTTCATTTATCTATTACAACCGAAGAATCCAAGGCGATCAACTTTGAGACAGAGCCGATGGTTATCATATCAGCTTCAGGTATGTGTGAAGCTGGAAGAATCAGACATCATCTCAAACATAATCTTTGGCGACCGGAGAATACGATCATATTCGTAGGATATCAGGCATACGGAACATTAGGAAGATCATTGATTGAAGGAGCCAAGGAAGTGAAATTATTTGGTGAAACGATCAAAGTGTCAGCAGATATCGTTCGGTTAGAAGGCCTGAGTGGACATGCAGATAAGAATGGACTATTAAAATGGGTCAATAGTTTCGAGAAGAAACCAGAAGAAGTATTTGTAGTTCATGGAGAAGATGCAGTTTGTGAAGCATTTACATCCTGTTTAAAAGATGAATATAAATTTAAAGCGAGAGCACCATACAGCGGAGATGTGTATGATTTTATTTCAGATGAATGGATCGAATGGGGATCAAGAGAACGCATCCAGAAGAAACCAAAACAGAGTAGTGCTTATATCAGACTTCTTACAGCAAGCGAGCGTTTGAAATCTGTAATAGAGCATAATGAGGGCGGTACGAACAAAGATCTTGGTAAGTTTGCCGATCAGATCATAGCCCTCTGTGACAAGTGGGAAAGGTAACAATGAAAGAGACAAAACGTAAAACAGAAGATGCAGTGCGTATAAATAAATATTTAAGTCAGGCAGGAATCTGCTCCAGAAGACAGGCAGATACTTATGTTGAAGAAGGCAGAGTAGAAGTCGATGGAGAAATTGCAGTAAGCGGAACCAAAGTACTTCCGGGGCAGAGCGTGACATTTGATGGAAAGCCGGTAAAGATTCAGGAAGATCTGATCTTTCTGGCTTTTCATAAGCCAAGAGGAATTGTATGCACAGCAAGCAAGGAAGAGAAAGATAATATTATTGATTATATCAATTATCCAACAAGAATCTATCCAGTAGGGCGTCTGGACAAGGATTCACAGGGTCTGATACTTCTTACGAATGACGGAGAAGCAGCCAATCAGATCATGAAAGCAAGAAATTATCATGAAAAGGAATATGAAGTTACAGTAAATAAGCGGATTACAAACGAATTCATTCATAATATGAGGAATCCGATTCCATTAGATGAGATCAATGCAGTGACAAGAAGATGCAAAGTAACAAAAGAAGGACCAGATCAGTTCCGTATTATTCTGACACAGGGATTAAATCGCCAGATCCGAAGAATGTGTGAATACTTTGGATATCGTGTGACAAAATTAAAGAGAGTCAGAATTATGAACATAGAACTTGGAAACCTCAAAGAAGGAAGATATCGAAAATTAACTCCGGACGAATTGAGAGAGTTAAAGAAGGAGCTAAAAAGTGAATGATTTAGAGAGAATGAAAGAACTCATCCAGATCTTAAATGAAGCAGGAAAGGCTTATTACCAGCAGGATAAAGAAGTTATGAGCAACCTTGAATATGACAAGATGTACGATGAACTTTTAGAACTGGAGAAAAAGACAAACACTGTATTATCCAACAGTCCAACGATCCATGTCGGATATGAACTGATGACATCATTAGAGAAAGAAGCACATCCATCACCAATGCTTTCTCTAGACAAAACAAAAGAACCAGATCAGCTGGCAGCATGGCTTAGTGGACATGATGGAATCTTATCATGGAAATTAGATGGATTAACGATCGTACTGACTTACGAACATGGAGAATTAGTCAAAGCAGTAACCCGTGGAAATGGAGAAGTCGGAGAAGTTGTAACAAACAATGCAAGAGTATTTGACAATGTTCCAAGACACATTTCTTACGACGGAACGTTAGTGATCCGAGGAGAAGCGATCATTCCATATTCTTATTTCTATAAGATGAATGAAGAGATTGAAGATGTTGACAGCCAGTACAAGAATCCAAGAAATTTATGCAGTGGTTCCGTCAGACAGTTAAATAATGAGATCACAGCAAAACGCCATGTGCATTTCTATGCATTCAGCGTAAGTGACATCGAAGGAATGGATTTTAATAATTCTTTTGAACAGAAACTAGACTGGGCAGCAAGTCTTGGATTTGACGTAGTTGAACATATCAGAGTAACAGAAGATACGATTCGAGGTGAGATTGAAGAATTTTCAAAGAAGATCGAACATTTTGATCTGCCATCTGATGGATTAGTATTAGTTTATGACGATCTTGCATATGGAAAAAGTCTTGGAAGAACAGCTAAATTCCCAAGAGATTCCATTGCATTTAAATGGGCGGATGAAACGGCAGATACAACATTGACAGAGATCGAATGGAGTCCATCAAGAACAGGGCTTATCAATCCGGTAGCAATCTTTGAACCAGTAGAATTAGAAGGAACAACCGTAAGCAGAGCAAGTCTTCATAATATCAGTGTGATGGAAGAACTGGAATTAGGAATTGGTGATGAGATTGTTGTATACAAAGCAAACATGATCATTCCTCAGGTCGCAGAGAATAAAACGAAAAGCGGCAAAATTGAGATTCCACATACATGCCCAGCATGCGGAGGAGAGACAAAGATTGAAGATGAAAATGGAATCAGAACTCTGATCTGTACCAACGAATTTTGCAGTGCCAAGAAGATCAAGTCATTTTCACATTTTGTATCCAGAGATGCAATGAATGTAGATGGACTTTCTGAGGCAACATTGCAGAAGATGATCGATGTTGGAATATTAAATGAAATTTATGATCTCTTTACATTAAAAGAACATAAAGAAGAAATTTTAGAATTAGAAGGATTTGGGGAGAAATCTTTTGAGAATCTGACAAAAGCAATCGAAGATTCCAGAAAGCCGGTATTGGCAAACTTTATTTATAGTTTGGGAATTCCAAATGTAGGACTATCCAATGCGAAATTGATCTGCAAGCATTTTAAAGAAGATTTCAAAGCGATCAGAGAAGCAAAAGAAGAAGATTTTACAGCGATCGACCAGATTGGACCGATGATCGCAAAGGCAATGGTATCATACTTCCATACACCTCATAATGAAAAGATTTTAGAAGAACTTTTAAAATATGTGCAGTTTGAAAAGAAAGAAGAAGTAGAAATTGAACAGATATTAGAAGGAAAGACATTTGTTGTCACAGGTTCACTTAATCATTTTGATAATAGAAAACAGTTAAAAGAAGAGATTGAGCAGATGGGAGGCAAAGTCACAGGATCTGTATCCAAGAAAACAGATTACCTGATCAACAACGACAAGATGTCTCAGTCTTCTAAGAATAAAAAAGCAATGGAATTAGATATTCCAATCCTGAGTGAAGAGGACTTCTTAGAGTTAATTGGACGATAAATAGAGATTGCATAAAAAAGGCAAGAGTTTTATAATAGATATTTGACAGGAAAATCCTGTAAGCTTAGAAAGCAATCGAAAAAAGAGAGAAGGAGATTTGATAAAATGCCAATTCGAATAGACAGTGATCTGCCAGCAAAGGCGATCTTAGAAGAAGAGAATGTATTTGTGATGGATAATGAAAGGGCATGCACACAGGATATCAGGCCTTTAAAGATTGCAATTTTAAATCTGATGCCAAATAAACTGGATACAGAACTTCATTTACTGAGAAGTTTATCAAATACACCATTACAATTAGATATCACATTTTTACAGACAGAATCCTATGTTCCAACTCATGTATCAGAATCACATATGGAGAAATTTTATAATTATTTTTCGGAGATTAAAGATACACGTTTTGATGGATTGATCATTACAGGGGCACCAGTTGAATTGAAGGAATTTGAAGAAGTTGACTACTGGGATGAAGTAGTAGAGATCATGGAATGGTCAAAAACACATGTAACTTCAACACTTTACATTTGCTGGGCGGCACAGGCAGGGCTTTATTACCATTATGGAATCAAGAAACATGTCTTAGATAAGAAGATTTCAGGTGTTTATGAACATCATCCATTACATAGTAAAGTTCCGATCATTCGAGGATTCGATGATAAGTTTTATGTACCACATTCAAGAAATACAGGTGTTGACGGAGAAGCGATCAAGAAAAATAAAGAATTAACAGTTGTTGCGGAATCAGATGAAACGGGACCATATATCATTCTGAATTCCACAGGAAGCCAGGTATTTGTAACAGGTCATCCAGAATACGATGTGATGTCACTTCATTATGAATATGTAAGAGACGTGAAGCGCGGACTGAATCCAGATATACCAAAGAATTATTACAAAGATAATGATCCAACAAAGAAACCAGTCAAGTCATGGAGATGCCATGCAAATACAATGTATTATAACTGGTTAAATTATTATGTATATCAGGTAACACCATACGATCTTGAAAAGAAAAAATAAAAACAAAAGGTTGTTGTAAGATCAAAAGATACAGCGACCTTTCTGTGCGTATAAAGGAAATACAGCAGATCGTACAATAGATATAAAATTGTAAGGAAAGATAGAATGAAAAAGAATAAGAAAAGCATATGGATCAAAGTCATAGCATTTTGTATGAGTCTTATGATGGCTGTATGCGGTACAGTTACCAAAGATAAAGTACAGGTAAATGCTGCAACAAAGCTTAAAGTACATTTTATAGATGTTGGGTGTGGGGATGCAATATTGATCCAATATGGAAGTGGGGTAAAAGCAGAGTACGGAATGATCGATGCAGGACCCGTTTACTATACCAAAACAAATAAGAAAGATGTAAATACATCCAACAGAGCAAGAAACTATTTAAAAAAGCAAAAGATCACACATTTAAAATTTGTTCTCCTGACACATCCACACCAGGATCATATTGGAGGAATGATTAAAATTTTAGATGATCCGAAGATCAAGATTGATACGATCTATGGAAATAATTTTGATCTGAAAGTACTTCAAAGTAGTAAGAATAAAAAGAAACAAAGTGCATCAACAGCAAAGCTGATCAAATATCGAGACGATGAGGGAATATATGCACAAGTGATCGCAAAGATTCAAAAGAAAGTGAAACGAAAAGAAACCGTATATGTTGTTCCAAAAGCAGGAGATAAAGTTTATCTTGGAAAAGCATGTATGAGATTCTATGGTGTTATGAATGCAAAATACAAATATGGAAGACGAGGAGATTTGAATTATCGTCAGGTAAACAAATATTCTATTGTAACCAGACTTACTTATAAAAGCAATTCATTTCTATTTACAGGAGATGCACAAAAAGAGACAATTGAACAGTTAGTGAAAAAAGGGTATAATCTACAGGCACAGGTTTTAAAAGTACCGCATCATGGAATGCAGGATATTTTAAAAAACACTAAAAAAGCAAGATCAGATCATCGATATTTATTTCAACGTGTAAAAGCGAAAATAGCTGTGATCAGTAATGGTTATAAAAACAGTTACAAGGCACCACATAAGAAGACACTTAATGAATTAAAAACTGCGAATGTTTATGATACAGGAAGCAGAGGAACGATTGTGATCACAAGCGACGGCAAACGATTATCTGTAAAAGTGCAGAAGGGGAAAGGCCCAAGTTATAAGAGAACAAAGAAATAAGATATTTACAATAAATCAGACAAAGATAAGAAAGGAAAAGAAATGATAAAACTGATCGCAACAGACATCGATGGAACATTATTAGCAGATGGGACATTAAAAATTAATCCAGAATATTACGATGTGATCAAGGAACTGCGAAACAGAGGAGTGCGAGTGATCGCAGCCAGTGGAAGACAGCGCTCTAGTATTGAGAAAGTGTTTGAACCGATCGTTGATGAAATAAGTTTTATTTCAGAGAATGGAACAGCTGTTTATTCAAAAGATTATCAGTTTATAAATAAGATTCCAGAAGATGTTGCAAGAGCATACATTCGTGAAGCAAGAATGTTTCCAGGATGTGAAATTACGATCAATAAGGATAATATGGCGTATTTTGAAAATGTTGGATTATATCGTTATATGATCGATGATTATGGATATAGAGGAGAATTAGTTGATAATATTGAAGATTATCTGGATGACGTATGTAAGATCAGCATCTTCCACCACAATTGCGCAGAAAAGATGGTAAGTCAGGAATTTGTGGATAAATGGAGCAAAACAATGAATATTGCTGTCTCAGGAAAATTCTGGCTGGACTGCACAAATCAAGGTGGAAACAAGGGATCAGCGCTGCAGCATTTTCAGGAAGCATATAAGATCAGTCCGGATGAAACACTTGCGTTTGGGGATAATATCAATGATATTGAAATGCTAAAACGTGCCAGCCACAGTTTTGCAGTAGAAAATGCAAGAGAAGAAGTAAAAGAGGTAGCGAATTTTATTGCACCTTCTTATAAAGAAGACGGAGTATTACAGGTGTTAAAAGCAGTATTACGCGGAGAATTGGCATGACATACGAAGAATCTGTAAAATATTTATACAAAATCGCAGGATTCGCCAAAAAATCTTCTCTGGAAGATATAAACTATTTATTAGAGCAGCTTGGAAATCCGCATAAGGATCTGAAGTTTGTACATGTAGCTGGAACTAATGGCAAAGGATCAGTCTGTGCATTTTTGGAAGCAGTCTTAAAAGAGCATGGGAAAACGACAGCAGCATTTACTTCACCACATCTGGTAAAGGTAAATGAACGAATCCGGCTGAATGGACAGGATATTTCAGATGAGAGATTTAAAGATGCCTGCAACCGGGTGAAAGAATGTGTGGAAGCAGCAGTGGAAAAAGGAGTTAATCAGCCTTCTTTTTTTGAGATGATGTTTTTGATGGCGTTATGTATCATGGAAGAAGAACAGCCGGATATCTGTCTGATCGAGACAGGGATGGGTGGAAGATATGATGCAACGAACGTTATCATTCCAGAAGTCAGCGTGATCACATCAATCAGTATGGATCATATGGAATTCCTTGGACACACGATCGAAGAGATCGCATCACACAAGGCAGGAATCATAAAAAAGGCGATTCCTGTTGTAACAATGGAACAGGAACAGGCAGTATCTGATATTTTAAGAGAAGAAGCAAAGCAGAAAATGTCACCATTTTATGACGTTTCTGAAGATAATCTTAAATTTGAAGAAAAAGCAGCAAAATATATTGATTTTTTAAATGCGAGTGCGTATGATAAGAGAAGAGATGTGAGAACGAATATTGCAGGAACATTTCAGAGGGCAAACTTAGCAGTTGCACTTAAGACAGCCAAGATCTTATGCCAGCAGTTAGATGCTGACAAGATTTATAATGCACTGACACAGATAAAGATTCCGGGAAGGATGGAAGAGATCGCACCAGGGATCATTGTTGATGTGTCACATAATATTCAGGGAATGGAAGGCTTTGTAAAGACTGTAGAAGCCAATTTCCAAGGAAAGAAACGCATATTATTTGCAGCATCTCACAAGAATGAAGAAGAATACATGAAGAATATTTTGAAACAGATACCACAGATCGAAGCTTTTTATACAGTGGCGATCGATCACAGAAGGATCAGAGAAGAAGAATTTCAGAATGTTTTTCGTCAGATGATAGATCGAAGAGAGAAAGATACGGTCTGCTTTGTAGTCGGGTCATTTTACCTGGCAGGCATGGCCAAAGATTTCATAAATCAGGAGGAGAAAGATGTTAAATTATAATGAAGAATTAGAAAGATTCCAGCCATGTGCGGATCTTGAATCAGCAGAAGAGAATATTTATGGTAAAGAGCTTGAAGAGATTAAGAAGAATAAGACAGAATTATATAAAGCAAATCAGATGATCAAGAAATATAACCAGGCACTGAATTATGCAAAACAGGGCAATGATGACCTTGCAATGCTGCAGTTAAAGAACGTTGTAGCAGCAATTCCTAATTTTGTAGATGCATATCTTCTGATGGCTCTATTATCCATCAAAGAAGAGAATTATGATGATGCAAGACAGTTCCTTGATACAATCTTAAAGATTGAACCAGATAATGAATTAGCCGTTGAATATGGTAAGGAATTTGAGTCAAAAGTAGTGGAAGAAGAACCAGAGGAAAAAGAATCAGATAAGAAAGAAAAGAAAAAAGAAAAGAAAAAACAGACAAAGGCACAGACAGAGCAGCCACCAAAGAAGAAAGAGAGCCCATTTAAGATCTCATCTTTCCAGGAAAATGAATCTGCAGGAAAGAGCCCTATGTTTTATATGGTAACAGGTATTGTGATCGGTGTGATCGTTGCAGCTGTTTTGATCTATCCAACAGTCAGAGCAAGCTTTAATCACAAGAGTACAACACAGGTTGAAGATTATAAAGAACAGATCTTAGCAAAAGATACACAGCTAAAAGCAAGTGACAAGAAAGTAAAAGAAGCACAGAAAGCTCAGAAGAAAGCAGAAGATGAATTATCAGAATATATCGGAACAAGCAAGAAAGACGGAGTCTATGATTCATTATTAAAAGCATTACAGAAATACAGTGATCGTGATTATACAGGATCAGCAGACGCATTACTTGATATTGACAGCAAGAAACTGACAACAAAGAATATGAAGAGCATCTATAATGATCTGACAACAAAGGTTTATCCAAACGCTGCAACAGGATTATACAGCAAAGGAAAGAATGCATACTGGTCAAAAGACTACAAGACAGCGATCAACTACTTAAAGAAAGCAATCAAAGTAAGAGATACAAATAGTTATGCATACAGCTATCTTGGACAGGCATATGAAGCTTCAGGAGATACTAAGAATGCGAAGAAGACATATGAGACACTGATCAAGAAATTCCCAGGAACATCACAGGCAAGATTAGCACAGACAAAAATTGATGCTATGGGCAAGAAGGATGCAAAGAGTCTGTAAATAATAACAAAGACTAAGATACAAAAGATAAGAGAAAGAAGAACAAACGAAGATGTTTGAGCTTCTTTCTTTTATTTTTTGTATCTTTTTCTATAGAAGATTTTAATGAAAGATTCTATAAAAGGTCAGGAGGAAAGAATATGGCAACAGAGTACAAAATTGAAAACAGAAACCTATATATTTATCTGGATGGAGAATTGGATCATCATCTTGCGAAAAAAATAAAATACCAGTGTGATATCATTTTGAAATCATATCCGATCAAGGATATAGAATTTGATTTTACAAACTCACCATTTATTGACAGTTCAGGAATCGGAGTGATCCTTGGAAGATACCGTTATGTACAAGCAATGGGAGGCACCGTAAGATTAAGCCATATGAGCCCATCAGTCAAAAAGATCATTCATATGGCAGGATTGCATCAATTAGTAGAAGAAATATAAAAGATATGGGAGGATTTATATGTTGCATTTAGAATTTAACAGTGAATCAGAAAATGAAGGAATCGCAAGAATCGTAACATCTGCATATATCATGAGATTTGATCCAGATATGGAGGAAATGGAAGATGTAAAAACAGCGGTATCTGAGGCTGTAACAAACTGCATTGTACATGCGTATTTCGATGAAAATGGAAAGATTGAGATGGACATTTCTGATAAGGAACAGATTGTGAAAATAGAGATCACAGATCATGGAATTGGAATTCCGGATGTGAAGAAAGCGATGGAACCAATGTATACGACAAAACCAGAAGAAGAGAGGACAGGAATGGGATTTTCTTTTATGGAGGCTTTTATGGATGAAGTGCATGTATATTCAAAAGAAGGGGAAGGGACCAAAGTAATTATGACAAAGAAAATGGGAGAGAAGAATCATCTGAATGGATAAGGTAAGAGAACTTTTGCAGCTTACCAAAGAAGGAAATGAAGAAGCAAGAGAGAAACTTATCTTAGACAATGTAGGGCTGATATGGAGTGTAGTCAGGCGTTTTACTAACAGGGGGTACGAATCGGATGATCTATTCCAGATAGGGAGTATTGGGCTTATGAAAGCAGTTGACAAGTTTGATCTGTCCTATGATGTCAAATTTTCAACATATGCGGTGCCGATGATCACAGGAGAAATTCGAAGATTTATAAGAGATGATGGGATGATCAAAGTAAGCCGAACCTTAAAAGAAAATGCGTATAAGATCATGAAAGCAAGAGAAATGTTTTGCCAGACATATCAAAGAGAAGCAACTATCGATGAGATCAGCAGCATCACACAGATCGCACGAGAAGAGATCGTGACATCCATGGAAGCAAGCAGTGAAGTAGAATCTTTACACCAACCTGCGTACCAGAAAGATGGAAGCGAAATTCTTCTGATGGAAAAATTATCAAAGGAAGGAAATGAGACAGAGAAAGTGATCGACCATGTATTACTACATCAGGCGATGAAACATTTGGAAGAACGAGAACGACAGATCATCCAATATAGATATTTTGATGGAAAGACACAGCAGGAGATCGCTGGATTATTTCATATTTCCCAAGTGCAGGTTTCAAGAATGGAAAAAAAGATTTTAAAAAAGCTAAAAAGACAAATGGTTGGAAAAATTTGAGAAATATGCTAAAATGAAAAAAACAATACAAATCTGGACCGATCGTTAAAGGATAGTTCATCCATTTTCCCAGGTAAAAGGAGAAAGAATCAATATGACATATGAAAAAAAATCGGTGATCGAATTGCGTGAAATTGCAAAAGAAAGAAAGATCAAAGGGATTTCAACATTAAAGAAGAAAGAATTAATTGAGACATTAGAAAAATATGATCAAGAGAATTATAAAGAAGTAAAATCTAAAGAAGAAACTCATGGAGAGCATCAGGGAAGAAAGCATTATCAGAAGGAATTCCCTAAAAATATCAAGAGCCTGGACAGTGGACAGAAAGCACATGGAATTCTGGAAGTTATGCCGGATGGTTATGGATTTATTCGTTGTGAAAATTATCTTCCAGGAGAAAATGATATTTATGTTTCCCCTGCACAGATTCGTAAGTTCAATTTAAAAACAGGAGATATCTTAACAGGTGCGATCCGCATCAAAACACAGAGTGAGAAATTCAGTGCGTTGTTATTTGTGGAATCTGTCAATGGATATGAGCCAGAGATGGCAGCAAGAAGACAGCATTTTGAAGATCTGACCCCAATCTTTCCACACGAAAGACTAAGCATGGAAACAGAGAAATCATCCATTCCAATGCGTATGGTTGATCTGTTATCGCCAGTTGGAAAAGGTCAGAGAGGAATGATCGTATCACCTCCAAAGACAGGAAAGACAACTTTGTTAAAACAGATGGCACAAAGTATCAGCAAGAATTATAAAGATATCAAATTGATCGTATTATTAATTGATGAGAGACCAGAAGAAGTTACAGATTTTAAGGAATCTATCGAAGGAAAGAATGTTGAAGTTATCTATTCTACATTTGATGAATTACCAGAACATCACAAGAGAGTATCAGAGATGGTATTAGAACGTGCAAAACGTCTGGTAGAACATAAAGAAGACGTTGTGATCCTTTTAGACAGTATCACAAGGCTGGCAAGAGCCTATAACCTTACAGTACCACCAAGTGGAAGAACATTAACTGGTGGACTTGATCCCGCAGCACTCTACATGCCAAAAAAATTTTTCGGTGCAGCCAGAAATATGAGAGAGGGCGGAAGTTTAACGATTCTTGCAACAGCACTTGTTGAGACAGGAAGCAAGATGGATGACGTCGTATACGAGGAATTCAAGGGAACAGGAAATATGGAGCTTATGCTTGATCGGAAATTACAGGAAAAAAGGGTATTTCCGGCGATTGATATTCCGCGGTCAGGAACGCGAAGAGAAGATCTTCTTCTGAATAAAGAAGAGCAGGAAGCCAGTTACATTATCCGTAAAGCGCTGAACGGAATGAAAGCGGAAGAAGCTGCGGACAACCTGATCAACATGTTTTCAAGGACAAAATCAAATGTTGAATTAGTGCAGCAGGTGATCCGTCAGAAGTTTATCTAAAAAATAGTTGCAAAAGGCAATATCTTGTGATACAATGAGGAAGCTGTTTAGAGATTATAATAGTATTTTAAAATAGAGAGGTGAAAATCATGCGCGAAGGAATCCATCCAGAATATCATCAGGCAACTGTGACTTGCAACTGTGGAAACACATTTGTAACAGGTTCTACAAAAGAGAACATCCACGTTGAAATCTGCTCCAAATGCCATCCGTTCTATACAGGACAGCAGAAAGCAGCACAGGCACGCGGCCGTGTTGATAAGTTCAATAAAAAATACGGTATTAAATAAGAAGCGAATGAAGCAGGCTGAGGTGGGATCATCTCAGCCTCTTTTCTTTGTATTACTGAGAACATTTTTTGAATTTTTCCGGTATTACAAAAAGACCGGAGAGAAAAATAAAAAGTCCGGTGATACAGTTATAGTTAAATTTTGACAGACAGTAAAGGAGAAAACAGGAGAATTATGCGGTCATCAAATATTGGCGGACAGGCAGTGCTGGAAGGCATCATGATGAGAAACGGCGGAAAGTATTCTGTGGCAGTAAGAAAGCCGGATGGAGAGATAGAGGCTCAGGTGTGGGAGTACCACAGTGTGATCCCGTGGAAGGCTCCTTTGAAGATTCCGTTTATCAGAGGAATTTTTAATTTTGTGGATTCTCTCGTTCTCGGGATGAAGACGTTGATGTATTCGGCTGATTTTTTTGAGGAAGAAGAGGACGGGGAACTTTTGACGAAAGAAGAGGCAGAAAAAAGAGAAAAGAAAGAGAAGATAATCATGAATATTACAGTCGTTATTTCACTGCTGGCGGCAGCGGCTTTATTTATGATCCTTCCATATACGTTAAGTGGATTTTTGAAACGTTTTACGTCATCCCGCTTCGTGGTGACTGTTTTTGAAGGTGTGATCCGTGTTGCAATTTTCTTGATCTATATTTTTCTTATTTCAAAAACAAAAGATATTAAAAGGACGTTTATGTATCATGGCGCAGAGCATAAATGTATTAATTGTATCGAACATGGAATGGAATTAAATGTAGAGAATGTAAGGAAAAGTTCCAAGCAGCACAAACGGTGCGGGACAAGTTTTCTTTTCTTCGTAATGATTGTAAGCGTTGTATTTTGTTTCTTTATTACGGCAGAGTCGCAGTCAATGCGTATTGTCATTAGATTGGCGCTTCTTCCGCTGATCGCAGGTGTCTCTTATGAGATAATCAAACTGGCGGGGAACAGTGACAATCCGGTGATAAATCTTCTGAGCAAACCGGGAATGTGGGTGCAGAACATGACGACGAAAGAACCGGACGACAGTATGATCGAAGTGGCGATTTGCGCGGTGGAAAAAGTGTTTGACTGGCGTATGTGGCAGGAGAATAATTATGAATTATCATGAGGCGTATGCGTGGGGGATAAAACGGCTGGAAGAGGCGGGAATTGAAGAGTTCCGTCTGGATGCGTGGTATTTGTTGGAAAATGTGACAAAAATCAGCAGGGCTTTGTTTTATGCCTACCCTGAAAAAGAGCTGACGAAAGATGAGGCGGCTCAATATAAAGAAAGCATACAAAGACGGGCGGATCGGATCCCTCTTCAGCATATTACCGGAGTACAGGAATTTATGGGACTTACATTTTCGGTAAATGAGCATGTTCTCATTCCCCGTCAGGATACGGAGACGCTTGTGGAACAGGCGTTATGTCTGTTGGAAAAAGAGAGAAAAACAAAAGGGAAGATCCGGCTGCTTGATCTTTGCACAGGCTCAGGGTGTATTCTTCTTAGTGTGCTTTGGCATGCAGAAAAGAATGGCGCTAAAAGTTCGGGAGAAGATCTTTCAGGCGTAGGAGCAGATCTGTCCGAAGAGGCTCTTGCAGTTGCCGCTGAGAATGCGAAAAGATTGGGAATAGAAGCGGAGTTTATAAAAGGCGATCTGTTTGAAAATATAGAAGGAAGTTTCGATATGATTCTTTCAAACCCGCCGTACATACGGACGGAGGAAATACAAGCACTGCAAGAGGAAGTAAGGCTATATGATCCATTTGAAGCATTAGACGGAAAAGAGGATGGTCTTTATTTTTATCGAAGGATCATAAAAGAAAGCGGCACGTATTTAAAGCATGGCGGCTGGCTTGCTTTTGAGATCGGATACGATCAGGCGGAAGCTGTAAGCGGGCTGCTGCAAGAGGCAGGTTATGTAAAGATTGAAGTGAAAAAAGATCTTGCGGGACTTGACCGCGTCGTGTATGGCATGTATAGTTGAAAAAGTGTATAGAAAATATACAGGGAAGTGTACAGTTGAAGTATACAGGAAAGGATAAGAGAAATGTTTGACAGATTAGAAGATTTGTTGATTCGATATGAAGAAGTTATGGGAGAACTGCAGGAACCGGGTGTGGCAGACGATCCTGTAAGGTTCAGAAAATTGATGAAGGAGCAAAGTGATCTTGCACCGATCGTGGAGGCTTATAATGAGTACAAGCAATGTAAACAGAACATTGACGACAGTCTGGCAATGCTTGAAGAAGAGTCTGATGAGGAAATGAGAGAGCTTGCGAAAGAAGAACTGAATGATTCGAGAAAACGGGTGGAAGAACTGGAACAGGAATTGAAGATCCTCCTTCTTCCGAAAGACCCGAATGATGATAAGAACGTTATCGTTGAGATTCGAGCGGGTGCGGGCGGAGATGAAGCGGCTCTTTTTGCAGCCGAAGTTTATCGGATGTACGTTCACTACGCAGACAGCCGCAGATGGAAAACAGAGATGATCTCTTTGAATGAAAACGGAATCGGCGGATTCAAAGAGTGTGTATTTATGATTACAGGACAGGGAGCTTATTCCAGATTGAAATATGAAAGCGGAGTTCACAGGGTTCAGCGCGTTCCTGAGACAGAGAGCGGCGGACGTATCCATACTTCTACGATCACGGTTGCGATCATGCCGGAGGCAGAAGAAGTTGACGTAGTGATCGATGAGAAAGATATTCGTATTGATGTTATGCGCGCCTCGGGAAATGGAGGACAGTGTGTCAATACAACAGACTCTGCGGTTCGTCTGACTCATTATCCGACAGGAATTGTAATTTACAGTCAGACAGAGAAATCACAGCTTCAGAATAAAGAAAAAGCGTTCCGCCTGCTCCGTTCAAAATTGTATGATTTAGAGATGGAGAAGAAACAGGCTTCAGAGGCAGAGGCGAGAAGAAGTCAGATCGGTACAGGAGATCGTTCGGAAAAGATCAGAACTTATAATTTTCCGCAGGGACGAGTTACAGATCATCGTATTAAGCTGACTTTGCACAAGTTAGATACGATATTAAACGGAGATTTAGATGAGATCATTGACAGTTTGATCGCGGCAGACCAAACGGCCAAGCTGGCGAAAATGGAGGGATAGAACGTATGACAGAACCGACTTTTAAACGTCCGGAGCTGGAAGATAAAGAGATCATCTCTACTTATTTTAAGAAGGCGCCGAGCAGGAGCTGTGAAAGAACATTTGTAAATGTGTATCTTTGGTCCAGACATTATAAAGTGCAGTATGCGATCATTGAAGATACTCTTGTTTTTAGAGACAGCGGAAGAGGGATCGCCTTCACTTATCCGGCGGGAGAACCGGCAAATGTTAAGAAAGCGCTTGAATTTCTTATGGAATATTGCAGGGAAAAAGAAGTTCCTTTTATACTATACAATGTGACTCCTGGCATGTTTGCACAGATGGAAGAGTGGTATCCTCACAAATTTGCGATTGAGTATAACAGAGATCTGGCAGATTATGTGTATGAGACAGAGAAGCTGGCTTCTTTGGCAGGGAAAAAACTTCATGCAAAGAGAAATCACATTAATAAGTTTAAAAATCTTTATCCTGACTGGAGTTACGAAACGCTGACAGATGATAACGTGGAAGACTGTTTTCAGATGGCTTTGAAATGGAGAAATAAGAACGGATGCGAAGATGATCCGGAAAAAAATGCGGAGATGTGCGTGACGCTCAATTCTCTGCGTCTGTATAAAGAACTCGGATTAAGAGGAGGCGTATTAAAGGCAGGCGGACAAATCGTGGCATTTACGGTCGGAGAGCCTGTCAGTGACGATACGTTTGTTGTTCATATTGAAAAGGCGTTCGCTGAGGTGGACGGAGCATATCCGATGATTAATCAGCAGTTTGTACAGCATGAATGTATGGAGTACGAATATGTAAATCGGGAAGAAGATACCGGAGCCGAGGGACTTCGCAGGGCAAAGCTTTCTTACAGACCGGTATTTCTTGAGGAAAAAGGAATTGTAAAAGAAATGGAGTGAAAGTTATGATATCAAAAAAGATGGAAAATATGGTAGCGAACAGTTCTGCGATCCGCGCGATGTTTGAAGAAGGAAATCGTTTGGCAAAGTTGTATGGTGCAGAAAATGTATTTGATTTCAGCCTCGGCAATCCGAACGTTCCGGCGCCGGAAGCGGTGAAAAATGCGATTATCGAGCTTTTAAATGAGGAAGATCCGATCTCTCTTCACGGTTATACGAACAGCAATGCAGGGTATGAAGATGTCCGTGAGGCGGTGGCAGAATCTTTAAATGACCGTTTCGGAACATCTTTTGAAGGAAAAAATATTGTCATGACAGTTGGCGCAGCAGGAGGACTGAATGTTATTTTGAAGTCGCTTTTGAACGCAGGGGATGAAGTGATCGTATTTGCGCCATATTTTGGAGAATATAGAAGTTATGTCAACAATTATGACGGTGTGATCGTCGAGGTATCACCTGACACAGAGACGTTTCAGCCGAAACTTGCAGAGTTTGAAGAAAAGATCACGGCAAAGACAAAAGCTGTGATCGTCAATACGCCGAACAATCCGACAGGCGTTGTATACTCAGAAGAAACGATTAAAAAAATGTCTGAGATTCTGGAAAAGAAACAGGAAGAATTTGGAACAGATATTTATCTTATTTCGGACGAGCCTTATAGAGAACTGGCATACGACGGAGTGAACGTGCCTTATCTGACAAAATATTATGCGAATACGATCGTCGGGTATTCTTACAGCAAATCACTTTCTCTTCCGGGAGAGCGAATCGGATATCTTGTCATTCCGAATGAAGCTGCGGACAGTGAAGATCTGATCTCGGCTGCAAGTGTGGCAACACGTATTCTTGGTTTTGTAAATGCGCCCACTCTTCAGCAGAAAGTTGTGAAAGCATGTTTGAATGCGAAAACAGACATTTCTTATTATGACAAAAACAGAGAGACTCTTTACAATGGATTAAAAGAGCTTGGATTTGAATGCATCAAGCCGGAAGGCGCATTTTATTTGTTTGTGAAATCACCGGTTCCGAATGAGAAGGAATTCTGTGAG
>OGRC01000253.1_pt1 | contig 46761 bp, 44 predicted proteins | sample 1553431 | NCBI WGS metagenome assembly OGRC01 (sample SAMEA2580064, study PRJEB22360) | human gut metagenome | biome: human gut; feature: human-associated habitat; material: faeces | place: Denmark | collected 2008/2010
GCTCTCCTATGTGAATGTGAAGATAGCGGAACTGGACGGGCGCAAGCAGGAACTTCTGGCAAGGATAGCGGAGTTGACTGTGGAGGCCATCAGCCCGGAACAGGTCAGCCAGATTTCCGGCTACCTCGATACCTGGGAGAATGTATCTTTTGATGACAAGCGGCGTGTGGTGGATTTGATGATCACCACCATAGCCGCCACAAGCGACAGCTTGAACATCACATGGAAAATCTGACTGGCGGCACCCCTCCCGTCAGATACCTACCCTGTGTAGTCCCTTGTAAACTGTACTTTTTTTATCTAAAAATATAGAAAGCAGTTTAAAGATAGAAAAATGCAAGAATTCCTGTCATTTTCTGTTCTTTTTTTCCTTATATGATATACTTGTACAAAAATCAGTGGTGATTTTCGCTATGGGGCGGAGGAAAAGATGAGAATAGGAAGAGAGGAACTAGAAGATTTAAAAGAAGGATTGGAAAAATTAACATATTTTATCAGAGTAATGGAAGGTGGAGAATTACCGGATTTTTATCGGTATTTTGATACAATGAAAAACAATATTAATATTTTCTTTTATTCAGGATGTGATGATATTGAAGATTTTTTCCCTATATTAGAACGGGATTGGAAAGCGTCGCATATGATGTTCATTGGTGTACAGGACTACGATCTGCGGACAGAACATCCGGGAATCGATCCAATGGTATGCCTGTATTTTGCAAGGCTTCTAGCAGATGTCGGAAAGTATTTTGAAAGGGGAAGGTTAGAGTTTGTAAAAGAATAAAAGATACAGAGAAAAAAAGAAAGTTCTTCAAAAAATTTCAGAACTTTCTTTCAACTCTTGAATGGGAAATGGATTTTTTATGTAGTTACCGCAATGAACGCTGCTTTTTCTTCCGTGTGACGGAAAATACAAGGAGCAGGAAAGCGAATGCCACAGCCATCCATACACCGAAGACAACATTGCCCTGCGAATGGAATTTATCGTAGTAACCCTTCAAGTAGATAATAACAACGATCCATGGAAGAACGTATGTCATATATTTGCGGATAAATTGAGGAAATTTTAAGCCGTTTCCTGCATTTGCTTCCTGTATGAAGTTATCCCATCCCCAACCGTTTTTGTGTGTACAAAACATTAGATATATGACAGAGCCGAGAGGAAGGATGTTGTTTGATACAAGGAAATCTTCCAGATCCATGATGTTTGAACCACTTCCGAGTGGCTGAATTCCTGATAAGATATTGAAACCAAGAATGCAGGGAATGCTCAGTATCGTAATAAGTAAAATGTTGATCCCGACAGATTTTTTGCGGCTGAATCCAAACAAATCGATGCCGAAGGAAACAATATTTTCAAATACCCCTACGATTGTTGATAAAGCGGCAAAAAAGAGGAACAGGAAAAACAGGGCCCCCCAAAGTCTTCCGGCTGGCATTTGTGTGAAAATGTTCGGAAGAGTGATAAATACAAGCCGCGGACCAGCATCCGGCTGCACGTTGAAGGCAAAACAAGCAGGAAATACGATCAGTCCGGCAGTGAGTGCAACACAAGTGTCCAGCATAAGAATACTCAGAGATTCTCCGGTAAGTGAGCGGGATTTATCTAAATAACTTCCGAAAATTGCCATCCCGCCCATTCCAATACTCAGTGTAAAGAAAGCTTGGCTCATCGCGCCGAATACGACATTTCCGATTCCGTTTTCGATCAATTTTCCGAAATCCGGGACCAGGTAGAACTTAAGACCTTCGGCAGAACCAGGAAGGGTTACGGATCTTATGGCAAGTACAATCATGATCGCTAACAGACAGAGCATAGTAATTTTCATGATTTTTTCAACGCCTTTTTGGAGACCGATACTGCAGATCCAAAAAGCGAGCAGGATTACGAGAATCGTCCAAAAGGTCAGCGTGACAGGAGATTGCAGCATGGCGTCATATTTTGTGGAAACAATGGTGGAATTTATTCCGGTAAATTCCCCTTTTGCCATGCGAAAACAGTAGTAAAGCATCCATCCGCCAACCATGGAGTAAAACATTACGAGGAGATAGTTTCCAGCGATCGCAAACCATCTTGTAAAATGCCAGCGCGTTCCTTTAGGTTCAAGCACATTATAAGAAGTGGCGATGCTCTTTTGACTTGCCCGTCCCACACTGAATTCACATACGATGATCGGAAGTCCGAGTATGATCAGAAATAACAGGTAGATTAAAATAAATGCGGCACCTCCGTATTGTCCTACCATGTAAGGAAATTTCCATACATTTCCGAGCCCGATAGCACAGCCGGCTGATACAAGGATAAAGCCGAGTCGGGAACCAAAATTTTCTCTTTTCATAATTAAAAACCTTTCTTTGTCTTTGTGTGATGAAGTGATATCTATTTGGGATATCAAATGAAATATGCCGCTGGAAATGAAATGTTTAAATCGAATTTTCCGGGCAGCGGGGATATTGTATCACATCAACGCGGCAAAGTAAACCGAGTACTTGTAGATATCTTAATTTTATGATAAAATAACTGCTATGAATGTTTGCGTTATTAGAGGAGGAGACAATGGAAAACGAAACGGTTTCAAAGAATTTTATCGAGCAGGAAATAGACAAAGATTTGGCGGAAGGAGTGTACGATCATGTAGCGACACGTTTTCCACCTGAACCGAATGGTTATCTGCATATCGGACATGCAAAATCAATTTTGCTGAATTACGGATTGGCGCAGAAATACGGTGGTACGTTTAATATGCGATTTGATGATACGAATCCGACAAAGGAAAAGATGGAATTTGTTGATTCAATCAAAAAAGACATTCAATGGCTCGGAGCGGACTGGGAAGACCGTTTATATTTTGCGTCTGATTATTTCGATCAGATGTATGAGTGTGCGGTAAAGCTGATAAAAAAAGGGAAAGCATTCGTATGTGATCTTACAGCGGAAGAGATGAGAGAGTACCGTGGAACATTGAAAGAACCGGGCAAGGAAAGTCCGTACAGAAATCGCTCTGTAGAGGAAAACTTAAAATTATTCGAAGAAATGCGCGAAGGAAAATATGGGGATGGCGAGAAGGTACTGCGTGCCAAGATTGATATGGCATCGCCGAATATCAATATGAGAGATCCGATCATTTATCGAGTGGCGCATATGACGCATCATAATACAGGAGATAAATGGTGTATTTATCCGATGTATGATTTTGCACACCCGATTGAAGATGCGATTGAAGGGATTACACATTCTATTTGTACACTGGAATTTGAAGATCACAGACCGCTTTACGATTGGGTTGTAAGGGAGTGTGAGTTTAAGAATCCGCCGAGACAGATCGAGTTTGCAAAACTGTATTTGACGAATGTTGTTACCGGAAAGCGTTATATTAAAAAATTGGTAGAAGATGGGATTGTGGACGGATGGGATGATCCGCGTCTTGTATCGATTGCAGCATTGAGACGTCGTGGATTTACTCCGGAATCAATTAAGATGTTTATTGAGCTGTGCGGAATCTCCAAGGCACAGAGTTCAGTGGATTATGCAATGCTTGAGTATTGTATTCGGGAAGATCTTAAGATGAAGAAACCCCGTATGATGGCTGTACTTGATCCGATCAAACTTGTAATAGATAATTATCCGGAAGATCAGGTAGAATATTTGGATGTTGCGAATAATTTGGAAAACGAAGAACTGGGTACTCGTAAAGTTCCGTTTGGAAGAGAACTCTATATTGAAAGAGAAGATTTCATGGAAGAACCGCCGAAAAAATATTTCCGTTTGTTCCCGGGAAATGAAGTTCGTCTGATGCATGCTTATTTTGTGAAGTGTGAAAGTTTCGTAAAAGACGAGAATGGCAAGGTGACGGAAGTACACTGTACTTATGATCCTGAAACAAAAGCGGGAAGCGGGTTTACAGGAAGAAAAGTAAAAGGAACGATTCATTGGGTTCCGGCAGCATATGCACAGAAAGCGGAAGTACGTCTTTATGAGAATCTGATTGATGAAGAGAAGGGCGTATACAATAAAGAAGATGGATCTCTGAATTTGAATCCGAATTCACTTACAATAGTGAAAGATGCTTATGTAGAACCTAGTTTTGACGGTGCAAAAGCATATGATAGTTTCCAGTTTGTGAGAAACGGTTATTTCTGTATCGATTCTCATGATTCGGCGCCTGAGCATCTTGTATTTAACAGAATCGTTTCTCTGAAAAGTTCGTTTAAACTTCCGAAATAAATAAAAGTTTCAGTATAAAACAGAATGAATGAATTGACAATTAATTTAAGAGCGGGACAAAAAGTCCCGCTCTACGAGCAAATATACGAATATATTAAAGCTGATATCAGAAAAGGGCGAATACGAAGCGGAGAGAAGCTTCCTTCTACAAGAGCGTTGAGTGCTCATCTTGAAGTGAGCAGAAGCACTGTAGAACTGGCATATGAGCAGCTATTGTCAGAAGGATATATTGAAGCTCAGCCATACAGAGGATATTTTGTTTGTCAGATCGATGATCTGTTTCAAATTGATGCACAGAAAGCTGATATCAGAAAAAATGGAGAAAAACAGGAACAAAAATATCGGTATGATTTTACTCCGAGCGGAGTGGATTTGAAAAGTTTTCCTTATAATGTGTGGAGAAAATTATCAAAGGAATGTCTTGTAGATGATAAGGCGGAATTATTTCGTCTTGGCTGTCCGCAGGGAGAGTTTGGATTGAGAAATGCAATATGCAGTTATCTTCATCAAGCGCGAGGAGTGAATTGCAGACCGGATCAGATTATTGTCGGAGCGGGAAATGATTATCTTTTGATGCTTCTTGGAGCAATCTTAGGCAGCGGATATAAAATCGCATTAGAAAACCCGACTTATAAACAAGCCTATCGTCTGTTTGAAAATCTGTCATATGAAGTGTGTACGGTCAATATGGATGATAAAGGGATGAGGGTAGATGAATTGCGCAAATCAGACGCTGACATTGCGTTCGTGATGCCTTCCCATCAGTATCCTCTTGGAACGGTGATGCCGATCAGGCGGCGAATGGAGCTTTTGAAGTGGGCGCAGGAAAAAGAGAACCGCTATATTATAGAGGATGATTATGACAGTGAGTTTCGCTATAAAGGAAAACCGATTCCTGCCTTGCAGGGGTATGACAGAAATGGAAAAGTAATTTATATCGGAACATTCTCTAAATCAATCGCACCTGCTATTAGGATGAGTTACCTTGTTCTTCCGGAAACGGTATGCTCTTTGTATAAGGAGAGATGTGGGTTTATCAGCTCTACGGTGTCGAAAGTAGATCAGCTTATTTTACAGAAATTTATAGAAGAAGGATATTATGAAAGGCATTTGAATAAGACGAGGGCTTTGTATCGAAACCGACATGATGTTTTATTGAATGCTTTAAAAGATATGACGACAGATTTCATGATATCGGGAGAAAATGCAGGAGTGCATCTGCTCCTTCGATTTCATGACGGGAGAAGCGAGGAAGAATTGATTCGTTTGGCAAAAGAGAAAGAAGTAAAAGTATACGGATTGTCGGAATATTATGTTGGAGAAAATAAGAAAGAGAAGCAAGATCAAAAAGAGGCGGTGATCCTTCTTGGTTATGCAAATATGAGTGATGAAAAGATAATGTGTGCAGCGAAATTGCTTGATGAGGCATGGAGCGGGAAGGGATGCAGATGAGCTTTTCTTAGTTCTAAATTAAAAACACGCCGGAGATTTTACGCCGGCGTGTTTTAATCACCGTGTATATGATATAAAATACACGAGATCTTTTTACATTATTCCTCTTCAAGTGGTTGAGATGCTGAGTCTGTGTTATCATCCGCTTTTTTTAAAGACACATACTCTCTGTCAGCAGCAGGTTTTAGATCCGCATCAAGATCAAAGTCGTCAGCCTCGGTATCGGCAGGATCCTTTTCCTCTGGACTGTCGGAACTGTTCTTGCAGAAATATGCGACGGCAAGCCCGATCGCCGTTCCGATAACAGCGAAGATACTAAACCATTTAACAAGTTTTTTCAATTTGTTGACTCTCCTTTCTGTAAGAAGATGTGCTCCGTCTGTATAATGGAGAAACATCCTGAATGTATCTGTTATTCTAATACTTTTTCCCTATAATTACAATAGGCAGACAAAAAACGAAATAACATTTTACATAATAAGAAAAATATAGTATAATTCTAACTGCGGTTATTCATAAGTACCGCTCATAATTATTTAAAAGCAACGATGTGCAGGAGGAATGGAAATGGTAAAAGCAGTAGTTGGTGCAAACTGGGGCGATGAAGGAAAAGGTAAGATTACAGATATGCTTGGTAAAGAAGCCGACATCATCGTTCGTTTTCAAGGCGGAGCAAACGCAGGTCATACGATCGTAAATGATTATGGAAAATTTGCGCTGCATACACTGCCGTCAGGAGTATTTTATGATCATACGACAAGTATTATCGGAAACGGAGTAGCATTGGATGTTCCGATTTTATTTAAGGAGATCCAGTCTATTGTAGACCGTGGTGTGCCGATGCCGAAGATCCTTGTATCTGACAGAGCGCAGATGGTAATGTCATATCATAAGAATTTTGATGCTTATGAGGAAGAGCGTCTCGGAGGAAAATCTTTCGGTTCAACAAAATCAGGTATTGCGCCGTTTTACTCTGACAAATATGCAAAAATCGGTTTTCAGGTGAGTGAACTTTTTGACGACGAACTTTTGAAAGAGAAAGTGGTTCGTGTTGCAGAGCAGAAAAACGTATTACTTGAGCACCTTTATCACAAACCATTGATCGATCCTGATGAATTATACAAAGAACTTGTAAGTTACAGAGAGATGGTAGCGCCATATGTATGTGATGTTTCACTTTTCTTACATAATGCTTTGAAAGAAGGAAAGAATATTCTTTTGGAAGGGCAGCTTGGTTCTTTAAAAGATCCGGATCACGGAATTTATCCGATGGTTACATCTTCATCTACGCTGGCGGCTTACGGTGCGATTGGTGCGGGAATTCCGCCTTATGAGATTAAGCAGGTAATCACAGTATGTAAAGCGTATTCAAGTGCAGTAGGAGCAGGAGCATTTGTAAGCGAAATATTTGGAGAAGAAGCGGATGAGCTTAGAAGACGCGGAGGTGACGGCGGAGAGTATGGCGCTACGACAGGTCGTCCGAGACGTGTCGGCTGGTTTGATTGTGTTGCTTCCAAGTATGGATGCAGAATGCAGGGAACAACAGACGTTGCGTTTACTGTATTGGATGTACTTGGATATTTGGATGAAATTCCGGTATGTGTCGGCTATGAGATTGATGGAGAAGTAACGACAGATTTCCCTGTTACACATCTTCTTGAGAAAGCAAAACCGGTTCTTAAGACACTTCCGGGTTGGAAAGAAGATATCAGAGGAATCAGAAAATACGAAGATCTTCCGGAAAATTGCCGTAATTATATCGAATTTATTGAAAAAGAAGTTGGATATCCGTTTACAATGATCAGTAACGGACCGGGAAGAGACGATATTATTTATCGGAATCGATAAGAGAACGGCGGAAACACAGTTTTATAAAAATGTAAATAAAGATGGCGAGAGTTGATAGCTTTTGCCATCTTTATTTGTAATATTTTTCAGTATGAACGCATAGAATATAAGACCGGGTTTTGAAAAGATCGGAATAGGAGGTATATTTTATGCGCCGAAATGACAGCGAGACGGAAATCAGAATGATGACAATGGAAGAATACTTGAAGAAGAGACAAGCAATAAGGCAGCGCGGCGGCTTGGAAGGAAAAGAATGCCATGAAGAAACCGCAGCAGCCTTAAAATTGGTTGAGTTATTGTATAATTAAAGATTAATCGTTATTTTGGTCGTTGCGGTCTTTTATAAGCCGGGCGATCAGAATAAATCCATAAAGAAGAACAGGAATTAAAATCGTAGCGGCTATGGATGCTTTCAGCAGATCGGTAGATGCAGGAGATCCGATTAGAGCAAATATGAGTGTGCAAGCATACATTCCAACAAGAAGAATCACAGCGATGACTGCAAGGATGCGTTTTATGTTTTTCATAGTAAAAATCCTTTCCGAAAAATATTTTGGAGTTCAATCAATGCAGAAAGAGATTGATATGAGAATTCCTGTTAATAAGTATACCGTAATTATGCTTAAAATAATAGTGGATAAAACATTTTAAAAACGTTAAAAACTCAAAACTTAAAACTTAAAATAGTAGTAGTTAAAATAATAGTTTACGGAAAACAGAAATTGTTATATAATGATTTGGACGGATTTTAAAGATAAAGGAGCAATATACAATGAGCGAAAAATGTTTATTAGATCAATGGAGAGATATGGCTTATGACAGAAACCTGTCAAAAGAGCAGTTAGAAAGTTTTTGGGGAAAGTATTTTACAATAGAGTCTTCTATTTATGAGCAGCTTCTCGAGGATCCTGATACAGAAGTGCGGGGAACAGTAAAAGAACTTGCTGAAAAATATGGTCAGAATGTGATGACTATGGTTGGATTTCTTGACGGAATCAACGATAGTCTGGTAACGCCTAATCCAATAGAGACAATGGATGAAGATACAGAAGTAAGTCTTGGATTTGATAAAGAAAAATTATATAAAAACATGGTAGATGCGAGAGCTGACTGGCTGTATGAACTTCCGCAGTGGGAGAAGATTTTTGATGAAAATACAAGAAAACGTCTGTACAGAGAACAGAAATCTTCAGGAACGATCCGCAAAGAGAAAAAGATCGGAAGGAATGATCCGTGTCCATGTGGAAGCGGTAAAAAATATAAAAAGTGCTGTGGAAGAAACGCATAAATGAGAAATTATTTCTGGACTTTGGGAATCTTCTGTGTTTTGTATTATTTGATACTGGCCATTTATTCCCGGAGACTGCGATCGACTTTTGCAGTTTTTTGGTTGTTAACCGGCGGCGCACATCTGTTTTTGGGATGTGTGCCGTTTCCTGCATATGTAAAGATACTTTTGGGGTGGATCTGTTTCGGACTGTGGAGTATTTTTTTAGTTATGGAAATACAAATTTGCAAAGGTATGTACTCAAAAGCTGAGGACGGAGCACAGTGGATTATTGTTCTGGGAGCACAGGTGAGGGGCAAGAAGATTACAGATTCTCTGCGAAGAAGGTTAGACACGGCGGTTTGTTATTTGAAGAAAAATAAGGAAACAAAAGTAATTGTATCAGGTGGCCAGGGAGCAGGAGAAGAGATAACGGAAGCAGAAGCAATGGCGGAGTATCTTATAAAACAGGGAATTTCGAAAGATCGGATCAGAATGGAAGATCAATCTACCTCTACAAGGGAAAATCTACGTTTTAGTCGAAAGTTTCTTAAAGCCGATCAAGAAACGGTTGGGATTGTGACAAATAATTTTCACAGCTATCGGTCGAAACTGTTGGCGAAAGAAGAAGGATATGATCATGTTTTTTCGCTGTCGGCTTCTTCAAATTATGTTTTTCAGCTTAATTATCTCGTGAGAGAATTTTTTGCTGTTATGGCAATGAAGCTGAGAAAAAGCAAAATTAAGGAATATTAAAATAATGAATGGGCATACTGCTATTGATGTTGAAAAAAGGAGGTAGCATTATGCCACAATTAAAATGTACAGTTCAGACATGTGTTCACAACAAACAGTTCCTCTGTGATCTGGATGAAATCAGAGTGGGAGGAGAAACGGCTAAGAATCCGCAGGAAACATGCTGCGATAGCTTTCAGGAGAGAAAAGAAGGAAGTTATACAAATTCGATGAAAGAAGCTTCTGATTGTTCTTGTATTGACTGTAAAGCGACAAATTGTATGTATAATAAAGAGTGCGAATGTCATGCGGGAAAGATTAGCGTGGAAGGCGGAGATGCAAAACATGCATCAGGAACAGAGTGCGCGACATTTCAGTCATGTAACGGCTGATTGCCGAACAGATTCCCTGGAAGAAAAAAGAGAAGAAAGAATAAAAAAGTAACAGCAAAAGGAATCGTCTTTTGGATCAAAAAAGGCGATTCCTTTTGCTGTTGACGCTTTCCAGTTACAAGCGTTATAATAAATTAATTACAATTCATTCAAAAATGAAAAGACGGGAAGGTATATAGCATGGCGGGGGAACGGGAACATATAGGGATCGAAAAAGAAAATGAATATAAAGTGAATGAAAAACGCAGTGAGAATAAATCGGGATATTATGTGAAACAGCCGACTTTCGGAACAGGAAAACCATCATGGATTAAACAGCAATTTGGTAAAACTGTAGCTATTGTAGTCGGTGCGTTGGCATGTATTCTTTTTTATTTTCTTCTTTTGCGGGCAGGGCACATATCGGGAGTTATACAGAAAATATTTTTGGTTTCGAAGCCGATCATTTACGGTTTGGCAATCGCTTATCTGCTGAATCCAATCGTGAAAGCGGTTGACCGAAAGATGCTTCCTTTGTTGGAAAAAAAGTTTCCTAACTTTAAACAGGCAAAAAGCATGTCACGGGCAACAGGAATCTTTATTTCAATCGTGATACTTGCAACGATTATTTTTACGCTGTTTAATATGATGATACCGGAACTTTACCGAAGTCTCCGAGATATGATCATGAATGTTCCAAGTCAGATGAATCGTTTTATCCGGTCGTTAAGTGAAATGAACACAGAAAATTCAACGATCGGGAATATTGTACAAAGTGTGATGAAAGAGGCAACTATATTTGTGCAGAACTGGATGCGTACAGATCTGATGGGGCGTATTAATGATTTTATGTCAGGATTAACGGTAGGTGTACTCAATGTTATGCGTGAGATTATGAATGTTTTGATTGGCTTGATCGTGTCTGTATATGTATTATTCAGTAAAGAAAAGTTTTCAAAACAGTCTAAGAAAATAACTTATGCTATATTAAAACCTTCGAATGCAAATATGGTTCTTCATCTTACGATTAAGAGTAATGAAATCTTCGGAGGCTTTATTATAGGAAAGATTATTGATTCTGCGATTATCGGTGTCCTTTGTTTTGTCGGTCTTTCAATTTTAAATATGCCATATGCGATGCTTGTCAGTGTGATTGTCGGGGTGACGAATGTAATTCCTTTTTTTGGTCCTTACATTGGAGCGATTCCGAGTGCAACTCTTATTTTGCTTGCAGAACCGAAGATGGGAATCTATTTTATAATCTTTATTATTGCCTTGCAGCAGTTTGACGGAAATGTGCTTGGCCCTAAAATATTAGGGGATTCCACAGGACTGTCAGCATTTTGGGTCGTATTCTCAATTCTGATCGGAGGAGGAATATTCGGCGTTCCTGGAATGATACTCGGTGTTCCTACGTTTGCAGTTATTTATTATATTGTGGGAATGCTTGTTAATGATAAACTGAAAAAGAAAAAGCTTCCAATCAGTACAGAAGCATATGATGAATATAGTTATGTAGAATCGGATGGAACATATATTCATGCCGATAAAAATATATTTAAAGGAGAGGAAAAATAATATTATGCCTATTCGAGTACAAAATGATCTTCCGGTAAAAGAAATATTGGAACATGAAAATATATTTGTGATGGATGAATACAGGGCGGCGCATCAGGATATCCGTCCTATCAGCATTGGTCTTTTGAATCTTATGCCCCTGAAAGAAGATACAGAGCTTCAGATTTTAAGATCTCTTTCTAATACGCCGCTTCAGGTAGATGTGACGTTTGTACGCATGACAAGTCACGTTTCTAAAAATACATCAACAAGCCATATTTATAAGTTTTATGAAGCGTTTGAAGATATTAAAATGAGAAAGTTTGATGGATTTATTATTACAGGTGCTCCGGTTGAGCAGATGGAGTTTGAAGAAGTTGATTATTGGCAGGAATTGACAGAGATTATGGAATGGACAAAAACGAATGTAACTTCAACGTTACATTTGTGCTGGGGAGCGCAGGCAGGAATTTATTACCATTATGGAATTAATAAAAAAGCACTTCCGAAGAAATTATCCGGTGTATACAGGCATCGAGTGAGAAATAGGAAAATCCCGCTTGTAAGAGGATTTGATGATGTGTTTATGGCACCTCACTCAAGACATACAGAAGTACCACAGGAACTTTTGGAAAAAGATGACAGAATTATGATCCTTGCAGATTCTCTTCAGGCAGGTGTGTTCTTATGTATGGCAAGGGAAGGACGTCAGATTTTTGTTATGGGACATCCAGAATATGATCGTATGACCTTAGATTCAGAATATAAAAGAGATATGGGACGAGGATTGAATCCGCAGATTCTGGAAAATTATTATCCTGATGATGACCCGGATAACAAACCGGTATTGACTTGGAGAGCACATGCGAATAATCTTTATACGAATTGGCTCAATTATTACGTATATCAGGTAACGCCATATGATTTATATGGAACGCCTTTTTGAATTCTGAGAATTATGGATGAGTTGTTTGACGGACTATAGATTCTCTGTCATGCATATGTACGATAAGTGTATCTGCGCTGATTGATTCTTTTTATAGTATCGTTCTCTGACGGATTTAATTACAGAAGCTATGTTAGATTTGTTGTTTGGAAATGAGGAGATGTGAGAATAATGGAATATATAGCACATATTAACAAAACAGGTATTCAGACAATAAAAGAACATTTGGAAGGAACGGCAGACCTGGCTGGTAAATTTGCAAAAAAATTTGGAAAAGAGGATTGGGGATATTGCTGTGGAATGCTGCATGATATTGGAAAATACTCCGTAGATTTTCAGGAAAAGATAAAAGGCGATTATGGACGGAAAGTAGATCATTCAACAGCGGGAGCCAGAGTGTGTGCAGAAAAAGGTGGAAAATACTCTTTTTTGGAATATTGCGTGGCAGGACACCATGCGGGATTAGCGGACTTTGGAAGCAATTTTGATAATGGCGGAGATTCTACACTGATGGGGAGACGGAAGAAAAAAATCAGCGATTATATGGCCTATCAGACAGAAATAGAGGTTCCGAAAATAATATCAGATCCATTTGATTTAAGAAAAGCAACAAATCCGGATTTCTCGCTTAGTGTTTTTATCCGGATGATTTATTCGTGTTTAGTAGATGCTGATTTTTTAAATACAGAAGTGTTTATGAATGAGGAAAAAGAAGAACGGGATTCAGGGGAAAGTATAAAGATACTTCTTGAGAAACTGGAAAATTATATTTCTGAATGGTTAAAAAATCAAGATATAGATACAGTTAATGGAAGAAGAACGGAAATATTACGACATTGTTTAGAGAAAGGAAACTCCGAAAAAGGAATTTTTTCATTGACAGTTCCAACCGGTGGTGGCAAAACGATAGCTTCTTTGGCGTTTGCATTGTGTCATGCAGTGAAAAATCAAATGGACAGAGTAATTTATGTTATTCCCTATACGAGTATTATTGAGCAGAATGCAAAGGTGTTTCGGGAAATCTTAGGAGATCAAAATGTGTTGGAAAATCATTGTAATGTTGATTATGGAAGTTCAGATGAACTTCGAACGATGCAGCTTGCAGCAGAAAATTGGGACAAACCGATTGTTGTGACAACGAATGTACAGTTTTTTGAATCACTATTTGCAAATAAGGCTTCTAAATGTAGAAAATTACATAATATTGCAAATAGTGTGATTATTTTTGATGAAGTGCAAATGCTGCCTAATGATTATTTGAAGCCATGTATTGCAATAATAGAGGAACTTGTGAATAATTATGGAACAAGTGCTGTTTTATGTACAGCGACACAACCGGCTTTAAATTCCTTTTTCCAGAGTAAAGTTTCAGTTGCAGAATTGTGTCCTAGAATGACTGAACAATTTGAATTTTTTAAGAGAACTTTGTTTAAGAATATGGGGGTTGTGACAGAGAATTCTCTCGTAGAGCAGTTGGAAGAAGAATGGCAGGCGCTTTGTATTGTTAATACAAAGAAGAGAGCGCAAAGCCTTTATAAAGAATTAAAAGGTGAGGGAGTGTATCATCTGTCTACAAGTATGTATCCGGTACATAGGAATCAAATGTTGGATGAGATTAGAAAAAGAATTCAGAAAAATGAGAAGTGTATTGTTGTTTCAACTAGTCTTGTAGAAGCAGGTGTGGATTTGGATTTTCAGTCTGTCTATCGTGAACTTGCCGGCGTAGATTCGATGATACAGGCAGCAGGGCGTTGCAATAGAGAAGGGAGAAGAGAAGTAGAAAGCAGTAAAGTGTTTATTTTTAAATTTGAAGGCAAAGAAAATGTGTTAGGTCAAAGACAGCAAATCGACGTTGCAAAAAGTTTGCTTGCAGATGGCAGAAAACTTGAAGATATGGAGACTATCACAAAATATTTTGAAATGTTGTATCATCTTAAGGGGGAAAGTTTAGATAAGAAAAAGATTTTGGATGAATTTACAAATAAAAAAGGGAAATATAATTTCGATAAAGTGGCAAAAGAGTTCCACTTGATTGAAGAGAGAACAAAAACAGTTTTTATAAATTGTGAGGACACGGCGAAAGAAATTTTTTCGGATTTGCAGTACAAGGGATTTACTAGATCAGTCATGAGAAAAGCAAGTCGGTATTGTATTACAGTATATGATCAGACATTTGATAAAATGTATGGTGCAGGGATGTTGCAACCGGTGTCAGAAGACATAGAGGATTTCTATGTGCTGACAGATAATAGCAGATATACGGAAAATATGGGGCTGGAATTGGAAATAGATAACGGGATGGCGCTGTTTGTGTAAAGAAACGTGAAATAAAGGGAAAATGAAAAACAGAATTATCTTAATATTTGAAGAAATGACAGAGGAATGGTTGATTATATAGCGGTATGTTATGAAGAAGGTTCGATTTTATAAAATGAGAGAAGAGGTGAGAAGATGGGTATAGGAGTAAAGGTAAGAGTTTGGGGTGATTATGCATTATTTTCACGGCCAGAGCTTAAAGTGGAAAGATATTCTTATGATGTAATGACACCATCAGCAGCAAGAGGAATTTTAGAGGCCATATATTGGCATCCGGGACTGAAATGGGTGATCGATAAAATACATGTGAAGAAGCCGATTAATTTTACCAGTGTACGGAGAAATGAAGTGAAGAGTAAAATTTCACGGAGTAATATGTTATCAGCGTATAATGGTGTTGACAAGCCTCTGTATATAAGCAGTAAAGAGGAAATTGTACAGAGGGCATCTGTGATTCTGACGAATGTGGAGTATGTGATCGAAGCACATTTTGAGATGACAGAGGATGCAAATGCAACAGATAATCCGGGAAAATTCAAGGATATTATGATGAGGCGGTTGCGAAGAGGTGAGTGTTATCATATGCCATATTTTGGCTGCAGAGAATTTCCCGCGAATTTTGCACTGTGTGAAGAGAAAGAAATTAAGACGGCATTTGATGATGTCCCCGAAAAAGATTTAGGGCTAATGTTATTTGATGTGGATTATACGGATAAAGAAAATATTAGTCCAATGTTTTTTCGGGCAGTGTTGAAACAGGGCGTATTGGATTTACGAAACTGTGAGGTGATACGATGATTTTGCAGGCTCTTGCGAAATATTATGAAGATTTGGCAGAAGAAGAAAAGGTAGCAAGACCGGGATGGTGCAGTGCGAAAGTGTCTTACCAGATTAATCTGACAAAAGAAGGAGAATTAAAAGGTTTTGTCAGTTTAAAAAACGAGGAAGAACGAGGGAAGAAGACAGTACTGACTCCGCAATCTCTTTTGGTACCGGAGATGGTTACAAGATCTTCTGGTGTGTCTGCCAATTTCTTATGTGATAATGCAAAGTATTTGTTGGGAATCAGCAAGGAAGAAGATGAAAAGAATAGAAAAAGAGCAGAAGAATGTTTCTGCGCTGCAAAAGAAAAGCATCTTTCTTTATTGGCTCAGTCAGAAGGCGATATGGCAAAAGCTGTCTGTCGTTTTTTTGAAAAATGGAATCCGTCAGAGGATATCGAGCATCAGGAAATCAGAGATAATTGGGAAGAGATTACTGATGGCGGGAATCTCATTTTTGGAATGGGAATGGACTATGCTCAGAATGATACGGAAATTAAAGAGATTTGGAATAGTCGCAAAATCGGGGAAACAGAGGAGCCAAAGGGGATTTGCCTTGTAACGGGAGAACAGACGGAGATTGCAAGAATTCATCGGGGGATTAAAGGGGTTCCGGGAGCACAGTCAAGTGGTGCAGCGTTGGTTTCTTTTAATGCATCTGCCTTTGAATCTTATGGAAAAGAACAAAGTTATAATGCTCCGGTAGGAAAGTATGCTGAGTTCGCCTATACGACGGCATTAAATTATCTATTATCAAATAGAGAATATTCTCTTCAAATCGGGGATACTATGGTTATTTTTTGGGCAGAAAGTGGAAAGGCAAGTTATCAGGAATTTTTTGCAATCTGTACGAATACACCTACGGATAATCAAGAAGAATTAAAGAAACTGTTTGAAAAGATACAGTTAGGACATCCGGTTGTTTTTAAAGGTGACGAACTGGATATGGAACAAAGATTTTATGTTTTGGGATTAGCACCGAATGCCGCAAGATTATCGGTAAGATTTTTTTATGAGAATTCGTTTGGAAATATTTTAAGAAACATTTCTGAGCATTACAAAAGGATGGAAATCATAAGACCCAAATGGGAACAAAAAGAGTATCTAAATGTACGAGAAATGTTATTCGAAACGATCAATAAGAATTCAAAAGATAAAAAGCCGGTATCGAATATGGCAACGATGACTTTTCGTGCAATGTTATCAGGCGCTAGATATCCGGAAAGGTTATATTCAGATACATTGATTCGTATTCGGTCGGAGCAGTCTGAGAGCAAGATTAATTGGAGAAGGATTGCAATTTTAAAAACATATTTAATACATAACTGTAATTGGAAAGAAGGAGTGGAGTATATGGGATTAAATGAAGAGAGTAATGATATTGCGTATGTACTTGGGAGGTTGTTTTTTGTTTTGGAAGCAATACAGATAGAAGCAAATCCAGACATACAGGCAACAATTCGAGATCGCTATTACAATTCAGCATGTGGAACCCCTGCATCTGTATTTCCTATTTTAATGAAACTTAAAAATAGTCATTTGAAGAAAATAGGTAAAGAAAAAGACGGAGCAAAAAAACATTATGAAATCCTTTTGGCTGAAATTATGTGGAAGATAGATTGTCAGAAGGGATTTCCTAAACGATTATCGCTGGAAGAACAAGGAATGTTTGCGATTGGTTATTATCATCAAAAACAAAAAAAGTATGAAAAAAAGGAGGAAAAGTAAATGAGTGAAGTGATTAAAAACAGATATGAGTTTGTAGTTTTATTTGACGTGGAGAATGGAAACCCGAACGGAGATCCTGATGCGGGAAACATGCCGAGAATTGATCCAGAAAGTGGACTTGGACTGGTGACAGATGTATGCTTGAAAAGAAAGATTCGAAACTATATAGAAACTGTAAAAGAAGATGCGGAAGGGTATAAAATCTACATTAAAGATGATGTTCCATTGAACAGAAGTGACAGGGAAGCGTGCGCAAGTTTTGGAGTAAATGAAAAAGATGAGAAAAAAATAACAGAATCTTTAAAAAAACTAAAGAAAAGTGATGAAGATGTGGATAGTAAACTTCGTGACTATATGTGCCGAAATTTTTTCGATATCAGAACATTTGGAGCTGTGATGACAACATTTGTAAAAGCAGCATTGAATTGCGGTCAGGTAAGAGGTCCGGTTCAAATCGGATTTGCGCATAGTATTGATCCGATTGTTCCACAGGAAGTTGCAATTACAAGAGTTGCAATTACAACAGAAAAGGATGCAGAAAATAAGAATACGGAGATGGGGAGAAAGAGTATTGTTCCATATGGATTATATCGTGCAGAAGGATATGTGTCTGCAAATTTGGCACGGAAAGTGACCGGATTTTCAGAAGGAGATCTCGAATTACTCTGGGAAGCGATTATCAATATGTTTGAACACGATCATTCTGCCGCAAGAGGAAATATGGCAGTGCGTGAACTGATTGTTTTTAAGCATAGTAAAGAATTGGGAGATTGTCCGGCGTATAAATTATTTGATGCAGTAGAGGTGAAAAAGAAAGAAGAAGTAGAATTTCCGAGAAGTTATCGGGATTATATTGTTGAAATCCATGAGGAAGCTATACCGGAGTCGGTAGAAATGAAAAGGATGATTTGATGGAATATGCAGAAGATAATTATTTGATGTTATCGGGTATTCAACATTTTAAGTATTGCAGGAGACAATGGGCTTTGATTCATATCGAGCAGCAATGGGGAGAGAATGTGCATACAGTTGCGGGAGAATTGATGCATAAAAAGGTACACGATCCGTATCTTGTAGAAAAAAGAAAAGATTTACTTATAGCACGATCTTTACCTATTGCTTCAAGAGAGTTAGGAATCAGTGGAGAATGTGATGTTGTTGAATTTCATCAATGTGAGGATGGAATAGAAATACATGGACATAGAGGGCTGTTTTCTGTCTATCCAATCGAGTATAAAAAAGGAAAACCAAAGCTTACAGAAGAGGATCGGTTGCAGCTTGTGGCACAGGCGTTATGCCTGGAAGAGATGTTTTCTACGAATATTCTAAAAGGTGCACTGTTTTATGGGCAAACGAGAAGGCGTGAAGTTGTAGAAATTACAGAAGATTTACGGCAAGAAGTAAGATCGATGTTTCAGGAAATGCATCAATATTTTGAAAGAAAATATACTCCCAAAGTGAAATACAGTAAGTCATGCAATGCATGTTCGCTGAAAGATATTTGTTTACCTAAACTTGGAAAAACGGGATCGGTAAAAACATATATTACTCAGATGTTAAAGGAGGATGCAGAATGAAAAAGTTGTTAAATACATTATATGTGACATCTGAGAATAGTTATATGGCATTAGATGGTGAAAATATAGTTGTTTTTGAAGATACGGTGGAGATTGGACGCTTACCTTTACATAATTTGGAGGGAATTGTTTCTTTTGGATATCGAGGAACAAGTCCAGCATTAATGGGAGCATGTGCAGAGCGAAATATTTCTTTGTGTTATATGACCCCACAAGGAAAATTTTTGGCGAGGGTAACGGGAAAAGTAAAAGGGAATGTAGTATTAAGAGAACAGCAGTATGCCAGTGCAAGAAATGAAGAACAAAGTCTTGAAGTTGCTAAAAATTGTATCCTGGGGAAGGTGCATAATGCAAGGTGGGTATTGGAGCGTGCTACACGAGATCATGGACTTCAAATAGATGTGGAGCGAGTAAAAACGGCATCTGAATATTTGAAAAATTCATTGACTTGTATTCAGAATAGTCAGTCAAAGGAGCAGTTAAGAGGATATGAGGGAGAAGCGGCAAGTATTTATTTTGGAGTATTTGACCAACTGATATTACAGCAAAAGAAAGATTTTAAATTTCAAGGCAGAAATAAAAGACCTCCTGTAGATAATGTAAATGCAATGTTGTCATTTGTTTATACGTTATTGACGAATCAAATTACTTCAGCACTGGAGAGTGTGGGACTGGATCCTTATGTTGGTTATCTTCATACATTGCGCCCAGGTAGGGCTTCACTATCATTAGATTTAATTGAAGAACTAAGAGCAGTGTTGGCTGACAGATTTGTTTTATCATTGATTAATAAAAAAGTAGTTACTGGTAAAAATTTTATTAAAAAAGAAAATGGAGCTGTATTGATGAGTGATGATTTGAGAAAAAAGTTATTGACAGAATGGCAGAACAAAAAGAAAGAAACATTAACTCATCCTTATTTAAAAGAAAAAGTAGAATGGGGAATGGTCCCTTATGTGCAAGCAATGTTATTAGCAAGGTATTTGAGAGGAGATTTAGATAGCTATCCAGTATTTCTTTGGAAATGAGGCGAAAAGAGTATGTTGGTATTAATTACATATGATGTGAATACAGAAACTTCAGCCGGAAAAAAACGATTACGCCAAGTGGCAAAACAATGTGTAAATTATGGGCGAAGAGTACAAAATTCTGTTTTTGAGTGTATTTTAGATAATGCACAGTGTATGATACTTAAGGCAAAATTAACAGATATTATTGATGAAGAAGTAGATAGTTTGAGATTTTATTATTTGGGAAATCAATATAAAACCAAAGTAGAACATGTGGGAGTAGACAGAGGAATTTCTGCAGATGGTATTCTTATTATGTGAGTATGTGCGAACATAAAGCGGACATGAAAATATGAAGGGATTCGCACTTTAAAAAGTGCACAAAAATGAATGAAAAGTGGAGATATTTATGGCTTTTCAATAATAAAAAGAAGCTTTGTGTACAAATTAACTATATTTAGAAAAGAGACTTCTTTAAAAATGTGAAAAATTGCAGTCGTTCCCCTCGTGGGAACGTGGATTGAAATGTTTGATTGCAGGTGGAGTGATGAAAGTGAGAATGTCGTTCCCCTCGTGGGAACGTGGATTGAAATGCTTGCAATCCTCTTTATTTCCTCCACCGTTGGGTCGTTCCCCTCGTGGGAACGTGGATTGAAATCACTTACATCACCACTCCAATGTCCATCAAATTGTCGTTCCCCTCGTGGGAACGTGGATTGAAATATACATCCGCAGATTCCGGCACATTCAGACTGTGTCGTTCCCCTCGTGGGAACGTGGATTGAAATTAATTCCTCTGCCTTTTAATTCTAACGGTGTCCTGTCGTTCCCCTCGTGGGAACGTGGATTGAAATTTTTAATAGTTTATTATATATTACTAACGCGTGCGGTCGTTCCCCTCGTGGGAACGTGGATTGAAATTTAGATATCCTATATCACTCCACCTCCAACAAGCCGTCGTTCCCCTCGTGGGAACGTGGATTGAAATCACCAACAGACCTGTGCTATCGTCTATGATTCCGTCGTTCCCCTCGTGGGAACGTGGATTGAAATACAAGTATATAATTTCTTTTCTCTCATCATTCCGTCGTTCCCCTCGTGGGAACGTGGATTGAAATCTTATAAATCGGCGAATGGGAAAGGCGATACTCTGTCGTTCCCCTCGTGGGAACGTGGATTGAAATTTGGATGAAATGCAGGACGCGTTTGAAACGGATGTCGTTCCCCTCGTGGGAACGTGGATTGAAATTTATAAAAGGAGCATATTCGGAAGGAACATATCCGTCGTTCCCCTCGTGGGAACGTGGATTGAAATCGCTCCCAGACAGTAAACATCCTCTCCGCAGATCCGCGTCGTTCCCCTCGTGTGAAACTTTTTCTGTAAATAATGTTTTAGAAGGTATTCTATAGTAAGAGAAAAAAACGGTATACAGAGTACAAATGACAGAAGGAAAACGTAACATCATTCACCAACTCTTGGAAGAATACGATATCTAATCAGCAGAAGACATCCAGGATGCCTTGAAAGATCTTCTTAGTGGAATTATCAAAGAGATGATGGGAGGAAATGGATGATCACTTGGGATATGAAAAATCAGAACGTTCTGATAGCGATGATTACTGCAATGGTTATAAGCGAAAAAGAGTAGATAGTTGCTATGGTTCTATGGAGATCGAAGTACCACAAGAAAGAAAATCAACCTTTGAACCTCAAGTAGTAAAGAAACGTCAGAAAGAGATTTCAGAAACAATCGAAGATGGTTATGGTTTTGAAACATCAGAAGGTTTTATATCCGATGTTACAGACAAGATTCTTCCCTAGATTGAAGACTGACAGAATCGGCTTCTAGATGAAGTGTATCCAATTTTGTATATTGATGTGATTCCCTATTCAGTCCGTTGATAATGGAGTGATCCGGAAACTTGCAGTTTATGTCATTCTTGGGATTAATGTGGAAGGTAAGAAAGAAGTACTTACCATCAGCGTTGGAAAAAATGAAAGTTCAAAATATTGGCCCTCTGTTTTAAACGAATTAAAAAATCGTGGTGTAAAAGGTATCCTGATTATTTGGGCAGATGGGCTTACTGGTATCAAAGAAGTGATTGCGGCAGCGTTTCCGAAAACAGAATATCAACGCTGTATCGTTCATCAGGTGAGAAATACCTTGAAGTATGTTCAGGATAAAGACAGAAAAGAATTTGCCACAGATTTGAAAACGATATATCAAGCGTCTGATGCTTTGGCTGTTTTTGAAGACACGAAAAAATGGACCTTGAAATATCCAAATTCTATGAAACGTTGGAAGGATAACTGGGATGCTATTTTCTCGATCTTCAAGTTTTCAGCAACTGTTAGAAAAGTTATTTATAAAACCAATGCCATTGAATCATTGAATTCCACTTACAGGAAGCTGAACCTCCAGAGAAGCGTCTTTCCAAGCGATACAGCCCTTTTAAAAGCCCTTTATCTGGCTACCTTTGAAGCCACGAAAAAATGGACTGCAACGATCCGGAACTGGGCTCAGGTTTATGGAGAGCTGAGTATCATGTATGAAGGTCGCTTACTAGAGTAATAAAAAAGCAGAAAAACAGGCGGATTACCCGCCTGCTGTTGACATGCAATTTTGTAACTGTTATATATAAAGCAAGGGCGAAAAGCTGATTTTGTTTAAGCCTCTCGCCCATTCTTATCATAGAAGATCTTATTTACAGACTTTTCTTCATAGTCTCCTATCGTTATCATAGAAGATCTTGTTTACAGACTTTCTTCATAGTCTCCGATTGTTTTTATCGTTTTGAAATCTGTTCTTTTACGTGATTCAGTTCTGATCTTTTGTTAATCTTTCTACATACTCTTTTACGTATTTCTTGTACTCTTCTCTCCGGTACATCTTCGCTCTCCAAAAATCTATCCGCTCCGAACTATCTAAACTTAAAATCGCAATTCCTATTTTCTTTATTATCATAGGAGAGAATCCAATTATGATACCGCTAATCAGTTTTGTCGCGTTCGATTCTGTTATCGCCATGTATATTCCCGATATAATTCCCGAAATAACACACGCCAACATATAGGGGTGATTTTTCCACATATAACTTATTGTTGCTTTCAACAAAATTATATAGGGGTTGTTCCGTTTCATTTTGTACCTCCTTTATGAGCTGATGATGGTCTTCATTCCTACAAATTCATAATAGATTTCGCTTTTTGTTTTTTTAAGATCGTTTGTTTCATTATTCTTAATTATTTGTAGGAAGTTATTTCTCTTCCTTATAAATAAAGTATACAAAAAAATGGGGAAACCTACAAGATGGTTCATGTAGATTTGATTTCTAACAATCAATTATCTGTATGTAGCGAAAAAGCTGTAAAACTATCAAAGCATTTCACAGGGAGAGCTCTTGTGAATGACGGTACAATGGGACAGGTGGTTATAAGCATCAATGGAATTTCTATAAAATCAAGAGTTGCAGCATTATTAAACAAATATGTAAAATATAGTTGGTAGAAATTTGCCTTTTTATTCTTTATAATTGTGTTATCAACGAGGAGGAATCGGAATGAATCTAGGAAATAGTTTGTTTCATGCGAGAAAGAAATGTGGTTTATCACAGGAAAAAGTCGCTGAAAAGTTGGGAGTAAGCAGGCAGACGATATCAAAATGGGAGACGAATGAAACACTTCCGGACATTTACCAGTCAAAAAGGATGGCGAAGCTTTATCAAGTATCATTGGATGATTTAATTGCATTTGATGTAGAATTAAATGAAATACAGGAAATTATTCTCAAGGTGGATGAAAAAGCAGAAGAAAAAATTGACTGGACATCAGCATGGGGTAAAAAATATCCTGTTTTGGTGCAATATCAAAAGGATGTAAATTATTCTGATTATGCAAGGCGAATCAATTTGATGCTTGATGAATTGAAGCGAGAATATGGATACGGCGAGCAGGATGCAATGTTGGTTTTGAAGGATATTTTATATCAGACATGGAAATTACGAAAAAGTAAAAAATAAAAAATTCATTTGCAAGTAAAATTCAGGCAGGATGAGTTATGCTTTACAGGTTTGCAGAGAGAATTAAGCTTTGTAGGTTTGCGGATAGAATTATGCCTGTCATTTACATAAAATGACAACTGTGATAGAATAGAAACAATTCGATTTGAAAATCAGAGAATGATTTATCATATGTTAGGGGGCATTTGTGTTGGACAGTAAGCATTTTTCAACTTTGATCAATGATTTTAAACCCGGAATTTTCGGGGCGTTAAATGAAAAGAAAGAGCAGTTATTGAAGGAAGGACGAAAGGTATATAATCTTTCTGTAGGAACGCCGGATTTTGAGCCTGCGCCGCATGTAATGAAAGCGATGCAGGAGGCGTGCAAAGATCCGAATAACTATAAGTATTCACTGGCAGATCTGCCGGAACTTTTGGAAGCGGTACAGTATCGGTATGAGAAGCGTTTTGGAGTGCATGTGGAGACAGATGAGATTATGTCTGTTTATGGTTCTCAGGAAGCGATGGCACATATTGGTATGGTGTTCTGTGATCCGGACAACGTAATCCTTGTTCCGAATCCGGGGTATCCGATGTTTGAGATGAGTGGAGTTCTTGCAAAGGCGAATGTAGAATATTATACGATTGAGGAAGAGAACGGATACTTGCCGGATCTGGATAGTATTCCCGAGGATGTTTTAAAGAAAACGAAATACATGATTGTTTCGTATCCGCTTAATCCGGTTTGTGTATGCGCGCCAGATGCGTTTTATGAGAAATTGATTGCTTTTGCGAAAGAAAATGATATTGTAATTCTGCATGATAATGCGTATTCAGACATTACATACGGAGACGAACCGGGCAAATCGTTCCTTTCTTTTGAAGGGGCGAAAGATGTTGGAGCAGAATTTTACTCTCTTTCCAAGTCTTATAATCTGACCGGAGCAAGGATTTCGTTTGTTGTAGGCAACAAAGAAATTATCAGTAAATTCCGTCTTTTACGTTCGCAGATTGATTACGGTATTTTTTATCCGGTGCAGTATGCGGCAATCGCGGCACTGACAGGCCCCGATGATTTTATAGAGGAGCAGAGACGGCAGTATGCGTCTCGTAATCGAGCGTTATGCGGCGGACTTCGGAAGATTGGCTGGGATGTCAGAGATAGTCAGGGAACGATGTTTGTTTGGGCAAAGATACCGAACGGGTATGAATCGTCCGCAGATTTCTGTATGAAGCTGATGGAACAAACAGGGGTTATTGTTACTCCGGGAAGCGCTTTTGGAAGTAATGGAGAAGGATATGTCAGAATGGCGCTTGTTGTAGACGAAAATGTAATTCGCGAGATTGTGAATGTTTTGGATACATCGGGAATTTTCAAAAAGGAACAGAATTAAGGAGTTAGGCGGATGAAGAGGATCGCAAAGTTTGAAAAGGTCAGTTTCGAACAATTTAAAGACGGATGGAACGATACGTTTGAAAAGACTGAATATAACAGGAAAGAAGAGCAGCTAAGAGAAATATATGACAATATTAAGCTGCCGATGCGTGCGACGGCGGGAAGCGCAGGATATGATTTTTTTGTTCCGGCGGATGTTGTTCTCCATCCGGGAGAGACGATTAAAATTCCTACAGGAATTCGGGTTTGGATGGAAAAGGAATGGGTTTTGAAATGTTATCCGAGAAGCGGACTTGGATTTAAGTATCGGCTGCAGCTTAATAATACAGTCGGGATTATTGACAGTGATTATTATAATTCTGATAATGAAGGTCATATTTTTGCAAAGATCACAAATGACAGTAACGAAGAAAAATCGGTAAGTTTGAAAGCCGGAGAAGGTTTTATGCAGGGGATTTTTGTGGAATACGGGATTACCGTTGACGATGCTGTGACCGATGTGAGAAACGGCGGATTCGGAAGCACGACAAAATGAGATATAGCTTTGGTGTTTTTGCGAAGAGAAGAATAGAATGAAGCCGGAATGTTTTCGGCTTACAAAAATGTAAGAGTCTTTCGTTGAAACGTAAGCTGAAAGAATGGAAGAGGGCAGACAGATTTTATATACTGAATATGTAACGGGAGAGTACTTTTACGAAAGAGGAGGATACGTTTCAGATGAAAATAATAAAAAGGCTGCTTTCTTTCATTTTTTTATGTGTGATAATTGCGGGCGGAGTTCTTGGGTATAAGGGGTATGAGGAATATAAAAACGCACTGTCGGAAGAGAGTGTGGAAGAGATGGCTGCAAGGATTGAAGCGCAGTCAAATTATACGACGATTGATGAACTGCCTCGGACGTATATCGACGCTGTTTTATCAGTAGAAGACAAACGGTTTTATGATCATTTTGGAGTCGATCCAATCGCGGTTGGAAGAGCTTTTTTTCATGATATAAAAGCGGGCGCTTATGTAGAAGGCGGCAGTACGATTACTCAGCAGCTTGCGAAGAATCAGTATTTTACGCAGGATAAAAAGATTGTACGGAAAGTGGCAGAAATGTTTATGGCGTTTAAAATTGAATCTGTGCTTGATAAGGATACGATTTTTGAGCTGTATGTAAACTCTATTTTCTTTGGAAACGGTTATTATTGCGTGGCGGATGCTTCAAACGGATATTTTGGAAAAGCGCCGTCGGATATGAATTTTGATGAATGTACTCTCCTTGCCGGGGTGCCGAATGCTCCGACAAACTATAATCCGACAGCCAGTCCAGAACTTGCCAGACAGAGACAGCAGCAGGTTATCGAGAAAATGAAAAAGGCTGGATATCTTGAAGAATCTGATCGGTAGTACAGTGAAATCAGCATGATGAAAGTAAAAGAAATGTTATATCAAAAACCGTTCGAATAAAAGAGAAAAAAGGATTCTATTTAAAACTCTGATTTAAGAAAAAAGAAGCGTTATATTCCTAAAATCCGCTCGAATAAAAAAGCAAAAAATGGGTATTCTAACCATAGAAAATCTACTGTCGGGATCCGACGGAAAAGGGGAAGTTTCTATGGTAGAAAAAAACACGAAAAAGTTAAGCGGTTCATTTGAAGAAAATATAAGATATATGAATGAGATCCTTCCGGTAAAAGAAAGCTTTGATATTATCCGAAGAGAGATCATGATAGGTGGAAAGGCGTCTGTGTTCTACTACATTGATGGATTTATAAAAGATGAAGCAATGTTGAAGATCATGGACTCCTTTCTTTCTGTATCTGAGGAGGATATGCCGGAAGATGCAGAAATGTTTATTCAAAAACATGTACCTTATGTAGAAGTGGAGATTTTGGAAGATTTTGATCAGGTGATACGAAATGTTCTTTCCGGTCCGGCGTGTCTTTTTATCGATGGGTATAAGGAGTGTATTGCCTTAGACTGTAGAACATATCCGGCAAGAGGAGTCGATGAACCTGATAAAGATAAATCGCTTCGCGGCTCAAGAGACGGATTTGTAGAGACAATCGTATTTAACACAGCATTGATGCGCCGAAGGATCCGTGACCCGCAGCTTGTGATGGAGATGATGGAAGCAGGCCAGTCATCCCGCACAGACATAGCAGTCTGCTATATGAAAGACAGAGTAGATCAGGAGCTTTTGCAAAATTTAAAGAAGAGGATTGAAACGTTAGAATTGAATGATCTGAGGATGAATCAGCAAAGTCTTGCAGAGGCGCTTTTTAAACGGAAATGGTTTAATCCGTTCCCGAAATTCAAATACACAGAACGGCCGGATACGGCGGCGGCATGTCTGTTTGAAGGAAAGGTCGTAATCCTTGTAGATAATTCTCCGTCGGCGATGATTCTTCCGACTTCGATTTTTGACATGATTGAAGAAGCAAATGATTATTATTTTCCGACAGTGACAGGAATGTATTTAAAGATTACAAGAACGCTGATCACAGTTGCAACTGTATTTTTTACGCCATTGTATTTATTGTTCATGCAGAATATCGAATGGCTGCCTGAAGTGTTTCAATTTGTAGCGGTGAGAGATACAGTTAATATTCCGCTTGTTTTTCAGTTTATTATTTTAGAATTATCGATTGACGGACTGCGTCTGGCGGCAATGAATACACCGACGATGCTAAGTACGCCTCTCAGTGTGATCGCGGGTATTGTGATGGGAGAGTTTTCGGTACAGTCTGGTTGGTTTAATTCGGAAGTAATGTTGTACATGGCATTTGTCGCTGTAGCAAATTATACACAGCCTAACTTTGAACTCGGATATGCGCTGAAATTTATGCGCCTTCTTCTTTTAATTCTGACTGCATGTTTCAATCTGTACGGATTTATCATCGGCTGTATTTTGGTACTTTGTTTTCTTGCATTTAATAAAACATTGTCAGGGCGCAATTATCTGAATGTAAAACGAAATTAGTTTTTGTTTGTGCGGCAGTTAAATTTTCATTTATAGCAGAGCTGTTATAACAAATTTTAATTTTTGTTAAAAAATTTTGCGTAATGTCTTAAAAAATGGTATTATATGTAAATGTAGGGATGCGGAAATTTTCTGCGTTCTGATATTTATACAGGAGGCATACGAAAATGAGAGATTATGTGATCACGGTAAATAGTACGGTTGATGTGCCGAAAGTGTGGCTGGAGGAAAGACATGTTCCGGTTGTTGCATTGAAATATACGATTGACGGAGAGACTTACACAGATATGGACGGATTGACTGCCAAAGAATTCTTTGCAAAGCTTCGTGAAGGAAAAATGTCTGTTACTTCACAGGTGAATCCGGAAGAAGCTATGGAAGCTTTGGAACCGTTTGTAAAAGAAGGAAAGGACGTTTTGCATCTTGGATTTTCGTCCGGTCTGAGCGGAACTTTAAACAGTATGCGTATTGCCGGAGAGATGCTTGAGGAAAAATATCCTGAGGCGAAGGTTATTGTAGTCGATACGCTTTGTGCCTGTATGGGAGAAGCCTTGCTGCTTCATAAAGCGCTTCAGAAAAAGGCAGAAGGAAAGACGATCGAAGAAGTTGCCGAATGGGCAGAAGAAAATAAGCTTCACATTTGCCATAATGTGACTGTGGATGATCTGAATCACCTTCACAGAGGAGGCCGTGTGTCTAAGACAACGGCAGTTCTCGGAACACTTGTACAGATTAAACCGATCATTCATATGGATAATGAAGGAAAACTTCAGGTGATCGGAAAAGAGAGAGGCCGTAAAAAATCTTTGCACAAGATTGTAGATATGGCGGTACAGCAGTCGGAAGGATGGGAGAATGATCTGATCATGATTACTCACGGAGACTGTCTTGAAGATGCAGAATATGTCGCAAAACTTGTACGCGAGAAGATGGGGATTGAAAATATTTTGATTAATAATATCGGAACGGTAATCGGCAGTCATACAGGTCCGGGTGTAGTAGCTGTGTTCTGCATGGGAAATGCAAGATAAGGCAGACGAAGACTTAAAAAGAAAATAGAAAAAAGGATGTTTATAAATAGGAAAGAAAGGTTGGGTATGATTTTATATCATGCGCCGATCTTTCTTTTTTGCAATAGCGACCGCTTACAATCCCGGAATGTGTCTTTTGGCACTTCCGGTGATTGGCATGTGAAAGAACAGAATCTGTGAAATTATGCTTTTTATTTGTAAGACATTCCGCTATAATAGATTGGAAAAGCAAATAGTTACTATGAAAGAGGAATTACATCATGATACTTGCATGTCATAATCTTAAGAAGTCATTTGGAGACCGTGTTATTGTCGAAAGCGGATCTTTTCATATAGAAGACAGAGAGAAAGCGGCTTTGGTCGGGGTAAACGGTGCCGGAAAATCAACTATTTTTAAAATGATCATAGGGGAAGAACCGACAGATGCAGGGGAAGTCATTCTTGCAAAAGGGAAAACGATCGGTTATCTTGCCCAGCATCAGAATCTGATCCCTAACGGGACAATCTATGAAGAACTTCGTTCTGCGAAAGCAGATGTCATAGAGATGGAACGTCAGATCCGTGCGATTGAACATGAATTAAAGGAATTGTCAGGCGATGCATTGAATGAACGGCTTGAAACGTACAATCGGCTTCAATCTCAATTTGAGGCGAAAAACGGATATGCCTGTGAGAGTGAAATTGTCGGTGTTTTGAAAGGACTTGGGTTTACGGAAGAAGAGTTTTCAAAGAGAACAGACACTTTATCAGGCGGACAAAAGACGCGGGTCGCTCTCGGAAAACTGCTTCTTACGGATCCGGATATTTTATTGTTGGATGAGCCTACAAACCATTTGGATTTGAATTCAATTTCATGGTTGGAAACATATTTGATGAATTACAGAGGTTCTGTATTTATCGTGTCTCATGACCGATTTTTCTTAAACAGAGTTGTTACAAAAGTGATCGAAATTGAGAACGGGATCTTGTCTATGTACATGGGAAATTATCGCGCATATTCTGAAAAGAAACAGCAGATACGGGATGCGAAGCTGAAAGAATATTTTAATCAGCAGCGTGAGATCAAACATCAGCAGGCAGTGATTGAAAAACTACGTTCTTTTAACAGAGAAAAGTCCATTCGGCGGGCTGAAAGCCGTGAAAAGATGTTAGAGAAGATTACACCTGTAGACAAACCGCAGGAGGCTGCGCGGGAAATGCATTTTACATTAGAACCGTCCTGTATTAGTGGAAACGATGTTTTGACAGTGGAGCATTTATCCAAACAGTTTGATACACAGGTTCTGTTTCAGAATGTTGATTTTGAGATCAAACGTGGCGAACATGTAGCGGTGATTGGCGATAACGGAACAGGAAAAACGACTCTTTTGAAAATATTAAATCAAGTGATCGAAGCAGACAGCGGATCTTTTACGCTTGGAGCAAAAGTGCAGATCGGTTATTATGATCAGGAGCATCATGTACTGCATGATGATAAAACAATATTTGAAGAAATATCTGATGATTATCCGCATCTTACAAATACAGAAATTCGAAACACATTAGCTGCATTTCAATTTACCGGGGATGAAGTATTTCAAGTGATCCGATCATTAAGCGGAGGAGAAAAGGGGAGGGTTTCTCTCGCCAAACTTATGCTTTCCGAAGCTAATTTTTTGATTCTTGACGAGCCAACCAACCATCTTGATATTGCTTCGAAGGAAATTCTTGAAGAGGCTTTGAATAATTATACCGGAACGATCCTGTATGTCTCTCATGATCGTTATTTTATTAACAGCACAGCGTCCAGAATACTGGAACTTGTTAATCGTACTTTTGTAAATTATATTGGAAATTATGATTATTATCTTGAAAAAAAAGAAGAATTGACACAGGCTTATACAGCGACTCAAGAAAATACCCAAGAAAGAATTCTCGGTGATGATTTCGGGAAAAGCAGTGGGGAAACGGTTTCTTTGTCCGATTCAAAACTGAGCTGGCAAGAACAAAAAGAACAGCAGGCGAAAGAGCGAAAACGGAAGAATGAGCTGAAAAAGACGGAGGAAGAGATTGCGAAACTTGAAGAAGAAAATCAGGAAATTGATGTTCAGATGACGTTGGAAGAGGTGTATTCCAATTCTGTGAAATGTCAGGAGCTTTCGTCTAAACGTGCTGAAAATGAATTGCGTCTTGAAGAGTTATATGAAAAATGGGAAGAATTAGCCGAGTAGAAGAACGATCAAAGAGCAGACATTTTATAATACGGTTATAATAAAAGTACTGAAAACGCTGTGAAATCGTTAGTTCTGTTTGACATAATATTAACTATTTTATATAATGTAACAGAAGTGTCGGTATGTCCGACGAGTGAATGAAATAGATATGAGCGCCGAATAAGGGCAGCACAGTGGAAGGGGATAAACGTGGAGCGTAGAAAAATATCCAGAGCGGTAATTTCAAGACTGCCGAGATATTATCGGTATTTGGGTGATCTGCTTGAAATAGGGGTTGAGAGGATTTCTTCTAATGATTTGAGCAAGAAGATGAATGTGACAGCGTCACAGATTCGTCAAGATCTGAATAATTTCGGTGGATTTGGACAGCAGGGGTATGGGTACAATGTAAAGTATCTTTATACGGAGATAGGCAAGATATTAGGACTTGACAAGACCCATAATTTTATTATTATCGGAGCAGGAAATTTAGGGCAGGCGCTTGCAAATTATGCGTCCTTTGAACGAAGCGGTTTTGTTTTAAAAAGTTTGTTTGATGTAAATCCGCGTCTTGAAGGAATGTCGATTCGTGGAATCGAGGTTCGTATGATGGATGAACTGGTAGATTTTCTGCAGAACAATGATATTGAGATTGCGGCGCTGACGATTCCGAAGTCGAAGGCAATCGAAGTCGCGGATGTTCTCGTTGATAATGGAATTAAGGCAATATGGAATTTTGCACATACAGACCTAAGTCTTCCGAAAGATGTGATTGTGGAAAGTGTGCATCTTTCAGACAGTCTTATGAAATTATCATATAATATCAGTCAGCGAGAAGGCGGACAGAAAAAATAGATACTTGAAGACAGAACCCCGCAGGAAACTGCGGGTGTTCCCTTTTAACAGCATAAAAGGCGGTGGAATAAATGAGATATCTTCCAAATGGAAAGCAGATGAAAGATGCAGATACATATACGATTGAACAGATCGGACTCCCATCTCTTGTGTTAATGGAAAGAGCGGCGCTGGAAACCGTGAGAACTTTGCAGGAAAAAAAGATTGATCTTTCAGAAGCGCTTGTTGTGTGCGGAAGTGGAAATAATGGCGGAGACGGTTTTGCCGCAGCACGGATTTTAAGAGAAGAAGGATTTCATGCAGAAGTATTGTTTGTTGGCAGTGAAGCGGCTCTTAGTGCAGAATGCCGCGCACAGAAACAGATTGTGCAACAGCTTGGAATTCCTGTGTTCACGGATTTTCCGAATCGGGAATATACTGTTATAATTGATGCGATATTTGGCGTAGGATTAAGCAGGGATGTGGAAGGCAGATATCGGACTGCGATCGAGTGGATGAATGAGAAAAAGTGTGAAAAAGCGGCAATCGATATTCCTTCAGGAATATGTGCGGAGACAGGGCAGATTTTAGGAGTTGCATTCCGGTCTGATATCACGGTTTCTATGGCTTGTGTAAAAATCGGATGTGAATTGTTTCCCGGGAAATTATATGCCAAAGAGACGGTGGCGGTTCCGATTGGAATTGATACTGCTTATTTTGATAGAAGAGAAGATGTATATTGTACTTATGACCAAGGGGATTTTCAGATGCTTCTGCCGCAGAGAAAACCGGATTCACACAAAGGGGATTACGGAAAAGTGTTGATGATTACCGGAAGCCGGGGGATGGCAGGGGCGGCGTTTCTGTCAGCAAAGGCGGCATATGCGGTCGGAGCCGGACTTGTTCAGATCTATACGTCGGAAGAGAATCGGGTTGTTTTGCAGGAACTGCTTCCTGAAGCAATTATCTCCTGTTATAGAGAGGAAGAGTCAGTTCCACATGATGGAGATCTGGAGCGTCTGATTCGATGGTCTGATGTTGTATGCATTGGATGCGGCCTTGGAACAGGCGAATTTTCAAGACGTCTTTTGAAAAAGGTGATAAAGATCACAAACAATGGGGAGAAGGAAAACATACTTCATCGGCCATGTATTATTGATGCGGACGGGTTAAATCTGCTCAGTGAAAATATAGAGATTTTAAGAGATGTTTCAGATGTTATTCTGACTCCTCATATGCGGGAAATGTCAAGGTTGATTCGAAAGGAAATCAAAGATATTTCACAGAGCCGTATCGATGTAGTGAAGCAGTTTACGGAACAGTATCCGGTTGTCTGTGTGCTGAAAGACAGCAGAACGATAGCGGCGCAGAATGGACATCATCCGTTTTTAAACCTTGCAGGAAACAGCGCGATGGCAAAGGCGGGATCAGGGGATGTTTTGGCAGGAGTGATTTCCGGTCTTGCAGCACAGAAAATGAATGCTTTTGCGGCGGCATCTGTCGGTGTATACTTGCATGCATGCGGGGGAGATGAAGCGCAGAGACAAAAGGGAAGCTACAGTGTTCTTGCAAGAGATTTGATCGATGGGATCGAACAATGTATAAAAAATGCGGAAAAAAGTTTTGACAGATCAAAAAGATATGAGTGATTTGTATAAGGAGAAAGAACATGAGTGAACATAATAGAGTATGCGCGCAGATTGATCTGGACGCAGTCTCTTATAATATGGAACAGATGAAAAATCAAATCGGGAAAGAGGCGCGTCTGATCGCGGTAATTAAGACAGACGGATACGGGCATGGCGCTGTTCCGATTGCGCAGATGTTTGAAACATTTTCATATGTATGGGGATATGCTGTGGCGTGTATTGAAGAAGCAGTTGCTCTTCGGGAAGCAGGAATAAAAAAGCCAATCCTTGTGCTTGGATGTATATTTCCGGATCAATATGAAACAATGGTTGAACAGGAAATCCGTGCAGCCGTATATACGAAAGAGATGGCGGAAGGAATGTCTTTGGAAGCAGTACGGCAGGGAAAGAAGGCTTATTTTCATATTAAGATCGATACAGGAATGGGACGTATCGGCTTTCCGGTGAATGAGGAGAGCGTGGATCTGATTGAACAGATCAGTAAACTTCCGAATATATATATGGAAGGAATGTTTACTCATTTTGCCAAGGCAGATGAAAAAGAAAAATCATATACATTAAAACAGCATGAAAAGTTTTTGTGGATGAAAGAGCAGATGGAAGCCCGGAAGGTGGAGATCACATATTATGATTGCGATAACAGCGCAGGGATCATAGATTTTCCAAACATGAAACATGATCTTGCAAGAGCCGGGATTGCCACTTATGGAATGTATCCTTCAGACGAAGTGCAAAAAGAGAATGTTCATCTGAAACCGGCGCTTTCTCTGATCAGTCACGTTACATTCGTAAAAGAAGTTGAGGCAGGAACGCCAATTAGTTATGGAGGAACATTTGTTGCTTCGAGGAAAATGAAAGTGGCGACGATCCCGGTGGGATATGGAGACGGATATCCACGTTCTCTTTCAAATAAAGGGAGTGTGCTTATCAGAGGGAAGAGAGCAAAGATTCTCGGAAGAGTCTGTATGGATCAGTTTATGGTGGATGTGACAGAGATACCGAATGTAGCATTTATGGATCCGGTTGTTTTGATCGGCAAAGACGGAGAAGAGGAGATCAAGGTAGAGGAACTTTCTAAGTTGAGCGGAAGATTTAACTACGAATTTGTCTGCTGTCTTGGGAAACGGATTCCGAGAGTTTACAAAGGAGGAAATCCGAATAAGGCAAAGCAATAGTTTTGTGAATACATCCGATGACAAAGGGAATACTGATAAATGAAACATGACAGAAATGTTGTGAAGATAATATTAGTATGAAATCGGAGAGTGAAAAATTTGGTGATCAGACGTGGGGACATTTTTTACGCCGACCTAAGTCCTGTTGTCGGTTCAGAACAAGGAGGGGTAAGACCTGTCCTTGTCATACAGAATAATGTCGGAAACAGACACAGCCCGACTGTGATCTGTGCGGCGATTACTTCAAAGATGAATAAGGCGAAGCTGCCGACTCATATAGAAATCAGTACGCGGGACTATAAGATTGTGAAAAATTCTGTCATTTTGCTGGAACAGATTCGCACGATCGATAAGCAGCGGCTGAAAGAATATGTCTGTCATATCGACAGTGCAATGATGCAGAAAGTAGACAAGGCAATCAGGATCAGTCTTGAAATTACTACATAGACTGTTTCTGACTTCTTTACAGAAGAGAAAAAGAGTGATAAAATTGTAAAGCAAAATGTACGGTAACAGAAAACAGACCGTACAAGAGAAAGAGAAGAGGAGAAATTTTATATGTCTGGACATTCAAAATTTGCAAATATCAAACATAAGAAAGAAAAGAACGACGCTGCGAAAGGAAAGATCTTTACAAAGATCGGAAGAGAACTTGCCGTGGCAGTAAAAGAAGGCGGCGGTCCGGATCCGGCGAATAACAGCCGGCTGCGCGATGTGATTGCGAAAGCAAAATCAAACAATATGCCGAATGATACGATTGAGAGAAATATTAAAAAAGCAGCCGGTGAAGGTGCAGGCGATAACTATGAACATATTACATATGAAGGATATGGACCGAACGGAACTGCGATCATTGTAAAAACTTTGACAGATAATAAGAATCGGACAGCTTCGAATGTCCGTAATGCATTTACAAAAGGAAGCGGAAATGTAGGAACTCCGGGCTGCGTATCATTTATGTTTGACGAGAAAGGTCAGATTTTTGTGGCAAAAGAAGACTGTGAGATGGATGCGGATGAATTGATGATGTTGGCATTGGATGCGGGAGCAGAAGATTTTGCAGAAGAAGATGAGAGCTTTGAGATTTTGACAGATCCGGAAGCATTCAGTGAGGTGCGCCTGAAATTAGAAGAAGCAGGAATTGTAATGGCAGGAGCGGAAGTGACTATGATTCCTCAGACTTATGTAGATCTGACGAATGAAGATGATATAAAAAATATTCAGAAAACATTAGATCTTCTTGAAGAAGACGATGATGTTCAGGATGTATATCATAACTGGAATGAATAAGTATTATTTCAGATGACAGAGATTGGAGAAAGACTGATCAATAAAACAGAGAAATGCGGGAGGGACAAAGAAGATGAGCGATTACAGAATTGAAACAAAATGTATACAGTCGGGATATGAGCCGGGAAACGGGGAAGCAAGGGTACTCCCGATTTATCAGAGCACCACATTTCGGTATACGAGCAGCGAGCAGATGGGAAGACTCTTTGATCTGGAAGAGTCGGGATATTTTTATACACGGCTTCAGAATCCGACGAATGATGCGGTGGCTGCAAAAATATGTGATCTGGAAGGTGGATATGCCGGAATGCTGACTTCTTCGGGGCAGGCGGCAAACTTCTATGCGATTATGAATATTGCAGAAGAGGGAGATCATATCGTATGTGCATCGGCGCTGTATGGCGGTACATATAATCTTTATGCACATACGATTAAAAAAATGGGCGTAGATGCGACGTTTGTAGACCCGGATTGTTCGGAAGAAGAGTTGGAAGCGGCATTCAGAGAGAATACAAAGGCTGTATTTGGAGAGTCGATTGCAAACCCGGCGCTTGTTGTTCTTGATTTTGAGAAGTTTGCAGGAGCAGCTCACAGACATGGTGTTCCATTTATTGTAGACAACACATTTGCGACGCCGATCAACTGTCGTCCGTTCGAGTGGGGAGCGGATATCGTAACGCATTCAACGACAAAATATATGGACGGTCATGCGACATGTGTCGGAGGAGCAATCATTGACAGTGGTAATTTTGACTGGACTGCTCACGCAGACAAATTCCCGGGACTTACAACGCCGGACGAGACGTATCATGGAATCGTATATACAGAAAAATTCGGAAAAGGCGCTTATATAACGAAAGCGACGGCGCAGCTGATGAGAGATCTTGGATCTATTCAAGCTCCGCAGAATGCATTTCTACTGAATATTGGACTTGAAACGCTTCACCTGAGAGTGCCGAGACACTGCGAGAATGCATTGAAAGTTGCAAAATATTTGAAGGAGCACGAGAAAGTGGCATGGGTAAGTTATCCGTCTTTGGAAGGGGATAAGTATTATGATCTGGCGCAGAAATATATGCCAGACGGTACATGCGGAGTGCTTACTTTTGGTTTGAAGGGCGGAAGAGATGCTGCCGTTGAGATGATGGATAAACTGAAGATGGTAGCGATTGTGACGCATGTGGCAGACGCAAGAAGCTGTGTGCTCCATCCGGCAAGTCATACTCACCGCCAGATGAACGATCAGGAATTAAAAGAAGCCGGAGTTCAGCCGGATCTGATCCGTTTCAGCGTGGGAATTGAGAATGTGGATGATATTATTGCCGATGTAGAACAGGCATTGAAATAAGAAAATAAAAATGGTATGGATGTATACAATTTACGTTCATACCATTTTTTACATGATAACTGTGAGTGATAAATAAAAATGATAGCGTAAATGCAGAAAGAAAGCGGATGCAGAAGTTGTTTTTGAAAAGTTCTCGGAGAATTGTTTGAAGGAATCTGTATAAAATGGATGGACTTTTTTAATACTAATTTTCAAGGATGCCTTTATGACCTGATATTTTAAAGAAGTATGAAGGAGGATTTGAAATGGCTGAGGAACAGAAAAAAAGAGAAGAAGAAAATAACGAAATTAAGGAAATGGGGACGCTTAATATGAAAGAGAGCGGCTCAAAGTACGGAATCCAATTACTGACGATTATAGGTGAGATCGAAGGACATGAAAGTGTTTCGGGAAATACAAAAGCAACGAAATATGAGCATCTTCTTCCGCGGCTTGCACAGATTGAAGAAGACGAAGAGACAGATGGAGTTTTGATCTTGCTTAATACGCTTGGCGGAGATGTGGAAGCAGGTCTGGCTATTGCGGAAATGATCGCTTCTTTAAGCAAACCGACGGTGTCACTTGTGCTCGGGGGAAGTCACTCGATCGGCGGTCCGCTGGCAGTGTCGTCAGATTATTCTTTTATTGTTCCGACAGGAACAATGATCGTTCACCCGGTACGTTCCACCGGAATGTTTATCGGAGTGCTTCAAAGTTATCGGAATATGGAAAAAACACAGGATCGGATCACGAAATTTATAGCAAATCATTCCCATATTACACAAGAGAGGCTTTTAGAATTAATGCTTGATTCTTCGCAGCTTGTAAAAGATGTCGGAACGATGCTTGAAGGGGAGCAGGCGGTAAAAGAAGGATTGATTGACGAAGTAGGCGGAATAAAAGAAGCGTTTGCAAAACTGCATGCGCTTATTGATGGAAGAAGGAACAGTGATGTTTGCAGACCGAAAGAGAAAGATGCATTCGGCAAAGAGTGAAGCTTGAAAAAATGTGATGACATGATTTTCAAATGATGATATACTAAATATAGTATGTTTAATTACCAAGGGGGAATTATATGGCTTCCAAGACTACAAAAGGAAGAAAAAATACGAGGACAAAAAGAAAAACGGGAGCAAAAGCGAAAGGCAGCAGTGCAAAAAATACAGAACTTACAGGAGAGATCACGATTCTTATTACATTGGCGTTGTGCATTCTGCTTGTTTTGAGTAATTTTGGCATTGGCGGAATTGTGGGGGAGGCAGTTTCTTCTGTGCTTTTTGGATTGTTTGGATACATGGCATATGCGCTTCCTTTTTTGATTTTTGCGGCAGCGGCTTTCTTTATATCAAATAAGGGAAATACGCATGCATATATAAAAATTACGGCAGGTGTTTTCTTGTTTTTGTTTTTAACGGCGATTTTAGAGTTGATTTTTTATTCTTATACACCGGGAACAAAACTGATCACATATTATACTGTGGCAAGTGAAAATCACAATGCGGGAGGTTTGACAGGCGGTTTCCTGATCAATATATTTTGCCCGTTGATTGGAGAGATTGGAACGTACGTTGTTCTTTTCATCCTTTCGATTATTTGCATCATATTGATTACAGAAAAGTCTCTGCTTGCGCCAATCGGACGTCAGAGCAAAAAGGCCTATGAAGACGCGCGCAGAAAACGTCAGGAGACGGCAGTTCTAAGAGCAAAACAAAAAGAAGAGTCAAAGCGGCTTGCGGAAAAGAAAAAGGCTGACCGGTACAAGGATCAGAAAGAAGCAGGAACAGAGAAAAGAATCGATCATAAAGTGTCCGGTGTTTCTTTTGCAACGACACTTGTGCCTGAAGAGCAAACGCCAAAGAAAATCAGAAGGGGAAGAAAGAAAAAATCTCAGGATATGTGCGAAATCACGCCGGATGATTTTTCAGAGAATGAAGGGGAGAGTCTGAACACAGATCAGGATGGGGAAATGCCGCAAGTTTCGGAGCAGTTCGTCATCAATCGGGAAGAACCCTTTTCTGAAGAAGTGTCTTCGGGATTGAATGGTTTTTCCGAACAGGCAGAAGCAAACCAGCCGTCAGCTTCTTTTGAATTGCAGGAAGAGCCTGCTGATGGAGAGATGAAGAGCAAAGCGAAAAAAGAAGGTCGAAAAAGGAAAGCCGAAGATGCGGCAGTTGTGGCGCGGGAAATGAAAAATGTTGCGGATGCAGTAATGCAGGAAGAAAAAAAAGAACATCCGGTTTATCAGATCCCACCGATGAACTTGTTGAAAAAAGGAAGGAAGACCGGCGGTGATTCAGATGCTCATCTTCGGGCAACCGCTTTGAAGCTGGAACAGACATTGCGTAATTTCGGAGTCGGAGTCCATGTGACAAATGCAAGCTGCGGACCTTCTGTTACGAGATATGAACTTCAGCCGGAACAGGGCGTGAAGGTAAGTAAGATCGTTGGACTTTCCGATGATATCAAATTAAATCTTGCGGTAGCAGATCTTAGGATCGAAGCGCCGATTCCGGGAAAGGCAGCCGTCGGGATCGAGGTCCCGAACAGCGAGAATACGGCAGTCATGCTAAGAGATCTGTTGGAATCAAAAGAATTTCAGGCAAGTGCTTCTCCGATTTCTTTTGCGGTAGGAAAAGATATTTCAGGAAAGGTAGTTGTTTCTGACATTGCGAAGATGCCCCATCTTCTTGTGGCAGGAGCGACCGGATCGGGAAAATCAGTCTGCATCAATACGTTGATTATGAGTATTATATATAAGGCGGATCCAGAAGAGGTCAAATTAATCTTGGTAGATCCGAAAGTAGTGGAATTGAATGTATATAATGGCATTCCGCACTTGATGATTCCTGTCGTGACCGATCCAAAGAAAGCAGCAGGCGCTTTGAACTGGGCTGTGGCAGAGATGGAGAAGCGATACAAATTGTTTGCTGACTACAATGTGCGTGATCTGAAAGGATTTAATGCAAAGGTAGAGAAGGGGCAGAGCGGGGAAGAGGTTCGAAAAAAACTTCCTCAGATCGTTATTATTATCGATGAGCTGGCAGACCTTATGATGGTTGCGCCGGGAGAAGTGGAAAACTCGATCTGCCGTCTTGCACAGCTTGCCCGTGCGGCGGGAATTCATTTGATCCTTGCGACACAGAGACCATCGGTGAATGTTATCACGGGATTGATTAAGGCTAATATGCCGTCCCGTATCGCTTTTTCAGTTTCCTCAGGTGTAGATTCAAGAACGATTATTGATATGAACGGAGCGGAAAAATTGCTTGGTAAAGGAGATATGCTTTTTTACCCGTCAGGGTATCCGAAGCCGGTTCGTGTACAAGGTTCGTTCGTGTCAGATAAAGAGGTACAGGATGTGGTGGATTATCTCGTTAATCACAGCGCAGGGATCTCTTATAACAATGAACTGGAAGAACATATGAATACGAATGCCGTATCCGTTGGAAGTATGGCTCAGGGAAATGAAAGCGGAGAAGATCATGATACATACTTTGCAGAGGCAGGAAAGCTTATAATAGAAAAAGAGAAAGCATCGATCGGAATGCTTCAGAGAATGTTTAAAATTGGATTTAACAGGGCGGCAAGGATTATGGATCAGCTTGCAGAAGCAGGAGTTGTAGGTCCGGAAGAAGGAACAAAGCCGAGAAAAGTATTAATGACAGAAGAAGAATTTGAAACCTATTTACAAAAAGACAATTAGGAGGTACAGGATGAAGACAGATATTCAGATTGCACAGGAAGCAAAGATGGAGCACATTAAAGATGTGGCGGCGCGAGCAGGAATCGAAGAAAATGAACTGGAGTTTTACGGAAAGTATAAAGCGAAACTCTCGGATGAATTATGGGATAAGATTAAAGACCGTGAGGACGGAAAACTTGTTCTTGTGACAGCAATCAATCCGACGCCGGCAGGAGAAGGAAAGACAACAACATCCGTCGGACTGGGACAGGCAATGGCAAAATTAAATAAAAATGCAATAATCGCACTTCGCGAACCGTCCCTGGGTCCTTGCTTCGGTATCAAAGGCGGAGCTGCCGGCGGCGGATATTCCCAGGTTGTTCCGATGGAAGATCTGAACCTTCATTTTACGGGAGATTTTCATGCGATCACATCTGCGAATAATTTGCTTGCGGCAATGCTTGACAATCATATTCAGCAGGGAAATGCGCTTCAGATCGATCCGAGGCAGGTTGTGTGGAAACGATGTCTTGATATGAATGACCGTGTACTTAGAAATATAGTCGTAGGTCTCGGTAACAAAATGGACGGTATGGTAAGAGAAGATCATTTTGTTATTACAGTTGCATCTGAGATTATGGCAATCCTTTGCCTTGCAGATGATCTTGCAGATCTTCGGGCGCGTCTTGGAAGAATCATTGTGGCATATAATTTTGCAGGCGAACCGGTTACAGCAGATGATCTGCAGGCAACTGGCGCGATGACAGCTTTGTTGAAAGATGCTGTGAAACCGAACCTTATTCAGACGCTTGAACATACGCCGGCGCTTGTTCACGGAGGTCCGTTTGCAAATATTGCACATGGATGTAACAGTGTAAGAGCAACGAAAATGGCGCTGAAGTTAAGTGATATTACGATTACTGAGGCAGGATTTGGAGCAGATCTTGGAGCAGAGAAGTTCTTTGACATCAAATGCCGTATGGCAGGGTTGAAACCGGATGCAGTTGTTTTGGTTGCAACTGTTCGCGCTTTGAAGTATAATGGTGGGGTTGCGAAGGCGGATCTGGCAGAAGAAAATCTGGACGCTCTCGCAAAAGGAATCGTAAATCTTGAAAAACATATTGAAAATATACAGAAATACAAAGTTCCTGTTGTTGTAACATTAAACTCTTTTGTTACAGACACAGATGCAGAGAATGAGTTTATCCGTAAATTCTGTGAAGAGAGAGGCTGTGAATTCGCTCTTTCCGAAGTATGGGAAAAAGGTGGAGAAGGCGGAATTGCACTTGCAGAAAAAGTGCTGGACACACTGGAACATAAAGAATCGAATTTTGAACCTCTTTATGAAGATACGCTTACATTGGAAGAGAAGATTGAAAAGATTGCGAAAGAAATTTACGGGGCAGACGGTGTTGTATATGAGCCTGCTGCAAAAAAACAGATCGCAAAGATCGAATCTATGGGATTTGGAAACTTCCCTGTATGTATGGCGAAAAATCAGTATTCACTGTCCGATGATGCGAAGAAACTAGGAAGACCTCAGGGATTTGATATCCATATTCGGGAAGTGTATGTCAGCGCAGGAGCCGGATTTGTAGTTGCGCTTACCGGAGCGGTAATGACAATGCCGGGGCTGCCGAAAGTACCGGCTGCAAATGGAATAGATGTTACGGAAGACGGAACAATAACAGGATTGTTTTAAAGGAGAAATAAATGCCACACATTATTGATGGAAAGCTGATTTCAAAACAGATCAAGGATGAATTGAGAGACGAGGTACAGAAATTAAAAGAGGCAGGCAGAACAGCCTGCCTTGCAGTGATACAGGTAGGTCAGGATCCTGCGTCCTCTGTATATGTAAATAATAAAAAGAAAGCATGTGCATATATTGGGATTGGTTCCCGTTCTTATGAGCTGCCAGAGGAGACGTCGGAAGAAGCTCTCGTGGCTCTTGTAGAAGAATTGAATGAAGATCCGGAAGTGAATGGAATTCTTGTGCAGCTTCCGCTGCCGAAACAGATCGATGAAGACAGGATTATTCGTACGATCTCACCGGATAAAGATGTAGATGGTTTTCATCCCGTGAGCGTCGGAAGACTTTGGATCGGAGAAAAAGGATTTTTATCGTGTACACCGGCAGGTGTGATTCAGCTTCTAAGAAGATCGAATATTGAGATTGAAGGAAAAGAATGCGTGATCATCGGAAGAAGCAATATTGTCGGTAAACCGATGGCTGCGTTGCTTCTCAGGGAAAACGCAACGGTGACTGTTGCACATTCAAAAACAAAAGATTTGAAAGAAATCACCCGCAGAGCGGATATTTTAATTGTTGCGATCGGAAAGGCAAGATTTATTACAAAAGAATATGTAAAAGAAGGAGCGGTCGTAATTGACGTGGGAATGCACAGAGATGAACAGAACCATCTGTGCGGAGATGTGGATTATGAAGACGTTGCACGTATTGCTTCAGCTATCACTCCGGTTCCGGGAGGCGTTGGTCCTATGACGATCGCGATGTTAATGAATAATTGTGTGGAAACAATACGCGGCCGGGAGGAAGAATCATGAAATGCGTGCATTGCGGAGCAAATATTCCGGATGATCAAATGATCTGCCCCGTATGCGGCGCTGAAGTACAGATCGTTCCGGACTATAACCCCCTGGATGATCTGCTTGCAAGAGAAGTAAGAGGATCTGTTGAAGGAACGACACGGCAGATACGGACAGATGATATTAGAAGATACAGAAGAGAAGAGTCAACAAAAAACATTAATGCAACTCGCGTTTTGAGTGAAGATGAAATGGCGCGTCTTCGTGCTGATCGAAGGAAAAATGCCAATAATCGGAGAAATACGTCTGATCCACGGCGACAGAAAACAGGAGAGTTTCGGGATGCAAGATCTGATACTGCTGAATTGAGACGACAGCGTCAGGCTCGACAGCAAAAGAGACTGGAAGCGGCAAAACGAAAGAGAAGAAGACTTTTGCTGGCCATGGCTGCGATGCTTGTGCTGATTGGGGCAGGGATTTATGTGGCTTATCAGAATTCTTATACTGGGATGATGAAAAAGGGATACCGTGCCGTTACTCAAAAAGAGTATATTGCTGCAGAAAAGTATTTTGATCGGACAATTATTAAAGATAAGTCGAAACCGGATGCATACGACGGTCTTGCAAAAATTTATATAGATCAGAATGATTTGGAAGGCGCGGAAGACATTTATATAAATGCGATTAAAACACAGCCTACTAATATAAAGCTTTACCGTGCTGCCATTGATTTTTATATGGAGACAGAGCAGCCGGAAAAAGTAGCGCTGCTTTTGGAAGATTGTGAAGATAAGAGTGTGTTGGATGCGGTTTCGGAATATGTGTGCGAAGCGCCGGAATTTAAGCCGGAGGAAGGAACCTATCAAGAAGTGCAGGAAATCATGATCAGTTCAGACACAAAAGGTGATATTTATTATACTCTTGACGGGACAGATCCGACGGTGGAGACAGGAATAAAATATAAAGAACCGATCTTGCTTGAAAAAGAAGAAACGACGGAGATCCGCGCGATTGTTGTAAATAAAAAAGGGATTCCAAGCGGAGTTGTATCCCAAAGTTATACGATAGAATTTCCGATTGCGGACGCTCCTGCCGTGACACCGTCTACCGGACGATATACCGATCCGCAGAAGATTACGATCACAGTTCCAGATGGATATACGGCTTATTACACGACAGACGGATCAAATCCGACGTCATCTTCGTCAAAATACGAAGGACCGATTGATATGCCGGCGAATACGACGACTACATTTAACGCTGTTTTGATTAATAACCGCAACGGGAAAGAGACAGCGGTGACAACGAGAAGTTATATTACTGTAATCGAGTAAAGTATGTGAAAAACAACCTTGATATTATGTAAAAGTTACATGTATTTTATGCAATTTTTACAAATGCGGGGTTGTTTTTTTTATCCATAAGAGTTATAATGTTTATGTTAAGAAAATAACAATTTGCAAACAAAGGAGATGTCGGAAATGAGCAGATTTTGTTTACCAAGAGACATTTATCACGGAAAAGGATGTCTTGAAGAACTGAAAAACCTGAAAGGAAAAAAAGCAATCCTCGTAGTAGGCGGAGGTTCGATGAAACGTCAGGGATTTCTTGACAGAGCAGTTGAATATTTGAAAGAAGCAGGAATGGAAGTGCAGTTGTTTGAAGGCGTAGAGCCGGATCCGTCCGTTGAGACCGTTATGAAGGGTGCAGAAGCAATGCGTACGTTTGAGCCGGACTGGATCGTATCTATGGGCGGCGGTTCACCGATCGATGCTGCAAAAGCTATGTGGGCATTCTATGAGTATCCAGACACAACATTCGAAGAATTATGTACTCCGTTTAACTTCCCGGAACTGAGACAGAAAGCAAAATTCTGTGCGATTCCGTCTACATCAGGAACAGCAACAGAGGTTACAGCCTTTTCTGTTATTACAAACTATGAGACAGGAGTAAAATATCCGCTGGCTGATTTCAATATTACACCGGATGTGGCGATCGTTGATCCGGATCTTGTAGCAGGTCTTCCGGTAAAACAGGTTGCTTATACAGGAATGGATGCATTGACACATGCAATCGAGGCATATGTTTCTACATTGAACGGACCGTTCACTGATCCGTTAGCATTACAGGCAATCGAGATGGTACTGGATTATCTTCCGGCATCTTATAACTGCAATATGGAAGCAAGAGAGCAGATGCATTATGCACAGTGTCTGGCAGGAATGGCATTCTCGAATGCACTTCTTGGAATCGTACATTCTATGGCACATAAAACAGGAGCAGCTTTCTCTACAGGACATATTCCGCACGGATGTGCAAACGCAATTTACCTTCCGTATGTAATCCAATACAATGCAAAAGATCCTGTAGCTGCAAAACGTTACGCAGAGATCGCGCGCAGAATGGGACTTGACGGAAATTCTGAGAAAGCATTGATCAACAGTCTTGTAGCTAAGATCGATGAGTTTAACGTAAGATTGAATATCCCGAAGACTTTGAAAGAATTCGGTATCAACGAAGATGAGTTTAAAGAGAAGATCGCGAAGATCTCTGAACTTGCAGTAGGCGATGCATGTACAGGTTCTAACCCGAGAGCAATCGATCCGGCAGCTATGGAGAAACTGTTTACATGTACATATTACGGAACAGAAGTTGATTTCTAAATTTTAACTGAAGCAGACACTTATAGATTATAAGTGCTCAGTATATGCCGGGCAGGTTTTGCTGTAGATTGCCTATAACAAAAAGAGGCTTGCCCGCGTAAAAGCGGAAAGTTCGCTGGCTTTGTAGAAAAATAGCGGCAGATAGTCCCT
>OGRC01000303.1_pt1 | contig 42235 bp, 28 predicted proteins | sample 1553431 | NCBI WGS metagenome assembly OGRC01 (sample SAMEA2580064, study PRJEB22360) | human gut metagenome | biome: human gut; feature: human-associated habitat; material: faeces | place: Denmark | collected 2008/2010
AAGCCGTAACAATGGTAAGCGTTTTGACTGGTCACTGAACAACACTTTGACTTGGGATAAAACTTTTCTTGAGAAGCACCATTTTACAGTGACACTAGTACAGGAAGCTGAAGAACGACGTTCATGGGGTGACAATTTGAGTGCCAACAACTTACAACCGACTGATGCCTTGGGCTTCCATTATGTAAAAGCAGGTGACAAAGAATCCAGTGCTTTCAGTTCGGATGATGGACATGAAACCGCTGACGGTATGCTTGCACGCCTGTTCTACTCGTATGATGACCGATATATGTTTACCGGCTCTATACGCCGCGACGGTTATTCAGCTTTTGGTACTTCCAATCCGCGTGCAACTTTCTATTCAACCGCCTTCGGATGGACTTTCACAAATGAGAAATTTTTCAATTGGGAACCGATGAGTTTCGGTAAGCTGAGATTTTCTTGGGGACAGAATGGTAACCGTTCATTGGCTAATCCCTATATTGCTCTTGCCGACCTGGGCTCAGGTACCGGAGGTACTTATGGTTATGTAGACGCAAGTGGTAATACGACAGAATATCGTTACTTTACAATGAACCGTCTGGCCAATACGCATCTGCAATGGGAAAAGACCACTGCCTGGAACATTGGTTTAGATTTTGGCTTCCTGAATAACCGTATCAGTGGTAGTGTTGAGTATTATCACATGCCTACTACACAGATGATTATGAATCAGTCCTTACCCGGATTTTCTGGGTTTGGTTCAGTCACTACGAACTTGGGAGAGGTGCAGAACCGTGGTGTGGAAATCTCATTAAGTACAACAAATATTAAAAATGATGTGCTGGAATGGAATACTACGATAGGATTTTCATTTAATAAGAATGAAATCAAGCATCTGTATTATGAGTATGAAAATGTGCTTAATGCTCAAGGTGAAGTAATAGGTACTAAAGAAAGAGATGATATTTCCAATAAATGGTTTATCGGACAGCCTATTGGGGCTATCTGGGATTATAAAGTAACCGGTATCTGGCAGAAAGATGAAGTGGAAGAAGCTGCCAAGTATGGACAGCGTCCGGGTGACCCTAAGGTATGGAACAATCCTGATAATGATAAAGTAAATGCAGACGGTAGTGTTACTATCGTGTATGACAATGATGACAAGCAATTCCTGGGACAAAGCAGTCCGAAAGTGAATTGGTCTATGCGTAATGAATTTACTTTCTTCAAAGATCTAACTTTCTCATTCAATATTTATTCAAAGATGGGGCATAAGAGTCTGGAAACAGATTACCTGAATAAAGATAATGCAGGCTCAAAAGTGACGAATGGTCAGAATGTATATGCTAAGAAGGGATATTGGACTGTAGATAATCCGACCAATGAATATGGACGCTTAGATGCACAAGGTCCGTCGGGAGTGACTACACCGGGCAAATTACATAACCGTTCATTCATTCGTCTGGACAACATTTCACTTGCCTATAAACTGCCCAAGAAGTTCATTTCACGCTGGAGTATAGAAAAGGCGATTATTAGCGGAAGCATCAAGAATGTTGCAGTCTGGGCTAAAGACTGGAAATACTGGGACCCTGAAACCGGTGGTTTGGCTCCGAGAACCTTTAATATTGGATTAACTTTAACTCTTTAATTACATAACGGATATGAAAAAGATAAAAAATATAGCATTGATAGGTATGGTTGCTGTCGGTGTGTTGTGTTCTTCTTGTTCAGAAGACTTCCTGAAACCGGACCCGCTTTCATTCTATGAACCTGAACAAACCTTTACTACTGAAGCCGGATTGCGCTCTGTTGTAGCTACGCTGGATAGACACTTGCGCAATTACTGGACCTATTATCAAGCTGCCAATCTGGTAACTCCTTTCTATACATTGTTTATGCATACCGATTTAGCTGTTGCCGGAAAAACAGATCAGAGTACTATCTGGGCAGATCCATCCGAACGCCTGACTCCTTCGGACGGAATGGGCGGCGGAGGCAGCGAAGTGAATCAGTTCTCGTATTTCTGGGGTGAAACTTATACAGGTATAAAATCAGCTAATACAATAACCAGCTATATCGGCAAAATTAAGGATATGGACGAAGCTTCCAGAAATAAATACATTGGTTGGGCTTATTTTCATCGGGCATATCGTTATTTGTCATTGGTCTTTATGTTTAAGGATGTCCCATTGGTGACAAAGATTATAGAAGGTCCGAAGTTCGACTATAAAACAACTTCCCGTGAGGCCATTCTTGCGAAGATGGTTGAGGATATGGAATTTGCCGTACAGTGGGTTCCGGAACAAAAGGATATGAAAGAGATCGGTCTGGTCAATAAGGGAGCTTGCCGCATGTTACTTTCTAAACTTTATCTGGCAACCAGACAGTGGGAGAAGGCTATTCAGCAGCTGAATGAAGTGATAGATAACTCCGGTTATTCGTTGATGACGAATACCTTTGGTACTTTTGTCACTCCTTTCAATACAGAAACGTGGCCTATTCAACGCAATGTGATCTGGGATTTGCACCGACCTGAAAATAAGTTGATAGCCGAAAATAAAGAAGTGATACTGGGTATGCCTAATCGCGGTATCGGTTCATCGAATTCTTTTGTTGCTTTCAATACAATGCGTGCTCTGGGTCCATTGTGGGATGACAAGAGTAATCTATTGGACCCTAATGGAGTACAAGCTGTGAAAAGTTTTGCTCGTAGCGATAAGAATTATGACTCTAAATATGATTATAATCGCTCCATAGGTCGTGGTACAGGTTATTTGCACCCTACTTATTACTCTCAATATGGTATGTGGGAAGTGAATGGAGTAGATGATGAGGGAGATTTGAGACGTAGTACAAAGAGCGGAAACTGGATGATGATGGATTCTGTCAGGGTCAATAATCCTTCTTCCAAATATTATGGTCAGTATCTTCAGAAGTCTTGGTGTAAGGATACAATCCGTGACTGGTTCGGATGGCCTCACTATAAAATCTATTTAATGGACCAGAATGCCGAGGCGAAAGAAAGTAGTACACAGTTCAATGGCGCTTCCAGCAGCTCCACTACAAGTGGCATAGCCGACTGGTATTGCTACCGTCTGGCAGAGGCTTATTTGCTGCGTGCTGAAGCAAAATTTTATAATGGCGATCCTGCCGGTGCTGCTCTGGATGTAAACAAAGTGAGGGAGAGAGCTCAGTGCAAACAGCTTTACACAACTGTAACCATTGGAGATATCATGGATGAGCGTGCACGTGAATTGTATCTGGAAGAATGGCGCTATCTTGAATTGAGTCGTGTGTCTTATTGCCTTGCCCTAAGCGGAAAACCGGATGAATGGGGAAATACGTATGATGTGAATACTTATGATAAACAGGAAGGTACAGACCCGAATGGTGGAAGTTATTGGTATCAACGCATTATGCATTACAATGAATTCTATAATAAAAATCCGGAGTTGATTGTGAAGAACCATAAATATACCATTGACAAGCGTAATCTGTATTTGCCTATTCCACAATCAGCTATTGATGCCAATCGTTTGGGAAAACTACGCCAGAATTATGGCTATGACAAATATGATGACAGTGTGCCGATGTGGGGAAACTGGCAGGAGGCTGTAGCCGACGAAGATAACCTGTCTAACTAAATTGGGCTTCGGCTCTTCTGAGTAGTAAATTCGCATTTTTTCAATAGGTATTATAAGGAACGGGGTGATCGTTCTTTTCTTGAGATCACCCCGTTTTCATTTGTATCAATCAATATAGAATCAAGTATGAATAGAATAACAATGAAAGGACTGTTTTTTGCTTTTCTGACTCTTATTTTTTGTTCCGGATATTTTCCGTGTGCAGCAACCGAACTTCCGAAGGTGTCCGATGTGTCCGGTATTATCCATAAAGTGAACAGATACTGGCAAACTACGCATCCTAAACATAGTTGGTCATTCTGGGATCATGCTGCCTATCATACCGGAAACATGGAAGCTTATTTCCTGACAGGGGATACCGCTTACTACAATTATTCTGAAGCATGGGCTGGGCATAATCAGTGGATGGGAGCCAGAAGCAAAGATAAGTCTAAATGGAAATCCGGCTATGGTGAAAGTAATGAATATGTTCTGTTTGGCGATTATCAGGTGTGTTTTCAGACATATATCGACCTTTATACTGTGGAGCCTGACGAACGGAAAATAGCCCGTGCCCGCGAGGTTATGGAATATGAAATGAGTACCGATCGCTCCGATTATTGGTGGTGGGCTGATGGACTCTATATGGTGATGCCCGTTATGACTAAACTGTATAAGGTGACCGGAAATCCGCTTTATTTGGAGAAGCTGCATGAGTACTGGGAATATGCCAATAGCATTATGTATGACGCAGAGGCTGGTCTGTATTATCGTGATGCGAAGTATGTCTATCCTAAACATAAAAGTGTAAATGGTAAAAAGGACTTTTGGGCGCGTGGTGATGGCTGGGTACTGGCTGCATTGGCCAAAGTGCTGAAGGACTTGCCTCAAGATGATAAATACCGGTCAGAATATGTCGACCGTTTTCGGACAATGGCTAAAGCTGTAGTCGCCTGTCAGCAACCGGAAGGCTATTGGACCCGAAGCATGCTCGATCCGCAACATGCTCCCGGGCCGGAAACCAGTGGAACTGCTTTCTTCACCTATGGTCTGCTGTGGGGCGTCAATAATGATTTATTGGATAGAGAAACTTATGAACCGGTAGTATTGAAAGCATGGGAATATCTTGCTACAGTGGCTTTGCAACCGAATGGGCATGTAGGCTATGTACAACCTATTGGTGAGAAAGCTATCCCCGGACAAGTGGTGGATGCTAATTCTACTGCCAATTTTGGTGTAGGTGCTTTCTTATTGGCTGCTTGTGAAATGGTACGTTTCATCGAAGATGCGCCTATCGTCAATGAAGGATATCAGGTGACGGATAAAGGTGCCTGGTGTTGGTTTGCCGATCCTCGTGCCTTGCATTATAAAAGTAAAGATGGCAGTATAGACCGAACCTATATCGGCTACATTGATACTCATGGAAATATAAAAGCCATGCAATATGATTTTCATAAAAAGCAGCAGAAAGAAGTCCTTATCCGTTCCTGCTTCCAGCCGGATGATCATGATAACCCGACTTTCCTGATACTGCCTGATGAGCGTGTCATGATATTCTATTCGCGCCATACGGATGAACGTTGTTTTTACTATCGCATCTCGCGGGAACCGGGTGACATTACAACTTTAGGAGAAGAGAAGAAAATTATCACTGAGAATAACACCACCTATCCTTCTCCCTTTATTCTTTCCGATGATCCGGATCACATCTATCTTTGCTGGCGTGGAATAGGCTGGCATCCTACGATTGCCAAGTTATCCCTACCGGATAAAAAAGATAATATAAACGTGGAGTGGGGACCTTACCAATTGGTACAGTCTACCGGAGCGCGTCCCTATGCCAAATATACGTCGAATGGAAAAGATAAGATTCTTTTCACTTATACTACAGGACATCCTGATCAGGAGAGTCCAAATTTCTTATATTTCAATTATATCGATATACACACTTTGCAACTGGAAGATGTGAAGGGAAATGTGCTTTCGACCATAGCCGATGGCCCGTTTCAGATAAATAAAAGAAGTGAGTATGTAGAACAGTATCCTTATACGGTGGTAGATAGTCCTGAAGAGCGTGACTGGGTATGGCAGATAGCCATCGACAAACCGGGGAATCCTGTTATTGCCATGGTTCGTATCAGTGAAGACAAAACCTCACACAATTATTATTATGCCCACTGGACAGGAAAAGAATGGAAAAAGAACTTTCTGGCTCATGCCGGCGGACATTTTCATCAAAGTTCTTATATCGAGAAGTGCTACAGTGGCGGAATGACTATTGATCCTGCACAGACAAATGTGATTTATTGTTCTGTTCCCGTAGAAGGCAAATATGGACGGAAATATGAGATACAGAAATATATGCTGAATGATGGGGGAGATGTGGTTGCCGTTGAGGCTGTTACCCGTAATTCCCGGTACAATAATGTGCGTCCCTATATTATTCCTGATTCGGAAGATACTCCGTTACGGCTGACATGGATGCATGGCAATTACTATGACTGGATTGTAAGTACCACACATCCGTTGGGGTATTGTACTGCGATTCATTCCGATTTTCGAGGTTTCCCTGTTAAGACTGAAACTGAGAATATTGAGATGACAGTTGAACAAGCTAAGGATTTTAAATTTGATTTTAAGGAAGACTTTGTAATTTCCGTAACCTTGAAGCCTGATACGGTAAAATATCGTGGTTGTCTGTTGCAACTTGGAAAACTGGGGTATTATCTGAATGCCAATACTATGAAACCAGAGGTACGTTATCAAAGAAAAGTATATACCAGTACCAATATGCTGGGAACAGCTGATACTTGGGCAATCATGCCACGTGGTACGAATGGTAAATGGTATGTTCCGCAGAAATACTCCGAGTTACGTTTAAAGTTGGAATATAAGAACGGTATTTTGTGTACTTATGTTAACGGTCTGCTTGATCAGACCATTGAACTATTGCCATTTGTCAGGTGATATTAACGCCCCCATGTTAATTCAATATTGGTCTTTACGATAAAAACAGTCAAGGATACTATATAACCATAATTTAAGTATACACATCAATGAAATCAAATATACTAATTCTCTTTTGTTGTTTCTTGTTTTTGGCGTCCTGCCAAGCTTCTTTTATTGAAGGGTACACTCTGCTTCCTCACCCAGTGGATATCAAATATATACCGGGAATGGTGAAACTAAAAACGCAACCGACACTTGTTTATCCGGGTGAACTGGCAAATGAAGCATTACTGCTCCAATGTTACTTGTCTTCTGATTTCTCTGTCCAGGCCACATTAAAGAAAAATAAGAAAAAGGGAGATATTATATTACAGTTAGATCCGGCAGTATTACCAGAACAGGCGGAAGGTTATATCTTAGATGCTACTTCTGGGAATATAGTACTTAAAGCCAATTCTCCTGCGGGTATATTAAATGCTATCCAGACATTCCGACAGGTTCTCAAAGTAAAAGACGGCAGGCTGATTGTACAGAAATCAACTCTTACGGATTATCCCGTTTTCTCATGGCGTGCTTTCATGTTGGACGAAGGACGCTATTTTAAAGGGAAGGAGGTCGTTTTTGATTTGCTGGATGAGATGGCGGCATTGAAGATGAATGTCTTCCACTGGCACTTGACAGACGACCAGGGCTGGCGCATAGAGATAAAGAAATACCCCAAACTAACGGAGATTGGTGCATGGCGTGACTCTTCAGAAATAGACCATTTTGGCAGCAATCGATATGATGGTAGACGCCATGGAGGTTTTTATACCCAGGAAGAGATTAAAGAAGTAGTAGATTATGCAGCGAAAAGGAATATTACTGTTATCCCGGAAATAGAGATGCCCGGGCATGCCAGTGCCGCCATTGCCGCTTACCCTTGGCTGGGGACAAGTGGAAAACAAATCAAAGTTCCTGGTAAGTTCGGAGTGCAATATGATATCTTTAATGTGGCTGATCCACGTGTGATACACTTCTTGAACGATGTAATGGATGAAGTGATAAGTTTGTTTCCGGCTCCTATATTCCATGTTGGAGGTGATGAAGTGAGATACAATCAATGGAAAGAGTCCGCACTTGTTCGGGAATATATGAGGAAGAATGATTTGAGGACTCCTGCCGAATTACAAGTGTTCTTCACAAACAATGTGTCTAATATATTGGCTTCTAAAGGTCGTCGGATGATGGGTTGGAATGAAATAACCGGTGATAAACTGCATGAGTTTCAATCGGAAACAGATACGAAAGGAAAGCAAAAGTTGGCTCCGGGAACAATCGTGCATTGCTGGAAAGGAGATCCTAAATTAATCAAGGAAGCTATAGAGAAAGGATATGACGTGGTAAATTCCTATCATTCGTATACTTATCTGGACTATACTTATGAAGCTATTCCACTGGAGAAAGCTTATAATTTTAATCCTGTGCCGGAAGGTCTGACAGAGAAACAAAAGGGTAAGGTACTTGGGCTGGGCTGTCAGATGTGGGGAGAGTTTATCCCGACGGTGAACAGTATGAACTTGAAAATCTATCCGCGCTTGGCTGCCTATGCTGAAGCCGGTTGGACTCAATCTTCTAATAAGGATTACAATCGTTTTCTGAATGTATTGGATGCATTCTTGAAGAAATGGAAACAGGAAGGGATTATTATCGAAGAGAATAGTGCATGGTAAGAAATACCGGAGAGGGGCATATTGGATTAATGCCCCTTTTTCTTTATCGGCAATCGTGGAAACAACTTCCTGAACCGTACCAAATGTGTCGTAATATTGCTTCCGGCTATGATAAATGTCACAGCCAGGATAATCAATACAATTCCGCAACACAATCTGGGTGTCAGACTTTCCCCGAATATCGTTACTCCGAAGAATACAGCCGTTACAGGTTCCAAAGCTCCGAGGATGGCTGTAGGGGTAGAACCTATATATTGCACAGCTTGCGTAGTGCAGAGGAAGGATATGGCTGTAGGGAAAATTGCTAATGCAATCAGGTTCCCCCATAAATACCATTTATCGACAACATGCAGGCTTTGCCCGAAATCTACACGGACTAAAAAGAGCGATAGGCCGAAAAGCAATACATAAAAAGTAACTTTAAGCGTTGCCACATCCTTTAATATCGGTCGGTTTACCCCTACGATATAAATAGCATAGGAGAGGGCCGATGCCATGACTAATCCAACACCAACCAGACTAAGCGTTGTACCGTCTCCTCCTTTATATAGTAACCCAATACCACTTAAAGCCAGGAAGATACATAAGACTGTTTGTAATGTGATTTTCTCTTTGAAAGCGACAGCCATAATCAGTGCCACCAAAATAGGATAGACAAACAGTATTGTTGAGGCAATACCGGCTTCCATGTAGTTATAGCTTTGAAACAGGGTAAGAGAAGAAATGGCGACCAACCATCCCAGTATGACTAACGGCAATATTTCTTTCCGCTTTAGACTAAAACTTCTACCTCTCGCTTTGAGCATAATCCCCAGGATGGGAATGGCAAACAGATATCTGAAGAAAAGAACAGAATCCGGATTCATACCTTCCTTATATAGCGGAAGGGTAAAGAGGGGATTCATACCATAAGTGGCGGCAGCAACGGCTCCCAATATATATCCTTTGACCTTTGTATTCATAAACACTAAATAATTTCTTAGTTCTGGTTTTCTTTGGGGGTGCAAAGGTAAATCTTTCCTTTATATATTGTCATTACAAACCTCTTAATTTTTGCTTTTTCCTGCCTTGGATGACTTCAGTTTTCGTATTCTCAAAATATTATTTATCTTTGCGCCATGACAAAGACATTCAAATCGGATTTGGTTTAATAAACAATCTGTGTTTCTGATACAGATTGTCCCTTCGTTTACTCTCGGATAACTCCTTTCGAGAGTAGTTTTCTATTATTATAATTCAAGTTTAATCTGCGTACAATGATGAAGGCATTGTTATGCTTTCCGTGTATGCAAAATACATTAAGAAAATGAGTAACGAAAATAAAACAATTCACGATTTCGAACTTAAATTAATCTGTGACTTCTTCTCCAATATGGAACGCCAAGGACCCGGAAGTCCTGACGTAACACTGAAAGCGCTGAGCTTTATAGATAACCTCACCGACAAATCCCTTATCGCCGACATCGGTTGTGGAACAGGGGGGCAGACAATGGTATTGGCCGGACACATTCCCGGGCAGATCACCGGACTTGACCTTTTTCCCGACTTTATTGATATCTTCAATCGTAATGCAAAGCAAGCGGGTTTGCAGGACAGAGTGAAAGGTATTGTCGGTTCTATGGATAACCTTCCTTTTCAGAATGAGGAATTAGACCTGATCTGGTCGGAAGGAGCCATTTATAATATTGGTTTTGAACGGGGGCTGAATGAGTGGCGTAGATATTTGAAACCAGGAGGATACATTGCTGTTTCTGAAAGTTCGTGGTTTACTGACGAACGTCCTGCAGAAATCAATGACTTCTGGGTGAATGCGTATCCTGAAATAGATACGATTCCGGGTCAGGTAGCCAAGATACACAAAGCAGGTTATCTTCCCGTCGCTACATTTATTCTGCCGGAAAATTGCTGGACAGAGCATTACTTTGCTGCAAAGATTGAAGCTCAGAAAATCTTCCTTCATAAATATGCGGGAAATAAGATCGCCGAAGAATTCAGTTCGCTTCAGTTTGATGAAGAAGAACTATACAGTAAGTATAAAGCATTCTACGGTTATACATTTTTCATAGCAAAAAAGATAGAACAATGATTCATTTGAATAATTACGGTTGGAATGACAAGTTAAGCCAACTAAAGCAAGAGTCAACATACAATGCCCTTACACATGGACGTATATCCATCGTACACCGCACATGTTACGAGGTCGTTTCAGAAAACGGTCTGTTTCAGTGCGAACTGACGGGGAATATGATGTATGGAAAATCAGACTTTGAGCTCCCTTGCACTGGTGATTGGGTACTTTTTCAACCATTCGACGAACATAAAGGGATTATAGTGGATATGCTGCTTCGTGAACGGACTTTATATCGCAAGAAAAACGGAACGGTTGCCGATAAACAGGCCATTGCCTCGTATGTTGACAAGGCATTTATCGTGCAAAGTCTTGATGATAATTTCAATGTTCGCAGAGCCGAGCGTTTCATGGTTCAGATGCAGGAAGAGAATATTAATCCTGTATTGGTGTTCAATAAGGCTGATTTAGGGTTTGATAAGCAGAAAGTTGAAGAACAGATCAGGCACATTGCCCGTCAGATACCGGTGTTTTTTACAAGTATTCATCAACCTCAGACGATTCTCCAATTACGGGAGTCTATATCGGCAGGCGAAACGGTTGTGTTTGTCGGCTCTTCAGGTGTAGGGAAAAGTTCTCTGGTGAATGCGCTTTGCGAGAAATCGGTATTGCTAACGTCTGATATCAGCCTGTCCACGGGAAAAGGAAGACATACTTCTACTCGTCGGGAGATGGTATTGATGGACGGTTCAGGTGTATTAATCGATACTCCGGGCGTCCGGGAATTTGGCTTGGCCATTGACGATTCCGATTCTCTTGCAGAGGTATTGGAGATTTCAGATTATGCTGCATCATGTCGTTTCAAGGATTGCAAGCACATCAACGAACCAGGATGTGCCGTTTTAGAAGCGGTAAGTAGTGGCGTATTGGACCGTAAGGTTTATGAAAGTTATCTGAAACTTCGACGGGAAGCGTGGCATTTCTCCACTTCCGAATATGAAAAGCGTAAAAGGGATAAATCTTTTTCGAAACTCGTGGATGAGGTGAAAAAGCGTAAAACAAATCGCTAATTTCTATTATAAGAGTGTGTCATTTACCTATTGGGTTTGTGACACACTTTCATTTTACATTTTCAGTGAATTATAAAAACGTAGGTGTGAACTCGATGCCTAAGGCACGGGCAATATAACTTCTTGCCGTACCAACCTTCTCTGTTAACTCCTGTTGAGTTATCTTTAGTTTGTAAACTCTTGCAGATATTTAACTCTGATTTTTCTACACTATACCTTCACAATCGAGGAAACTATAGTTAGGGTTCATAGCTCTTGATACAGTTTTGTCGGGACACTTTTCTTCTGTAATGCTAGTAGAAGTGTTTTATTTCCGTTTCCTGTAAAAGCCGCCTCCATTACTTTGGGGTCGAGTGGAAATTCTTGTACCTTTGTACTCGTTTTTAGAAAAGAAGAATCACGATGATCAATAAATATGAAGAACGTCTGGGAACCGAGCGTATGTTGCCACTGGTTTTCAAGATGGCGCTTCCGGCAGTAGCAGCACAATTCGTCAATTTGCTTTATAGCATTGTCGACCGTATCTATATCGGACACATACCGGGCATCGGGACGGATGCATTGGCAGGCGTAGGGGTAACAATTTCTCTCGTGGTGTTGATTTCTTCTTTTTCAGCAATAGTGGGCGGTGGTGGTGCACCGTTGGCTGCCATAGCCCTCGGACAAGGTGATCGCCAGCGTGCCGGAAAGATATTGGGGAATGGCTTCACCTTGCTGATTCTATTTACTTTAATTACTTCCTTCATTGCCTATACCTTCATGGAGCCTATCCTGCTCTTTACAGGCGCTTCGGAACATACATTGGGCTATGCGGTCGATTACCTTTCCATTTATTTGCTGGGAACTGTTTTTGTAGAGATTTCCACCGGACTTAATTCCTTTATCAATGCGCAGGGGCGTCCTGCCATTGCCATGTACTCTGTCTTAATCGGAGCTTTATTAAATATCATTCTTGATCCTATTTTTATCTTCTGGTTTGATATGGGAGTGAAAGGTGCTGCTTTGGCTACGGTGATTTCTCAGGCTTGCAGTGCCGCATGGGTACTGTCTTTCCTGTTTTCCCGGAAGGCTTCTCTGCCTTTGGAGAGGCGCTATATGAAGTTGAATCGGGGAATTGTTGTTGCGATGTTGGGATTGGGAGTATCTCCGTTCATTATGGCCAGTACAGAGAGTTTGGTGGGCTTTGTGCTGAATAGTAGCTTGAAAGATTTTGGAGATATTTACGTTAGTGCATTGACGATATTACAGACTTCGATGCAATTTGCCAGTGTGCCGCTGACGGGGTTTGCGCAAGGCTTTATTCCGATTGTAAGTTACAATTATGGGCATGGTGACAAGCAGCGTGTGAAGGACTGTTTCCGTATTGCACTGATCACGATGTTCTCTTTTAATCTGATTCTGATGTTGCTTATGATCCTGTTCCCGTCAACGGTTGCATCAGCTTTTACAAATGATGAAAAGTTGATAGAAACGGTTCGTTGGACCATGCCTGTCTTTCTGGGTGGTATGACCATTTTCGGCTTGCAACGTGCCTGTCAGAATATGTTTGTTGCACTGGGGCAGGCTAAGATATCCATTTTTATCGCTTTGCTCCGCAAGGCTATTCTGTTGATTCCGTTAGCATTGATACTGCCGCATTATATGGGAGTGACCGGAGTATATGCGGCTGAGGCTATATCCGATGCTACGGCTGCAATTTGCTGTACGCTGTTGTTCTTTTGGCAGTTTCCTAAGATTTTGGGGAAGATGAAATAGGCTAAGGCTTTATAATTTTTCTCTTATTAATACATTGTAATTAGTGATAATGTGTTATTTATATAATCATATTTTAAACCCAATTGTATTTTGTAAGAATGAATTTCGAGCATTATATTGAATTTTGCAATTTGATATATATCGTTGAACTCCATACAGAAAAGATAATTTGAGTTTATATTCTCTTTTATTTTCTTTGCTAAATATTCAGGGGTGATATTACTAAAGCCTATTCTTTGCATGGTGTCACTCTTTTTTTGCTTGAGATATTCTAATTTCTCCGAAGTAATAATAATCTTTGAAGTATTCAGACGTTGAAATACAGGGGTTATGGAATTGATGGCCATAGCTTGATCGGAAGTATCTATGATATTAAAATACACTCGTTCTATTTTGTAGGTTAAAAATGTCTTAAATAAATCTGCGTATATACAGCGAATCTTAAATCCATTAGACTCAAAGTCATAACCAAATTCATTATTGTCTTTAACATTAAAAAAATTGTCTTGATCGGAGGAAGGTTGCAATATAATATCATGATATTGAATGAATCCATTTGTGAGAATGGAAGATATGTAAATTTTCAGAGTAGAGGATAATGTTACATCAGCTATTCCTACGAACCCCTGAAAATTTTGTAAACCCATTTTTAGTCTGCCAATGAAATTATTGGAGACGTTATTTATGTAAATGAAGAATAGCTGTTCACTTGATTTATACTCAATCTGGGATAAATTAATATGTTCAGATAAACTTTGATATAATAAATCGTTTGCGTTTTTCCATGATGTGTTGATTTTAGAAATATAATCACCGCATAAGAAGCTATGAGATTCTGATTTGTCTAAAAGCTTAATTACGGCATTATAACATGCTACCCCGTATTCAGAATCTTCTATTTGTAGAGTATCAAAAACGAGAATAATCTCATGATGTTTCTTTTGGGGAATTAAAACTGACTTTAGTACTGAATATGATATACCTTTTTTCTCTAATAGTTCTACTAAAATGTCGTGCATGTTGTTAATCTCTTTGCCCATCTGTAAGTCAGAGATATTGAAGTATTGTTTCATAACTTCAAGCATTGTATTATCTCTCGAATCTATTGTGTATATAGTTTTACTCATGTTTTCTAAATTCTATTGGTGAGTATCTTGTTTGGGATGGTTTTGATTAATAATCTGTGAGGCCTCTTTCAACTTAGAGGACAATTAGGTTATAGAATGGAATTTATTCGCTGTTCATTGTGCTGATAGGATAATCTTTCATGTCATTCTATTTTCTGCAAAGATAAACAATAAAACCAAAGTAGGAAGAAAACCCCATCGTTTCCTTCCTACCCGATTCTTTATTTTCAGAAGTTTTTTTATTATGTCACAAAGACCTTTTTCATCATTTCTTCTTCATTTCCTATTTATGGTGCTTCCGTCACATTAACTGTTACCGTCACCTTCTTTGCCGCATCCGACAGATTCTGTATCTCAAAGGTTGCCGCCGCATTTGCCGGGAACGATCCTGTGGGGAAATCCTTTGCATTTTGGTCCAGCGTCAAGGTATAGTCTATAGCTTCGGTGCTATGTCCTTCCGTCTTATCCGCTTTCAGCCAGGCAGGCAAACCTACAATCCGGCTACCGCCTTTGGCAGTCACAGTAAGTTTCATGGACGAGGTGGTTCCGGCATTCGCCTGTTTCTGCATGTTGAGTGTCCCTGTGATCACATCCGGTGATTCACTTCCGGCAGTGTAGGTATTTGCCGCATCCGGTTCGGACGGCGTGCCCGTTGCCGCAACAATTCCCGGCACTCCTACGTCGGCTTTCACTGCAATCTGGCTTTCTTCGCGTCCTGCCTTGCTGCGCAATAAGATGATGGCTTTCGGGAAAAGATTCCCAGAATAGCTATCGGCTTTTGACACTTTACAAGTATACGATGCCGATCCGGCACGGGTTACCGGCGTGATTTCCGTCTTCAGCCACTCGGCACTGCTACCCGCGGAACTTGTATAGACAATGCTGCATTCCGCTTCCGAATTGCTGGTGAAAGGAATACTGAAATATTCAGTCTCATCCGGGGAGACGGTGGCTGTATTGTTACCCGCAATAGTGGTTGCTCCAGCTCCTGTCAGTGTCCCGATAGCCAGCTCATTTTCCGGCTGATACTCAAAGTCCCCGCCATCCGTCCAGTCCGAAACGGTGATGTTCACATCCAGCTTGAACGGGTCGGCGTCGGTGATACGCACCGTGTAGCGGTGGTTAGGCTTTACCTCGATGTAACCGCCCGTACCCGCTACCGACTGCTCAAACTCTACCATGTAACTCACCTCCTGCGGTATATCCGTCTGGTTCAGCGCATACTTTCCCTTGATAATCAGATACCCCTTGTCGGTAATCGGACTGGGATAACTGTAGAAAGCCCCTGTTTGTGTTCCCTTATTGGCATTGGCGCCGTCAAAGTCACGGTCGGGGTAGGTGATAAGCGTCTTGTCCGGATCGGCATCTTCCACGGGAACCACCGGAAAGAAGGTAACGCCTTTGCGGCCGTGCCCCATCGATACGCCGGTGATGGTGAGATGTGACAATTTCTCGTCATTGATGATATCGAAACGGGAGACGATACGCGACAGCGTCATATTGATGCGGGTACGGGAGCCCATACTGATATCCCGCAGGTCGAGTGCAGGGCTGTAGGAACCTACCATCGGCAGGGGTGTCAGCAAGATGTCCGTATCCTCGGTGGGGTCCAGCAACGGAGTGGTAAAGGTGAGGAAATCCGTTTCGGTGGGAATCCCCGCTTTGGTCACAATGTTATAGTCCGCACCCGGTGAACTCTGTTCCAGTGCTACAAAATTGGTGTATTCCGCTCCGGCTTTCAGCAATTTCGACTGATTGGCAATGCAGTAGAATTTGGTGAACAGGCCTTTCTTGGGGCGCAGGGTGGCGAGTGCTACGTTGTCACCCTCCACGGTCAATATAATTTTCGTAGCGTTAGGTATCGTAGAGCCGTCCGAACGGTAACAGAACCGTTCCTGATAAGTATATGGTCCTTCCTCCTTGTCCGAAGAGAACACATAAATATCCAGCGAAGTGATTTCATTCTCTTCGGTCGTGGCGATGGGGGCATCGGCGCGGGTAGTGCCTGCCGTCTTTATGTTCAGCTTGTTCTGAAAGCCGAGGATGATTTCACGGCGCGTTGGGTCATTGACCAGCGGGTCATCACCGGGAGTAGTCGCTGACGGCACTTCCGCTTCGCTGCACCCCGCAAGGGACAGGGCAAGCAGGCCTATCACCCATGCGGAAAACTGTTTTCTATTTTTAATCATAATCTTATTGTTATTAATGGGTTACTGAATTAAGGAGCCACGGCCGCCGCACTCACCAGCACTGTCACGTCTTCCATGCCCGAGATATTGTTTTTCAGCACAATCGGCGCGGCTGTGAAGTCGGTAACGCATCCTTCACGGTCAGGGTGAATGTCTGGCTGCCGGTAGCATCCGTCGGAGCGGTTCTTGCAAAGGCGGCAGTCTCGGCAATGGTGAACCAGGACGACAACGTGCTTGCCGTCACGCCTTGCGGAGAAGTAATTTTCACCTCAACGGTGCTTCCGTCAGTGCGGGGCACATCGGTAATCTTATAGTTATTGTAAGCGGCTCCGCTTGTTGTCCCCGTCAGTTCAATCGTTGTAATGGCAGGATCGAGCAATTCCACCGTCAATTCCAGTGTCTGAGTTGCATCTCCCAGATTGATAATCTCGAACTTGCTGTTTACATCGCTGGTTGCCGTCACGTCTTTCAGCATAAGCGTGTAGTACTCTTCCACCGGAGTCGAAACAGAAACATCCGTGGCGGGAGTACCCGTCGTGCTTGGCGCAGGACCTGATTTGCTCTTCGAAACTTCCAGCCAGGGAAGCTGATTATTCAATACTAATTTCGTTCCGAACGGACAGCTTGCCCCGAGTGTGATGCTGCTCTTGCTCGTTTTATACATCGTGAGTTTTCCATTCGCCTGATCGTATAAGTTGAAGTTCCCCGTAGCCGCATCCGGTGTGGCAAAATCCAGTACCGGTGCCGTGGCGGGCGGCACAATGGTCAGCGTAGTGTAAACTGATTCATCCTGTGAAGCCGATTCATTGGCCAAGGTCAGTGTAACGGGAACATAAGGAGTGGCGGCAGTCAGCGTATATTTGAAAGTCATGGTAGTGGTGGTCACTCCGTCCACGACTTCCGACTTGTAAGCAGTAACGTCATGCTCCAGCCAGTCGATGTCCCATCCCGTTGTGGTGCTGAACTTCGGCTGTACCTTGCCGCTGGCCGTAGCGGTCAGTGTGATGGTTTTCTCCGTACCGTCTGCCGTCACGCTGATTTCTTTGGTGGCGACGTCCGCATCGGTTCCTTCCACATTCAGGGCGGTTACTACGGGCGCGGCATTGTCGGGCTTTACGATGACTCCGCCGCCGCTGGTCCAGTCTACAATTTCAAAGAAGGCGGTGATGGTGGCTTCCATCACTTCCTTGATGTGCAGGGTGTAACGGGTGTTGGCCACTACGTCTATGAATGCAGTCGCTCCGCCGGTATCGGGAGCGCGCTGTATGTCGAGATGGTATTCCACGGGCACAGGGTCTTTCTGCATCGGGTTCTGGTATTTGCCTTTGATGATGAGGAACGCCTCGTCCGTGTCTTTCAAAGGATAGGTATAGAGGGCGCTCTCCGTCACTCCCTGATTGGCTTTGGGCAGCATCAGATAGCTGCCTTCGGTTACGGGGTACTTAATGAGACTGGCAGTACGACCGGCATCATCCAGTGTGGTCAGCGTTCCCGGCATCACGGTAGCCTGGTTGCGTCCGTTTCCCAGCGCGACGCTTTCAATGATCAGTCCCGTCTTGGCGGATTCATTGTCGATGTCGAAGCGGCTCACGCGGCGTTTCAGTTCGATGTTCACCGTGGCGATATTGCCCAGTATCTTCGTTGTGCCGCTTCCGGTCATTACTAATGGAGTGCCCAGGGCGGTGCCTGCCGGCTCCAGTTTGGCGGTACAGTACTTCTCAAAGTCCGTGGCTTTCGTGCCGTCGGTTTCTATGGCTCCGGTGGCGGCGTTGGTTTTCACCGCTACCAGAGGGTCTATCGGGTCTCCGTTGGCTTTGTAGAGTGTGGTGCTGTTGGCTACGCAATACAGCTTCAGGTTGGGGATGCCCTTCAGTTCCGTCGGGAAGATGGAGGCTTTGCGGGCGGTTCCGGCACCGCTCAGTTTGAAGGTTTTCGCTGCGGTGTCGTCCTGTGCGGCGGCTTTCCACGTTTCCAGATACTGATAGTCTCCGCCGTCGGCGGTGGCTGCAAATACATAGATGTCCAGGTTATCAATCTGGTTCTCACTTTCGGAAGCGATGGCGCGGGTGTATTCCTGCGACTCTCCTCCGCCACTAAATACGAGACGGATCTCTTTACCTACTCCTTTTCCCGGAGTATCGTCGGTGCCAAGCTCCCCCTGGCTGCATCCTGCAAGCAGGGCCAGCAGAGCCGACATCCAAAGCATGTTTTTCGTTTTCATCATTTGTCTATACTTTTTTTGAAAGTTAATAATCTTATTGTGAGGCATTTCCGGGGCCGTACTACTACGGGTGGCGTAGACGGTCAGCTACGCCGGTAGTAGACGGCCGTCTATGCCACCCGTAGGTGGCCACCTACGCCTGCCGTAGCAGTACGGCTGTCGCCGGACTATCCTAACGGGTCCTCTTCCAGACCTCCATCAGGACCGAGACCGCCTCCATCGGGTGCTTTGCCTATATAGATGGTTTTCATCACGCTACGCGGCACTTTCAGCATGGTCTTGCTGTTGCTGCCGAATTGTGTGGTTACTTTGAGTTCATACGTCCCGTCCGCCAGATCGGCAGGGATGATGAACGTCAGTTTCGAGGGATCGTTTGTCACCCAAAGGTCTTCGGATACTTTGGTTTCCTTTCCTGAACTGCTTTTCAGGGTGATACCCACTGACGGGTCGCTTCCCACCACTTTCAGCTTGCTACCTGTAAGGGTGAAGGCGCGTCCTGCCGTGGCTGAAGCATCCTGTGCACGGGTGGAGGTATCCTGCACGCCGCCGATGTACATGGCGCTGCCTTTCTCGCCGATGATGCCCACTGTGGTTGCCTTGATGGCTTCCCGCAGGTCGGCGCCTACGTTGAAGTTCACCACGATGGAGTTCTTTGCCGGATTCCAGGTGGAGTTTTCTATGACGCCGCGGAAAGCGACTGAGGCGTAATACAATCCCGTGTTCACACTCATGCCGGTCATCAGCATGCGTTTGATGACCCGCTTTTGCAGGTCGAAGACGTGGCGGATGGTTTCTTCACGCAGACCGGAGTCCTCCGCTTTCAGTTCGGCAATGATGCGGTTTTCGTCCGCACTGCCGATGGATACGGGGACGAGGATCATATCCTCTTTGTTGTCCACGGTTACGGTATTGTCCGCCAGTTGGCCGTTGATTTGATACTTGATTTCGTTTGCCATAATTTATAAATATTTATAATGAATACTATCGGTAAAACCGGAGTCTTGCCGTTGTTAATAATCGAATAATTATGGCATGAGGAATGAGTCTCTTAGAGAAAAGCCGGAAGGGAGTTTCACAAAAAATCATTCCAACATGCCAAAGAACGAAAGCTCGTTTGACATGTTGGAATGATTTTATAAATATAGGGTAACGCTTAAAAATTAGGCGTTAGTGTGCGATGTTATGCATCTCTCATTTTACCTGATTATACTTAGGTTAATTCTTTGTTTTACATCTGTACTTCCTCCGCTCTCTCCAGTTCGCACCCTCGGAACTGCATGATGATGCAATGGAGTTGCGTGCCCTGTCGCAGTTGCTCCACACGTGGGGCGGCAGCGTAGAGGCGTATCTGGTTTACGGCATCTTGCCATTGGGCTTCGGCCTTGGAATCAGAGTCCTTCACAGCCAGGTACTTCAATTCGATGATGTAGCTGTGGGCAACGGCGTAATGGGTAAGGTCCGCCATCAGGAAGAGGTCGCAGAAACCGTGGTTAAGTTCCATCTCAGGGGCAACCAGATAGTAGTTGCAGATGCTGAGGTAGGCGGTGAAGAACCCTTGCAGGTTGCGTTCACCCTCGATGGCGCTGCGCACGGCGGAATTTTCCTTATAGGCCCGGGCGATGAATTCAAGACCGGAACGCCACTCGCCTTTGTAGGCCATGGCATCAAACTGGTCCATAAGACGTTCGAGGTTGATGCTGTGCTTCTCCTGATACTCTTCGAGCATAAAGTCATAGTACTGCTTGCGCACGTTGTTGTTGGGGATGCCCAGCACCGGACGTTGCCCGTCCGTACCCACGATGGTAAGCATACCGTAGTAAAAGAGCAGGCTGGGAAATATCTCCGGCTTGATGATGTCACGGGCGGGAAAGGTGGTCACCAAATTAGCAACGATTTGTCCCTCCTCGGCGATACGGCGCAGCACGCCCTTACGGTCGCCGTCCAGGCGGTCCAGTTGGATGAGCTTCTTCATCTTGTTATAATCCGTGCGGGTGTTGGGATCAATCATCTGTTCGGGCGCTTTGCCTCCATTAATGTAGTGCTGCAGGTAGTAGAGAACCATGTCGCAGTTGAACATCTTGGGGTCGCTGTCCAAACGGTCTTTGGCAAAGCAATAGTTGTCGTACCAAGGCTTCATATCGGCAATCATCGCTTCGATGTCTCCATTGTGCTGTCCGGCATCCTTATAGTACTGCAACATTTGACGCACGTCTTCTTCGCTGAATCCCAACATTCGGTTGAATTCCGGTTCGGTACTGATGTTCCAGCCGATGTTGAATCCGCTGGTGAGGTCATCGAGCGTGACGGGGCTGACGCCGGTCATGAAGATGCGCTCGAACATGCCCTTGAACATCTTGAATACATCACGGTAGAAGCCGCTGGCGTGGGTGAGCGAGTGATAAGCCTCGTCACCCTGCTCGTTGAGCACTACATTGGTGAAGTTATCATATTCGTCGATGATGAGGTAGAGACGGGCGCCGCAATTCCGGGCCTGTCTATCCAGAAAGTTGATTTTGGTGGTGGCATCGGGCTGCTCTTTCATTTCCTGCTTAAAGCCGGGGTAGTAATAAGCTTCGTAAACGAACGCGAAGTCGTCCAAAGCACCGCAACAGTAGTTGTTGAAATTTATGGCCAGCCTGTCCGCTTGTCCGCTGACGCGGGAAAAGTCGAGAGACAGAATCTGGTAGGCGCCCTGCAAGGGCGTAGGGTGCTTGCCCACCCACAGGTTACCGAACCGTGCCTCGAACTTAGGCTTCTGCGCGATGTCGTAGTAGGTCCGCAGCATACTCAGGAAGATGCTTTTACCGAAGCGCCGGGGACGGATGAAGAACAGGCTACGAGGCTGCTTCTCCAGTAAGGGTAGATACATAGTCTTGTCTACATAATACTGGTTTTGCTCCACTACTGTGACGAAGTTGGAGACGCCGTAAGGGATTTCTTTTATATTTTCTTCCATGAGGATGTGTATTTTATGAGTCATTCCGAAAAGAATAGAACAAAAGTAACTGATTATTGAAGAAGTAACAAAGAAAAGGGGAAAAAAGATGGTACAGCGGGCATTGTAACATAAGTACCACTTCATTATTTGTTCATACTATGAAAATAGAGCAATCTATATAATTTGTACTTACTAAAATTCAGGCTTCGCAAGTAGCCCGAAAGGCTTTCAGACTACTTGCGAAACTTGAATTAAAAATCATTCCAACATGTCAAAGAACGAAAGCTCGTTTGACATGTTGGAATGATTTTATAAATACAGGGGTAACGCTTAAAAGTCAGGCGTTGGTGTGCGATGTTATCAATTGATCAACAACTGCTATTAATTTTTTTGCAGGTTCAATCATTGGAGATATATCCTCTTCAGTAACATTATAAATACAATTATAATCACCTTTTTCGCGCATAGACTGTAATTGGGATAGTAAACGTCCCAGTTCTATGTCTACTAAGTTGGTTCTAACAAAATGCATCCCAAATAGATTGACTAATCCTTCATGGCTTTTGAATGCATATCCATACTCTATAAGAAGTGCAGAAACGGCATGAAAACAAGCATAATAAAGCCGATTAGCTACCACTTCCCAAAAACAGAGAGTGACATTACCTTCCGCTTGTTTCAAAGTGGTACGGGCTTTTTCCATCTGGAAAATGACTAGACTTTTTCTTTCTTCATCCGATAGTTTCATAATAGTGCTACTCCTTCCTCATTTACGTTTTTATAGAATGGTGTAAAGCTACTGGCTACCCACTCCTTAAGAGTATATAGCACAGGATTGATACGTTCGTTCAGGTCCCATCCTAAAGCGGTGAAAGGGAATGAAACGTTGTCATAGTCTGATTTCTCCAGTTTATCCTTATCTAATATGATAAGCACATCCCAGTCAGATGTTTCATCAGCATCTCCGCGAGCTCTCGAACCATACAACAGAACTTGTGCTCCGGCAGGTAAATTAGTTTTTGCTATCTTCTTTAAAGAAGAGAATACTTTGTTAAAATTGCGTTTCATAATTCAACCTCCTTTATTTTATCAATAATCTTATTGTTTTGATGAAGGCTTTACAAAGATAATCATAATTTCTATTCTCAGCATCCCGAAGAACAGGTTTTTACGTTTTTATCAAAATGTATATTCTATTTATAGAGACACTTTTGTGTATTATAAAAATCATTCCAACATGTCAAAGAACGAAGGATTCTAAATCCTAATATTAGAGGCAAGCGGATTATAAATCCGCTTGAACGGGAGATAAAGGAAATTCTTTATTTTACCTACATATACTTTGGTTGATTCTCGGTTTTACCTAAATGTACTTCGGCTAAATTCTTGCTTTTACCTAAGTATGATTCAGCAGATTTATAGATTTCGTATTATAAAAATCATTCCAACATATCAAAGAACGAAGGATTTAAATCCTTATATTAGAGACAAGCGAATTACGAATCCGCTTGAACGGGGAAACAGTTTATCGGTGAAAAGCAACTCCAACATAGTTACTTTCTGCAACGTCTTTACTCATAAGTACCCATGTTAATTTGCATGTATATGCATTTGTATTTGCATCAGTCACATATAGGCCGCATCGCTGGCCTGCTGTATAATCCGAAGTATAGTACTTACCTCCATTCCAAAAAATAGTGAGAAAATTTACTGGGTAATTTATGGTTTTTGAGGCTCCAGTAGACCAGCTTAAAAAGCCAAAGGCATCGTTTATAGTGTTCCATGTAGGCATTAGCCAGCCATTACCCATATTGTTTACATAATTCAAAGCTGTGTCATAGTTGATATTAGATCCTAATCGTACCCAATATAATGTACCTATTTTTGCAGCCCACTGCCCGCGTCCAATAGGTAATTGGTTGTAGAATTCGATAGTTAGGTTTTGGTAATAAGTGGATTCTTTTGATGTAAAAGTGTACGAACCTAGTGATATTCCAGGAGAACCACCGCCCATATTTGTATTATTGCCTATAGCAAGTTTAAATGTGTCCCAAGGTTCACTATTACTCCACGAGTGTGTATTAGTTAGGGTAAACCTACTATCGAAAGAAGGTGTATTCAATCCTCCGGGAGAATTAATTGAGAAGGAAAGTTCCCGTTGTTGAAATAGAGCTCCGACATCTTCCTTTATATAAAAAATGGCATTATCATCTCCGGTTACATTATAGTTTATACAATTAGTCGGATTATTTGACCTCATAGTAGGGCGTGAAGAAGCATATTCTATAGTATGGGTTACTTTCTTACTTGTATCTTTGGTATTACGAATATCAAAAGTGAGTGATCCGGCAGAATTATAATTTCCTCCTTGGATTCCTACACGGTAAATTTTCGTAGTGTTGTCTGTAGTACTTGCTAAACTATAAGTAAAATCTCCATTGTTACTGTAGAATTCACTTCCTCCAAGCGAATACACTTGTATCTTATAAGTAGAAGTTGATCCACTCTTTACTCGTTTAGCATTCATCTTGGTTCCAATGTAAGTATTCGTTGCTGGCAGCGGTTCACCTATAAGAGTCACTGTCGGTGCTTGGAATTCTCTCGCAATATTCACCGTCATTCCCATGCCTCCTGTTGCATTAGTGAATACGATTTGCGTATCATCAAAACTTGTTGCGTTTTCTATCAGTTTGAAAGTGAAACTTACTGTTTTACTTTCCGGTGTACTACGTGTAGACGCTGGTGTAATGTTTTCCAACCATGACGGACACTCGCTTATGGTAGGTTTACTATAATTATCCATCGTTATGGTGAATTGCTTGTCCTTGATGATAGGCATAGTAAGCGTGGCTGTGGTGGCTGTAATAGCTGAGAGCGAGATACCGTTACCTTCGTTTGAAAGTACCAGATTATTGATTCGGTTGGGTAATAATTTCACTTTGATATTCTCAACTTTAGTCTCGTCCGAATGATTTTTTATAGCTACGGTAATTTCTTTTTCCGTCAAGTCGGTAGCATTCGTGCTTGCCCATTGGAAAGTATATTCCTGCGTAGTATTTACACTTGAAGTAGGACTAACGGTAATGCCCGAATGGGCTGGAAGTTCCACTTTGCTGCCGCCAATAGAAGTGATATTTATCGTGCCTGTAGATGTATTGGTGCCGATAACCTGTACCAGATAGAGTATATTGTCCGTTGCATCCCATTTATTTACTCCGTCGGGATTCATTGTTCCGCCTGTGGGTTCTACGACAGGAGTACCAAAGGTCGTATCTATTAATATCACTTCTTCACTGCCCCCTGCTTTATCTGTCAGGTGCAGGATACCACGAGGATAACTGCTACCTGTGTAACTTTCATTGAAAGAAATTTTGTACTTCACTTGTTGCGTGGCTTCTGCCCGTGTTGTGGTGACGGGGACTTCTTCCAATTTCAACCAGCCGTCGGTAGGGCTGTTACCGTTATAAGTCAGTTGTGCATTTACCCCGGCATTGGAACCTGTGGAAACCGTAAAGCTACTTCCGGTTTTGAGCGCCAGTGTCACAATATTGGTGTTGATGTCGTAAGTGGTTTCGCCCACAGGCAACAAATCAGCTACCGCAATTGTCTCCAATCCGTTGTCGGGCTCGTAATCATCTATATAGTCTCCTGTTTCCCAATCCACCAGACGGATATTGGCTGTCAGTTCAAAAGGGTCAGCTTCTGTGATCTGTACTGTATAGCGGTGGTTGTGGTTTATTTCGATTAGGCTTCCGTCACCATCGGTCACACGTTCGAAAGGGATGCGATAAGATACCTCTTTCTTTTCATCCGTCAGGTTCATGGCATACAGTCCTTTCAAAATCAAAAATCCTGCATCTATGGCTTTACATGGGTAGCAATAGAAAGCTTTGGTGGTAGTTCCTGCATTGGCGTTCAGTCCGTCGAAAAGGCGGTAAGGGTATGTAATCAGTTGGCCGTTCGTGGCAGGAACATCTCCTGTCGGACGAATGGGGAACAGTGTTACACCCTGTCTTCCGTTTCCCATACTGATATCTGTGATAGTAAAATGAGACTTCGTAGCATCGTTTACTATATCGAAGCGTGCCACGGCGCGAGTGAGTGAAACATTCAGTCGCACGTAAGTTCCCATACTGTATTCGCGTAGGTCTGTGGGCTGGCTGTTGGCACCGGACATGGGCAGAGGGGCAAGCAGTATATCGGCATTAAAGCCGGTGGAATTTAATAGCGGGGTATTCAGTTTAACGAAATCGCTTTCAGTAGGCGTTCCGGGGCTCGTTACCATGTCTCCGAGTACGCTGGACTGTAGTTGTGAACTTTGCTGTAACGGGGTATAATTCGTGTATATATTTCCTGCGGCATCATTCATTTCGGTTTGATTGGCTACGCAATAAAACTTGGTGAATAAACCCTTGCGGGGGTAGAACACCACATTTATTTTCCCGGCGGCCTCGTCCGCTTTCAAATCGATAGGGGAAACTCCTGTGGGCAGGGTTCCGACATCCGAGCGGTAGGCGAAATGCTCCTGAAAGGTATAAGGCCCTTCCTCCTTGTCACTGCCGAAAGCATAAATATCGAAACTTTCAATACGGTTTTCATCCTCCTCGGCTATACCGTCACGGGTGATAGCCCGGCTTTCGGGTGTACCGTTCACAAGGATCAGCTTGTTTTGCAAAGAGATTACCACCGAACGGCGGTTGGGGTCATTGGCCTGCGGGTTCTCCGGTGTTTCGGGAGTGCCGCCTATTGTATCTACCTCCGAGGTGCAACCAGCCGTCAGGCAGGACAGTATCACCAATGAGAAGTACAGAAAGAATTCAGCTAATGCTTTCATGCTTGTTACTTTTATGCGGTTATTACTTATTTTCATTTCTTCATTCCTCGTATTTCATCTTCTTCAGGTTCTTCCTCGCCTTTTCCGGCTCTATGCCCAGTGCCTTGCGAAACCATTTTTCCGCTTTCTTCCGGTCACCTTCCAGATAGGCCAGCACACCAAAATCATTCCATGCACGCGGGTCATCAGCCACCTTGTTCAGATATTGCCGTGCGCTAACCGGATCACCTGCCATGATTACCGCCGAAGCCGCATTGATATTGGCCAGCACGTCGTCCGGAAAGTGGTAGGCGGCTATCTCATAAATTTCACGGTATTGCTCCGTGCCGGGGCGATAGAATGCGGCTACCCTGTACATCTCCTGCAATGACAGCAGGCGGGGATGGGTATATATCAGACTTGCCGCCTCTTCGATATTGAAAGCGCGGGCCTCATAACCTACCGTGATACGGATACGTCTCAACTGCGGAAAATAGTTTTTCAGAAGTTCCCGATATACGGTTCCTCCGCGCATATCCATCAATTGTCTTTCGCGTCCTTCAAAAATGCCGGTTCGGGCAATGAGAGACAATACTTCGTCACCGTGATTCATGGGGTGACGTTGCAGAAGCTCCACCAATCCGTCCCAGTCTTCGGGTACGGAAGAAACTTTATAAAGATCGTACCCCGGTGCATACGTGGCACGCATATACTCCTTGAAACAGCGTGCGCGGTTAGAAGCCAGTATTTCATTGTCCTTGTAGATCCCGTCGGGCGAGGCGTATCCGCAGATGGAGATGCTCGAAATACTTGCCAGATTCCCCTCGATGAGTGGGCGCATCAAGCTGTCCAGTTTCTCCAGTTCGGGGCGGTTGTTGTGGAATTCACGGCGAACGTCATAAACTCCGGTAGGGTAATCTATATATAAGGTGGCGCTTTCCGAACGGTGTTTCTGAGTTTCCATATCAGGAGTGAGGTAAGTCACCATGGCTGTACACTCGGCACAGGGCATACAGTCCGGCCTGCTTTGGGTTTCTTGCCGGTTGGCGGCATTTTCATGTCTTTCTGTAACTGCCTGCGGGATTGCCGTCTGCTCCGGCAGATTTACAGCCTGTCCTTGTGAAACGGCCATTTGCCCCTGTGAAACTGATATCTGTCCCTGCGGAACATGGAAAGGGCTTGTCAGGGCAAGATCGGTTATCACCGGCTCTACTCCGAGCATCTTCATCCGGCAGCAATCCCGGCGTTCGCGCATCAACACCAATGAAGCGTGTTCCATCCATGGGCTATAGGCAACGGATACCTTATAAATAATGCTATCTTTCCGGTTTCGGGCATAAAGCGTACGGTAAGGAGGCAAATAACCGGAAGATGGTTGAAGCACCTGCTGCCTGTGGTCGGCACGGGCACGGCGACGTCCGCTCACTACCACAGCGGGTAGCTCTTGCAGACGCCCTGTGCCACGAAGCACGGGAGTGAACAGATAAGCCTCTGCATTCCCCGCTTTTGCATCACTCAGATTGAGTAGCAGTTCTATGTGAAGACTGTCTCCCTGTGTAAAGACATGCGAACCGAGTGTTAAAGTTCCGCCCGCCCATGCTTCCGCAGTCAGCAGTACCCCAACCAGACATCCTATTATTTTCTTCATCCTTTTCATCCAGCCTCTTTAATTTTTAATTATTAATTTTTAATTGCCTTTTTATCCCAGTCCTCCGCCTTCCGCCCAGTCCGACGAATTGAGCTGTGTCACTACAATCTTCTGCCCGATGGTTACCAGCAGGTCAAACTCCTGTTCCGTGTTTTCATCCAGACTGACGGGCAGTTTGCGAAAGAACAGTTGCAAGTCAATCTCCTTCATAATCCGCTCATTACCCCGGTAGATGCTCAGTAACGGATGTGATCCTGATGTCAGGCGATACGTTACTAATTCTCCCGTCAGTTCATCGTTATAGTTCATTGCTGCCTTGGCTTGATGCCATATTACCGGGCTGCCTATGGAGGGAAATGTAAAAGCTCCGTCACCACCGGCCAGCGGTATGTCGTAACCTGCCGGAAAGCCGTATTCGCAAGGCACGCCCCGCAGGCGGAATGTATAGCCTCCTGTTCCTTTCGCCGGATAATATCCGTCTTCCCAATGTACGGTAATCCGGAGGACGGCGTGACAGTGGGTCAGGTAGATGGTTCGGTTCACTGAATTTCCCGTAGCGGGAATCTCAAACGTGCTATATCCATAGTATAGCCTTTCGGTGTTTGAACGATATTCGCTTGTGGATGTCCCTGTGGGTGTTCCCGTAGCCGAAGTCATTGCCAGTTCACGGATTTGCGTCACGCCGGGTTGGGGTGCGGGTACTACATCGCTTTCATATCCCCAGTTTCCCCATGCCACGAGGGTATATCGTCCGGGAGCTAACTCTCCCTGCCAATACTCCAGACTGTCACCTTTCAGTAACCGGATGTCTTTCAACACTCCGTCCGCATCGAAAAGGAACTGGTGGATGTTGTCCACATACATGGAGAGTTGTCCGGCGTCGGGCCTGCCGGCATAGCGGTAATTCAGCCGTACATTGTAGGGACACACTCCCGGTTCGTCAAAATCGAACGTGCAAGAGGTGCAGAACCATAGTATGCAACAGAGGATTACCATAACTTTCATCGTATGAAATAAATGAGTGACACACCGGCCCGTGTAGGCCCGAAATAATTCCTTTTATAATGTCCCATGCGCTCGCCGCAGCCCGCGCACCGGTATTTATCATATTCCATGCGGGCATATCCGCCACCAATTACGGCTTCTATCGAGAAGCGGTCGCCCAGCACCCAATGGTAACCGTAAGTGATGCCTCCGCCGTACAGGTCGCCCCGGTAAATAATGTCTTCCATACCCGAAAAAAAAGGGATCTGTCCTACATTGTAGTAAGCGTAATGTCCGTGCACTCCCAGGAAGTGTCCCTCGAACTTACGGCAAGGCCAGTAGCGTAATTCCGGTTGTATCAGGTAGAGATTCAGTTTCATACCATTGCCGAACTTCCAAGCGTTATAAGCCCCGTTCAGTGCCATTGTGAAATGACGGCTGATGCTGGTTTCCACTCCTGCATTGGGTGTGGTAGTACCCCACAATAGCAGGTCGGTGCGCAATGCCATGCGTTGGGCAAAGGCAACGGTACTCATTAGACTGAGCAGCAGGAACAGCAAATAAAGTCGTTTCATGGCGATTCGGATTTATTGCACAGTTTAAATATGGGGTATGGAGTTCTCGATAAGGCATTCACTCACGGGAAGTTCGGCTATGGAAATTTCCATCAGATAAAGGCGTGTCATCTGATTGACAATGCCCAGCTTGCGGGCTGTCGTCCCATAACAGGAATAGAATTTTTCGTCACTGGGCGGTTGAAGTAAACGCCTTCTCCCAATGCTTCAAGAATGGAAAGGAGGTTGATTTGATGATATGCACAGGTAAGGCGGTAGGATTCGGGGCGGTTCTCCGGCTGATTTTCTATCAGTGTTATCAGGTGCTCTTTTGAGAGTCGTTGCAGCAGGTACGCGACTTCGGAAGGCGAAGGATTAAGGGAAGTACTCAATTGATAATCCTTATACTGTATGTCGTGCAGTACCGCCAGGGCGAGTTTTGTTCTGAGTGTTAACATAGCGCTTGCTTTTTATGTAGATTATTGTCTGTTTTGTTTGGAATGTTCCGATTCCCGGTAGGAAACGGAACGGGCGCTATCATAACCATAGATTGGACAGATAAAAATCATCTTCCATTTTAAAAAGGCAGACAATTCTTAGCTCTTCCTTCCCTCTATTCTTAGATTTAGTAATGAGATTCCCCTATATTGAGATATGGGTAGGGGAATTATGTCTTCAAACAAAAAAAGTGAAAGCTTTTTAATCAATACAAAGAGCTTTTTCACTGATATACCATATTATTACAGGAATATAATATTTATTGACATGACTTTTTGAGACAAAATCTAACTTTCAGGATAAGAGAGATGTTTTTGTCGTGTCTGGTGTTGTATTTTAACTGATTTTTTACAGAAAACCGGAAAACTTCGATAAGTATTTCCTGCTTTCCTTGTTTATTTCAATTGGAAATTGTTCCTTTACCGCCGGAATCATTCCGTTTCCTACCGGGAATCGGAACAGAAATATGAAGCTCATTCTTAGTGTTTTTCCTCACTTTATCATTTCGATTTACTTTTCCCCTTTCTTTTCTCTTCCATTCCTTTTCTGCCATCGGATTAACCAATGCTGCCATTTGCAAATTCACCACCGCCAGTTGTTCATCAGAGAACGACCTCAAATAAGTATGTGTGATCTCTTCCGAAGCATGGCTCAACCCTGCACTGATTTTGGCCACCGGTATATCTTCATTATATGCCAGAGTCGCCCACGTATGCCGCGCTACGTATGAAGTCAGTCTCACCCCCAATCCCAATCGCTCGGATAACCGATACAAATGTTTATTGTAAAGTCGCAAGGCACTCTCATATTGTTTCCTCTCCTCAGGTATACTTCCCGGTTGGCGTATAATCCTTAATAAATAGGGTGAACCCGAATCGTCACATAAATACCTTTCGATAATCTCCCACATCCACGGTTCAAGCGTAATCGTCAACATCCTCCCCGTCTTGCTACGGCGATAGCAAAGCACATTATCCTGAATATCCGTCTTCCGTAAATAAGCCAAATCAATAAAAGGAATCCCTCGTAGATAATAAGAAAGAATAAACAGATCTCGTGCCACCCCCAAACTTGGTGTATCCTCCAAATCAGCATCCGCCACCATACGAAGCTGTTCAAGACTCAATGCCCTTTTCCTCGTCTCTTCATATCCCATAAACACCTCACTAAAGAGTTGCTTAGTGTCTTTCAGCATTCCCTGCCTCTCAGCTCCTTTACAAATAGCCCGCAACGCTCGGAAATAGCACGCTGAAGTATTACGTGAACATCCCGAAGCCCACAAATAGTGTTCAAAGCCCAAGAAAAATCCTGCCGTCAATTCTTTAAAAGTAACTAACTCCATATTAGCAGACTCTTCCAAGCTATGCAGCATACTCCTGCAAGTATGCTCCGCCGAGAACTTAAACAACTTCCCTAAACTATCCGCATGAGCCACAATACCCTCTTTTAATGTCTTCATTTTCATCACACTGTTCTTTTAACTAATGATTATTCCTTCTCAAACTTCACTTACCATTATTTGTTTTGGGCAAGAAAAGGGAGAAACTTCAAAAGTAAGAACAGGAAAAATGGCTACTTGTCATGAAACGAGCATAAATGTCTTCACCTAATACCTATAAATAAAAAAAGTAGCCATCTACATCAGATGACTACTTAACTTCTTATACTTCGCCTGGGATTCTTTTATCGAAGTTACCATGCTGATATTTAAAACTTTATATTTTTTTTGCTTCAAGCATATTCCATGAATTATCCTACTAATTTGCTACGTGCTTTTGCGGTAGTTTGCTCATGAAGAATACTGAGGGCAAAGATAAGAGATTTAGAAGAATTTTTCCGAATAATGATAATCTTTTTTACAACGGTTAAATTTAAAAGGAAAATATCCTTTCCCTAATTAATAATTTTTATACTATAAATTCATTTAATTCGTTTTTATACACTTCCCATTGAGGCAAGTGAGTGCTAAGTATTGAAATATATCGCTCATTATGTTGCCGTTCAATTAAGTGAGTTAATTCATGAACAACAATATATTCAATACAATGAGGTGGTTTCTTAGCCAGTTCAAGGTTAAAGAGAAGTCTTCTGGTTCGTGTATTACAACTACCCCATCTTGTTTTCATTTGTTTTATCTCCCAATGTTTAGTAGATACTTGTAGTATTTGCGACCATTTCTCAACCAAAGGCAATAAGGTTTCCCTTAGCTCTTTTCGATACCACTCTTTCAATACTTCAGCTCGTTTAGCAACAGTTGAGTCTTCTCTCACGTAAAGGTTTATAAACTTTTTCCCACCTAATTCAACTCTAGGTACGTCTTTGTGATATATTACCTTTAAGCGATAGCGTTGCCCTTTAAAATAATGGTTTTCTCCTGATACATATTCTCTAGGTGTCTGTCGTTCTTGTTGAAGGACTTTTTCTTTTTGCTTGCTTATCCAACTTAGTTTTGAAACAGCATATAAACGAACCGAATCAGGCTTCATTGTTTCCGGTGCGGAAATATGAATCCTTCCATTGGGAGGATAAACCGATAAGTGAATATTTTTGATTTTTTTATATTCTATCTCGATTAAAATTTTATTTATAGTGATGTACTCCATTAATACTCCTCTTGTACTTTTGCTATATTTAGAATATCAGTAACTTTCCCATCATTCTCTTGTAACGTCATAGCCTTAGCTATAGCTCGCCTTACTTTTTTTGTTTTTGTTGGCGGAATACCATCTTTCCATCCGTCCATCGCATTTGTAAGAATACTATTGTGGACGGCTAATGCTAATTCTTCATCTTTGTCCAAATTGTCATACAACGCTTTTTGCGCATCAGTCCTTATTTTTTCTGGATATGTGAATTGAGTCTTATTTTTATTGCTCTGGACAAGCTCAATCAGTTTTTTGATATGTTCTTTATAATCTGTCTTTCCCTGTTTGACTTCATTGATTAACTTTTGTAAAATATCCGATAATTTATCATAGTATGCGGGATTGTTCGGTCTTTCATAAATAAAAACCTTCCGCATGTTTGCTTGTAAAGTTTCTGCTATGGATTTCGGATTATTTCGAATCCCTTTTGGAAGTTTTCCAAAGGCATTCTCTCCCGCTATCGCTACTAAATCAAGAAATGAAGTATCATTAAAAACCAATAGTTCTTCGCTATCATCAGCTCTAACATAAGCGTCGATTAGCTGACGCATGGCAGGATCATACATTTTAAGGTCGATTGCATCACCACTTTTAAGTTTAATCTCATCTTTTAGGTCATTAAAAGAATCAACTTGTTCTTTTATTTTGGCGGCTTCGTCTTGGGTAAATCCGGCTGTATAAATATCATTGGCAATGTCGATATATTTTCTTACCAGATTACTCACTAACTTATATAGCTTATCACGTTTTTCTGCATTGTCCTCTCTCTCTTGTGATTGTAGTTCATAAGGGGTAGATTCGCTATAAACGAAATATTCAAAGAATTTTTCACGAGTTTGCGGATAAACAACCTCGCACAATGTAACAACTGCCTGTAATGCATCTTCCAATGCTTTTCGCCCTTCTTGAAGACGATCGGTTAGTAACCCCTGGATGTCTTCTTGATCGTACTCTTCAAATGCTTCGGTAGTATAATCTTTAATAGAACAAGCTATTGAGTTGAATAAATCCTGATAATCTATGATGTACCCATAGTCTTTTTCTTCCCCGTTCACTCTATTTACACGGCAAATAGCTTGAAACAAATTATGATTTACCATATTCTTATCAATATATAGATATGTTGCCGAAGGTGCATCAAACCCGGTCAATAATTTATCAACAACAATAAGGAGTTTCATTGAAGCTGGATTTTCTACAAATTCTTTTTTAGCCCATTCCTCATATTGTTCCGGTGTTTTATCGTCTAATATTTTTTTGTAGATATCGTACTTGAACTCTTCTTCGGTTTTTCCTTCACCTACACATTCGCCTTTTATGTCGTTCAGTTCTGCACCATAACTGGTAACAACCGCACAATATCCTTTTAATGTTGTTTCCTGAAATACTTCCCAATAACGGCAAGCTTGATAAATGCTGTCGGCAACAAGCATGGCATTACCGTAACCACCTGCCAATGCTCGTTTAGTATCCATATCTTGACAAATATCAGCAACAATACGTTGTATTCGCTCTTTACTGCTAAACAGTTTTTCCATACGAGCCCAACGTTGCTTTAATATAGCAGAAGCAACATTGGAAAGGCCTAACGTCCGCTTCTCAAACCATTCGTCTATTTTGTTTTTATTACCAAGATATTGCTCCACATTTCGAGCTTCATACCGTAAGTCCAAAACAACTTTATCTTCTACGGCTTCATTAAATTTGTAGGTATGGATATAGCTACCAAAGGTTTCTAACGAGGTCTTTTTTTCTGTTTTCAATAATGGAGTTCCTGTAAAACCGACCAACATCATATCATCACCCATGATTTTTCTCATAGCTTCGTGCATGTAACCACCTTGAGTTCTGTGGCACTCATCTACAAACACATACAAATTGCCTTTAGCCTTAAAATCGGTAGGTAGCGAATTTGCAACTTCTTCCAAATACTTATCTAATGGTTTTCGACGTTTTTTGCCATATAAGTCTTGGCCTTCGTCGGCTGAACCCTTTCCGAATTTGTGGATAAGTGTGCAAATAAGCCAAGGATTGGTATTATTCAGCATGCCAATTAATTGATAACCACTTTTAGCCCTTTTTACTTCTTCTCCTGCATTTTTGAAAGCATTTTCGATTTGCTTGTCTAATTCATCGCGATCGGTTATGATTACTACACGTGCGTCATCTATATTTTCATGGATCCAACGTGCAAGCCATACCATTGTTAGGCTTTTGCCGGAACCCTGTGAATGCCAGATTATACCACTCTCTTTATTTCTAGCACGAGGTTGCGCAGCTTTTATTCCAAAATATTGATTAGGACGACATGCTTTTTTTCGTCCTCCATCAAAAATAATGAAATCATGGATTAGCTCTAAGAACCGGTCTTTATCAAAAATCTGAAGAATACTTCTGTCTAATTCATTTTTTTCTTCAGGATTACTCTCTTTCCAACGAAGCCAGAATTTTTCGGGTGTATCAATTACTCCATAATACAATCCTTCGGTATCATTGCCCGAAAAAAGGAATTGCATTGTGGTAAAAAAATGAGGAATAAAAGCATCTTTCTGATTGTCCAGGTTTTGGCGAATACCATTATGGACAGAGCTCGTACAACGTTTTAATTCAATAACTCCTAAAGCAATACCATTGACATAAATAACCAAATCCGGACGTTTCGTTGCTTTCTCTCTTCCTTTTATGCTTACTTCTTCAGCTATGTAGAAATCATTTTCGTGCGGATTGCTCCAATCTATCAAATGAACGTACTTCTTTTGCTCACCCACCTCTGGTAAGATATTTACCCCATAGCGTAAAAGATTGTAAACTCTCAAATTAGCTTGATACAAGCCGTCGCTCAAATCATTCGCGTCACGTTTAAGAATTGTGATCGCTTTAGTAATTTCGGAATCGGAATATCCTTTCTTTTTTAGATATTTTTTCAACTGTTTTTCTTCGATATTACTATTTCCACGATCTTTCCAATCGCCCAGAACTGTATAGCCTAAACGCTTCTCGAATAGTTCGATTAAACGTTTTTGTGTCCGAATTTCTTTTTCGCCAATGTGAGAATCCATAGGTCTTATATTTTAAATAGTCTTATACTCTCATTGATTGCTCTTTGAATATGCATATCTGAAAAATGGGGTTTATTTAACTTTGCTTTCCATTTTGGGATAGAAGAAAGATACGTTTTTACTGAATTAATAGTCGCTTTTACTCCTTTTTCTTCCAAATCATTTATTGCCATATCTACCGTTGCTAGAGTTTCCAAATCCCACGGTTTATAATGTCGGAATTGTTCAATCCAATCTTGAATATCTGTTCCATACCATTGAGTAAAATAATCAACGGCTTCTTGAATATTTTGTTGAGGGATGAAAGCATCATAACCCTTAATATTTTTTACCAAGTCGAAATATCCATTTTCTTTTCCTATTTTCTCAGGACCTCCATATCTTGACTTCGGATTATAAGGTCCGGCAGCAAACTTTTTGTAATCAACAACTATGCAATCATGTTTTCTGTGAATAAGATACGATAGTTTTGTGTACATAAAGCGGGATAATGGTTCTACTGCTGATCCAAATTTATCGACCAAGAAACTGATTATGACAGCTTCGTCAAATTGCTTACTATGTTTTTTCTTATTATCTGTCGAATAATTCTTAATTTCTGCCTCTTGAACTTCTGAACAGGAGGTAGTATTTATCAACCGTACTTGTCCAGTTAACAACTGCTGCATCATTCCCGATTTTATATTCAGATATTTATCTCGCTTCTTCTCTAACTGTTCGATTTCATTATCCATGTCAGTTAGAATTTGGGCAATAGCTGATTGCTCTTCTTTTGTAGGTGGAAGCATCAGTTTAACTGTTCCTAATTTACTTCGTGCGATTCGAGTTCTTGTTGTTCCACCACATCTTTCAGCAATATCCTTAAACCATTTATCTGTATTTATAATATATGAAATAAAGTATTTATCGTAGAGGCTTTCTAATGGGCGGAATATCGTCACATCTACTGACGTTATCATCTTTTCTTTAAGATCTGGAGCAATACAAGCTCTTCCTGCCGGTTCAGCAAGCCTACAAATTAGAATATCTCCACTGAATACTTCTTTACAATTTAATAGATTAAATGAAGATTCTGAAATAAACCTTTTGTTATTATTTTCTTTAAAGTGCCCAACCCCAATATTTCCTGTTTGAATAAGCCTAACTCCAGAATCAACAATATAAGGACTTTCAATCCAATCCCCATCTATAAATCGGTTAGAGTAGTTTCCTGCTATTTTTTCTAAGGTTATTTCTTCCCATTTATCAGCAAATCCTTGCAATCTCTTCTTTCCAGTAAGCAACTCCTGCATTGCGCCTTGTTTGATATGCTTTTTCTTTTCAATTTGCTTGTTTAAAGCATTTATCAAATCATCAATATCGGAAAGGGCTTCTGCTATGGCTTGTTGCTCTTCAATTGGAGGAAGGAGTATTGTCATTTTAGTAATCATTTCTCTGCGTACAGAATCTACGGAAGATTTTGCAGTCATTTGCATTACCTGTCCATAAAAATAATTACTGAAATATAAGTAGAAATAATATCCGTTCATATTATTCCTAAAATCACTTATTTTATACACTCGTTGATGAAAATCGAATTTCCCTTTTACATAATGAAATACTTTACCTGTACCAACTCCATCTCCTGCGGTTAAAACAGCTTCTCCATCGTATGAGTAAGTATCAATTTTTTCTATTTCTTGAGATCTTACAAAAAAGGGATATTTTCCAAGAGGTTTATTATCTTGAGTATTTTTATTACCAGTTGTTACAGATGCCAAATTTTCAACAACATCTATCTTCCAGTCTTCTGGAATAACTCCTATTTCAGTATCTTTATATCCTTTTTTAAGTTCTCTCATAGCTGAAATCCCATCTTTTCCAAATGTAGCATTACTTTAGCTTCTAATTCTTCTACCTCTTTGTTTATTTCCGGTAAAGTTTGTTCATAACGTTCTTCCAAACTCTGTAATTGGCTATTTAATGATTGACTTACTTGTTGAATCTCAGAAGCTAATCTACTTCCAAAAGCTACCAACCATTTATTAGTTACCAATTTCTTTATTTCTTCTTCGGTGAGAGAGGCATATTTCTGCAATACTTGCTCCAATAGCTCTGAATTATCATCTTTCAACTGCTTTTTATAGTCGGCAATAATATTGGAACGATTGATATATTCCTGTAATATCTTAGCTTCCTCACCCTCTACAAGTTTTAACTTTTTTTGTATATTCCCTTTGTTTAGTTTATTATTTGTATAATTATTTGCATCTAAATAAGAGTCAGAATATTCTTCTACCAACTCATTCAAATTAGTTTCTGCGCTCAATAACTTTTCTTCTAAAAAAGCAATCTTCTCTTTTTCGGTTAAAAAATATTCATCTACAACACAATCAACAGGAAGTAGATCACACTCAATATCTTTTACAGTTTTGGCTTCTTTCTTTTTCTTAGGCTTCTCATCCTCGCTCTCATCGTTTTTCTTCTTTTCAACAGGTTGAATGGTATGCCAATCTGCTTTCCAACCGTCTGATTCAATTAAATAAAGGTCGTCTTGGAGTGTTTCCGCACAATAATTCATGAGTTGGTCGTACACATCATATTTATCAACCAATTTAGAATTGGCAAATTTTTCCAATACAGAATCACCCATGTCTTCAATCATTTGTTTGGGATTGAAAGAATTTGGTCGGAGAGTCTCAAATTGAGGCGACCAAATATGGCTCCATTCCGCAAAACTTTGGAACAGCTCTCTATACTGGTTATCAAAATCAGGGTGATTGTTTATTGTTTCTTTTATATTTTGTTTATCAGGGATAAATTGGAAAAATCCTTTTCTGTTGCTCTTCTTAAATAGGACTTGTTGTAAAGAAGAACATGCTTCCCAATAGCGATAAAACTGTTCTACATCGTGCTCCGGAATACCTCCTTTTAGATGAGCCTCAATATTATGGATTACTTCATCATCCTCTGCATCAATATAGCGAGGTAGGTTCAAATTATATTCATTTTTCTTTATCTCTTCGTTTTTTACCAATCGGGCATAATGAAGCACATCTTCAAAAGCATCCCATGTATCAACAATGCGCCGAATATCCTGTTCCCGTAAACGGTTTTTATTACCATCTTTGACAAATCCATTTTTGGCATCTATCATAAATATGCCTTTACGGATTGCTGCATCTTCTTTATCAATAATTATAATGCAGGCAGGAATTCCTGTTCCGTAGAAGAGGTTTGAAGGTAACCCAATAATTCCCTTTATATAACCTCTTTTTATAAGATATTTTCTGATATCAGCCTCAGCATTACCTCTAAACAAAACACCATGCGGAAGAATACATGCTCCTTTTCCTTTATCTTTCAACGAACGAATGATATGTAACAGAAAAGCATAGTCGCCATTTTTTTCGGGAGGCACTCCTATCGTATGTTCATTCCATCGTTCATATTTATCATTTGTCTTTGCACTCTTAAGCCATGATTTCTGTGAGAATGGAGGATTTGCTACGGCATAGGAGAATGTCGTTAAATTATCATCTTTTACAAATTGAGGATTGTTAAGCGTATCACCGGAACGAATATCATAAGTCTCATACCCATGTAATATCATATTCATTTTTGCCAACCCCACAGTAGTAATATCATACTCCTGTCCATACAAAGCAGCGCCATTCGGTGCTTCAGATAGGGCTCGTAGCAATAGCGATGCCGATCCGCATGTCGGATCATATATGGACACATTGGGGCGTGTTTCCTTATTTAATCCAATTACTTTTGCCATTACTCGGCTTACTTCGGCTGGAGTATAGAACTGACCTTTACTTTTGCCGCTTTCAGTGGCAAAGTGCTTCATCAGATATTCATAAGCATCACCCATCAAATCGTCATCACTTGCTTGGTTCCTTCCAAAATTTAATCCTGAAGATTGGAATATGCCGATTAGATTACTAACTGTCTGAACTAAATCTTTCCCTTTCCCTAATTTAGTTTCATCGCAAAAATCTGCCTCTTTAAACATTCCATCTAAATCATTAGCTTCTTCCAAAGCCATGAGTTTTTTGTTCATTTGTTCGGCTATGTTATCTTTCCCTTTTAGCTTGACCATATCATCAAAGGAACAGCCTTCCGGAACCTCAATCAACGATTCTATGTTATGTTTAGCTTTGTCTGAAACATATTTTATAAATAGTATAGCCAGCACATAATTTTTGTACTGACTCGCATCCATTCCTCCACGCAATTCATCACAACTACGCCAAAGAGTACTATATAATTCTGATTTTTTAATTGCCATTTTCGTTTTCCTGATTGTCTTCTTCGATTAATAAATCTTTCACGCTTACTTGAAGTAGTTTTGCTATTTCATAAAGAGTCTCTAAGCTCGGTTGCTTGCGGTTACAAGCATAAGCATTCACTATTTTGAAACTTTTACATAACTTCTCGGCAAGCCATATTTGTTTGATTCCTTTTTGATTAAGAATCTCTTTTATGCGATTCATGATTAAAAATTTAATTAGGCTTCAAAGATAGGAATTTTTTTAGGATATTTATAGGAACCAGCCCAAACTTATACCATAGTTACATTTCAACATATATATTTTATCTTTTTAGGTTTATTAGACATCCCTTATATCGAAAGGTTAAATAAAGTAATGATTTTAAGAAATTTACTCTTTTCATAGGCGAAAAAGAAGATGTTTTCTAAAATCCAGGTTTGACGTTTCCGTTTCAGGTTTGGAATATATCTTGTCTCACAAATTTAAAATGGACTATTATCGTCCGAAACCTCGCTTTGGTTTCTTTTTTTTCTTTTCACGGGAATTTGTTGTTCATCTTTGTCGTTAGATTCATGAGTAAGTAAATCTAATACAGATGATAAACCCAAATTAAGGATGCTGAATGTTTGTTTTTCTTTATTCTTACTTTCTTGATTTACAAGCTGTATATTTGTCAGAATATTGTTTCGTTTATTCTCATTCAATTCTATTTTTCTACTTTTACTACCAATTTGCTGTTCCTGCATGTCCAGTTGCTCGGAAATACTATCATTCTTCATCATGTTGTAATACTCAAAGGATTCGGTTATTTGCCTATTATAGTCGAATAACCTATCAAAAGCCTGTTCCGCTTGTTGGAATAGGTTTACATGGCCAAAACCTCCCGTTACCGTTCCTTTCTTTGTGTTCTTATGGTTAGTAAGTGGGGATAACTTTTTCTTGTTGGATTGATCTTTCCGGCTCACAATCAAATGACAATGCATATTCAACTCATTATCTGAATGACTACGGTTAAAATGAATCTTGCCGTAAAACTTTATATCCGTTTCGAATAGTCCTTTATTGAAGCTCTTAACATATTGGGGAATAAACATTTCACGAATATAGCGTTTCATTACTTTGGCTTGATTCTGTTCTGTATTCCCCATTGTTCTAAGTTCCTTTTCCGATGGGCTGATATGAATAGCATAAAACTTATCAACTTCTTTGTCTTTTCTCTGTTATAGGTGAGGTGATTTTCCATTATATTGGAGTGCTTTAACTTGGCTATATCTATGAAGTTCATGCCAGCATTTAGATAAGAGAATACAAACACATCAATCGCAAGACATTCCATAGTGGATGTGTCTTTATATTGTATGATTTTCAGTACATCCTGCTTGTTCAATGCTCTTTTAGCGGTCTGCTTGTTCAACTTTGAAACTTTGTAGAAGTGGAACGGATAACAATCATTTTTAATGGAGTGTTCCGTTATTGCCAAATTAAAGACGGCTCGCAAGTGCCTGATTTGTGTGCTTATGGTGCTTACTGAAAGATTCTGCTCTTTCATTCATTTCTCATACCGCTTTAACCAAACGACATCTATATCTGAAAACGGAATATCAAGATGCTTGTTGAATTTTATAAAAGACGAATAAGACACCTCAAACATTCCTGTATATCTGATTCTGTTTTCTTTCTGCAAGTTCTGAATATAGGTCCGATAGTATTCGCCCACCGTTTTGCCGGTAACATTATTATTGGCGGATTCAATGAGAGTAGTAGCCGTAAAGTCCTTGCCTGCTATTCTTTTATCCAAAGCGACTTTCTGTACCTTGTTAATCTTCTCGTTTATGAGAACGACTATTCTCTCACGATTCGGGTATTTTGCCTTTGGTTGGTTTGTTTTGAAGTCCCATAATTCTGCTTTGATGGATATGTCAAGACTCTGAAACTTTCTTTTGCGATCTTTACAGATGCATAACATCAGAGGATGTTTACCGTTACTAAGAGTTTTTGATTTGTAACACAGTACTTTAATCGTTTCGCTCATTCGGTTTTCCGGTTTACACACTGGTTTATACAAAAATCCCTCAGGTTTTACGGGTCAGTCCGAAAACCCTGTGGGTATGTTATGTTAATACGCGAAAGTGAACTAT
>OGRC01000304.1_pt1 | contig 42213 bp, 45 predicted proteins | sample 1553431 | NCBI WGS metagenome assembly OGRC01 (sample SAMEA2580064, study PRJEB22360) | human gut metagenome | biome: human gut; feature: human-associated habitat; material: faeces | place: Denmark | collected 2008/2010
GCGGATAAGAAAGAAAAAGGCATGGGAGGAATCGGCGGAAAGATGTCTCCAAGTGCGGTAATTGTAATCCAGGGCGGAAAGACAAAACTTGTTAATGTAAAAAATCAGGATACGATCACTAAAATACTGGATATGGTTCCGGATGTCGTGGAACGCTTTTCAGGTAAAGAGGAGCGTATGACGGAAAAAGAAGTGAATGATATCCTCGATTCGGAAATTGAAGATTAAGAAGAGAAAAAGAGAAATAAAAATGTGTGAATTGGTTCTGAAAGCAGAAGACGGCACATAGATTAGAATAAGAAACTTCCCGGAAGTGATGGATTATGAAAAAGATATGTGGATTTGCGTTATTTTGGATGGCGATCGGGATGTTCATAATGATGATGCTTCCGAATGTTGTATGGGGAGTTATTTTGATTGTTTTGTTTTTGCTTATCGGGTATCGTCTCTTTTGCTGTTGTTAAGCGAGAATGGACAGTAACCATTTTAGAACAGTTTTAGAATTTGTTTGATAGAAAACAAAAATCGGATCTGAATAAACAGATCCGATTTTTCCGTGTCATTTTTCCCGATGATGTGTGTCTGATTCTTAAGCGCGCTCTACGCGTCCGGATTTCAGACAAGATGTACAAACATACATTTTTTTGGAACCGCCTTCTGTTTTGACTCTGACGGATTTTACATTTGATTTCCACATTTTCGGTGTTTTTCTATGAGAGTGGCTTACATTGTTACCAAAATGAGCACCCTTTTCACAAATAGCACATTTAGCCATGACTGCACCTCCTAACAATCTGAACTCGTCATATAGACTCATAACACTGATATTCTATCAGAAACATTTCGGTATTGCAAGTATTTTTTAAAAAAATCGAATGTATATTGTAAAATGTAAGAAGTGATAGTATAATAATCATGTTATTTATGGCAAAAATGTGTGAAAGAACCGGAGGTATATATTATGAAAGGAAGTATGAGCACAGATCTTGGCATTATCACGGTGAATCCGGAGGTGATCGCCAAATATGCGGGTTCCGTTGCTGTTGAATGTTTCGGAATTGTCGGAATGGCGGCTGTAAATATGAAGGATGGACTTGTGCGTCTTCTGAAAAGAGATAGTCTGACACATGGAATTCAAGTGGTAATTTCAGACGATAATGAGATTACTTTAAATTTTCATGTGATCGTAGCCTATGGGGTGAATATCCTTTCTGTTTCTGACAATCTTATGAGCAATGTGAAGTATAAGGTTGAAGAGTTTACTGGAATGTCGGTAGAAAAGATCAACATCTTTGTAGAAGGTGTGAGAGTGATTGATTAAGGAGGATATTTTCGTGGCAGTTAAAACGATAAATACAGAGCTGTTTCGTAAGATGTTTCTTGCAGGAGCGGCTAATTTGGAAGCAAAAAAAGAATTTATTAATGAGTTGAATGTATTCCCGGTTCCTGACGGTGATACAGGAACAAACATGACTCTTACGATCATGTCTGCTGCAAAAGAGGTACAATCTCTTGAAAATGCAGATATGCTGACAATCGCGAAAGCGATTTCTTCAGGTTCACTTCGAGGAGCGCGCGGAAATTCAGGCGTAATTCTTTCACAGCTTCTCAGAGGATTTACAAAGGAGATCAGAGATCACAAAGAAATTGACGCAGTTATTTTAGCAAAAGCATGTGAGCGGGCAACTGCGACTGCTTATAAAGCAGTAATGAAACCGAAAGAAGGTACGATTCTTACTGTTGCAAAAGGTATTTCAAGAAAAGCAGAAGAACTTGCAGAAACAACAGAAGATTTAGAAGTATTTATTCCGGAAGTAATTAAATATGCAGAAGAAGTTTTAGCGCAGACGCCGGAGATGCTGCCTGTATTAAAGGAGGCCGGCGTTGTAGATTCCGGCGGACAGGGATTACTTGAAGTGATCCACGGAGCCTATGATGCATTTCTCGGAAAAGAAGTGGATTATACTGCGATCGAGGCAAGTGGCGGTACGAAGATGGTAAAACCGGGTCAGCAGGCAGAAGCAGATATCAAGTTTGGATATTGTACAGAGTTTATCATCATGACAGAAAAAGCGTTTACAGAGAATGATGAGACAGAATTCAAGGCATATCTTGAGTCCATTGGTGATTCCATTGTTTGTGTTGCGGACGATGATATTGTAAAGATTCATGTACACACAAATGATCCCGGACTTGCAATCCAAAAGGCGCTTACTTACGGTCAGCTTTCGAGAATGAAAATTGATAATATGCGCGAGGAACATCAGGAAAAACTGATCAAAGACGCAGAAAAAGCAGCAGCGCAGCAAGCGGAACAAGCGGCTGCAAAGAAGAAAAAAGAGCCAAGAAAATCGGTTGGATTTATCGCTGTCTCTATAGGAGAAGGAATGAATGAGATTTTCCGTGAACTCGGAGTTGACTATATCATTGAAGGCGGACAGACAATGAATCCAAGTACGGATGATATGCTCAGCGCCATTGACGAAGTAAATGCAGATCATATCTTCATCCTTCCGAATAATAAAAATATTATTCTTGCGGCAAATCAGGCACAGTCATTGACAGAAGATAAAGATATTATTGTAATACCGACAAAAACTGTTCCACAGGGAATTACGGCGATCATCAGCTACATGCCTGAAGCGGATGTGGATACGAATATTGAAACGCTGGAAGAAGCGATTAAAAATGTGAAGACCGGACAGGTCACATATGCCGTTCGTGATACACATATCGATGACAAAGAGATACATGAAGGCGACATTATGGGAATCGGAGATCATGGAATTCTTGCAGTCGGTCAGTCTGTTGAAGAAACAACAAAAGAAATGCTGTCACAGCTTGTTGATGAAGAGTCAGAATTAATCAGTCTGTATTTCGGCCAGGATGTTCTTGAAGAGGATGCGGAAAGTTTTGCAGAGGAAGTTGCAAATTTGTATCCTGATGTCGATGTCGATGTTCATATGGGTGGACAGCCGATCTATTATTATGTCCTTTCTGTAGAATAAAGTATATCTGTAAAAGAAAACATAATATTGCAAAAAGAGGCGCTCTTCCTGAAGGGAGAACGCCTCAAAATATATTGAGAAAACAAAAAACAATCTAATGAACAGGCGGGAATAAAGGTGGAAAAAAGAAAGATCAGCTGCTTAAAAGGAGTCGGAGAAAAGACGGAAAAATTATTTCAGAAAATCGGAGTAAATACGGTCGATGATCTGATCCGTTATTATCCAAAAGGATTCGAAATCTTTGAAGATCCGGTTTCAATCGGTGAGGCAGAAGAAGGAAAAACCTGCACTGTATCAGGAATGGTTTTCGGCAAAATCCAGGTATCTGTTAATTCAAAAATGCAAGTTACGACTCTTCATTTAAAAGATGTGACGGGAATATTGAAAGTTGTTTGGTATCGAATGCCTTTTTTACGAAGCACTCTTGCCAAAGGGGGAGTGCTTATTCTGCGCGGGCGTATTGTACGGAAGAAAAATGAACTTGTAATGGAGCACCCTGAAATCTTTTATCCGGCATTCAAGTATGAGGAAAAGAGACATACAATGCAGCCGATATACAGTTTGACTGCCGGTTTGACAAACAACGCTGTAATAAAAGCTGTAAAACAGGCTATATCTTTTGCAGAAGACGAGCAAGATCTTCTTCCTGAAGAGCTTCGTCTTAAGTATCGTTTTCCTGAATACAAAGAAGCGATTCAGACAATGCATTTTCCGACAGGAAAAGAGCAGTTTTGCACAGCGAGAGAAAGATTTGTATTTGAAGAATTTCTGGTTTTTATTTTATCTTTGCGGAGGATGAAAGAATCAGAAAATCGCAGTGAAAATCCGTTTTGTTTTGAAGAAGTCCCACAGATCGAGCAATTTTTAGGAGCCCTTCCTTACCGACTTACGAATGCCCAGATGAAAGTTTGGACCGAGATAAAACAGGATATGCAAAGTGCAAATGTCATGTCCAGACTTGTACAAGGTGACGTAGGATCAGGAAAAACAATCGTTGCGTTTTTAGCGCTTTTGCTGACTGCCTTAAACGGATATCAAGGCGCTCTTATGGCGCCTACGGAAGTGCTGGCTGTTCAGCATTATGAAAATATAACAAATATGCTGGAAGCATACAAGATTCCTGTTCAGGCGGAACTTTTAACAGGTTCTATGACAACGCGTCAAAAAAGGGATGCTTATAAACGGATTGAGTCAGGAGAGGTTTCGATTATAATCGGAACACATGCTCTTATTCAGGAAAAAGTAATCTATCATGATCTTGCGCTTGTCGTTACAGATGAACAACATCGCTTCGGAGTAAGGCAGAGGGAAACACTTGCACAAAAAGGAAGAACGCCTCATATTCTCGTTATGAGCGCAACACCGATCCCAAGGACGCTTGCAATTATTTTATACGGGGATTTGGATATCTCGGTCATCAATGAAATGCCCAAAAATCGTTTGCCGATTAAAAATTGCGTAGTAAATACGGAATATCGGGAAAAGGCATACCGATTTATTCAGAAGCAGGTTTCTATGGGGCGGCAATGTTATGTAATCTGTCCTATGGTTGAAGAAAGCGAAAGCCTGGAGGCTGAAAATGTTACGGATTATTCTCAAATGCTTGCCGAAGAACTGGGAAATCATATCTGTGTAGGATGCCTTCACGGAAAAATGAAACAGAAGGAAAAAGACGAGGTGATGTCTGCGTTTGGAAAAAATGAAATTCAGGTTCTCGTATCAACAACCGTAGTAGAAGTCGGAATTGATGTGCCGAATGCGACGGTTATGTTGATTGAAAATGCAGAACGATTCGGGCTGGCGCAGCTTCATCAACTTCGAGGACGAGTCGGAAGAGGAGGGCATCAGTCTTATTGTATTTTTATGTCCGCTTCTAAATCTGACGAAACAAAAGAAAGACTTGAGATTTTAAATCATTCAAATGACGGTTTTTTTATCGCAAATGAAGATCTGCGTCTGAGAGGTCCCGGAGATTTGTTTGGAATACGTCAAAGCGGTCTGCTTGATTTTAAGATTGCAGATGTTTTTCAAGATGCGGAAGTGTTAAAAAATGCCGGGGAAGCAGCGAATATGATCTTAAAAAAAGATCCTGAACTGAAAGCGGAGTCTTATAGAAATTTAAAAAAATATATTGATAATAAAATACAGCAGATTATGCTGGAAACAACATTGTAGCAGAAAAGGAGCTGTAAAAAATTTCCTGTTTAAAAAATACTTTCCTCCATATACTATGAGCGTAACAAAACAAACGGAAAGCAAATGTATTGTAACCGGCTGCATGAGCGGCAGATTACATACAGATGCAGCCGGAAAATTGTTACAACAAACGAAAATGGCTAAGGCCGTTAAAATGCAAAAGGAGGAAATTGATCATGGCAAATCGTTCATCTAACAGAGCAGCAGTACCGGAGGCAAAAGGCGCTTTGGACAAATTCAAGTATGAAGTGGCAAGTGAGCTCGGAGTACCGTTGACAGACGGTTACAATGGAGACCTCACTTCAAAACAGAACGGATCTGTAGGCGGATATATGGTCAAGAAAATGATCGAGCAGCAGGAAAAACAGATGGCAGGTAAATAATGCTTCTTTTCGATAAGAAAAGTTTGCTGCCACAGCACTTCGTAAGAAACGGAGAACTGGAGTAAAAGAAAAAGACGTCCGGGTTGACCCGGGCGTTTTTTTCTGATAAAATTTTGCGTAGTTGTTAAAGAAATGAGGTGTCGTTTTATGCGCGTGATTGCAGGAAGTGCAAGAAGTCTCAGATTAAAGACTTTAGACGGAATGGATACAAGACCTACGACTGACCGGATCAAAGAAACTTTGTTTAATATGATCGGACCGGCAATGTTTGACTGCGTCTTTCTTGATTTGTTCGCAGGCAGCGGTGGCATCGGGATCGAGGCTCTCAGCAGAGGCGCCCGGGAAGCTGTTTTCGTAGAAAACAATCCAAAGGCGATGGACTGTATTAAAGAGAATTTGAAGTTTACGAAACTTGCGGGAAAAGCAGTTACTTTGACATCGGATGTCATGAACGCACTTTACAGATTAGAAGGAGAAAAAGTATTCGATTATATTTTTTTAGATCCGCCATATGACAGAGAACTGGAACGAAAAGTGTTGGAATATTTGTCCGATTCAGATCTTGTATATGAAGATACACAGATTATCGTAGAAGCTTCAAAAGATACGGATTTTTCTTATTTGAAAGATCTTGGATTTGAAATTCTAAGAGAAAAAGTATATAAAACGAATAAACACCTGTTTATCGAGAAGGCGGGGAAGGAAGAAATATGTTAAGAGCAATTTATCCGGGCAGCTTTGATCCGGTTACATACGGTCATATAGATATTATGCGCAGATCTTGTAAAATTGTTGATGAATTAATTGTCGGCGTATTGAGCAATAAAGCAAAAATTCCGTTGTTTTCTGTAGAAGAACGTGTTAAAATGTTAAGAGAAGTGACAAAAGATCTCAATAATATTCGAATCGTTCCGTTTGACGGGCTTTTAGTTGAGTTTGCGGCTCGAATGGATGCCGGACTTGTAATAAGAGGTCTGAGAGCGATTACAGATTTCGAGTATGAACTTCAGATGTCACAGACGAATCAGAAACTGGATCCGAATATAGAGACGATGTTTTTGACGACGAGTATTGAATATTCTTATTTAAGTTCTACAACCGTAAGAGAAATTGCTGCTTTTGGGGGAGATTTAACACAATTTGTGCCGGAAGCAGTCGCGTTAGAACTTGAAAAAAAGATGAATACAAAAGGAGAGTGTAACAAATGAGCAGCCGTATAGAGCAGATTATCGAAGAGATTGAAGAGTACATCGATCGTGACTGTAAATTCCAGCCATTATCAACAACAAAGATTATTGTAAATAAAGAACATTTAGAAGAACTTTTGAGAGAACTTCGAATGAAGACTCCTGACGAGATAAAGCGTTATCAGAAGATCATTGCGAATCGTGATGCGATTCTTGCTGATGCACAGGCGAAAGCTGATGCGATGATTGAAGAGGCACAGGTGCAGACGACAGAACTTGTCAGTGAACATGAGATCATGCAGCAGGCTTACGCGCAGGCAAATGAGATCGTAACGCAAGCTACGGCACAGGCTCAGGAAATTATAGATAATGCAACAACAGATGCGAATGCGATCCGAATCGGCGCAATCCAGTATACGGATGATTTGATGGCAAATGCCGAAAGTATCATCGGACATACACTGGACAGTTATACGACGAAGTATGACGGCTTGATCAGTTCTCTGCAGGAATGTTACGAAACAGTTCGGGCGAACCGTGCAGAGCTGGATATACCGGAGGAAGAAGATCCGGGAGCATATGATTCTCAGGATGTACTGTTCTAAAAGATTGTGCTTAAAAGAGGATTATCTGTCATAAAAAGAAAGATGAGAGCAGATCTCTTCACGTTAAAAGCGGAAGAGATCTGCTCTTTTGGCAATGGCGACCGCTTGCAGTCTCGGAATGTGCCTTTTGCACTTCCTGTGATTAAAATAATATGACGTAGCAGTATGCGGCTGCTGCAGAAATTATGGCAGTTATTATTTTTTGGATTACATACGGGAAAAAAGGAATTCCTGATGAATGAATCATGCTTTTTGTTTGTGCAAGAGCACATACGCCTCCAAAGGAAGTGAGAGCAATAATAAGCGGATAAGAAACGGTAATCTGTTCGAATTGCTCAAAAAGAATTAAAATCCCATTTGTCATCTCTAAAACAGGCAATAGATAAAGAAGAGCAGGTATATCAGCCGTAAATCGTGATAAAAGGCGTATGAATACGGAAAAAATAATGATATAACCGCCTACCTTTACGATATTTTCAAAACTGTCCATAATACATTCATCAAAGATACGAAATGAAAATGATTCATTATTTTCTTCTGAAGAAAAAGACTTTGCATCGCCGTTGTCATACGGAAGATAAAACTTTCTGAAAAAGAAACTAAGTATAATCGGAACTCCAATCAAAATAACAAGTGAAGGCACAAGAAATGTTTCACTTTGGAACACCTTGTGTATGATAAAATTAACGATAAAAACAGGGCTTGTATTATTACAAAAAGAGAGCAGATAAGCAGCTTCCGAACGGTTGATTTTGTTTGCGTTTACAAGGTCTGCAGTAATTTTTGCCCCCATCGGGTATCCGCATAAAAATCCGGAAATCACTGAGAAAGCACCTGCTGCAGATATCGAAAATATTTTTCCGACAGGTTTGCCTGCAATCTGCGCAATGATATGTAAACCTCCGCTTTTTAAAAGAACAGCAGTGATAAACATAAATGGAAAGAGTGTCGGAAAAATGGTGTTAAACCAAAGCAAAAGTCCGTCTGCAGTTCCTGAGAAGACGATATCCGGTGAAATAAGCATCGTAAGAAAAAGGAAAACTGTAATGCTTCCCATATTAAAAAACCTGATTTTTTCAGATGAACTTTTATGAAATAACCGAATCACAACCATTCTCCTTTCACCGGCGGATTAACTATATAATAATGTGTATGATACGCACATGTTTTGTATGAAGATAACATATAGTGAAAGGCAGAAAGGAATTGATGTATCTGTTCATGAAAGGAAAGAATCAGAATGTGGGAATAGTTAAAAAAAGAAGAACAAAATTTTGGGAAAGGTTTATGATCCTGTCTGCCGCTTTGTTTTTTTCTGCTTTCTTTGCGGCAATCTGGCTTCCGAAACTTCAGTATCAAAGCAGAGAAAGTCGTTTGTCAGAAGAGGTGATCTGTTCTGATCTGTTTCGCAGGCAGTCTGTTCCAGATGATATCTTCGAAAAAATAAAACAAAGTGACGATCCGGGAAAAATTCTCGGATTATATTGGCTGGAAAGTGATTTCGGAACACAAGACGTCTATTCGGATATGAGAAAGGCCGAAAAGCGGTGGTCTCATTTAGAAGGATGGCAGTCTTATTTGGAAACATGCAGGGCGGTTTGGAATGATCTGGAATATTTTCCTGTAGCGGAATATGAGGCGGAAAGACTAAACGTTACTTTTTCCGATTCATGGATGCTGGATCGAACTTACCAGGGTAACAGAAAGCATGAAGGAACAGATATTATGCCGTCCGTTAATCAGCCGGATCTGTTTCCCGTTGTAAGTATGACAGATGGAACGGTCACCTCCGTAGGCTGGCTGGAGTTAGGAGGATATCGTATTGGGATCACTGCCCCACAAGGAGCTTATTTCTATTACGCGCATCTAAGTTCTTATACGGGATTTAAAGAAGGAGATTCTATCCATGCCGGCGATGTGATCGGATTCATGGGAGATACCGGATACAGCAAGGAGGAGGGAACAACAGGAAAATTCCCGGTTCATTTACATCTCGGAATATATCTTTGGAAAGACGGAAAAGAAATCAGTGTCAATCCATATACCCCTTTGAAATATGTGGAAGATCGAAAAATAAAAGCTCGGCTTAACAAGTAGAAGAATTATCGGAAAGTCTTTTATGCAGAGAAAAAACATGGTATGATATATAACATATGAAAGAAGCATTATTTAAAGAATGACAGAAAACAGAGGAAATACTATGAATCTACCGATCGAATTTGAAGAAAAAATGAAAAGTCTGCTTGGCGGGGAGTATAACGATTATTTAAAATGTTATGAAGAACCCCGCCATTATGGACTTCGCGTAAATACATCAAAAATATCAACAGAACGTTTCTTGGAAATTGCCCCGTGGCCGCTTTGTCCTATTCCGTGGATCGAAAACGGTTTTTATTATGACGGAGAGAAATATCAGCCGGCAAAGCATCCGTATTATTTTGCAGGCTTATACTATTTACAGGAACCAAGCGCTATGACGCCGGCTAACCGAATCCCGATCGAACCGGGTGATCGAGTGCTTGATGTGAGTGCGGCGCCGGGAGGAAAGGCTACAGAATTGGGAGCCAGGCTGAATTCAACCGGAGTTTTGATCGCAAATGATCTGAGTAATTCGCGGGCAAGAGGGCTTTTGAAAAACATTGAACTTTTCGGACTCGGCAATGTTCTTGTTTTAAGCGAAGAACCCGGGAAACTTGTAAATTATTTCCCGGAATATTTCGACAAAATCTTGATTGACGCGCCTTGTTCCGGTGAAGGTATGTTCCGAAAGGACAGGAAAATGGTGCGGGCATGGGAGGAACACGGACCGGCGTTTTTTGCAAAAATTCAAAGAAGTATTATCACTCAGGCGGCTCAGATGCTGAAAGAAGGAGGAATGCTGCTCTATTCTACGTGTACCTTTTCTCCGGAAGAAAACGAACAGACGATCGAATTTCTTTTAGAAGAGTTTCCTCAATTTGCGATTTGCGAAGTGGATGGATATGAAGGATTTTCTGCCGGAATACCAAAAGCTTCTTTGACAGGAAATGAAGATCTCAAAAAAACAGTTCGCATTTTCCCGCACAAAATGGAAGGGGAAGGGCATTTCATTGCACTCTTAAAAAAAGGGGAAGAAAATTGTTTCTCAAAAGAAACAGCGAAAGGAGAAAAAATTCTTCGAAATAAAAACGGAAAAGAGAAAAAACTTCCCGAGGAACTTACAGAATTTTTAAAAAAGATAAACAGAATCTTTGATCCTGACAGAATTGATATACGGGGAGAAAACGTCTACTATATGCCGGAAGGCCTTCCGAAGTTAAACGGAGTACGCTTCCTGAGATCAGGACTCCTTTTGGGAGAACTGAAAAAGAGACGTTTTGAACCAAGCCAGGCTCTAGCAATGAACTTAAAAAAAGAAGAATATGAGAATGTGCTCGATCTTTCTGTTAGCGACGATCGGGTTATCAAATATTTGAAAGGTGAGACACTTGATGTCGAAGATCTTGTCTCTTTGCAGGCAAAAGGCTGGTATCTTGTCTGTGTGGACGGGTATTCTCTCGGTTTCGGAAAACTGTCGGGACAAATCTTGAAGAATAAATATTTGCCGGGATGGCGGTGGCAATCCTCATGAAAATAAGATTAGACAAATATTTAACAGAAATGGGATGCGGTTCAAGAAGTCAGGTGAAAAAAGAAATTGCAAAAGGCTTCGTTGTGATTAATGATCAAATAGAAAAACAGTCCGATCGGAAAGTTGATACGCAGAAGGATCAGATCTTTTTAAAAGGGGAACTGATTTCTTATTCAGGCTATGAATATTATATGTTAAATAAACCCGCCGGAGTGGTGTCAGCAACAGAAGACCGAAAGGAGCGGACAGTGATTGATCTTATCAAAGAAACAAAAAGAAAAGATCTGTTTCCGGCAGGTCGATTGGATAAAGATACCGAAGGACTTCTTTTAATTACAAACGACGGAAAACTGGCGCATCGTCTTCTTTCGCCGAAGAAGCATGTGGACAAAGTTTATTATGCAAAAGTAAATGGAATTGTAACGGAAAAGGATGTGGAATGGTTTAAAAGAGGGGTTGATATCGGGGATGAAAAACTGACTATGCCTGCTGTTTTGGAAATCCTTTCCGTACATAAAGAGCAGAAAATTCAAGAGGAGCAATGGATAAACGGCGAAAAAAGAGCAGAACAGCCGGAAGGGGATTCGGAAATACTTCTTACGATCAGAGAGGGAAGATTCCACCAAGTTAAGCGAATGTTTCATGCAGCGGGTAAAGAAGTTGTTTATTTGAAGCGGATCCGCTTCGGGACTTTGACACTTGATCCTTTGTTAAACCCCGGAGAATATAGAAAATTAACGGAAGAAGAGGTAAAACAATTATGCTGACAGGGAAAAAAGCAGTCATTTTTGATATGGATGGTTCACTGGTAGATTCAATGTGGATCTGGCCGGAAGTGGATCGGATCTATATGGACAAATATAATCTGACTGCACCGGCAACATTTCATAAAGATATCGAAGGCATGAGTTATGTCGAAACGGCACAGTATTTCGTTCGTACATTTACAACTTTGGATCAAACAGTGGAAAATGTAATGCAGGAATGGCGCGATATGACGGTTAGACTTTATGCGACGAAAGTATTTCCGAAACCCGGCGCCGTTGAATTTCTTGATCAACTGAAAAAAGACGGTATTCGCCTTGGCATTGCAACGAGCAACGATCGGGAGATTGCAGAAGCCGCGCTCAAAGGGAGAGGACTGACAAAGTATTTTGATTCTGTTCGAACCTCTTCTGAAGTAGCTTCAGGAAAACCGGCTCCGGATGTTTATCTGAAAGTTGCAGAAGATATAAATGTAGATCCGGGAAATTGTCTTGTATTTGAAGATGTTATAAATGGAATCTTAGCAGGTAAAAATGCAGGTATGGAAGTATGTGCCGTAGACGATGAATTTACACGGGCAGATAAAGCTGCCAAAAAAGCTGCAGCAGATTACTTTATCCGAGACTTTTTTGATGTTTTAAAAAACACATATGAGAGGTGCTGAATTGACAAATATGAATCATGATTTTTTACCGATATGCAGAGAAGATATGGAAAAACGAGGTTGGGACAGTGTTGATTTTGCTTATGTCATCGGAGATGGATATGTGGATCACCCATCCTTTGGACATGCGATTATCAGTCGTCTTTTAGAGTCGAGAGGATATCGGGTCGGGATCATCTCTCAGCCTGATTGGAAGAATCCTGAAAATATCTGTATATATGGGGAACCCAAATTAGGATTTCTTGTGTCGGCCGGAAATATGGATTCTATGGTAAATCATTATTCGGTATCGAAAAAACGTCGAAAGACAGATGCATACACACCTGGCGGAGAGATGGGAAGACGACCGGATCACGCTTGTGTCGTCTATGGAAATTTAATTCGGCAAAAGTACAAAAAGACACCGATAATTTTAGGTGGGATCGAAGCAAGTCTAAGACGTATGGCTCATTATGATTATTGGTCAGATCAGTTGAAACGGTCGATTCTTTTGGATTCAGGTGCAGATATTATTTCCTATGGAATGGGAGAACGTTCGATCCCGGAGATTGCCGAAGCTTTGGAAGCAAAAATCCCGATCGAAGAGATCACATATATCGACGGAACAGTTGTGAAAATAAAAGGAAAAGAAAATATTTACGATGCACAGTTTCTCCCTTCTTATGATGAGTTAAAAGCGGATCGAAAGACATACGCAAAAAGTTTTTATACACAATACCTGAATACGGATGCGTTTAACGGAAAACGGCTTGCAGAGCCGTATTCCGGGCAGATATATGTTGTTCAGAATCCCCCTTCAAAGCCTTTGACCGTTACCGAAATGGATGATATTTATGATCTGCCGTATCAGAGAACTTATCATCCGTCATATGAAGACAAAGGCGGTATTCCTGCGATTTCAGAGATCCGATTCAGTCTGATCAGCAACAGAGGCTGTTTCGGAGGATGCAGTTTCTGTGCGTTGACTTTTCATCAGGGACGTATTGTTCAAGTCAGAAGTCATGAATCTCTTCTGAAAGAAGCAAAACAGATTACCGAAGAGAAAGACTTTAAAGGATATATCCATGATGTGGGAGGACCGACTGCAAATTTCCGTCATCCATCCTGCAGGAAACAATTCGAGCATGGCGTTTGCAAAACAAAACAGTGCCTGTTTCCACAACCGTGCAAAAACCTTAACGCAGACCATAGTGATTATGTTTCATTGCTGAGAAAACTCAGGGAGATTCCGAAAGTAAAAAAAGTGTTTATTCGTTCCGGAATCCGATTTGATTATCTGCTGGCAGATCAGAAGAATACATTTTTAAAAGAATTGTGCCAATATCATGTAAGTGGACAGTTGAAAGTCGCGCCTGAGCATATCAGCGCTCCTGTATTATCTTTGATGGGGAAACCGCAGCATCAGGTATATGAAGAATTTACAAGACAATTTAAAAGGATGAATAAAGCGCTTGGAAAAGAGCAATATCTCGTTCCCTATCTTATGTCTTCTCATCCGGGTTCAACATTAAAAGAAGCTGTTGAACTGGCAGAATATTGCAGAGATCTTGGATATATGCCCGAGCAGGTGCAAGACTTTTATCCAACTCCTTCAACGCTGTCAACTTGTATGTATTATACAGGAATTGATCCGCGTACGGGTCAATCAGTTTATGTTCCGAAGAACCCACACGAAAAAGCAATGCAGAGAGCTTTGATTCAGTATCGCGATCCGAAACATTACGATCTTGTATATGAAGCGCTGAAAAAAACCGGCAGAATGGATCTGGTCGGTTTTGGTCCGAAGTGTCTGATCCGTCCGCGGCGTGAAAAAAACAGTATAAAGACAGGTTATGAGAAAAAGGACAACACAGGAAAAAAGACAAAATTTAAGAAAAAAACAATTCGAAATGTGCATAGAAAAAAGTGAGGATGAAAGAGGATGAAAATAGCAGTTGTTACAGGTGCGTCATCGGGAATGGGAAGAGAATTTGTTCATCAGTTAGAATATTTTTATAAAGATCTCGATGAAATATGGGTAATTGCCCGAAGACAGGAACAGTTGGAAATGCTTCGCAAAGAAGTAGATGTTCCTCTTCGGATCTTCGCAGGAGATTTACAGAAGAGAGAAATATACAGGGAATTTTATACAGAACTTCATCGGTGGCGTCCGAATGTGAGGATGCTTGTAAATGCAGCGGGATTCGGAAAAAGCGGAAGATTTACTGATATTGCAGAAGAAGGAAAACGGCTTCAGACAGACATGATCGATCTGAACTGTACTGCTTTGATTCGAATGACTCAGATGACACTTCCCTATATGGGTATTGGAAGTCGAATCGTGAATGTAGCAAGCGCCGCAGCGTTTTGTCCACAACCGGATTTTGCAGTTTATGCTGCATCAAAGTCATGTGTTTACAGTTTTTCCCGCGCATTGGGACAGGAATTAAAAGAAAACGGCATTTATGTAACCGCTGTTTGTCCGGGTCCTGTTGATACAGCATTTTTTAAGAGAAGCGGAGAATTGAAAAATCCACTTAAAAAACTAAATATGGCACAGGCGGAAAACGTTGTTCATAAGGCGCTCTTAGACAGCAGAAAGAAAAAGGCTGTTTCTGTGTATGGCACAGGAATAAAATCGGTACATGTTATGACGAAACTGCTGCCGGTCAGCTTAATTTTAAAAGTGGAGGAATTATTTACATCATGAAGAAAACTGAAAAAGGAATGCCTGGATATTTGAAGTACAAAAGAACGATTGAAATAATAAGAACAATCGTCTATTTCGGCATTGTTATTGCAATCCTGCTGCTCGGGTATTTTCAAACCGGAACGAAATTGAATTTACTTACAGTTGTTGCCATTGTAGGCTGCCTTCCGGCATCCAAAGCTCTTGTCGGAGTTATTACGCGATTCCCCTATAGCTCCATAGATGAAAAAACTGCCCGGGAGATTGCTTCAAAAACAGACAGGCTGACAGTTTGTTACGATATGGTGATTACAAGCAGAGATCATATTATGCCTGTCGATTGTATTGTGATCTCAGGACACAACATTTTCGGATATACCCATTATAAGAAAGTAAATACAACCGAGCTTGCTGGTCATATCAAAACAATTTTAGCGCAAAATGGATATACCGGACTGCAGATCCGTATTTTAAACGAATATAAACCATTTATTACAAGAGCCGAAGGACTGAATAATATTGCGGCGGTAGAAAAAGAAGATACGAAGGAAAAAGAGACTGCGATACGCAGTATTATCTTAAATATCTCTATGTAAACAGGAAGAGGAACGACGAGAAATGAAAGAGATGAAGATCCGTTCAAATGAAGCGGGACAGCGATTTGATAAATTTTTAGGAAAGTATTTGGATCAGGCGCCGAAAAGCTTCCTCTATAAAATGCTTCGAAAAAAGAATATTACATTAAACGGAAAAAAGGCTTCTGGAAATGAAATTTTATCGGTTGGTGATACAGTAAAGTTATTCTTTTCTGAAACGATTGCAAAATTTTCAAAAGTACCGGAAGAACTTTTTATACCGGTAAGCGAAAACAGAAAAAAAGACAAAGTGAACCTTGATATTTTATATGAAGATGAAAATGTGATCTTTGTGAACAAGCCAGTCGGCATGCTTTCTCAAAAAGCAAACAAAGATGATGTTTCCCTCGTGGAGTATCTTATAGAATATCTTTTAGAAACAGGGCAGGTTACAAAGGAAGAATTAAAAACGTTCCGCCCGTCTATCTGCAATCGGCTCGACCGGAATACAAGCGGGATCGTTGCCGGAGGAAAAACCTTAAATGCATTGCAGATATTAAGTGAAATGTTCCGAAAGCGTACATTGGCTAAATATTATTTATGTCTCGTATCAGGAAGTGTAAAAGAGAAACAAAGAATCCAGGGCTATTTGAAAAAGAATTCAAAAGCAAATAAAGTTGCTGTCATGAACGACTGTCGAAAAGATAAGAATGCACTTCCGATTGAAACAGAGTATACGCCTCTTTGTTCAGGCGAAAATGTCACTCTTTTAAAAGTTCATCTTATCACAGGAAAAACACATCAGATCCGTGCCCATTTGGCTTCGATCGGTCATCCGATCATCGGAGATTATAAATATGGAGATTTCAAAATAAATGAAGTTTATAAAAAGAAGTATGGTCTGCAGAGCCAGCTTCTTCATGCATATCAGCTTTGTTTTCCTGACTCAGATCTCATTAAAAATCTCCCCGAAGGACAGATTACTGCACCTGTTCCTTCTCTATTTAAAAAAATCTGTACAGATAAAGGGGTGATGACAAGTGGCGACATGGAATTCCAGAGGACTTCGCGGTTCCACGCTTGAAGAATTTATTAATCAGACAAATGAACAGTATGCACAGATGAAACTTGCTTTGATTCAAAAGATACCGACTCCTATTACTCCGGTAAAAATCGAACGGGAAAGCAGACATATTACCCTTGCTTACTTCGATAAAGTCAGTACCGTTGACTATATCGGCGCCGTCCAGGGAATTCCTGTTTGCTTTGATGCGAAAGAATGTAAGACGGATACGTTCCCCCTTGCAAATGTCCATGAGCATCAGGTTGAATTCATGCAGAAATTTGAAGAGCAGGGGGGCATTGCTTTTTTGCTGATCTACTATACAACGAGAGAGGAACTGTATTATATGAGATATAGCCAAATACAGAAATTTTGGGATCGAGCAAGAGATGGCGGAAGAAAAAGCGTTCGCTTTGACGAATTAGAACCAAATTGGTTTATGGAACTGAAAAGGGGATATTTTGTTCCGTACCTTGATTGTATACAAAAAGACCTTGAAGGAAGGGATTGACAGATCAAAGGAAAATTCGTATAATATCCGAAAGTGTTTAGTGCATTAGCACAGTAAAGTGAAAGGAGCTTTATTTGTGATGGAAGAAAAACTTCATACTCCTGAAGGAGTAAGGGATATTTATAGCAGGGAATGTGAAATAAAACTCACATTGCAGAAAAAATTAAATCAAGTGCTTCATCTGTATGGATATGAAGATATTCAGACTCCGACATTTGAATACTATGATGTATTCCGGGAAGAGATCGGCTCGACTTCGACGCAGGAGCTGTATAAATTTTTTGATCGTGATGGAAATATACTGTCGCTGCGGCCGGATATTACTCCGTCGGTTGCCAGAGCAGCAGCAACTTTATTTGATACAGAAGAGTTTCCGTTAAGATTTTGTTATGTAGGAAATACTTTTATCAATCATTCCAGTTATCGCGGCAGATTAAAAGAGAACACTCAGTTAGGGGCAGAGTTAATCGGTCTTGATTCTGTGGAAGCAGATGCAGAAATGATTGCAATGGTTGCTGACGCATTAAAAAAAGCCGGATTAGAAGAATTTCAGATCAGCATAGGTCATGTTGATTTTCTTCAAAGTATCTTATCCGCAGCACGATTAGACGATGAAACGGCTGAACATATACGGGAACTGATCGGAAACCGCAATTTTTTCGGGGCAGAAGAGCTTTTGGAAGAAAAAAAAGCAGATGAAACGGTCAGAAAAGCGTTTTCAATTCTCCCTGAATTAATGGGAACCGAAGACGCCTTAGACAAAGCAGAACAATTTGCTATTGATGAGAAGGCAAAATCAGCAGTTGCAAGACTTCGTCAGATCAGTCACCTTCTGCAGTTATATCATGCATCAGATCATGTGACGTTTGATTTAAGTATGAGCGGCGGCTACGGCTATTATACGGGAATTGTATTCCGCGTATATACTTATGGAACAGGAGACGCTATTGTAAGAGGCGGAAGGTATAACCATCTTCTTGAGAAATTTGGAAAAGAAACACCGTCAATCGGATTTGCAATTATCGTTGATGAATTAATGAGCGCGCTTTCACGACAAAAAATCTCTGTAGAGACAACAAGAAGAAATATCATTGTATATACAGAAAAAACAGAAAGTGATGCCATTATTCTTGCCGGAAGTTTTCGTCAGAAGGGGCGATGTATCGAACTGATCAAACAGGAAAAAGGGAAAGACAGATCTGCGTATGAAGCGTATGCAAAGAGAAAGAATGCTGCGGCTTTGATCTGTCTGTCTGATGAAAAGAGATTGGAAATGATGAACCTAATTACAGGAGAAAAGAAAACGGCTGATATTGCAAAATAATGCAAATGGCACAAAAGGAGCACAGTATGAGATATTTGACATTTGCCCTTACAAAAGGAAGACTTGCAGGAAAGACAATGAAGATGCTTGAGAGTCTCGGTATTACTTGTGAGGAAATGAAAGAGAAAGATTCAAGAAAACTAATATTTATAAATGAAGAACTGAAATTGAAGTTTTTTCTGGCAAAAGGACCGGATGTGCCTACATATGTGGAGTATGGAGCGGCTGACATCGGAGTGGCAGGTCGAGATACAATCATTGAAGAAGGACGTAAAGTTCATGAAGTACTTGATCTTGGCTTTGGTAAATGCAGAATGTGCGTTTGCGGACGTGAAGAGGCGAAAGATCTGCTCAATCGCCATGAACTGATCCGAGTTGCAACAAAATATCCGAACATTGCAAAAGACTATTTTTATAATAAGAAACACCAGACTGTTGAATTGATTAAAATGAACGGCTCTATCGAACTGGCGCCGATTGTTGGATTGTCAGAAGTGATCGTTGATATCGTGGAGACCGGAACGACTCTGAAAGAGAACGGTCTTGTTGTTTTGGAGGAAGTTTGCCCATTGTCTGCAAGAATGATCGTGAATCCGGTAAGTATGCGGATGGAGAATGAGCGGATCAAAAAGCTGATCACAAATTTAAGAGAACTTTTACGGGAGGAGCAAAACAGTCATGCGAATTGAAAAATTAGATCAAACTACGAAAAAAAATCTTTTGGAAGACTTGCTCAAAAGAAGTCCCAATAGCTACGGAGCATACGAAGAGCAGGTAAAAGTGATTTTAGATGATGTAAAAGAAAAGGGAGACGAGGCTCTTTTTGCTTATACAAAAAAATTTGACGGATTCTGTCTTGACAAAGATTCTGTTCTTGTGAAAGAAGAAGAAATAGAAGAAGCATATGCTCAAATTGACAAAGACCTTCTTGCCGTCATCAGAAAAGCGTTGAAAAACATTGAATCCTATCACGCAAAACAAATGCAGTACAGTTGGTTTGACAGCAAACCTGACGGAACGATCCTTGGACAGAAAGTGACGGCGCTTGACAAAGTAGGCGTGTATGTGCCCGGAGGAAAGGCAGCATATCCTTCCTCTGTTCTTATGAATATCGTTCCGGCAAAAACAGCAGGCGTAAGAGAGATCATCATGGTGACTCCGCCCGGAAAAGACGGAAAAGTAACGCCGACAACGCTTGTGGCTGCAAAAGAGGCCGGAGCGGACAAAATCTATAAAGTCGGAGGCGCCCAGGCAATCGCTGCTCTTGCTTACGGAACCGAAAGTATTCCGAAAGTAGATAAGATTGTCGGTCCCGGAAACATATATGTCGCACTGGCGAAAAAGGCGGTGTACGGTCATGTAAGTATCGATTCGATTGCCGGACCAAGTGAGATTCTTGTACTTGCAGATGAAACGGCAGATCCCCGCTACGTTGCCGCTGATCTTTTGTCTCAGGCAGAACATGATGAAATGGCAAGCGCAATTTTAGTGACAGTAAGTATGGAACTGGCAGAAAAGGTTTCTGAACAGACAGAACTTTTTATCCAGCAATTATCAAGAGGAGAGATTATTCGAAAATCGCTTGATAACTACGGTCATATCCTTGTGGCAGATACGATGGATGAAGCAATCGATGCTGCAAATGAGATTGCTTCTGAACATCTTGAGATTATGACTGCGTCTCCTTTTGAAGTGATGACAAAGATCCGAAATGCAGGAGCTATATTTATCGGGGAGAATTCAAGTGAGCCTCTCGGCGATTATTTTGCCGGACCGAATCATGTTCTTCCGACAAACGGAACAGCAAAATTTTTCTCTCCGCTTTCAGTTGATGATTTTATTAAAAAATCAAGTATCATTTCTTACTCTAGAGAAGCGCTTGAGAAGATTCATCTGGATATTGAACGGTTTGCTGAAGCGGAACATCTGACAGCTCATGCAAATTCGATAAAAGTCCGTTTTGAAACAGGAAGAGGAGAGAAGTGTAATGAGTGAAAATAACAGACGTACTGCGGATTGTGCGCGGAAAACAAAAGAGACAGATATCACATTGTCTATTAATTTAGATGGGCAGGGCAAAAATAAAATAGATACAGGAATTGCTTTTTTTGATCATATGCTGGATGGATTTGCCAGACATGGACTGTTTGATCTTGAGGTAAAAGTAAACGGAGATCTTGAAGTCGATAGTCATCATACGATTGAAGATGTAGGGATTGTTCTTGGAACGGCAATCAGAAAAGCGCTTGGCGATAAAGCAGGGATCAAAAGATATGGCTATTTTGTCCTCCCTATGGACGAAGTACTTGCCCTTTGCGCAGTCGATCTTTCCGGTCGCCCTTATTTTAAATATGACGCTTTATTTACAACAGATAAACTCGGAACAATGGATACAGAGATGGTAAAAGAATTTTTTTATGCCGTTTCATACAGTGCACAGATGAATCTGCATTTAAAAATCTTAGACGGAGGAAATAATCATCATATGGCAGAAGCACTTTTCAAAGTGTTTGGAAAAGCACTTGATATGGCAGTTTCTCCAGAACCGAGAATGACAGAAGTATGGTCTACAAAAGGCGCGCTGTAATGGACGCCAGACTTGACATACTGGTTCGTACAAATAAAAGAAAATTAGGAGAATGAATCATGAGTTATAAAAGACTGACTCCCTGCATTTTTATTGCAGGAGGAAAGGCGGTAAAGTGGTTTGACGACCACACCGTATTGACAGAAGATGTAATCGGACTTGCAAAACAGTATAATACAAATGGGGCAGATGAGCTGCTTGTATTTGATCTTTCGGATTCAGATGAAGAACATGAAGAGTCCATTGACCTGATCAAAAAAATAAACCGTATTATCAGTATTCCGATGGTTGCCGGCGGAAACATCCGAAGAGCAGAAGATGTCAAAAAACTTCTTTATGCAGGCGTAAAACGCGCCATGCTTAACTTTTCAAAAAAAGTTTCAATCGATCTGATCAAAGAAGTTTCCCTGCGTTTCGGAAAAGAAAAAATAGCAGTATCCTTAAATGATTTTGATACGCTTTTTAAACAACAGCATTTGATTGAAAAATACAGTTCTGAAATTGTATTTATGCATCGCCTTGATTTGAATTCCGTTGTAAATATTACAGAAATTCCTTGTGTTGTCGTAACAGATACAATGGATGAAAGCGAAATATTAAGGATTTTAAAAAGCGATGGCGTCAAAGGTGTTTCGGGAATGTTTATCAGCAGTATGGAAATGGATTTTAATCAGTTTAAAGAGGTCTGTATGCAGTCAGGGATTAAAATGACATCCTTTGAAAGCATGATGGATTTTTCTGAGTTTAAATTAAATTCAGATGGACTGATACCTGTAATTGTACAGGATTATAAAACAAATGAAGTTCTGATGATGGCATATATGAATGAAGAGGCATTTGATCATACAGTGAAAACAGGACGTATGACTTATTACAGTCGAAGCAGACAGGAACAGTGGGTCAAAGGAGAAACCTCCGGACATTTTCAATATGTGAAATTTCTGTCTGTCGATTGCGATAAAGATACCCTGCTTGCAAAAGTCGATCAAGTCGGCGCGGCATGCCATACAGGCAACAGATCCTGTTTTTATACAACGATTGTAGGTGCTGATTACGATGCAAAAAATCCGCTTCAAGTATTTGAAACGGTATATAGTACAATCGAAGATCGGAAACAAAATCCAAAAGAGGGATCCTATACGAATTATTTATTTGATAAAGGCATCGATAAAATTTTAAAGAAAGTAGGAGAAGAGGCTACAGAAATTGTGATTGCAGCCAAAAATCCAAATCCGGAAGAAATCAAATATGAGATTTCAGATTTCTTATACCATGCAATGGTTCTCATGGTGGAGCGCGGCGTTACATGGGAAGATATTATAAATGAACTGGCAGACAGATAAGAAGCAGTCCTGCTGCTGTAAAACGGTATAGAAAGGAAAGGCAAAGCATAAGATGTTGTAAAACGATATCTTATGCTTTTTTCTTCTTAAAAATCCGATCATGAAAAAGGGATACAGAGAAAGGAAACAATATGACCGAGGAACAACTAAGACGTAAGGAGCTGCTTCGGCAGGCAAAACAACTTTCCGGCGACCGTGATTCTTTTCCGCCGATTCATCCCCGCTACGGAAATCTTTGTAAAGAGCCGTCTGAAAATGCTTCCAGCGAGGATACAAGCGGCAGTTTTTATATGCGGCTCGTAATCGGCATTCTTTGTTTTATCTTTTTCGTATATATGGATCAGAACCATACAGAAGTAGCAAACGTAAACAGTACAAAAATCATAAATGAGATTGAAAGAAATGTGGATATGGAAACGGTAAAGGAAGTATGGAAAGATTTATAAAAATTTAGATTATCACATTCATTTCAGTACAAATATAAAAAATTATACAAATTTTTTATGTGTTATAAAAATAGCTGTAAAAATGAAAAGATTTTAGAGGTTCTATTTTTTATATTTCCTTGAACTCCTTTCTCAAAAAGTATATAATATTGCGGTCTAGAGTACTGTTTCAGAAGGTATTCTGCGAAATCGAAAAAGAACAGAAAGTTGATTTTTGTATATGTTAAATAAAAACGAAAGGAAAATTATGAGAAAATTAGCTTTAACTGATGATATTTTATTAAATATCGAAAAGCCTGCCCGCTATATTGGGAATGAGGTGAACTCGGTGATGAAGGACAAGGATCAGATCGATATCCGCTTTGCGATGTGCTTCCCTGACGTTTATGAGATAGGAATGTCACATCTCGGTATTCAGATCTTATATGATATGTTTAACAGAAGAGACGATGTCTGGTGTGAACGTGTTTATTCTCCATGGACAGATCTTGACAAAATTATGCGCAAAGAAAAACTCCCTCTCTTTGCACTGGAGTCTCAGGATCCAATCAGGGAATTTGACTTTTTAGGAATTACAATTCAATTTGAGATGTGTTATACAAATATTTTGCAGATTTTAGAGTTAAGTCAAATTCCGATGCATTCATGCGACCGTACCGAAAACGATCCAATCGTGATCGGAGGAGGTCCCTGTGCATATAACCCTGAACCTCTTGCAGAATTTTTTGATTTGTTTTATATCGGAGAGGGAGAGACTTCTTATGATGAACTGCTTGACACATACAAAAAATGTCGGGCAGAAGGAAAAACAAGAATTGAATTTCTTGAACAAGCTGCAAAAATTGCAGGAATTTATGTTCCGGCTTTTTATGATGTTGAATATAATGATGACGGCACGTTGAAATCATTTACTCCGAACAATTTTCATGCTCCTGAAAGTGTAAAAAAGCAAGTTGTAATGGATGTGACCGATACAACATACCCTATGAATCCGGTCGTCCCTTTTATCAAAGCAACACAAGATCGAGTCGTCCTTGAAATTCAGCGCGGTTGTATTCGCGGATGTCGTTTTTGCCAGGCAGGAATGATCTACCGTCCTACAAGGGAACGTAATGTGGAGCGTCTGAAAGAATATGCCAAAACGATGTTGACAAACACAGGACACGAAGAAATTTCACTTAGTTCCTTAAGTTCCAGTGACTACGCTGAATTAAAAGAACTGGTCATGTTCCTGATCGATGAATTCAAAGAAAAAGCAATTAACATTTCATTGCCATCTCTTAGGATCGATGCGTTTTCTTTGGATGTAATGAGCAAAGTTCAAGATATCAGAAAGAGCAGTCTTACATTTGCTCCTGAAGCCGGATCACAGAGAATGAGGAACGTGATTAACAAAGGTCTTACAGAAGAAGATATTATGGAAGGCGCAGGACAGGCTTTTGAAGGCGGATGGACAAAAGTAAAGCTCTATTTTATGCTTGGTCTTCCGACCGAAACAGAAGAGGACATGAAAGAAATTGCCCACCTGTGTGAAAGAGTTGCCCGCAGATATTATGAAATTCCGAAAGATCAAAGAAATGGAAAATGTCAGATTACAGCAAGTTCTTCTTTCTTTGTGCCAAAACCTTTTACACCGTTTCAGTGGGCAGCAATGTGTACAGCCGAGGAATATACGAGAAGAGCACATCTTGTAAATGATGAGTTCAAAGAGCAGTTAAACCGGAAAAGTTTAAAATATAATTGGCATGATGCAGAAGTAACCGTATTAGAAGGAGTCATGGCAAGGGGAGACAGACGGATCGGGAAAGTGATTGAAGAGGCTTACCGACTGGGATGCCTGTTTGATTCTTGGACAGAAAGTTTCCGGGATGATCTGTGGGAACAGGCTTTTTTGAATACCGGAATCAAGAAAGAGTTTTACACGCTTCGCATGAGAGAGGAAGACGAACTTTTCCCTTGGGATTTTATTGACACAGGTGTCAGCCGCAAGTTCCTCAGAAAAGAATGGGAAAGAGCCATGAATGCGGAAGTAACGCCAAATTGTCGTGAACATTGTTCCGGATGCGGCGCTGCAAAATTCGGAGGAGGTGTCTGTTATGAAGGTAAGAATTAAATTCAAAAAATATGGGGCGCTTCGTTTTATCGGGCATCTTGATGTCATGCGATTTTTTCAGAAAGTAATGCGCCGCGCAGAGATCCCGATTGCTTTTACAGGCGGTTACAGTCCCCATATGATCATGTCCTTTGCAAGTCCGCTTGGAATCGGTCTGACAAGCGACGGAGAATATTTTGACATTGAACTGAAAGAGACGATAGACAGCCAAACAGCGGTAAAACGTATGAATGAAGCTTGTGTAGAAGGAATTGAAGTTGTTAGTTTCAGACAAATCTCAGAAGAAAAAAAGCAAACCGGAATGACTATTCTTGCCGGCGCTGATTATCTTGTTTCTGTCAGGAAAGGAGAACTTCCTTCCGATTGGGAGAAACAGTTCGGAGAATTTATGTCTCAGCCGAAGATTCAGGTTATGAAACAGACAAAGCGCAGCGAGCGAATGGTTGATATCCGTTCTCTAATCGATGCTTGGGAAATACGCGAAGATAAGATCTACCTGCTTCTTGCAGCAGGCAGTTCGGAAAATCTAAAGCCGGATCTTGTAATGGAAACATTTTCTGATTATGCAAAAATTTCAGAAGATGTGCGTTTCGCCTATCATCGTCTTGAAATGTACGCAAACAAAGGCGAAAATGGAGAAAGAAACTTAGTTTCACTTGAAAGTTTGGGCAGAGAAATCCGCTCAGACTCAGTATCAGAACTGTAATCACAGAGGGAAGGGTTCATCTTGAAACGAAAAATACTGATAGAGAAAAATAAAAACAAAATACGAACGTATCTTATTGAAGAAGATGACATTGTTGAAATACACAGCAGTGTAGAAGAAGAACTGGCTTCTACCCAAAAATTGGGTGATATTTATATCGGAAAGGTGCAAAATATTGTTCCTAATATAGGCGCAGCCTTTATAGAAGTAGCAAAAGGCGTAAATTGCTATTTTGATCTGAAAGATGCAGAAAATGCATATTTTACACATAAATCAGGGAAAAAGTCACTTTGTATCGGGGATGAACTTGTTGTGCAGATCAGTCGGGAAGCTGTGAAAACAAAAGCCCCTACAGTAACTTCCAAACTGAGTTTTACCGGAAGATATGTCGTATTAACTCACGGAAATACCCGCATTGGCGTGTCCTCGAAAATTTCCCACACACTTCGGGAGGAATTCAAGGAGCGTTTGGCAAATATGAAAAATGACAACTTTGGGATCATCATACGGACAAATGCAAAAAATGCTCCTTTTGAAGAAGTGGTTGAAGAAATTGAACATTTAAAAGAAGAATATGAACGTCTTTTAAAAAACGCATTGTCCCGCGTCTGCTTTTCATGCCTGAAATCAGCTCCTCCTGCGTATATCTCTGATTTAAAGAACGTATATATGGAAGGTATGGAAGAAATCATTGTAGAAGGGGAAAAATTGTATACCGAAATACAAGAATACTTTTATGCGGAATTCCCGGAAAAAGCAGGGCTTCTCAGGCTTTATGATAATCCGGATTTCCCTCTTTGCAAATTGTATTCTACGGAAACAGCTTTGGAAAAAGCGCTGAGAGAATTCGTATGGCTGAAAAACGGCGGCTATCTCATCATTCAGCCAACAGAAGCCCTTACAGTAATCGATGTCAATTCCGGGAAAATGGCAGTAAAGTCACAAAGCGGAGCAGGTGCGCTGAAAGTCAATTTGGAAGCGGCAAAAGAAGCGGCAAAACAGATCCGTCTGCGAAATCTCTCTGGAATTATCCTCGTTGATTTTGTCAATCTCGAATCAGAAGAAGATACGCAGCTTTTGTTAAAAGAGTTTCGAAATTTCTTGTCGAAAGATCCCATTCCAACAACTTTGGTTGATATGACGATGTTGGGTCTTGTAGAAATTACAAGAAAAAAGGTAAGAAAACCACTTTATGAACAGGAAAAATATTTACAATCAGAGATCAAGGCGTTATAATACTTTACCGAGAGCGTTCTGAAATTACGCTTATAACGATACTTTTTGTCGTCAGCAGGAAGTACAATGAATAGATGAAGTCAGGCAGCGGACACAGACGCTGCATCAGTTCTACATTTGGAGGAAAGAAAGAGTGAAAAAAGTAGTTAAGTTCGGAGGAAGTTCTCTGGCAAATGCGGATCAGTTTAAAAAAGTAGGCGCAATCATTACAGCAGATGAAACAAGACGGTATGTTGTTCCGTCTGCACCGGGAAAACGTTTTCCAAAAGATACAAAAGTAACAGATATGCTTTATGCTTGTTATGAAAGCGCATCGAATGGTGAAGATTTCACAGAACAGCTTGACAATATCCACGCAAGATATCAGGAGATTATTGATGGGTTGAATCTTGATTTTTCATTGGATGTTGATTTTGCTGAGATCAAGAAAAATTTCTGTAATAAAGCAGGTGCTGATTATGCTGCATCCAGAGGTGAATGTTTAAACGGTAAAATTATGGCTGCTTATCTTGGTTTCGAATTTGTAGATGCTGCCGAAGTCGTACGTTTTAACGAAGATGGCTCTTTTAATGACGAAGTTACGAACACACTGTTAGCCGCTCGTCTTCAGGACTGCAAGGCAGCTGTAATTCCCGGTTTTTACGGAGCAAAAGAAGACGGAACAGTTGTGACGTTCTCAAGAGGCGGATCTGATATTACGGGTTCTCTTGTTGCGTTGGCTGTTCATGCAGATTTGTATGAGAACTGGACAGATGTTTCCGGATTTTTGATCGCAGATCCCCGTATTGTGAAAAATCCGAAGGCGATTGAAACAATCACATATAAAGAACTTCGCGAACTTTCTTATATGGGAGCGAGCGTTCTTCATGAAGATGCGATTTTCCCTGTAAGAAAAGCCGGAATTCCGATTAATATCCGAAATACAAACGCACCGCGGGATAAAGGAACTTTGATCGTTGAAGGAACTTGCCGCCAGCCGAAATATACGATTACAGGAATTGCCGGAACTGACGGATTTGTAGCAATTACAGTTGAAAAGGCAATGATGAACTCAGAAGTCGGATTTTGCCGAAAGGTACTGCAGGTTTTTGAAGATAATGGTGTTTCTATCGAACATATGCCTTCGGGAATTGATACAATGTCAATTTTTGTAAATAAAGATGTGTTTGAAGAAAAAGAGCAGAAGATTTTATCTGATATCCATAAAGCGGTAGATCCTGATCATATCGAACTTGAGTCGAATCTTGCGCTCATCGCAGTGGTCGGAAGGGGAATGAAATCAACGCGTGGAACAGCAGGACGTATTTTCTCAGCGCTTGCGCATGCTCATATCAATGTTAAGATGATCGATCAGGGATCAAGTGAGCTGAATATTATTATCGGTGTCAGACATGATGACTTTAAAAATGCGATTCGCGCACTTTACGAAATTTTTGTTCTCACACAAATATAAAGCGAAGTTCATCTTAAAAAAGAATTTTTTGTAAAATGCATAAGATCTATACACATAAACGCATCAATATGATGCGTTTATGTGCGGAAAGGGAAAATGTACAATGAATATCTTATTCTTTTTAATACCCAAAAGTGAAGTGGCATATGTTCATGATTACGGTACATTAAGACAAGTTCTTGAAACAATGGAATATCATAAATACGCTTCCATCCCGATGTTGAATAAAGCCGGCGAATATGTCGGAACAATTACAGAAGGAGATCTTCTTTGGGGAATCAAAAAATATACGAATCTGAATTTAAAAGAAGCAGAAAATATTTTTATTCAGGATTTTCCGCGAAAAGTAGATTATGTGGCAGTATCTATCAACTCAGATATGGAAGATCTTTTACAAAAAGCCATGAATCAGAATTTTGTTCCGGTTGTAGATGACCAAAGGAAATTTATCGGAATTGTTACAAGAAAGAGTATTATGGAATACTGTTACGAAAAATTGAAAAATTTTCCGGAAGGCTATTGACTTATAAGGAATGAGTATGTTATATTCTAACAGTATGCCGCACAATGAGGTTTAAGTTCTGGAAACAGACACCGTAATTGGCGAGTAATGATAATAGGAGGTGCTATATGTACGCGATTATAGCAACAGGTGGTAAACAGTACAAAGTAGCTGAAGGCGATATCATTAAAGTGGAAAAACTTGGTGTTGAGGCCGGAGAAACTTATACATTTGACCAGGTGCTCGCAGTGAACAGCGATAAGCTCGTCGTAGGAAATCCGACACTAGAAGGTGCTACGGTTACAGCATCTGTGATCGGCGACGGAAAAGCAAAAAAAGTTGTCGTTTACAAGTATAAGAGAAAAACAGGATACCACAAGAAAAACGGACATAGACAGCAGTACACAGCTGTTAAGATCGACAAGATCAACGCATAATAAGTTTTGTTATGATTGAGGTAACCATTTATAAGACAAAGCGGCATGAATATACAGGTTTTGATATATCAGGACATGCCGGATACGACGATCCCGGAAAGGATATCGTATGCGCGGCAGTTTCGGTATTTGTCATTAATACGCTGAATTCAATCGAGCGTTTTACGGATGATGAAACAAGCTGTATTTCAGATGAAAGCAGCGGAAGTATTGAATTTCGATTTAAAAGCCATCCGTCGCATGATGCCGCACTATTGTTGGACTCTATGATTCTTGGTCTGGAAAGCATAGAAGACAACGAAGAATATGAATCATGCATTGACATTATTTTCAAGGAGGTGTAAGTACCATGATGAAAATGAATCTTCAGTTTTTTGCTCATAAAAAAGGAGTAGGTTCTACAAAGAACGGACGTGATTCCGAGTCTAAGAGACTGGGCGCCAAAAGAGCAGACGGACAGTTTGTAAAAGCAGGAAACATTCTTTACAGACAGCGTGGAACAAAGATCCATCCGGGTCTGAACGTAGGACGCGGTGGAGATGATACTCTGTTCGCTCTCGTAGACGGCGTAGTAAGATATGAAAGAAAAGGAAGAGATAAGAAACAGGTTTCTATCTATCCGGTAGCTGAATAATCAGACTTGACGAGAAAGTCTTGCCGGAACTTTTCACTCGTATAACAGGCAGTATGAGCCCCAGACTTTTTGTCTGGGGCTTTTGTTCCATACATGCGATAGTAACAATTATCATTTGATTCTTCCTGCAAAACTAGCAGGAACAATAGATAAAGGAGAAATTATGTTTGCAGACAGAGCGAAAATATATATCCGTTCCGGCAAGGGCGGAGATGGACATTGCAGCTTCAGAAGGGAACTCTATGTGCCGAACGGCGGTCCTGACGGAGGCGACGGCGGACGCGGAGGAGATCTCATCTTTGCTGTTGATGAAGGACTGAATACACTGGCAGATTACCGTCATAAGCGCAAATATGCAGCAGGGGACGGAGAACCCGGAGGAAAACGCCGCTGCCACGGAAAAGATGGAAAAGATCTTGTCCTTTATGTTCCGGAAGGAACTGTAATCAAAGAAGCTGAATCAGGAAAAGTGATTGCCGATATGTCTGGAGACAACCGCAGACAGATCGTATTAAAAGGCGGAAAAGGAGGACTGGGAAACCAGCATTTCGCGACTTCGACTATGCAGGTTCCGAAATATGCGCAGCCCGGACAGCCTGCCAGAGAATTAGAAGTAAAACTTGAGCTGAAAGTGATCGCTGATGTCGGTCTGATCGGATTTCCTAATGTAGGAAAATCTACCTTACTTTCCCGTGTAACAAATGCTGAACCTAAAATTGCCAATTACCACTTTACGACATTAAGCCCAAACCTTGGTGTTGTAGATCTTGAAGGTGCAAAAGGTTTTGTCATGGCTGATATTCCGGGCTTGATCGAAGGCGCATCCGAGGGAGTTGGATTAGGACATGAATTTTTGCGTCACATTGAACGCACAAAACTTATGATCCATGTCGTAGATGCTGCAGGAACAGAAGGAAGAGATCCGATCGATGATATCTATAAGATCAACGCAGAATTGGAAGCTTATAACCCGGAAATAGCAAAACGTCCGCAAGTAATCGCGGCAAATAAAACAGATCTCATTTTTGAACCCGAAAAAGATCCGGTAGAACTTCTGAAAAAAGAATTTGAGCCAAAAGGTATCAAAGTATTTCCGATTTCCGGCGCTACAGGAAAAGGGGTCTCAGAGCTGCTTTATTATGTAAGTACTCAGCTTGATACAATGGATCATAAAACAGTTGTTTTTGAACAGGAATTTTTCCCGGAAGACGAGCTTATATACGAAGAGCTTCCGTATACAGTGGATATGGAAGACGGTATGTATGTGGTAGAAGGTCCGAAGATTGAAAAAATGCTCGGTTATACAAACCTCGATTCGGAAAAGGGATTTGCTTTCTTCCAGAAATTTCTGAAAGAGGCAGGAATTCTTGATGAATTAGAAGCAAAAGGAATACAGGAAGGCGATACAGTAAAAATGTACGGACTTCAGTTCGATTATTATAAATAATTATCTGTAAAATAAAAGGAGACAAATATGACAACAAAGCAAAGAGCCTATCTGAAAAGTCTTGCAATGAAAATTGAACCGATCTTTCAGATCGGAAAATCAAGCATGACTCCGGGATTGACAGAAGCAATTTCAGAAGCGCTGGAAGCGCGTGAACTGATTAAGATCAGTGTTCTTAATAACTGCGGAGATGATCCGAGAGAATTAGCAGAGATCATTGCCGAGAGAACGCATTCTCAGATCGTGCAGGTGATCGGCAAAAAGATTGTCTTATACCGTGAAGGAAAAGACAATAAAAAACGGATCGTTCTGCCGTTATGAAAATAGGAATTATGGGCGGAACGTTTGACCCGATTCATATCGGTCATCTGCTTCTTGCAGAATTTGCCTATGAAGATTTCGGGTTGGATGAAATCTGGTTTCTTCCAAACGGAAATCCGCCCCACAAGAAAACAGATGAAACAGAGAAAGCGCTTGCACATCGGATAAAAATGGTTGAACTTGCCATCTGTGATGTGCCTCATTTTCGAATGGATCTTTCGGAAGCCGAAACAGACAAGCATTCTTATACTTACAGTACGATGCGGGAATTTAACCTTAAGTATCCCGATTGTGAATTTTATTTTATTCTCGGCGCCGATTCTCTTTTTGCGATTGAAGAATGGCGATATTTCAGAGAAATTTTTCCTACATGTACCATTTTAGCAGCAATGCGAGATGATAAAGACGTCCGTACGATGCAGGAACAGATCTCGTATTTAAAAGAACAATACGGTGCAAAAATTGAACTTCTCAGAGCTCCGCTTTTAGAAATTTCTTCAACAACGATACGAAAACGCGCAGCAATGGGACAAAGTATCCGTTACATTGTTCCTGACGCTGTTTCCGATTATATAAAAAAACATGATCTTTATCGAACGGACGAATTTGTATAGAATACTTGATAATACAATCAGAAAGAGTGAGAAAAATGAAGGAAGCACTGCTTGATATAAAAAAAGAATTATCAAAGAAATTAAAAAAGGAACGGTTTGAACATACGATCGGTGTTATGTACACTTCTGCCTCATTGGCAATGCGGTACGATGCAGATATCGAGAAAGCAATGACTGCCGGACTTCTTCATGACTGCGGAAAATATTGCTCCGTGAAAGATCAGATAAAACTGTGTGAAAAATATGAGCTTGCACTGACGGATTCAGAACGCGCCATGCCTGCGTTGATCCATGCAAAACTTGGCGCTTATTTAGCAGAACAGGAGTACGGAATCCGGGATGAAGAAGTGCTCAGTGCGATCACTTACCATACAACCGGAAGGCCTGCAATGACTATGCTGGAAAAGATCCTTTATATTGCGGATTATATTGAGCCGAACCGAAGAGAAATCCCAGGTCTTTCCAAGATCAGACATACTGTTTTTCAAAACATTGATCAGGCAATCTGTCTCGCCTCTGAACGGACAATCCGCTATTTGGAAGATCACGGAAATGAAATCGATCCTATGACAATAAAAACTTATACGTTTTATGGAGGGAAATTATGATGCAATCAAAAGAAATGGCACGTATCGCCTATCATGCACTGAGTGAGAAAAAAGGAGAAGATATTAAAATTATAGATATTGCAGAAATATCTACTCTTGGAGATTATTTTGTGATCGCAAACGGAAACAGCTCCAGTCAGGTGACAGCTCTTGTCGATAATGTAGAAGAAGAGATGCATAAAGCAGGTTTTTCTCTCAGACAGAGAGAAGGTCGCGCATCCGGAAGCTGGATATTACTTGATTTCGGCGATGTGATCATTCATGTGTTTGACAAGGAGAGCAGAGATTTTTATAACATTGAACGTGCTTGGAAAGATGGAAAAGAAATCACGGTAAAAGATCTCGATTAATTCATTATATCTCTGAAAATCTTTAAAAAATATCCTGAAATACACGGATTTTATTGACAAGTAAACTTGGTATGCTATAATCAAATTAACAAGTAAACTTGGCAACATATGAGAGAGGTGTTTTTATGGATAAAGAATCTGTTTTACAAAAAAGCCGGGAAGAAAACAAAGACGGCGATGAATATGTGATCCAAAAGAGAACTCAAGCAGAACGCAGTTCCCTTCTCATTGTCTCATCCGGATTTTTAGTTCTGTGTACTTGTGAAGTATTCGGAATTATTACCGGAAAATTGTGGATCGGATCCAGGGAAATTGATTTTGGCGGCACGCTCTTTTTCATCATGTTTTTAAGTCAGTTCGCTTTGAATTTAAAGTATTATTTGATCGATAAAAAGAAATGGCGAATTGTCGAGGGGATTTTACTGATCTTTTGCATCGGACTTGCGATTTTCAGAATTTTGAATCCCGGACGTTATCTTATGGAATTTCTTTAAGGTGAATTATGGAAAATGAATTAGTTTTAAAAAATAATTTAAAAGCAGCGCGTGCAGAGAAGCAGATTTCGCAAAGAGAGCTCGCAGAAATGGTAGGAGTGTCCCGTAATACGATCAGTTCAATCGAAACAGGACAGTTTAATCCAACTGCAAAGTTAGCACTGATTATATGTATTGCATTGGATAAGAAATTTGAAGAATTATTTTATTTTTGATGTCTTTCAGAAAGAGTCGATTTCCTTTTGGAAAGCGGCTCTTTTTATGATATACTTTATTGATACGATTTGTGATCACATAGCGATAATGGAGGTAAAGGATGCTTAGAATCAGTCAGCTAAAACTCCCTGTGGAGCATACAGAAGCACAATTCAAAAAGAAACTTCTGAAGACAGCTCATATAAAAGAACAGGATCTGAAACAATTTTTTATAAAAAAACGATCCATTGACGGAAGAAAAAAGCCGGAACTATACTATGTATATACAGTTGATTTCATAGTAAAAAATGAAGAACATGTAAAAAAGCTTTCCAAGGGAACTCTACAGACCGTTCAGGAGGCGCCATATCACATTCCTGCACATGGTCCCCAAAAGCTTCGGAAGCGTCCTGTTGTTGTCGGCAGCGGACCTGCAGGACTTTTCTGCGCGTATCTGCTTGCTTTAGAAGGATACCGCCCGTTGATCATAGAACGGGGCGCACCGGTAAGAGAGCGTAAAAAAGATGTGGAGCAATTTTGGAAAGACGGAAGATTAAATCCTGATTCAAACGTACAGTTTGGAGAAGGGGGCGCGGGCACTTTTTCAGACGGGAAATTAAACACTCTTGTGAAAGATAAATTCGGTCGAAACCGTTTTGTATTAGAGACGTTTGTAAAATTCGGTGCTTTAAAAGAGATCTTATGGGAAAACAAACCTCATATAGGAACGGATATTTTAATCGGAGTCGTAGAAAATATGAGAAATGAAATCATCCGTTTAGGAGGAGAGTTCCACTTTCATTCTCAAGTGACAGACATTCTTCCAGAAGAAAATTGTCTGGTTGTAAACGGGAAAGAAAAAATAGAAACTGACGCAGCGATCTTCGCGATCGGACATAGCGCAAGAGATACTTTTCAAATGCTGTTCAGCCGAAACGTTTCCATGGAGTCGAAGTCATTTGCCGTAGGAGTCCGTGCAGAACATAAACAAGCTATGATAGACGAAGCGATGTACGGCAGAAGGAAAAGAAAGTCACTTCCTGCCGCTGCATACAAATTAACTGCACAGCTTGAAAACGGAAGAGGTGTATATACATTCTGCATGTGTCCGGGAGGATTTGTTGTCAATGCCTCCTCAGAACCGGCACATCTTGCAGTCAATGGAATGAGTTATCACGACAGAGCCGGTGAAAATGCAAACAGCGCTGTGATCGTCACGGTAACAAATAAAGATTACGGTTCTGATCATCCTCTTGCAGGAATCGAATTTCAAAGACAACTTGAAAAAAGAGCCTGGGAAGAAGGGAAAGGCAAAGTTCCTATCCAGAAATTTTCAGATTTTTGCAAAGGGACACTTAGCGAAGAATTAGGAGAAATTCAGCCGAATATAAAAGGAAACGCCACATTCGGAAACGTAAGAAATATTTTTCCTGAAGAACTGGCTGAATCCATTGAACAGGGAATACATGTAATGGGGCAAAAAATCAATGGATTTGATAATGGAGACGTCCTTTTATCGGGAGTAGAGAGCAGAACTTCCTCTCCGGTAAAAATATTGCGTAAGGAAGATTTTACATCTTCTGTTCCATGGCTTTATCCATGCGGAGAAGGGGCTGGCTACGCCGGCGGCATTACTTCCGCAGCAATGGATGGAATGAAAACGGCAGAAGCGATCATTCGAACGTTCTCACCCGTCTGATTGATATATCTTCACAGAATTTTAAGGAACAATCTCTATACACGTTTTTTAAATTGTGCTAAAATATATCGTTGTATTGTATCATCGCATTGATTATGAGAGAAAGAAAATGGAAAAAATCAATACGATCAAAGAAATGTACAAAGAAGAGCGTCCTTATGAAAAATGTGAGAAATTCGGTGCGGAAAATTTAACAGATGCAGAACTTCTGGCCATTTTAATACGCACCGGGACGAAAGGGGAAAATTCCCTGGAACTTTCGCGCAGACTGCTTTATGAAAACGGCTGTCGAAACGGATTGGCCGGAATACACAAATGGACACTTGACGAATTGATTCAGATCAAAGGGATCGGCAAAGTAAAAGCAATCCAGCTGATCTGCCTGTCTGAATTGTCGAAAAGACTTGCTCGCACAGACGCTGTTGGAAAACTTGATTTTTCTTCTCCGCATACGATTGCGGATTATTACATGGAAGATATGCGTCATAGAACAAGGGAAGTATTAAAATTGATTTTTTTGAATACACGATGCAAGCTGATCGGGGAATGTATTGTATCAGAAGGCACGATCGACAGCGCGCTCGTTTCTCCGAGGGAGCTGTTCATTGAATCTTTTCGAAGAAATGCTTATGGGATTATCCTCCTTCACAATCATCCGGGCGGTGATCCAACGCCAAGCAGAGAAGATGTAGCTGTAACAAGAAGAATTTATGAAGCTGGGGAGCTTCTTGGCATCCGTCTTTTCGACCATATTATTATCGGCGATCACCGTTTTGTCAGCATGAAGGAAAAGGGATTCTTCGGAAAATAATACAAGATTATGTAAAACAGGCTAAAATTTATGGTTTTAGACAAAGGAGAGTATTTTATTAAAGTAAGGGTTGGTTAGTATGTTTGGTAATGTATACGGTCTTGATCTCGGCACATATGAGATCAAAGTGTTTGATAAAAAGCAGGGGAAGATCCGGCGTGAAAAAGATGTAATTGCGATCAAAAATAAAAGGCATATTTTCGCAATAGGGGATAAAGCATATGATATGTATGAAAAATCGCCTGAAGATATCGAGGTTGTTTTTCCGATGAAAAGCGGTGTGATCGCACGCTTTGACAATATGCAGACATTGCTTGGGGCACTGTTAAAATCAGACAGACGCTCTATTTGGGGCGCTGAATACGTTGTAGCAGTTCCTACAGATGTTACAGAAGTTGAAAAGAAAGCGTTTTGTGATTTGGCGCTGCACTCAGAAGCAAAAGCAAAATCCGTCCGCATCGTTGAACGAGGACTTGCCGATGCAGTTGGATTAGGGATCGATATTTTTAAAGAAAAAGGAATTTTTATTGCAAACTTTGGAGGCGGTATTACGGAACTGTCTGTTCTTTCTTCCGGCGGACTCGTTTTAAATCGTCTTTTAAAAATCGGAGGAGATGATTTTGATGCTGCGATCACCGGTCTTGTGCGCCACAACAAAGAATTTTTGATTGGAAAAACAACGGCAGAAATGCTTCGTAAAAAATTCGGAGTTTTTGAGCAAAGTACAAACAGTACAATTACTGTATCGGGAAGAGATCTCGTGACCGGAGTTCCGTCGCAGACAGACGTTTCCATCGGCATCGTCAGAGCCGCCATCAAAGAACCGCTTGACGAATGTGTCCGCTCCATTAAGCTGATGCTGGATCGCACACCTCCCGATGTGCGCAGAGCAATCAATGAAAGAGGAATCTATCTTACAGGAGGATTGACGAATTTAAAAGGACTCTCTACCTACATACGGGAGCGGGTTGGTCTTCCTGTTACAACTGTTGACGAACCTGAATTATGTGCAGTGAAAGGACTTCAGAAGATCATTTTGGACAAGGAGTATTATAAAAAGCTCACTTATTCGATGTTAGACGAAGATTATAGGTGGTTAAGGTAATGAAAAAGAAAAATCAAATGTCACATACAAATCGATATATCCTGCTTGGACTTTCCATATTCTGCATACTGATGATGGTACTTTCTTCTTTTTCGGATAAAGTGGGAGGTCCGTTCAAGGCAATAGCCAATGTAACAGTGATTCCGCTCCAGCAGGGTGTGAATCATATCGGCGGCTGGATGGGAGATATGAAAGATAACTTTTCCACGATGAAACAACTGCGATCAGAGAACAAGAAGCTCAAAGAACAGGTGGATGCCCTGACGACGGAAAATAATTATCTGCAAGAGGAACGTTATGAATTTGAACGTCTGCAGGAATTATATAAATTAGATCAAAACTATGCTGAATATGAAAAAACAGCCGCCCATGTCATTGGAAAAGATGCTGGGAACTGGTTCGGAACGTTTACGATCGATAAAGGAAGCAAAGATGGAATTCAAGTAAATATGAACGTTCTTGCCGGGAGCGGACTTGTGGGGATTGTAACAGATGTAGGTCCTACATGGGCAAAAGTGCGCTCAATCATTGATGATGCTTCAAATATAAGCGCAATGGCGATCTCCACATCTGACACATGTATCGTAAGCGGAGACATGGCGCTTATGAGCACAGGACAAATCGCATTCTCCCAGATGGAAAACAATGACAACGTCGTAGCAGTCGGAGATCAGATCGTAACCTCCTATATCAGCGACAAATATTTGCAGGGGATTCTGATCGGTTCTGTCAGCGAAGTGAATGTTGATTCAAACAACCTGACCCGTTCCGGATATATTACTCCGGCGGTTGATTTTAAAAACATTCAGGAAGTACTTGTAATCACAACAACGAAAGCTGAACTTACCGGTGAAAATAAAACAGAATAATTGAACTGCAGACAGCAAAATTCTAAGAAAGGAATGAAGCTTCAAATTATGAAAAGAATGAAAATCCGACGCATCCTTGTGACAGCGCTTGTCATTCTCGCAGCATTTATCCTGCAATGTACAGTTTTTCCGGCTCTTGATATCGCCGGGATCAAGCCAAATCTGTTGCTGATTGTTACGGCGTCATTCGGATTTATGCGGGGGTCAAAATCCGGAATGCTCGTAGGTCTTTTTTCGGGACTTTTAATCGATATACAATTTGGAAATATGATAGGTTTTTATGCGTTGATTTATGTCATAACCGGTTTTTTAAACGGTCTGTTTGAGCAGATGTTTTATGACGAAGACATTAAACTGCCGCTGTTTCTCATAGCGGTCAGTGATTTTTTCTATGGGATTGTAATTTATTTCTTTACGTTTCTGCTTAACAGCGATTTTCGCTTTACTTATTATTTAAACAGGATCATCGTACCGGAAATGATTTATACGATCGTTATTACCCTTGGAGCTTACCCGCTTCTTCTGTTTATCAGCCATAAACTTGAAGCCGCAGAAAAAAGGAGTGCAAGTAAATTTGTTTAGAAGAATTTTAGACCGAATAAAAGAAGCTGTTGAGTATCTGATGAGTTCCAGACTGATTATGCTCATCATCGTTTTTTGTCTCACATCCTCCGTATTGATCGGACGACTTTTTTACCTTCAGATCGTACGTGGAGAAGACTATTTGGAAAACTATGAGCTTCAAATAAGAAAAACACGAACGGTACCCGGAACACGAGGAAATATTTTTGACCGCAACGGAGAACTGATTGCTTATAACGAACTTGCCTATTCCGTTACGATCGAGGATATTATTCCAACGGACACAAAAGCAGAAGATAAGAATAAAATTTTAAATGATACTCTTGACAAAGTTCTTTCCATTGTTGAAGCAAACGGAGACAGCGTAATCGACAGTTTCGGGATCATTCTCGATTCTTCAGGAAATTATCAGTTTGCAGAGACAAATGAGACGTCGCGTCTGCGTTTTGTGGCCGATGTATATGGAGAAAGCTTTATTGATGATCTTACAGATAAACAAAAAAACAAAACCCCTGCTGAATTAATTCAATATTTGTGTAAACGATACGGGTTGAAAGCGTCAGAGCATGACCCGGCATATATTTTGAAAATGATCAACATGCGCTATGCAATGGGGCTGAACAGTTACCAGCAATGGCTGACAACCGTGCTTGCCTCTGATGTAAGCGACGCTACTGCAGCCGCTATCATGGAAAATCAGGATTCTCTTCAGGGAGTTGATATTTCCGAAGATTCTTTGAGGCGTTATCCTGACGGTCAATATTTTGCATCGATCATCGGATACACAGGTCAGATCTCACAAGAAGAATATGATGATCTGAGCGCAGATGAGAAGAAAAGATATTCTCTTTCCGATATTGTCGGGAAATCTGGAATCGAGCAGACTTTCGACAGTATTTTGCAAGGAGAAAAAGGAGAAACGACGTTTTATGTAGATAATCTCGGTAAGGTGACAGATACCGTCAGTACAACGGATCCGAAAGCCGGAAATGACGTCTATCTTACAATCGATAAAAACCTGCAGATTTCTGCCTACAAGCTGCTTGAAGAAAAGCTTGCCGGAATCGTATTAAGTAAGCTGACGAACGTATTAGATTATGACCCCTCTGCGGAAGCTGATACAAAATACATTAAAATTCCTGTAGGGGATGCATATAATTCATTTATTGCAAATGAGGTCATCGATACAAAACACTTCCAAAATCCGGAAGCAAAACCTGCAGAACAGGCTGTCTCTGCTGTCTTTGCACAAAAGAAAACAGAAATCCTTTCTGAATTAATGGCACAGCTGCGGGATGAAAACGCACCGGCATACAAAGATCTTTCAAAAGAAATGAAAGCTTATATGGATTATATCTGTGACACTCTTTTAAAACAGACAACAGGGATCTTGATGACAGATAAGATCGATGCAGAAGATGAGACACAGATCGCATGGGCGACACAGGAAACAATCAGTTTAAATCATTATCTGAATTATGCGATTTCAAAGAACTGGATAGACACTTCAAAGCTTGGCGACAGCGCTTATTCCAGTTCAGAAGAGATTTATGCCAGTGTTTTGACGTATCTTGAAGAATATTTAAAAGAAGACAGCAGTTTCGACAAACTTCTCTATAAATATCTTATAAAATCAGGAGGAGTCACCGGTGCACAGATCTGTGCGATCACATATGAGCAGGGTGTTCTTCCGATGGATGAGGGACAATACAATGGTCTGCGTGACGGCAGTGTGGATCCGTTCACATGGCTGACTCAGAAGATTGCGAATCTGGAGATCACTCCGGGACAACTGGCATTGGAGCCTTGTACCGGTTCCGCTGTGGTCAGTGATCCGAATACGGGAGAAGTGCTTGCATGCGTATCCTATCCGGGATACGACAACAACCGGCTTGCAAATACGATGGATTCCACCTATTATAATCAGCTTGTGACCGGTTTATCCCGTCCGTTTTATAACAACGCGACGCAGGAGAAAACAGCGCCCGGATCTACCTACAAGATGATCTCCGCTGTAGCAGCCCTGACAGAGGGGATCGTAACAGGAGACACGGCGCTCGTCTGTTCCGGAGAATTTGACAAAGTAACACCAAGCCCACGCTGCTGGATCTATCCGGGAGCACATGGCGCGCTGAACGTTGTATCCGCTCTGGACGTGTCCTGCAACAACTACTTCTACGAAGTGGGGTATCAGTTGGGGCTGGACGAAGAGGGCAACTACGACAGTGATAAGGGTGTCGAAACACTGGCAAAGTATACGGAGATGTTCGGGCTCGGTGAGACTACCGGTCTGGAGATCCCGGAATCCGAACCACAGATTTCGGATGAGTATTCCGTACAAAGTGCCATCGGACAGGGAACCAACAACTTTACAGTCAGCCAGCTCAACCGCTATGTTGCCGCTGTCGCCAACAAGGGAACGGTATACAAGCTTTCACTTTTGTCGAAGACAACGGATCCTGACGGAAAGATCATCAAGAATTACGAACCGACTGTGGTCAGCACGATCGATGAAGTATCGGATGAGACATGGAACCTGATCCATCAGGGTATGATCTCCATGATCAACAGCACCGCAAGTTTTTCCGGGCTCGGTATTCAGATGGCAGGTAAGACCGGTACTGCACAGCAAAGTGAGATTCATCCGGATCATGGACTGTTTGTCGGATTTGCACCGGCAGATGCACCGGAAATCGCAATCGCAGTCAGGATCGCAAATGGTTATAGTTCGTCGTATGCGGCGGAGATCGGTCGCGATATCGTAAAAGCAAAATACCAGCTTGGAGATATCAATGAGATCATCACCGGAACCGCTTCCGAACTTGGCGCTGCGGTCGCAGGAGATTAAAAAGGATGTGAGAGGATGGACAGGCTGGTTACAGTAAAAGGCAATCGCTATGGTATGGAAATTTATATGGATTCCGAAGTTTCTTTTGATATACTTATGAAAAGTATGGAAGAAAAATTCCGTAATTCCGCAAAATTCTTTCAGGGGGCGCAGATGGCCGTCCGTTTTTTGGGACGCCGTCTGACGTATCTGGAAGAACAGGCGGTACTGGATCTGATCAGTAACACAACCGGAATTGATGTGGTTTGTATCAT
>OGRC01000305.1_pt1 | contig 42122 bp, 36 predicted proteins | sample 1553431 | NCBI WGS metagenome assembly OGRC01 (sample SAMEA2580064, study PRJEB22360) | human gut metagenome | biome: human gut; feature: human-associated habitat; material: faeces | place: Denmark | collected 2008/2010
GGTAGAACACCAGCCTTCCAAGCTGGATACGTGGGTTCGATTCCCATCACCCGCTCTATTTTTTTATCCAAAAGAAGATGTGAAAAGCCTGTGTGATACAGGCTTTTCTGTGCTACAATGAGGATGATTTTATGATATATAGAAGAAAGCAGGAGGCGGATCATGCGGGGTGATGTTACTGACAGCGGTATTATGCGGGTGCTTTCAAAGGTCTGCGACATCGTTAGTCTGAATGTTCTATGGCTTGTTTGTTCCCTTCCGATTATTACGATCGGAGCATCGACAACAGCGTTGTATACAGTTATGTTGAAACTTGTGAAAAATGAAGAAGGTTATATTTTTAAAGGATTTCTCAATGCCTTTAAGTCCGAGTTTAAAAAGAGTACGATCATATGGCTCATTCTTCTTTTATTCGGAGGTGTTTGTTTTATTGACTACAGGGTGTCCGGTATGATGCCGGGAACAATGGGGATGGCGTTTAAAAGTATTTTCCTGCTGCTTTCTTTCTTCCTTGTTTCGATGGCAATCTATTCTTTTGCCCTGACTGCCAGATATGAGAATACTGTCAAAGCTACATTGAAAAATGCCCTTCTTCTGACAGTGGCAAAACTTCCTTATACATTATTAATGACGGCGCTGACTGTCGGAGCTGTTGTTTTGTCCTGGTGGAATACAGGGATTATGATGCTGGTGATTCCGGTGTGGATTTTGATCGGAACGGGATTGCTTGCATTTGTAAATTCTCACATTTTAAGACGCGTGTTCCGTGTGTTTGATGAAAAGTCGGAAGATGATGCTGAAGAAGGAACTGCGTCCGGTGGAAAAGGTGACAACTGATATAAGTCGGGAAGCGTTATCGAAAAAAGAAACGGGTATTATAGAAAAATTTCGGTAATCATAGAAATAAATAAAACAAAAATACAGGAAGAAGCTGTACAACAGGAAAATGAGAGGAGCAGAAGATGAATTTTTTAGAAGAACGCATTGTAAAAGATGGAGTTGTAAAAGAAGGAAACGTACTGAAAGTTGACAGTTTCCTGAATCATCAGATGGATATTAAGCTGTTAGATCAGATGGGCGCAGAGTTTAAGCGGCGTTTTGAAGGGAAACCAATCAATAAGATTCTTACGATTGAAGCGTCAGGAATTGGAATCGCCTGTGTGGCGGCGCAGCATTTTGATGTGCCGGTTGTTTTTGCCAAAAAGTCTCAAAGCATCAATCTCGATGGGGAAATGTATGTGGCAGAAGTAGAGTCCTTTACGCATAAATGCAAGAATCATGTGATCGTGTCTCAGAAATTTTTGACACCGGAAGATCATGTGCTTATTATCGATGATTTCCTTGCAAACGGATGTGCTCTGCAAGGGCTGATCCAGATCGTTCAGTCTGCAGGCGCTACGGTGGAAGGAATCGGGATTGCAATCGAAAAAGGCTTCCAGTCAGGAGGAAGAATAATTCGAAATCTTGGTTTCCAGCTCGAGTCTTTGGCGATTGTTGACGGAATGGATGCGTCAACCGGAACGGTGACGTTTCGCAGTCAGGAAGAACAAAAGGATGTGGGAAGAACTACAGGAAAATGTGAACAGTGCAGGAGTGCGACTCTTGATTAAGGAAAAACCGGTCTCTGTGAAGGGGCTGGTTTTTGACATGGACGGACTTCTTCTTGACTCGGAAAAGGTTGTAAAGCGGTCATGGGATCATGTGGGGAAACTGCTTGGATATGAAAATTTTGGGGATCATATTTACAATACAGTGGGATTTAATTTAAAGCGGAGAACAGAATATTTTAAAGAGAATGTCGATCCAAATTTTCCGATGGATAAGTTCGCGCAGATGACTAGGGAATATTATTATGAGATTGCGGATAAAGAAGGAATCGAGGTAAAAAAAGGCGCTGAAGAATTGCTGGAGGCTGCGAAGGAGCATGGATGTCGAATTGGATTGGCAACGTCTTCACGACAGGCTCATGCAGAACAGTCGCTGAAAAGAGCAGGACTGTACCGTTATTTTGACGGTAAAGTATTCGGCGATACTGTGACGGAAGGGAAACCTTCGCCGGAGATCTATCTGAAAGCTTGTGAGAGCATCGGTGTCGATCCGGAAAATGCGGTTGCGCTGGAAGATGCGCCTTCGGGAGTTCGGTCGGCATACGCTGCAGGAATGCGTGTGATTGTTGTTCCGGATCTTGTACAGCCTCCGGAAGAAGTGAAGCCATTTATATGGAAACAGGCAGAACATCTCGGACAGGCAGTGGAGCTGATCTGGGGATGATTTGCTATATTGCACATAAGACAGAGCTGTATTTCGTGAAAAAGGCTATGAAATCAGAAGAAAATTAAAAAAGTATACAAAAAATAAAAGGTTGTTTCAAGATTATTTCGAGATGTTTAAATTTGTGATAAAATTATATAGTTGTGATGAAAAATTACGATGCAGCTCAAAGAGGATTAAAGAAATTTATGGAGGCGAAAAATGAAAAAGGAAGTACGAGGCGGGATTAGTTTTGTTCTTGTAGCGGCAATGATTGCGGCATTGCCGATGACTGCAGGTGGAATGGGAACGGTTCATGCAGAGGGATTTACAGCAGACGGTGAAGTTGTGGAAGTACAAGGGCAGAGTGTGATTCCGAATGCGGGTCAGATTCCGGAAAACGAGGAATTGTTTGCTCAATATGTAGAGCAGGTGTTTTACAGTGAAGAGGGCGAAAGTTACAGTACGCCTGCGGTTTACGGCAATATCGGACAGAATGTTCTGACCGGAGCTGATAAATATGTATATAATGAACTGAAAAAAATGGTTGCAAATATTGCGGACGGAAAAGAAGCAGACGGCAGTCAGCCGTCAGGACAGTATGTGTCTACAAGTTTTACGATCCCGGTTAAAGGACAGGGGATTACATATGATGGCGCGTTCAAAGGATTTGATTTCAATAAAGTGATCGCGGCTTTGCTTGCAGACTGCCCGTATGATTTGTACTGGTATGACAAGACCGGCCCTTCATCCTACTGGGGCAGTGTTGATCCTTCAGGACAAGAGGCTGTGCAGCTTACTATAAGTTTTCCGGCTGTAGATGCTTACGCGGGACCGGAGGTTAATGAAAAGTACAATGCGAAATATACAGTTGACAGTGAGAAGACCGGAGCGGCAGTTGCAGCGGCAGAGAATGCACGGAAAATTATAGAGAACCATAAAGATGAAAAAGATTATGAGAAGATGGAGTCTTATAAAGAGGAAATCTGTGATCTCACATCATATAATTATGATGCTCTGGGTGAGGGTGTATCTTATGGAGATCCGTGGCAGATGATCTATGTGTTTGACGGAGACGAAAGTACGAATGTTGTATGTGAAGGATATTCGAAAGCATTTCAGTATTTATGTGATATGAGCGATTTCCGCGATCCTGAATATAACTGCTACAGCGTGACCGGTGTGATGGACGGCGGTACAGGAGCAGGCGCACATATGTGGAATATTGTGACGATCGGAGGCGGAAACTACCTTGTAGATGTGACGAACAGCGATAATGGAACAGCGGGTGAGCGCGGCGGATTGTTCATGGCATGGGATACGGAAAATGGAAGCATCGAAAACGGTTATGTGTTTACTACGGCTTACTATAATCAGTCAATCAGATTCAGCTATGACAACCGTATGAAAGCTCTGTATGGAACAGGCAATGATTCTGTTTTGAAGATCGCTTCAAGCAGATATGAAGAACCAAAGGGAACAGCGCCGGTTATTGCAGGAGTTGAAAATGGCGGGAATTATTATGCCACACAGAAAGTAACGGTAAGCGACGCGGATAACGATCTTGTATCGGTTACTGTAAACGGGGAAAAAGCGGAAGGGGAGATTTCTCTTTCGGCAGATAATAAAAACAATCAGAAGAAAGAGTACACGATCGTGGCAGCGGATCGGAACGGAAACAGTGCAAGCTGTAAAATAACGGTTAATCCTTGTTCTGACCTGCAGCAGAGGATCGCGCATCTGTCAACGGATACAGTAAAAGTCACAGATGAAGAGTTAGTGAGAAATACATTGAAAGATGCAACGACAGCAGTTGGAAATGCAACGGAAGAAGAGAGAACAATCCTTTCGCAAGTAAAAACAAATTGCGAAACACTTCTTGCAAAGATCGACGAATTGAATCAGCCGCAGGACTATATCAGAGGCGATATAGATGCCAGCAAGAAGGTTGATATCGGAGATGTCCGTACTGCGTTGAGATATATCTGTAAAAAGACTGAACTGACAGAAACACAGAGGAAAGCCGGAGATGTAACAGGAGATGAAAAAGTAACAATCGAAGATCTGAGAAAGATTTTGCGATATGTCTGCAAGAAAATAACAGAGTTATAAAATAAGACAAAATGAGATAAACAAAAAGCATTCCATATTCAAAAACCGGGGAAGCCAAAAAGGCTGCCCCGGTTTCTCTGTTATGTATGTTTAATTCCAAAAATCGGTTTTGTCTTTTAACTGAATATCTGCAGCTTTGAAGACCGGATCTTTTCCGGCTTTCTTCTGCTTTGTATAATCGTTCATCGCCTGAATTGCCGGTTTACATAAGATGAGGATAACCGGAAGGTTGATTAAAGCCATCAATCCCATGAGTACATCGGCTGTATTCCATACGATACTGAACTCCATTGTCGCGCCTGCCAGTACGATGACAGCGGCGATGACACGGAACGTATTGATCAGCGCCTTTGGAGGTTTTCTGCCGCAGAGAAATTTCAGTCCCATTTCTGCATAGTAGAAGTTTCCGATCAGTGTTGTAAATGCGAACAGACAAAGTGCGATCGTGATAAAGATCGTACCGAAATTTCCAAGTGAATTGGAAGCGGCTGCCTGAACCCACGGCATGCCTGCCAGTTTAGAGGTTGGCTCTACACCGGAACAAAGAAGCATGAATGCTGTTGCGGAGCAGATCAGCATCGTGTCGATGAAAACGGAAAGCATCTGCACAAGTCCTTGTTTTACCGGATGGGAGACTGCCGCGCTTGCCGCTGCATTCGGAGCAGATCCTACACCGGCTTCGTTGGAGAAAAGTCCTCTCTTGATACCATGCATGACGCAGGAACCGGCAAACCCGCCGAAGATTGCCTGTACGTCAAACGCATTGTTAAAAATGCTTGCGAACATTGCAGGAACAAGCTGATAATGTTTCAAGATAATAAACAAAGAGACTGCAAGGTAAAAGATACCCATTACCGGAACGAGTACTTCCGTGATCTGTGAAATCTTCTTGCTTCCTCCGAATATAGCCAAAGCGAACACAACTGCAAGGATCGCGCCGACGATGATCGGAGTCCATTTCGGATTGAAGAAAGAATAGACACGGAAAGAGTCTGCGATGTTGAAAGATGCCACAAGGTTAAATCCGCCCATATAAGTCAGGATCAAAACAACTGCGAAAAGGATGCCGATCCAGCGCCTCTTCAAGGCAGCCTGAATATAGTATGCCGGACCACCGTAAGAACTTCCGTCTTTTGCTTTGTGTTTGTAAATCTGAGCAAGCGTACTTTCGATAAATGCAGACGCGCTTCCGAGAAGAGCGGTAAGCCACATCCAAAAGACTGCTCCTGATCCGCCGAGGCAGATTGCTGTTGAGATTCCTGCGATATTTCCTGTTCCGACTCTGGAAGCGGTTGATACCATAAGAGCCTGAAAGGAAGAAAGTCCGTTTTTATCACTGCCCGGTTGTGCGACAACACGAAGGGATTCGATAAACATGCGGATCTGTACAAATTTTGTTTTGATCGTGAAGAAGATACCTGCTCCGAGAAGCAGTACGATCAAAATGTGACTGTAGAGCAGATCACTTAGTGAGTTGATCATGTTTGTAATAAAATCTGTAAACAATAGTTTTCCCTCTCTTTCCTAAAATTGCAAATAGATCAGAGACATTTCGGTGTGAGAACAACAAAGCGGGACTGATGTCACCGAAAATGTACACATACCGTCTAATTATATAGTAAAATTACAAATTTGTCTATAAAAACGCGCTGTTTTGAAGGGTATCGCCGATTGGAAGACACGAGTTTTTAAGAGCGGGAAACGTTTGTTTTGCAACAAAACGCTTCTTGTGTTATTCTATAAAGGTGTCAAAAGATCGATTTTCAATAGGAAAATAAAATCGGGAGGCTTGGAGTATGAAATTAAGCAAATTGTTGGAACGGTTAGAATATGAAGCCGTTCAAGGCAGCGCTGAAACGGAAGTGACAACGCTGGTCAATGATTCGAGAAAGGTAGAGTCAGGATCTGTTTTTGTCTGTATCAGCGGGGCGGTTTCTGACGGACATCAGTATGTTGCAGATGTAGTGGAAAAAGGTGCGGCGGCAGTCGTGGCAGAACGTGAGATCGAAGCGCCGGAGGGCGTGACCGTGATCCGGGTGGAAGATACAAGGTATGCGCTGGCGCTGATGTCTGCGGCATATTTCGGATATCCGGCTGAGAAGCTGAAAGTGATCGGGATTACAGGAACGAAAGGGAAGACAACGACAACGTATATGATCCGGTCTATCTTGGAAGGGGTCGGACATAAAGTCGGACTCATCGGTACGATCGAGGCGATCATCGGGGATAAAACAATCCCTGCGGCAAATACAACGCCGGAATCGTTTACGATCCAGAAGTATTTTGCACAGATGGTCGAAGAAGGCTGCGACAGTGTTGTTATGGAAGTTTCTTCTCAAGGACTGATGCTTCACAGGACGGCCGGAATCCCGTTTGAGATCGGTATTTTTACGAATCTTGGGAAAGATCATATCGGTCCGAACGAGCATAAAGATTTTGAAGATTATAAGCGATGCAAAGGACTGCTGTTTCAGCAGTGCAGACTTGGCATTGCAAATATAGACGATCCGTATTTTGAAGATGTTTTCCGCAATGCAGTATGTAAAACAGAGACGTTTGGATTTTCGGAAAAAGCGGATCTGCGGGCAGAAAATGTAAAACTTGTATCCAGACCGGGATATTTGGGCGTTTCATATCATGTGACGGGGCAGGCGGATTTTGATGTAGAGATCGATATACCCGGAAAATTCAGCGTATATAATTCGTTGACTGCGATTGCAGTGTGCCGCCATTTCGCAGTTCCGTCTGAGAAGATAACGGAAGTGCTTAGAACGGCGAAAGTAAAAGGCCGTATTGAGATGATAAAAGTGTCGGATGATTTTACATTGATGATCGATTATGCTCATAATGCGATGAGTTTGGAAAGCCTTCTTACAACATTAAAAGAATACAATCCGAAGCGTCTTGTGTGTCTGTTCGGATGCGGAGGAAACCGCTCGAAAGACAGAAGATATGAGATGGGCGAAGTGTCGGGACGTCTGGCAGATCTTACGATCATCACATCTGATAACCCGCGGTTTGAAGAGCCTCAGGAGATCATCAATGATATTAAGATCGGAATTGCAAAGACCGACGGAGAGTATGTGGAGATCTGCGACAGAAAAGAAGCGATCAAATATGCCATCGAACATGGACGGACAGGTGATGTAATCGTATTGGCTGGGAAAGGCCATGAAGATTATCAGGAGATCAAAGGGGTAAAATATCCGATGGATGAGAGAGTGTTGATCGCTGAGGTGCTTAAAGAACTTCGGGAAAAGTAAGAAAGATAAGGGGACTGAGATTGTTTGCGGATGTAATCATAGATATTCAACATGAAAAACTGGATAAGATCTTTCAATATCGGATCCCCGAGCGGTTGGAGCAGGAACTGGAGGCGGGCATGGAAGTGGTCGTTCCTTTTGGAAAGGGAAACCGTGAGACGAAAGGGTATGTAACTGCACTGACGGATACATGTGATTATGATCTTGCAAAGGTGAAGGAGATTATTGATATTTCACGCAGCAGTGTGGAAATTGAGGCAAAACTGATCGCATTGGCTGCGTGGATGAAATCAAATTACGGCGGGACAATGCTCCAGTCATTAAAGACCGTTCTTCCGATTAAGCAGAAAGAAAATGCAAAAGTGAAAAGACAGCTCAGACTTTTGCTCGACAAAGAAACCGGAGAACGTCAGCTTCATTATTATTTAGAAAAGAATCAGAAAGCAAGGGCGCGTCTGATGGCGGCGCTTCTTGACGATCCTCTTCTGGATTATGAACTTGTCAGAAAAAAACTCAATATTACGGCTCCGGTGATCCGTGCGCTGGAAGAACAGCACGTTCTTTCTGTGGAATCAAAGCAGGTGTACCGTAACCCGGTTCATGGGGAAATCGTTCAAGATCAGAATCTGATTTATAACAAAGAACAGCGGCAGGTGATCGACAGCTTTTGCCACGACTATGAAAACGGCGTTCGGAAAACGTATTTGATCCATGGTGTTACGGGGAGCGGAAAGACAGAAGTTTATATGGAGATGATACAGTCTGTTGTAGATCAGGGCAGGCAGGCGATTGTTCTGATTCCGGAAATCGCGCTGACATATCAGACCGTGATGCGGTTTTACAGAAGATTTAAAGACCGCGTGTCGGTGATGAATTCCAGACTATCTGCAGGAGAAAGATACGATCAGATGATGCGGGCAAAAGCCGGGGAAGTGGATGTGATGATCGGACCGAGATCAGCGTTGTTTACACCGTTTCCGAATCTGGGACTGATCGTCATCGACGAAGAGCATGAGCCGACTTATAAAAGTGAACAGACGCCGAGATATCACGCGAGGGAGACAGCGCAGAGAAGGGCGCAGACAGAAAATGCGAGCGTTGTTCTCGGGAGTGCGACCCCGTCAATGGAAGCGATGTATCGGGCGAAAAGGGGCGAGTATGTTCTGTTTGAAATGAAAAACCGTTCGAAAATGCAGAGTCCGGCAGAGGTTTATACCGTGGATATGCGGGAAGAATTAAAGAAGGGAAACCGTTCTATCCTCAGTGAAAAACTGCAGGAACTGATGAAAGAAAGGCTTGAAAGAGGCGAACAGACGATGCTCTTTTTAAATCGGAGAGGCTATTCGGGGTTTGTTTCCTGCAGGGAATGCGGTCATGTTGTAAAGTGTCCGCACTGTGATGTGTCGCTTTCTGTTCACAGAGACGGAAAGATGCGGTGTCATTACTGCGGGTATGAGAGTTTCCGCGTGAAAATATGTCCTGAATGCGGTTCTGATCATATCGGAGAGTTTCGCGCAGGGACACAGCAGATCGAGGACATTGTGAAACGGATCTTCCCGAGGGCAAGGGTACTGCGCATGGATATGGATACAACCCGGCAGAAAGATTCTCATGAGAAGATCCTGTCAGCATTTGCAAATGAAGAGGCAGATATTCTTGTTGGAACGCAGATGATCGTAAAGGGACATGATTTCCCGAATGTAACTTTGGTCGGTGTTTTGGCGGCGGATATGTCGCTCTATACGGACGATTACAGGTCAGGCGAGCGAACGTTTCAGCTCTTGACGCAGGCGGTCGGAAGAGCGGGCCGGGGTGAGAAAAAAGGTGAGGCGGTCATTCAGACATACAGCCCGGATCATTACGCGATCGTGACATCTGCGGCGCAGGATTACGAGGCTTTCTATGAAGAAGAGATCCGATACAGAACATTGATGGGGTATCCGCCGACAGAGCATCTTCTGGCGGTATTTGTATCATGCACAGACGAGGCGCTGTTGGAAACAGGGTGTAAGTATTTAAAAGAATATATGATAAAAGCAAAGAAGAATATCGAGGCGTCCGTGATCGGTCCGGCAAGTCCGGGGATTGAGAAGATTAACGACGTTTATCGGAGAGTGATTTATGTAAAAACGGCACACTACAATGATCTTGTCGTGCTCAAAGACCGGACAGAAAAATATATTGAGATCAATTCGGGTTTTGATAAAATGAGAATACAATTTGATTTTAATCCAATGTAACGGATAGAAAGAAGGAGAAAAATGGCAATCAGAGCAATCAGAGAAATCGGAGACGATATATTAGAAAAACAGTGTAAGGCAGTACCGAAGATGACGCTTCGCACGAAAATATTGATCGGAGATATGCTTGAGACAATGTATGAAAGCAATGGCGTTGGACTCGCAGCTCCGCAGGTCGGCGTTTTGAAAAGAATCGTGGTGATCGATGTGGGCGAAGGCCCGATCATTTTGATCAATCCTCAGATCATCGAGACATCAGGAGAGCAGACAGGAGAAGAGGGGTGCTTAAGCGTTCCCGGAAAATTCGGGATCGTTACAAGACCGAACTATGTGAAGGTGCGGGCGTTCGATGAAAATATGAATGAGTTTGAAATGGAAGGGGAAGGACTGCTTGCGAGGGCGTTCTGCCATGAGATCGACCATTTAGACGGAAAATTATATGTAGGACTGGCAGAAGACGGACTTCATGAAGTATCTTATGATGATGAAGATCAGGAAGAGACAGAAGGAGTGGAAGAATGAGAGTAATATTTATGGGAACCCCCGATTTTTCGGTCGGAACTCTGGAGGCGCTTATAGAGGCCGGGCATGATGTGTGTCTGGCTGTGACGCAGCCCGATAAACCGAAAGGCAGAGGGAAGGAAATGCAGTTTACTCCGGTAAAGGAAGCGGCGGTCAGGCATGGTATTCCTGTGTATCAGCCGAAACGGGTGCGCGATGCTGAATGTGTGGAAGAATTGAGAAAATATAATGCCGATGTGATGGTTGTCGTTGCTTTCGGTCAAATCCTGCCGAAAGTGATTCTTGAAATGACACCTTACGGCTGTATTAATGTTCATGCGTCCTTGCTTCCGAAATACCGTGGAGCGGCTCCGATCCAGTGGGCGATCATAGAAGGGGAGACCGTGACTGGCGTAACGACGATGCAGATGGATGAAGGGCTTGATACCGGGGATATGATCCTCAAAACAGAAATTCCGATCGCAGAAGACGAGACAGGAGAGTCTCTTCATGATAAGTTGGCAGAAGCAGGCGCGGCGCTTTGCGTGGAGACATTGCATGCTATAGAAAAGAAAACGGCAGTGTTTGAAAAGCAGCCGGAAAGTCCGACTGCCTATGCGAAAATGCTTACGAAAGATCTCGGAGATATTGACTGGACGAAGACGGCGGTACAGATCGAGCGACTTGTGCGCGGGTTGAATTCATGGCCGAGCGCATATACGCATACAGGCGGCAAAGTGATGAAGATCTGGAAAGCACAGGCAGAGCCTCAGGGACAAAAAGGAAGAAGCACAGGGGACAACGGTCAGGACAGGACAGAACAGATCGGACAGACCAAAGAAAAAAATGAATGGAACACAATGCCGGGAACGGTAGTTTCCGTGGAAAAAGATTCGTTCTGCGTACAGACAGGAGACGGAGTGCTCCGTGTTTTAGAAGTGCAGATGCCCGGAAAGAAACGGATGGATACAGGTGCATTCCTGCGAGGATATGCACTGGAAGAAGGCTCGGTATTTGGGAGAGAATAATGGCAAAGGCGATCAATGAAAGAGAAATCGTAGTCGCGATCCTTATGGAAGTGACGGAAAACGGCAGATACAGCCATATCGTATTAAGAGAAGTTTTGGCAAAATATCAATATCTTGAAAAAAGAGAGAGAGCATTTATCACTCGGGTTACAGAAGGCACGCTGGAACATATGACAGAGATTGATTATATTCTCGATAAGTTCTCGAAAGTAAAAGTAAAAAAGATGAAGCCGTTTATCCGGGCTCTTTTAAGAAGCGCGGTCTATCAGATCAAATATATGGACAGTGTTCCAGATCATGCGGTCTGCAGTGAATCGGTGAAGCTGGCGGTAAGGAAAGGTTTTTCCGGTTTGCGGGGATATGTAAACGGCGTATTGCGAAGCATCGCAAAAGGGATCGGTCAGGTAGAGTATCCGTCAGATCCGATCAAACGTCTTTCAGTACAGTATTCCTGTCCGGAATGGATCATCCGATTATGGAAAGAAACGTATGAACTTCCTTTGATCGAGACGATGCTGAAAGATTTTCAGACAGAAAAGCCGACAACGATCAGGTGCTGCAGAAGCAGGATCACGCCTGAACAACTGAAAGAACGGCTTGAAAAAGAAAATGTTTCTGTGGAAGAGCATCCTTATCTTCGGGATGCGCTTCTTATCTCAAAATATGACTATTTGGAGTCTTTAGCGGCGTTTCGGGAAGGCTTGTTTGTCGTGCAGGATATCAGTTCGATGCTTGTAGGAGAACTGGCGCATGTGCAGGCAGGCGCTCAGGTCATCGATCTGTGTGCGGCTCCGGGCGGAAAGGCGCTTGACATTGCAGAACGGATTTTGATGGAAGAACGCAAGAAAGACAGAACAGAAACAGACGCAGTAAAGGGCAGCGGAACAGAGAAGGACAAGGAAGAGACGACCGGATGTTCCGGTCATGTGGAAGCCCGCGATCTGACGGAATATAAAGTGTCTTTGATCGAGGAAAATATAGAACGTATGGGACTTCACAATGTGACGGCAGTTTGTCAGGACGCGTCTGCGTATGATGAGAAGTCGGCAGAAAAGGCGGACATTGTGATTGCCGACCTTCCCTGTTCCGGTCTTGGAGTACTCGGCCGGAAGACAGATCTGAAATATAAGGCGTCTTTGGAAGGGATCGAGAGTCTTGTCCAGCTTCAGCGGAAGATCCTTTCCTGTGCGGCTTCTTATGTAAAACCCGGAGGGGAACTTCTCTATAGCACATGTACTGTGAATCCAAAGGAGAATGTTGAGAACGTACATTGGTTTTTGGAAGAATTTCCGGAATTTTATGCAGATGATATCAGGGAAGACTTGTGCGCCGAATTGCGGGAAAGTGTGACAGAGACAGGAGGTATTCAGCTTTTGCCCGGAGTTCATAAAAGCGACGGATTTTTTATTGCGCGGATGCGGAAGAAAGGTTAAGAAGGCAGGATCGGGCAGCGCTGTCTGAAAAGGAAAGAACGCGCGGCGCGGCTGTAAAGCGGCGATAAGCAAAGAAGCGGCAGGACGGCGTCGAAAAATGAAAAAAGGGAAGTATGAGAATGAAGAAAGATATTCGGGCATATGAATATGAAGAATTAAAAAAAGAGATGGAACATCTGGGGGAGAAGCCGTTTCGGGCAAAACAGGTGTATGAGTGGCTGCATGTGAAGCTTGCAGATCGTTTTGACGAGATGACGAATCTGTCTGTAAAGCTGAGGGAGAAACTTGCGGAGGAATATGACATTTTTCCGGTGGAGATGGCAGAACGTCAGCAGTCAAAGCTGGATGGAACGAACAAGTTTTTGTTTCGTCTGCATGACGGGAATATGGTGGAAAGCGTTCTTATGAGATATAAGCACGGTAATTCGGTATGTATTTCCTCACAGGCGGGATGCCGTATGGGGTGTGCCTTTTGTGCATCAACGATCGGAGGTCTGAAACGGAATCTGTCGGCATCTGAGATGCTCGGTCAGATTTATCAGATCCAGAAAATTATCGGGGAGCGGGTTTCGAATATCGTTATCATGGGAACAGGGGAACCGCTTGATAATTATGATAATTTTTTGAAATTCATTCATATACTGACAGATGAACACGGACTGAATATCAGTCAGCGGAATGTGACAGTTTCCACATGCGGGATTGTGCCAAGAATTTTGGAACTGGCAGAGGAACATCTGCAGATTACGCTGGCGCTTTCTCTTCACGGCTCTACCCAGGAAAAACGGAGAAAACTGATGCCTGTTGCGAATAAGTATGAATTAGGAGAAGTGCTTTCAGCTTGTGATACTTATTTTGAAAAGACAGGGCGCAGGGTTACATTCGAGTACAGTCTTGTGCATCAGGTGAATGATACAGATGAAGATGTAAGAGAGCTGTCAGCGCTTCTTGCCCCTCGCAACTGTCATCTGAACCTGATTCCGGTAAACCCTGTGAAGGAGCGTTCTTTTCAGCGTCCAAGCCGCAAAAGTGCTTTGAATTTCAAAAATAAACTTGAAAAAAGCGGAATTAATGTTACTATAAGAAGAGAAATGGGCTCGGATATCGACGGAGCGTGCGGTCAGCTTAGACGGCGCTACGAGGAAGAGACAATGAACGAGGATTAAGGAGAAGCGTATGAGAACATTTTCGATAACAGATGTAGGAATGGTAAGACAAGTGAATCAGGATTATGTCTATGTAACGGACAGACCTCTCGGAATTCTTCAGAATCTCTTTGTGGTGGCAGACGGTATGGGAGGACATCAGGCTGGAGATTATGCTTCCAAGTATACGGTTGAAGTGCTCAACAGGGAATTGGCGATGAGTGAAGGTGAAGATATTGAGAGGAGTCTTGTGAGCGCGATCAAAGCGGCAAACAGGGAGATCATTAAAGAAGCTTCCAGAGACGAACATCTCAAAGGAATGGGAACGACGGTTGTAGCTGCAACGATTTCAAATCAGATGATGTATTTTGCAAATGTAGGAGACAGCCGTTTGTATCTGATCAATCAAGGCATTCAGCAGCTTACAAAAGATCATTCCCTTGTGGAAGAAATGGTAAGGCTTGGCGGGATCAAACCGGAAGAAGCCAAGCATCATCCTGATAAAAATATTATTACGAGAGCGATCGGCGCGAAAGCCGATGTAGAGGTAGACTTTTATGAGCACCGTCTGAAACGGGGAGACATCATATTGATGTGTACAGACGGTTTAAGCAATATGGTAGAGGATGAGGAACTTTTCCATATTGTGCAGGGTGGAAGAGATATTGTAGAGTCAGGTCAGGCTCTTGTAGAGGCAGCAAAAGAAAACGGCGGTACAGATAATATAGGGGTCGTCCTTATAGAACCGTTTGCAGATGAGGTGAGTGTATTATGATTAAAGAGGGCGTTTGCTTAGGAAAAAGATATGAGATACTCGGACGGATCGGGTCGGGCGGCATGGCAGATGTTTACAAAGGAAAAGACCGTAAATTAAACCGTTATGTTGCAATCAAAGTATTAAAAAGCGACTACCGTTCGGATCAGGTATTTATAAAGAAGTTTTTGAGTGAGGCACAGGCGGCAGCAGGATTGATGCATCCGAATGTGGTAAATGTATATGATGTCGGTCAGGATCGAGGTCTGTACTACATGGTAATGGAACTTGTGGAAGGAATTACGCTGAAAGATTATATAAAGAAAAAAGGAAGACTTTCAGCGAAAGAGACGATCAGTATTTCCATTCAGATGGTAACCGGACTGCAGGCGGCGCATAATCATCATATTATCCACAGAGATATTAAGCCGCAGAATATTATCATTTCAAAAGACGGCAAAGTAAAAGTGACAGATTTTGGTATTGCCCGTGCGACGACTTCTACGCAGACGATCAGTACGAGCGTTATGGGTTCTGTTCATTATACATCACCGGAGCAGGCAAGAGGCGGAGTTGTGGATCAGAAGAGTGATCTCTACTCGATCGGAATCACGATGTATGAAATGATCACAGGTCATGTACCGTTTGACGGAGACTCAACCGTATCCGTTGCATTGAAGCATCTTCAGGAAGAGATCACATCTCCGGCTGAAGAAGTTCCGAACATTCCGTACAGTCTCGAGTGTATTATTATGAAATGTACGCAGAAGAATCCGGGACGTCGCTATGCGGACTGCGCGTCTTTGCTTATGGATTTGAAAAGATCTCTTGTAGAGCCGAACGGGGATTTCGTTGTTTTCGGCGCCGGAGCAGGCGCAGAGACAGACCGTACAATGGTTATGTCTGCTGAGGAATTAGAGCAGATCCAGGGACGCCGTTATGATGATGATTATGACGATGACTACGATGATGACGATGATTACGACGATGATTATGACGACGATTATGACGACGATTATAATGACAGAAAACGTGGCCAGAATGACAGACGGAAGAAAAAGGATGTGAACCCTGACACGAAACGGATCATGAAGATCTTGATGATCGTAGCCGGAGTCGTGATCGCATTGTTGATTTTGTTCCTTGTCGGAAATGCGGCGGGATTTTTCAAAGGAGCAGGCTTGTCAACGAAGACGGAACAGACGGTGACGGTGCCGGATGTACGCGGAATGACATTCGAGGACGCTCAGGCGGAGCTTAAGAAGAAAAATCTTGGTATTAAAAAGGCTGACAAAGAGGAGCCTTCCAATGAATATGAAAAGGGAGAAGTTAAGAGTCAGAATCCGGGAAAAGGCAAGAAAGTGAAAAAGAATTCAACTGTTACGGTTGTAATCAGCAGCGGAGAAGCGGCGAAAAAAGTAAGCGTTCCGAATGTTGTGAATCAGTCAGAGGCAGATGCAGAAAGAATGCTTCAAGATGTCGGACTGAAAGTGACAAAAGGTGAGGCAGTTTATGACGATACAGTTGAAATGGGAAATGTAGTCAGCTCCACACCGGCTCCGGGAGAGCAGGTTGATGAGGGCACAAGTGTTCAGCTTATTATCAGTAAAGGAAAAGATCCTGAAAAAGATAAAGTAGAAGTGCCGTCTCTTTTGAACATGACGGCAGAGCAGGCCGCCGCCGCGTTGGAAGAACGAGGACTGAAAGGAAGTCCTAAGGAAGAGTATGCCGGCGGAACGGCAGGAACGGTTGTTGCGCAGGAAACGGAAGCAGGAACAAAAGTAAAGAAAGGTACAACAGTAAAATATACTATAACACTTGGATCAAAAACAGAATGGTCCACAATTCCAAGTGATGTGATCGGAATGGAGAAAAACACGGCGGTCAAAGTGCTGACTGAGGCTGGATTTGTTCCGGTATACGGAGGAGAAGATTACAGCGATACTCCGGTCGGAACGATCTATAGTGTAACTCCGTCAGCCGGTACAAAAGTGGAAAAAGGAACACAAGTATATTATTTTGTCAGCAAAGGATCACAGTCAGGCCCGACTGATCCTGAAAACGGCGGAGATTTCGGAGATTATGAGTGATCGGGACTGACAGGGAATTTATAAAATATGCAAGGTAAAATTGTAAAAGGGATTGCCGGATTCTACTACGTCCATGTAGTAGAATCCGGTGTTTATGAATGTAAAGCAAAAGGCATTTTCCGAAAAGACGGCGTTAAGCCGCTTGTCGGAGATAATGTAGAAATAGAAGTTTTGGACGAAGAGACAAAAACAGGCAATATCAGGGAAATCCTTACAAGGAAAAATGAACTCATCCGTCCGGCAGTGGCGAATATCGATCAGGCGCTTGTCGTATTTGCGGTGACGAAACCGAAACCGCATTTTAATCTTCTCGATCGTTTTCTCGTAATGATGGAACAGAAAAAGATCCCCGTGATCTTATGCTTCAACAAATCCGATATCGCAAAAGAGGACGATATTTCCAAGATGGAAGAAGTTTACAGATCGTGCGGGTATCCGGTCTTTTTCACCAGTGCAAAAGAAGGATGGAATATCGGAGAAGTGAAGAAGATCCTGTATGGGAAGACAACCGTTCTTGCAGGACCTTCGGGAGTGGGAAAGTCGTCGCTGATCAATCTTCTGCAGTCGGAAGTGACGATGGAAACCGGAAGTATCAGCCGGAAGATCGACAGAGGAAAGCATACGACAAGACATTCGGAACTTCTGGTTTTGGAAGAAGAGGAAGACATAACAGATTACGGTTCGTATATTGTAGACACTCCGGGGTTTAGTTCCCTTTATGTTAATGACTTTGAAAAAGAACAGTTAAAATATTATTTCCCGGAGTTTGAGCCATATGAAGGAATGTGCCGTTTTTCAGGATGCGACCATGTGCACGAGCCGGACTGTGCGGTAAAGCAGGCGGTAGAAGAAGGAAAGATACACAAGATCCGGTATGACGATTATGTTGCGATGTACCGTGAATTACAGGAAAAAAGGAGATATTAAAGATGGAGAATATTCTTGCCCCGTCGATTCTTTCGGCTGATTTTAAAGTGTTGGGAGAACAGATCGAACAGACAGAAAAAGCAGGTGCAAAATATATACATTTTGATGTGATGGACGGAATTTTCGTACCGAGCATTTCATTCGGTATGCCGGTACTGTCTTCGTTAAAAGGCGCGGTAAAACAGGCGCTTGACGTACATCTTATGGTGACAGAACCGATTCGGTATGTAAAAGAGTTTGCGAAATGCGGAGCAGATATCATTACTGTTCATTTTGAGGCATGTGAAGATTTGAAAGCAACGCTGGATGAAATACATGCAAGCGGCGTGAAAGCGGGAATCACGATTAAGCCGGCAACTCCGGTGAAGGAACTGATCCCGTATTTGGAACTTGCGGATATGTTTCTTATTATGAGTGTTGAACCGGGATTCGGCGGACAGGCGTTTATTCCGGAATCTCTTGATAAGATCAGAGAGCTGCGCTCTCTGCTTGAGGAGCGGGGAATGAAGACGGATATCGAAGTGGACGGCGGTATTTATTGCGAAAATGTGGGAGAAGTTCTGGATGCAGGGGCGAATATTATCGTTTCCGGTTCGGGGGTTTTCAAAGGGAATATTGCGGAAAATACGAAGAGATTTATGGAGATATTGAAAAGTCATGAGTAAGCAGACTGTAATCGTGAGCGGCGGGATGCTGGAAAAGGATTTTGCCCTCTCAATTTTAAAAAGTGAAGATACGGAATTTATTATCGGTGTGGACAGAGGACTTGTGTTTTTGTACGACAATGAAATAAAACCGGATTATATCGTAGGTGATTTTGACAGCGTTCCGAGAAAGCTTGTCGATTACTATAAAGAAGAACTGGATGTGCCGGTAAGGGAATTTAATCCTGTAAAAGATGCGTCTGATACAGAGATTGCGCTGCGCCTTTGCATCGGATTGAACCGAAAAAAGATTGTGATTCTAGGTGCGACCGGAAACAGGATCGATCATCTTTGGGCAAATGTGCAATGTCTGCAGATTGCTGTGGAAGCGGGAGCGGATGCATGTATTATGGATGCTCATAATAAAATAAGACTTCTTGATCAAAGCATTACATTGAAAAAAGAAGAAGCTTTCGGCCCGTACTTTTCTCTGTTCCCGTTAGAACAACCTGTTGACAGCTTTAATATTGTGGGCGCGAAATATCCTCTTACGAATCATTTCCTGAAACCGAGCGACAGTCTGTGCGTGAGTAATGAATTTGCCGAAGATGAAGTGGAAATTTCATTTGTGTATGGTAAGGTGATCTTGATGGAAACGAGAGATTAGCCTCCTGTATGAAGAGGAACTGCGTTTTTGTTCGGATAATCTTAAAAGGGAATGACTGGCGCAAGGATAGAAGTGAAATTCTAGTGAAATTGCAGGCCGAAATGTTTGCCCGTTAAGATTGAAAAGAAGGAGTCCTTATGCTATACTTTATATTTGCGTTGGACTCTTTTTTTATAAAAGAAGTTAAAAAATGTGTTCCAAGATTTTTAGGACGCGTAAGTTCAACAAGCTGCGCCGCCGATTAAATTAAAAGGCGTAAAAAGGGCGTAAAGAAATCATAAGAAGGGTGAAAACCTTATAAAATCAAGGGTTTTCAGATAGGGAAAGATAAATATGAAATTAGGTATCGTCGGTTTGCCGAACGTAGGAAAAAGTACACTGTTTAATTCACTGACAAAAGCAGGGGCAGAATCTGCCAATTATCCGTTCTGTACGATCGATCCGAACGTGGGAGTCGTAACAGTGCCGGACAAGCGTCTTGATGTACTCGGAGAGATGTATCATACGAAAAAAATCATTCCTGCCGCAATCGAGTTTGTTGACATTGCAGGACTTGTAAAAGGTGCGTCAAAAGGCGAAGGTCTCGGCAATCAGTTCCTTGCAAATATAAGAGAAGTGGATGCAATCGTTCATGTTGTCCGTTGTTTTGAAAATACAAATATTGTTCATGTAGACGGAAGCATTGATCCGATCAGAGATATTGAGACGATCAATTTGGAACTGATCTTTTCAGATCTGGAGATTTTGGAACGACGGATTGCAAAGACAGTTAAACTTTCCCGTAATGATAAAACAGCGGCGAAAGAACTTGATCTTTTAAATCGCGTGAAAGCGCATCTGGAAGATAATAAAATGGCGAAAAGCTTTGCGACAGATGATGAGGACGAGCAGGAGTGGCTTGCAAGTTATAACCTCCTGACGGCAAAACCTGTTATTTTTGCGGCAAATGTATCTGAAGATGATCTCGCAGATGACGGTGCAAATAACGAAGGAGTGAAAGCGGTTCGAGAGTACGCGGCAAGCGAAGACTGCGAAGTGTTTGTTGTATGCGCAGAAATCGAAGAAGAGATTTCTCAGCTTGATGATGATGAAAAGGCAATGTTCCTTGAAGAATTAGGATTAAAAGAGTCAGGACTTGAGAAATTGATCCGTGCAAGTTATCATCTCCTCGGGTTGATCAGTTACCTGACGGCAGGAGAACCGGAAGTTCGTGCGTGGACGATCAAAAAAGGCACAAAAGCGCCTCAGGCAGCAGGAAAGATCCATACAGATTTTGAGCGCGGATTTATCCGTGCGGAAGTTGTCAGCTATGATGATCTTATGGCATGCGGAACTCATGCGGCTGCGAAAGAGAAAGGGCTTGTAAGACTGGAAGGAAAAGAATATGTTGTGCAGGACGGCGATATAATGCTGTTTCGATTCAACGTATAAAAACAGTTCAGCGATGGATACAGACGGCATGGAACCGTGCAGACACGCTTCTTTGCCGTCTTGTATCCGTTTTTTATTTCCACTTCTTACAGCGCGGGGGGAGTGAGAAGCACACTTTTATTCTATCAAATAAAAATGAAAAGGAGCGGCATCATTTATGCATACAGAGATCAGTTTTCCCAATTTGGGAATTTATCTTAAAAATGTCGGAAAGAGTATCGACGTATTCGGCATTGAAATTGCGTATTATGGAATCATCATTGGAACAGCGATTTTGCTTGGATTTTGGATTGCTGCCCGCGAGGCAAAGCGGACAGGGCAGAATCCGGAAGATTATCTTGATATGGGGATTATCGGCGTTGTGGTCGGAATTATCGGAGCAAGGCTGTATTATGTGATCTTTTCGTGGGATATGTATAAAGATAATCTGCTGGATATTTTTAATCTCAGGGAAGGAGGACTGGCGATCTATGGCGGAGTGATCGGTGCGGTTATCGCAGTATTTGTCCTTGCACGCTGGAAACACTTGTCTCCTTTTCTGATCTTTGATACAGTTGCACTGGCAATCTTAAACGGACAGATGCTTGGACGATGGGGAAATTTTTTCAACAGGGAAGCATTTGGCGAGTATACGGACTGTCTGTTCGCAATGCGGCTTCCGCTAGACGCGGTGCGTTCTTCGGATGTGACAGAGCAGATGCGCCTGCACATGGAGAGAATAGACGGAGTCAGCTATATTCAGGTACATCCGACATTTCTCTATGAATCCCTTTGGTGCATGGTATTGCTGATTATTTTGTTTGCTTATCGGAAGCATAAAAAATACGAAGGAGAGTTGTTTTTGTTATATTTGTTTGGTTACGGACTTGGAAGATTATGGATCGAAGGGTTGAGGACAGATCAGCTTTTACTTCCGGGAGTTGGAATTGCTGTATCCCAGCTTCTTGCAGGATTGATCGTAGCAGGTACCGGAACGGCTCTTATTTATCTGCGGAAAAAGCATAAGAAGAGTGCAGAGTTGTAATATGTGCTTAAAAATAAACAAAAAACAAACTGCCCTCTATAGACTTTTGACGATTTTGGCGATATAATGAGGACACATGTGGAAAATTTATTTTATTCAATGTAAAACTTAAGGAGGAGCAAAAAAATGGCAAGAAAAATGAAGACTATGGATGGCAATCAGGCAGCCGCTCATGTATCTTACGCATACACAGAAGTTGCAGCGATCTACCCGATCACACCGTCATCCGTTATGCCGGAGCATGTTGACGAATGGGCGACAGAAGGCAGAGAAAATATCTTCGGAACGACCGTAGAAGTTACAGAGATGCAGTCTGAGGCAGGTGCGGCAGGAGCTGTGCACGGATCTTTGGCAGCAGGAGCGCTGACAACGACATTTACAGCATCTCAGGGATTGCTTTTGATGATTCCGAACTTATATAAAGTGGCAGGTGAGCAGCTTCCGGGCGTGTTTAACGTATCTGCCCGTGCACTTGCAAGCCATGCGCTTTCTATCTTCGGAGATCACTCCGACGTATATGCATGTCGTCAGACTGGCGCAGCGATGCTTTGTGAATCAAGCGTACAGGAAGTTATGGACCTGACACCGGTTGCTCACTGTGCGGCTCTTGAAGGAAAACTTCCGTTTATCAACTTCTTTGACGGATTCCGTACTTCTCATGAGATCCAGAAGATCGAGACATGGGATTATGAAGATCTGAAAGATATGGTGAACATGGACGCGATCGATGAGTTCCGCGCTCACGCATTGAACCCGAATCATCCGTGTCAGAGAGGTTCTGCACAGAACCCGGACATCTTCTTCCAGGCAAGAGAAGCATGTAACCCGTATTACGATGCGCTTCCGGGAATTGTTCAGAATTACATGGACAAAGTAAATGAGAAGATCGGAACGAACTATAAACTGTTCAATTACTATGGAGCAGAGGATGCAGAGCATGTAATTGTTGCAATGGGTTCTGTATGTGATACGATTGAAGAAACGATCGACTATCTGACAGCAGCCGGAGAAAAAGTCGGAGTTGTAAAAGTTCGTCTTTACAGACCGTTCAGTGCAGAAGCATTGATTGATACAATTCCGGATTCCGTTAAGAAGATTTCTGTTCTTGACAGAACAAAAGAGCCGGGAGCTCTCGGTGAGCCTCTTTATCTTGATGTTGTTGCAGCATTAAAAGGATCGAAGTTTGATGCAGTTCCGATCTATACAGGACGTTACGGACTTGGTTCCAAAGATACAACACCGGCGCAGATCGTTGCAGTATATCACAACGATGAAAAAGCAAAATTTACGCTCGGTATCGTTGACGATGTGACAAATCTTTCTCTGAAAGCAGACGAGCCGCTCGTTACAACACCGGAAGGAACGATCAACTGTAAGTTCTGGGGACTCGGAGCTGATGGTACAGTCGGAGCGAACAAGAACTCGATCAAGATCATCGGTGACAATACAGATATGTATGCTCAGGCATATTTTGACTATGATTCTAAGAAATCAGGCGGTGTTACAATGTCTCACCTGCGTTTCGGAAAATCACCGATCAAATCAACATACCTGATCCATCAGGCGAACTTCGTAGCATGTCACAACCCGTCTTATGTGGACAAGTACAACATGGTACAGGAGCTTGTTGACGGCGGAACATTCCTTTTGAACTGCCCGTGGGATATGGAAGGTCTTGAGAAACATCTTCCGGGACAGGTAAAAGCTTATATCGCAAACCATAACATTAAGCTCTATACGATCGATGGAATCAAGATTGGTAAAGAGATCGGACTTGGCGGACGTATCAACACAGTGCTCCAGTCTGCATTCTTTAAACTTGCAGAGATTATTCCTGAAGAGGAAGCAATCAGCCTGATGAAAGCCGCAGCGAAAGCAACATACGGCAGAAAAGGTGATAAGATCGTTCAGATGAACTATGATGCGATCGATGCAGGAGCAAAACAGGTCGTAGAGATCGAAGTTCCGGAAAGCTGGAAAGATGCAGCAGACGAAGGTCTTGCCGTACCGCACATTGATGAGAACGGAAGAAAAGATGTAATTGATTTCGTTAAAAATATTCAGACAAAAGTAAACGCTCAGGAAGGAAATTCACTTCCGGTATCCGCATTTACGGATTATGCAGACGGATCTACTCCGTCAGGATCTTCCGCATATGAGAAACGTGGTATCGCAGTTGATATTCCGATCTGGCAGCCGGATAACTGTATCCAGTGTAACCGCTGTGCATATGTATGTCCTCATGCTGTTATCCGTCCGGTAGCGCTGACAGAAGAAGAAGCTGCAAATGCACCGGAAGGAATGCAGTCTATTCCGATGATCGGTATGCCGGGTATGAAGTTCTCCATCACAGTATCCGCTTATGACTGTACAGGATGTGGTTCTTGTGCAAATGTCTGCCCGGGCAAGAAGGGTGAGAAAGCTCTCGTTATGGGCAACATGGAAGAGAACGCAGGCAAACAGGCATTCTTCGATTACGGAAGAGAGATTCCGGTGAAACCGGAAGTTGTCGCTAAATATAAAGAGACAACAGTAAAAGGAAGCCAGTTCAAACAGCCGCTTCTTGAGTTCTCAGGAGCTTGTGCAGGATGTGGAGAGACACCGTACGCAAAACTGATCACACAGCTTTTCGGAGACAGAATGTATATCGCAAACGCAACAGGATGTTCTTCTATTTGGGGTAACTCTTCACCGTCCACACCGTACACGGTAACACCGGAAGGAAGAGGACCGGCATGGAGCAACTCACTGTTTGAAGACAACGCAGAGTTTGGATATGGTATGCTTCTTGCACAGAACACGATCAGAAACAGACTGAAAGGTCTTGTTGAGAAACTTGCGGCAGATGCAGAAAATGAAGATGTTAAGGCTGCTGCACAGGAATACCTTGACACATATACATGTGGAGCAACAAACGGAACAGCAACAGATAAACTTGTTGCGGCTCTTGAAGCTTGCGGATGTGATCGTGCAGAAAAAGCAGAACTTTTGAAAAACAAAGATTTCCTCGCTAAGAAATCCCAGTGGGTATTCGGAGGAGACGGATGGGCTTACGATATCGGATACGGCGGTGTAGACCATGTTCTTGCAAGCGGCAAAGATATTAACATCATGGTATTTGATACAGAAGTTTACTCTAATACAGGCGGACAGTCTTCAAAAGCAACGAAGACAGGTGCTACGGCACAGTTTGCTGCAGGCGGTAAAGAGACGAAGAAGAAAGATCTCGCAGGAATGGCAATGAGCTATGGCTATGTATATGTAGCACAGATCGCTATGGGAGCTGACTTCAACCAGACAGTGAAAGCAATCACAGAGGCAGAGGCTTATCCGGGACCGTCATTGATCATTGCTTATGCACCGTGTATCAACCACGGAATCAAGAAAGGTATGAGCAAAGCTCAGACAGAGGAACAGCTTGCGGTAGAATGTGGATACTGGAATAACTTCCGCTTCAATCCGGGTGCAGAAGGTGATAAATTCTTCCTTGACAGCAAAGAGCCGAAGAAAGAAGATTATCAGGCATTCCTTGACGGCGAAGTACGTTACAATGCCCTCAAGAGAGCAAATCCGGCGAAAGCAGAAAAACTGTTCGCAATCAATGAGCAGGAAGCTATGGAAAGATATGCTTATCTGAAAAAACTTGTAGATGTATACAAAGCAGAAGACTAAATGTTGTTCAGGCAGAGACAGGATGTTTTGTAAATAAAAAAGACGATTGAAAAATCAGTCGTTCTCAAATGGCAGGATAGGGATGAAAGTCTTTATCCTGCTGTTTTTTGCAATGGCGACCGTTTGCAATCCCGGAATGTGCCTCTTGGCTCTTCTGGTGATTTAAAAAGAAAGAGAAGAAGTTTGCTTTTTCGTCTGTGCGCTTTTATATTCTTGAATGTTTTTATAAATAACTTGCATCGTTGAATCCACAGCTTATGATGATGCGAGCAATGTACTCGTTTAGGACTTATTTAGGATTCATTTAAGACAAATGAACGCAATAAAAGTCTTGCAAATAAATGCTAACTGTGATAAAATAATTTTGGTTTATTTCAGGAGGTATAAGAAATGGATATTTTGAAAACAGTATTAACGATTATTTTTGTTATAGATTGCATTGCATTAGCTTGTATTATTCTTTTGCAGGAAGGTAAGTCCGCAGGACTCGGAACGATTAGCGGAGCGGCGGATACATATTGGGGACATAATAAAGGTCGTTCTATGGAAGGCGCGCTCGTGAAAGCAACAAGAGTTGTTGCAGTTCTGTTTATGGTACTGGCGATTGTACTGAACCTTAATATTTTTAACTAATGCAGAATAGTATAAGAAAAGCAGCGGAAGATAATAATGATTATGAGCACTCTATACAAATATAGGGTGCTTTTACTTTTATTGCGGCGCGGAGGGTAAAATGCGGAAAACAAACGGCGGCAGAGGAAGAAAAAAAGGAAACTATGATGATCGCAGCAGAATGTATGGGAGGAAAGATTTCCCGAAAGAAAATGATCATCAATTTGAAAAACGAAAAAAAGTGATCTTGGATTTTATGAAAGATGATCTGTATGTGCCTATGAAGATCAAGGAAATTGCCGTGGTTCTTCAGATCCCGGGGGAGCAGAGACAGCAGTTGAGAGACATTCTTGATGCCCTTGTAGAAGAAGGCAAGATTACGATCTCAAAGAGAGGCAAGTATACATGCGGACATGCAGAGCATTTGGAAGGAACGTTTCAGGCAAATGCGAGGGGATTCGGATTTGTTACTCCGAAAGACGGAGGAGATGACATTTTCATTCCTGAGGAATGTCTCGGAAATGCGTTTCAGGGAGATGTGGTAGAGTATATTGTAACATCTGCACCGACAGGAAAGCGGAAGGAAGGCAAGATCGTCAATATCCTTTCCCACGGGGTGACTCATATTGTTGGTTTGTATGAAAAGTGCAAAAGTTTCGGGTTTGTAAGACCGGATAACAAGAGATATGTCAATGATATCTATATCCCTGCGGGGCGTGAGATGGGAGCTGTGACAGGGAATAAGGTAGTTGTGGAAATGACATCTTACGGCGGAGAGCATATGAAGCCTGAAGGAAGAGTTTCGGAGATTATTGGTCATGTGAATGACCCCGGCACAGATATTCTGTCCATCGTCATGGATCTTGGAATTAAGACGGAGTTTCCGGAGCGGGTTTTGAATCAGGCAGTCAGAGTCGGCAAACCTGTAAGTGAAGCAGATCGTGCAGGGAGAAAAGATCTTACGGATGTGAGAATGGTAACCATCGACAGTGAAGATGCGAAAGATTTGGACGACGCGGTATCTGTAGAGCGGGACGGGGAGAATTATGTGCTTGGCGTACACATTGCGGATGTAACGAACTATGTTCAGGAAAGAAGCGCTCTTGACAGAGAAGCTTTGGAACGCGGGACAAGCGTTTATCTGGCAGATCGCGTGATCCCCATGCTTCCGCATGTGTTATCGAATGGGATCTGCTCTCTTAATGCAGGGGAAGACAGACTTGCTCTGTCTTGTATCATGACAATTTCGCCTGACGGGGAAATGATTTCTCATGAGATCGCAGAGTCTGTCATCTGTGTAGATAAAAGGATGAGCTACAATGGAGTCTCTGCTGTGCTGGCGCAGGAAGAAGAGGCGCTTCGTGAGCAGGAAGAATTTGTTCCGATGATTCTTCTTATGAAGGAATTATCCGAAGTCATTCGGGAAAAGCGTGGAAAACGGGGGGCTATTGATTTTGATTTTCCAGAGACGAAGATTCTCCTGGATGAAAGTGGAAAACCGATTGCGATCAAACCGTACGATCGCAATCCGGCGACAGAGATTATCGAAGATTTTATGCTCATGGCAAATGAGACGGTGGCGGAAGAGTTCTTTTGGCGTGAGATCCCGTTCCTTTACAGGACGCACGAGTCACCGGATGAGGATCGGATCAGACAGCTTTCTGCTTTTGTTAATAATTTCGGCTACCATATCCATGTAGGAAATGAGATCCGTCCGAAAGAGATTCAAAAGCTTCTTTCGAAAATAGAGGGAACACCCGAGGAAGATTTGATCAGCAGACTTACGCTGCGGTCTATGAAACAGGCGCGTTATACAACGGAAAATACAGGTCATTTTGGACTTGCCGCAAAATATTATACACATTTCACATCACCGATCCGAAGATATCCCGATCTTCAGATCCATCGTATCATCAAAGAAAATCTGCGCGGAAGATTCGATGAAAACAGGGCGGAACATTATTCGGAGATCTTGCAGCCGGTCGCGGCGCAGTGCAGCGACCGGGAGCGGCGGGCAGAAGAAGCTGAGCGAGAAGTCGTGAAAATGAAAAAAGCGGAGTATATGCAGAATTATATCGGGGAAGAGTTTGAAGGTGTTATTTCCAGCGTTACGAAATGGGGCGCTTATATTGAATTGGAAAATACGGTAGAAGGACTTGCACATGTCGCGGATATGTGGGATGATCATTATGAGTTTTACGAAGAAAGTTACGAGCTGGTCGGCGAACATACAGGCAAGTCATATAAGCCGGGACAGAAGGTTCGCGTGTGTGTGACGGATGCGGATAAACTTCAAAGGACTGTGAATTTTCGGATCCTCTGTGAAGCCAATGAACAGAAGCGGGATGATAGAGAGGCAGGCAGCTATAGAGGATCAGATATTGTAGATTTTTAGGCAGGAGAAGAAAGGGTTATGGCAAAGTCAGAAGTCAGGATGATCGCCAACAATAAAAAAGCGTATCACGACTATTTTATTCTTGAAAAATATGAGGCAGGGATTGTCCTGCATGGAACAGAGGTTAAATCTCTGCGCATGGGGAAATGCAGTATAAAAGAAGCATTTATCAGAGTGGAGTCCGGGGAGATGTATATTTACGGGATGCACATTCCGCCTTATGAAAAAGGAAATATATTTAATAAAGATCCGCTTAGAGTAAGAAAACTTCTTCTTCACAAAAGGGAGATCGAGAAGATTTTCGGGAAGATGAAAGAGCAGGGGATCACACTTGTTCCCCTGCAGATATATTTTAAAGGAAGTCTTGTGAAACTTGAGATTGGAATGGCAAAAGGAAAGAAATTATATGACAAGAGAGACGATATTGCCAAAAAAGATCAGAAGAGGGAAGCACAGAGAGAATTTAAGATCAGAAATTTATAATGCCGCAAGAGCAGGCAAAAGCGCTGCGGCGCAGGGGAAGGGATGTTATGATACAGGATATTGAACCGCACCATTTAGATAATCAATACAGACCGCTTCCTCCGGATAAAGACAGCATCGTATTGTATTATGAAGATCATGCAGTTTTGATGAAAGTGTCGGAGGAAGGGATTGCGTTTCCTCGTTTTTCGGATTTGGAACGGTTGAACGGGGAAATTTATGAAGAAAGTACCTATTTGTTTTCGGTAGATGAAGAGCGCTATTATCTGGCGGATGGGATCAGCAGAGAGCTTCTTTCGGATTTTCGAATGGAGAATACTGAGATTTTCAGGACGGCAGAACCGCAGCATTATGCATTTGCCGGAATTACGGGATATCAGCTTTATAACTGGTATAAGAACCGGAAATATTGCGGCAGATGTGGAAAACGGATGAAACACGGGGAAAAAGAGAGGATGCTGTACTGCGAAGCATGCAATAACATGGAGTTTCCGAAAATCTGTCCGGCGGTTATTATCGGCGTGACAGATCATAATCGTATTTTGATGTCAAAGTATGCAGGTCGTACATATAAAAAATACGCGCTTCTTGCAGGATTTTCTGAGATCGGGGAGACAGTGGAACAGACGGTTGCCCGGGAAGTTATGGAAGAAGTCGGTCTGAAAGTGAAGAATATCCGTTATTACAAAAGCCAGCCATGGGCATTTAGTGATACGCTTCTTATGGGATTTTACTGTGATCTTGACGGGAATGATACAATCACACTTGACAGAGAGGAACTGGCAATGGCAGAATGGTTTGAGAGGGAAGAGATTCCGGTAGAACCATCGCGGGACAGCCTTACGAATGAAATGATCCTGCAGTTTAAAAATGGAAAACAATAGTCAAAAAGAAAAGGAGAATGAAACGATGAGAGCAGAATTTGATGAAAGTTTGGTAACAGGAAATGAAATGATCGACACACAGCACAAAGAATTGATTGAGAAGATCAACAAGCTTCTTGACAGCTGCGAGACGAGCAAAGAAAAAGTTGTAGCGGTAAAAACCCTTGACTATCTTGCTGATTATACAGAGTTTCATTTTGGCGAGGAAGAAAAGCTTCAGGAATCAATCAATTATCCGGCATTGGCAGAGCATAAAAAAGAGCATGACAAGCTGCGCGCAGTTGTGAAAGATCTCTACAATATGCTTGAGGAGGAAGAAGGTCCGTCAGAGGCGTTCGTAGAGCAGGTAAATAAAAATGTTATCGAATGGCTGTACAGACATATCAAAGGCTTCGACCGTTCGGTAGCAGAGTACAAATTTATGAATGAAAGTAGCGAGAGACTGTAGAAAAAGGCAAGAGAAAAAGAGAGAAACGTTTGATGTTCGACTTATACCCCTTTCTGTGATATGATAATTTTTGTATTAAAAATCACAGAAAGGGGTATTTTCATGGAAAATACGTCTGAGAATAAAGGAAATAAATTAAAATCAAGAGCAACAAAACATATCAGCATCGGTCTGCTGGCACATGTGGACGCAGGTAAGACAACATTGTCGGAAGGGATGCTTTATTTGAGCGGACAGATTCGGAATATGGGGCGCGTTGATCATGGGGATACGTTTTTGGATCATTATGAAACGGAAAGAGAACGCGGAATTACGATCTTCTCAAAGCAGGCAGAACTTCGGTGGAACGACAAGGTCATTACGATCCTTGATACGCCCGGGCATGTAGATTTTTCGGCAGAGATGGAGCGGGTTTTGCAAGTGCTGGACTGTGCGGTGCTTGTGATCAGCGCTGCTGACGGGATACAGGCGCACACAGTGACGCTTTGGAGACTTCTGAAGCAGTACCGCATTCCGACCATGATCTTTGTAAATAAAATGGATCGGCAGGAAGCGGACAAAGAAAAACTTCTGGCAGAATTAAAAAGACGGTTCGGCGATGGCTGTATTGATATGGATATGCAGTCCGAGGTGAAGATAGAAAGCCTTGCCATGTGTGATGAAGAGATGCTTGAAGAATATTTGGCAGAAGGAAAGATCAAAAGAGAGACTGTGAGGAAGGCAATCGCAGCGAGAAAAGTCTTCCCCTGCTGGTTTGGCTCTGCGCTGAAAGCGGAAGGGATCGAAGAATTACTTTCCGGTCTGTGTGAATATGCTCCATTGACAGAACCTTTGCCGGAATTTGGGGCAAAAGTGTATAAGATCGCCCGTGATTCACAAAAGAATCGTCTGACTTACCTGAAGGTGACAGGAGGGGAACTGCGTGTGAAAGACGTTCCTGCGGCAGCAGAAGGGACATGTACGGGAAAGGTGAATCAGATCCGAAAGTATTCCGGTGATAAATATGAACTTGTCCAAACAGCCGGAGCTGGAGAAGTCTGTGCGGTTACCGGACTTGAAGGAACTTATCCGGGGCAGGGGCTTGGAATACAGCCGGCATCGGCGCTTCCGGTATTAGAACCTGTTATGACATATCGGATTGAACTTCCCGACGGTTGTGATGTACATAAAATGTTTCAGAATCTGCGCTGTCTTGAAGAGGAAGATCCGGAACTGCATGTTGTCAAAACTGAGGAGACATCCGAGATCCATATCCGGCTTATGGGGGAGGTTCAGACGGAAGTTTTACAGAAGATCGTCAAAGATCGGTTCGGCGTTCTCATTCAGTTTGGAGAAGGAAGGATCGTTTATAAAGAAACAATTCAAAATGTGACCGAAGGGGCTGGGCATTTTGAACCGCTCCGTCATTATGCAGAAGTACATTTAAGGTTAGAGCCGGCAGAGCGCGGTTCAGGCATGCAGTTTGCGGCAGATTGTTCCGAGGATGTGTTAGACCGAAATTATCAAAGGCTTATATTGACACATTTGGAAGAGCGGGAGCACAAAGGAGTTCTGACCGGATCTGCCCTTACGGACGTTCGTATTACCCTTCTGTCAGGAAAGGCTCATAAGAAACATACAGAAGGCGGTGATTTTCGTCAGGCGACTTACCGGGCGGTTCGTCAGGGACTTCGGAAAGCCGAAAGTGTTCTGCTGGAGCCATATTACGAATTCCGCATGGAACTTCCTATGGAAAATGTCGGAAAGGCAATGACGGATATAAAACGGATGAGCGGAACGTTTGACGGACCAAAGACAGAGGACGGCATGGCAGTTCTTACCGGGAGCGTTCCGGCTGCGGAAATGAACGGATATCAGAAAGAGTTTACGGCGTATACAGGCGGATTCGGAAGATTGTTCTGTACTTTAAAAGGATATGATATCTGTCATAATACAGAAGAAGTAATCAGACAGATCGGATATGATGCAGATGTTGACGTGGAAAATACGGCGGATTCTGTATTTTGCTCTCATGGGGCGGGAACGATCATACCGTGGTATGAGGCAGATGCCCATATGCATGTAGGCGGCGCGGAAGAAAGACAGGAGGAAGATACGGAGATTCTCGAAAAGTTTCGTCCAAAGAGAAGGGCGATCGAACTGACTCAGGAAGAACTGGATGCAATCTATGTTCGGACGCCTGATCCGGCAAAAAATAAGAAAAGAACGTCATCTGTGACAGTGACGGCAGGAAAAACAGCTTCTTACTATGGTAAAACGGAAAACAAGAAAAAGAATCGGAAAGAATATCTGCTTGTGGACGGATATAATATTATTTTTGCATGGGATTCCTTAAAGCAGCTTTCGAAGATTGATCTGGCTGCAGCTCGGGGAAAACTTGCGGATATTTTATGTAATTATCAGGGGTATAAGCAGTGCGAGCTGATCCTTGTGTTTGATGCTTATAAAGTGGAAGGTAATCCGGGAGAAGTTATCAAATATCATAATATCCATGTAGTTTATACAAAGGAAGCGGAGACGGCAGATCACTATATCGAAAAAACCGTGCGGCAGATCGCGAAAGAGCATGATGTGATCGTTGCGACATCGGATGCGCTTGAGCAGGTCATCATTATGGGGCAGGGAGCGCGGCGGATGTCGGCGGCAGGATTGGAAGAAGAGATTGAATGTGCGCTTGAGCAGATGAAGGATGACTATCCGAAAAAAGAAGAAATGCAGCGGAACTATTTGTTTGATTATCTTGAAAAAGAGATTGCGGAAGAGATGGAACGGGTGCGGCTTGGTTCAGAGAATAAAAAGTGGACTGTATAAAAATGACATAACTGGATGTTTTAATACAACCAGTCTGATGCTAATATACCTGTATCAAAAATATTGAGCAGAAAAATGTTCAGGAAAGCAGGTAGGGATATGACAAAAAAGAATGAAACAGTAGTTAAGATTGCTCAAACAGCGCTTATGGCGGCGCTTTGTTTTGTATCATTTCAATTCCTTCAGTTCAAGATCGTTCTTCCGGGAGGAGATGCAACTTCCTTCCATGTAGGTAATGCATTTTGCGTCTTGGCGGCATTGATCTTAGGCGGATGGTATGGCGGACTTGCGGGAGCGATCGGAATGGGATTTGCGGATATTCTTGATCCGGTTTATATTACAGGAGCGCCGAAGACATTTGTGTTAAAGCTCTGTATCGGACTGATCGTTGGACTGGTGGCACACCGGATTGCGAAGATAAATGAAAGTACGGATAAGAAATACATTTTCCGATGGAGCATGATCGCTTCAATCGCCGGACTCGGATTCAATGTGATCGCAGATCCTGTGGTAGGATATTTCTATAAACAATATATTATGGGACAGCCGCAGCAGATGGCAGAGATCCTTGCAAAGTGGAGCGCGGCGACAACATTTGTCAACGCAGTAATCTCTGTGATCCTTGCAGGCGTTTTATATAATGCGCTTCGCCCGGTGCTTTTGAGATCTGGAATGATTCAGGGCGCAAAAGTAAAAAAGACAGAAACGAAGACGGCTTAAAGAAATATGGATAAATTATGAAAAAAGCAAAAAAATGAATTTTTTTGGTGACTTTTCGCCCCTATCAATGGTATTATAATTGAAACACAGTAATAAGAAAATTATGAGAGCGAGGTAGGGAAATGAATTGTATTAAATGCTATCAGGAAATTCCGGACGGCGCGAAGTTCTGTCCGCATTGTGGAGCACAGCAGCCAGAAGCAGAAAAAACAGAACCGGTACAGCCGATGCAGGCAGAAGAGCCGACAGAACCGGTACAGCCGGTGCAGGCAGAAGAGCCGACAGAACCGGTACAGCCGACACAGGCAGAAGAGCCGACAGAGTCGATTCAGCAGACACAGGCAGAAGAGCCGATTCAGCCGAAAGTGGCATCTGCGGAAAATGGATATCAGGAAGCACAGCCGCAGAATCCGTATACATCTGCACAGAATAATTCTTATTATGGAGCAGGACAGTCTTATTCAGACCCAAATGCAGATCAGCAGTACACGGGATATCAGAACCAGACATCTTATCAGAATCAGGCGCCTTATCAGAATACACAAGTACCGCAGCAGCCGATTAACTGGGTTCCGTATCTTGTACTGTCCATTATCTGTACGTTATGCTGCTGTCTTCCGTTTGGTATTGTAGGAATTGTGTATGCGGCGAAGATTAATTCAGCAATGGCGGCCGGCAACTATGAGGAAGCGAAGAGCGCAGCGAAGACAGCGAAGATCTGGATTATCGCATCTGCTGTAGTAGGCCTTGTTGTAGAAGTAATTTATATCATCTTCATATTTATCGGAGGCGCGGGCGGATATTACTATTACTAAGAGGTTGTAAAGCAGAGGAAACAGATGTTAGAACGATTGCGTAAAAAAAGAAGTCTGCGGATATTGATCGTAGCAGGAGCGGCGGCAGCTGCACTTGCAGGGGCGGTTTACTTGTATTTTCATAATCCGTACAGTTATCCGCTGCCGTGTATCTTTTATTCTTTGACCGGATTTTATTGTCCCGGATGCGGCGCGGGCAGAGCCAGTTATTCGCTTCTGCACGGAAAGTTTTTAGACGCGTTTTGCTATAATCCGGTTATGACGGTGCTGCTTCCTCTTTTGGGACTTTATGTGGCGGCAAGAGCAGTTGACTGGGCGATTACGGGAGGAGATCATGTTGATCAGAAGATCAGTGCGAAATTCGTTGCCGGAATACTGATTTTTGTTCTGCTGTTCGGAATCGTAAGGAATATTCCGGTATATCCGTTTAATTTGCTTGTGCCGGGCGGTTTGTTTGAATTATTTTAAAGAGACGGCGAATGGAAGAACGATTGTTTTTACAGAGAAAAGCAAGTCGGATAAAGCAGAATAAAAAATACAGAATAAAAATCAGCAGGATAAGAAAAAGAAAAGATGTATCAGCGGGCGCTTGGGAGATTTCCTTAAGCGTCCGTTTTATTTGCGAAAAAACCGCTTTACCTGACGCGGGTGATTCAGACGAGATTTTAGTATAGAAGTCGGTAAGATATTGTGATAAAATGAAAAAGACAAAAAGTTCTGAAAATGTGTAAAGCAGACGCTTTACATAACAGAGAAACAGATTTTCGGGAAAACGGAGGATACTTGTATGATTAACAAATTAGTGGAAAAGATTAAAAAGACAAAAGCGCCGATCGTGGTAGGTCTTGATCCGATGCTTAATTATATTCCGCAGCATGTTCAGGAAAAAGCGTTTGCTGAGTACGGAGAAACTTTGGAAGGAGCGGCAGAGGCAATCTGGCAGTTTAATAAAGAGATCGTGGATAAGACATATGATCTGATTCCGGCTGTGAAGCCGCAGATCGCGATGTACGAACAGTTCGGAGTTCCGGGACTTGCCGCATTCAAGAAAACCGTAGATTACTGTAAGTCAAAAGACCTCGTTGTTATCGGCGATATTAAGAGAGGAGATATCGGTTCTACATCAGCAGCATATGCGGTTGGACATCTTGGAAAGGTAAAAGTCGGATCAAAAGAATACGTTCCGTTTGATGAAGATTTTGCAACTGTCAATCCATATCTTGGATCTGACGGAGTGAATCCGTTTGTGGATGTGTGTAAAGAACAGAAAAAAGGATTGTTTATCCTTGTGAAAACGTCCAATCCTTCCAGCGGAGAATTCCAGGATCGTCTCATCGACGGACGACCGTTGTATGAACTTGTAGGGGAGAAGGTTGCACAGTGGGGCGCAGAGTGTATGGGCGATGAATACAGCTATATCGGCGCGGTTGTCGGAGCAACGTATCCGGAGATGGGAAAAGTTCTTAGAAAGATCATGCCGAAATCCTATATTCTCGTGCCGGGATATGGCGCTCAGGGAGGTAAAGGAAAAGATCTTGTTCATTTCTTTAATGAAGATGGACTTGGTGCGATCGTGAACTCTTCAAGAGGAATCATTGCGGCATATAAGCAGGAGGCATATGCGAAGTTTGGCGCAGATCATTTTGGAGATGCTTCCAGAGCTGCCGTAGAGGATATGATCGCAGATATTAGTGGAGCGCTTGAATCTGCAAAATAAGACGTTGGAAGAAAACGGAAACGATCTGAAGGAAGATCTACGAGATCTGCAAGAAAGGGTCGGTAATGAAGAATTTGGAATAAAGGAGCATATGACACATATGACAAGAGAGAAGGAAAATGCAGCGGTCATTTCACAAGAGGAGATCGCTCATGGAATATATAGTATGTGGATCAAAACGGAGGCGGCAAACACTGCAAAGCCGGGACAGTTTATCTCAATGTATACGAACGATGGAAGCAAACTTCTTCCTCGTCCGATCAGTATTTGTGAGATTGACAAGGAGAATGGGGCGCTGCGTGTCGTATATCGTGTGACAGGAGAGAATACAGGAACAGAGCTTTTTTCCCAAATGAAAGAAGGCGATACGATTCCGGTGATCGGACCTCTCGGAAACGGATTCCCGGTGGAGAAGGCGGAAGGAAAACGAGCTTTTCTGATCGGCGGAGGAATCGGCGTGCCTCCGATTTTGGAACTGGCAAAACAGATGGGATGTGATAAAAAACAGATCATCGTCGGTTACCGAAACGAAGAGACATTTCTGGAAACAGAGTTTAGACAGAACGGCGAAGTGTACATTTCTACAGAGGACGGAAGTGCAGGAACAAAAGGAAATGTGATGGATGCAATCCGGGAAAAGGGATTGGAAGCGGACATTATTTATGCATGCGGACCGACTCCGATGCTTCGCGCGATCAAGACATATGCAGAAGAAAATGGAATCGAATGCTATATTTCTTTGGAAGAGCGTATGGCATGTGGAATCGGGGCATGTCTTGCCTGTGTATGCAAAACAAAAGAAAAAGATCATCACAGTAACGTGAATAACAAAAGGATCTGCAAAGATGGTCCGGTATTTTTGTCAACGGAGGTAGAGATCTGATGAATACAAAAGTGACGATTGCAGGAGTAGAGTGGAAAAATCCGGTCACAGTTGCATCCGGTACATTCGGATCCGGAGCTGAATTTGTTGATTTTGTTGATCTGAACAAGCTTGGGGCAGTGACGACAAAAGGAGTTGCCAATATTCCGTGGACAGGTAATCCGACTCCGAGGGTAGCAGAAACTTACGGGGGAATGATGAATGCGGTCGGTCTGCAGAATCCGGGAATTGATATGTTTTGTGACAGAGATATTCCGTTTCTCAGAAAGTATGATACAAAGATCATTGTAAATGTATGCGGAAGATCTACGGAAGATTATTGTGAGGTTGTTGAACGTTTGGCGAATGAAGATGTCGACATGCTTGAGATCAATATTTCCTGCCCGAATGTAAAAGAGGGTGGAATCGCGTTTGGTCAGAATCCGAATGCGGCGGAAGAGATTACAAAAGCGGTGAAAAAGTATGCAAAACAACCGATCATTATGAAATTAAGTCCGAATGTCACAAGTATTTCCGAGATGGCGAAAGCAGTGGAAGCAGGAGGCGCGGATGCAATATCTTTGATCAACACTTTGACAGGAATGAAGATTGATGTGAATAGAAAAGCATTTGTTTTGGCAAATAAAACAGGCGGAGTGTCCGGTCCGGCAATTCATCCGATTGCTGTCCGTATGGTATATGAGGCGGCAAATGCTGTCAGCGTTCCGATCATCGGAATGGGAGGAATTGCGTCTGCAGAAGATGCCATTGAGATGATCCTTGCGGGAGCAAGCGCAGTGTCTGTCGGAACAGCAAATTTCTTCGATCCGGCAGTGACCATGAAGGTTGTGGATGGAATTGAAGAATATATGAAGCAGCAAGGATTTGAAAACGTTGCGGATATGGTTGGAATCGTAAAATAATCAAAAGAATATATAGAAAGCCTTGAATTGAAAATAACGTCTGACAGAAGGATGAAATTGCTGTCAGACGTTATATTTTTTGCATGGCGACCGCTTCCGATCCCGGAATGTGCCTTTTGGCACTTCAGGTGCTAGAACAGAAAATATCATTTCTGTACGGGCCATCCCTATTTGATAAGAGTATTCTATTAGAAGCTGTTTATCAGATTCCTTTTTTATAAAGGATAAAAGAATAGGCGGTCGGGACAATCGTGCCGATCATCATTACAGTCAGGATAATCCACATTGCGGCATCACTTCCGAACAGACTGTCTGTAAAGGTCATTAAAATCATAGCAATGCCCATAACGATGTAAAGTTTTCCGCCGAGGCGATGCGTGCGATTCCAGTTTTCGGTGCTGTTCAGTGTCCACGGAAGTTTAATTCCTACCGTATAGTTTTGCTGCAGCTTCGGCATATAGTTTCCGAGAACGATGAAAAAGACACCGATCAGGGCAGATACAAAGATTTCAATGCTAAAGTTAATTCCTAATGCGATCAGATAAGTTGCACAGCTGCACATAAGTGAGATGACGGGAACTGTCCAAAAAAGGAGCGCCATCGGTTTCTTATGGATGTTCTTTTTCTTCGGATCATTTAAAGTGATGAAGAGACAAATGAGGTGGAGCGCAGTAAGGATGAGCGGCATCCCGAATACTGCAAAACTCTTATTAGACCAGCCGTTCGCTGTTCCGTCGCTTCCCCAGTGTGTGGCGATCGTATCAGGGAGTTGATTCCAAAGGAATAATCCGATCAGAATGGGCAGCAGAGTAACCAAAGTTGTAATGATAATTGTGTTTTTATATTTTTTCATGACTCTTTTTCTCCTTTCAAGTCTGAAATCCATACCATAATTTCTTCCAGTACAGTAAGGTTCAGTTCATAGAAAATAAAATTTTTCTCACGGGTCTCCCGGATCAAGTCTGCATTTTTTAAAATCTTCAGATGATAGGAGATTGTTGCATGGGTCATATCAAAATGCCCTGCAATTTCGCCGGCAGACATGCGTCCCTTTTTCAAAAGTTCCAAAATTTCCCGCCTTGCCGGGTCGGATAATGCTTTAAAAGTTTCAGCAAAGCTCAAGAACATCCCTCCTCATATTTTAACTCCTGATTTACATGAAAGGTATTTAGAAATATTTCTAAATACCTTATAACACCGGAGAAAAGGAAAGTCAATATCTATTTAGAAAAAAATCTAAATTGTTTTTGCCATTATAAAATACAGAAATGCAGGGAATGATTTGAAAACAAAGAAAAATGTAGTTGTCATGTCGGAATATGAATGAAAAATGGTAAAAAATTTCAAAATCATCATAGAATATCCTTGAAAATCGTTTTTTAAACACAAAAAATGACGGAAAGCATTGACGAAACATCAAAAAATGTATACAATACGATACAGTGATGAAAAAAACAAAACGGAGGAGTCCTGCAATGACTGCGTATAAAGATTTAAGTAAAGAAGAGCTGTTAGAATTAAAGAGCGGATTAGAAGCGCGCTTTGGGGAAGTAAAAGAAAAAGGATTAAAACTGGATATGTCCAGAGGAAAACCGTCTGCGGATCAGTTGAACTTGTCAATGGATATGATGAAAGTGCTTGCCGGAGATGCAAATCTGATCTGTGAAGACGGAGTAGACTGCCGAAATTACGGAAACCTTGATGGAATTGATGAGGCGAAGCAGCTTCTTGCAGATATGATGGAAGTGCCGAAAGATAATGTGATCATTTTCGGAAACTCCAGCTTAAACGTAATGTATGATACAGTTGCCCGTGCTATGACTCATGGAATTATGGGCAATACGCCGTGGTGTAAATTAGATAAAGTGAAGTTCTTATGTCCGGTTCCGGGATATGACAGACATTTTGCGATTACAGAATTTTTCGGAATAGAGATGGTCAACGTACCGATGACTTCGACAGGTCCGGATATGGATCTTGTGGAAAAACTTGTCAGTGAAGATGAATCGATCAAAGGAATCTGGTGTGTGCCGAAGTATTCCAATCCGCAGGGTATCACATATTCTGATGACACAGTGTACCGTTTTGCAAATCTGAAACCGGCTGCAAAAGATTTCCGTATTTTTTGGGATAACGCATATTGCGTACATCATCTGTATGAAGATAAGCAGGACTATCTTCTTGAGATTTTAATGGAATGTAAAAAAGCTGGAAATCCTGACATGGTTTACAAGTTCTCTTCAACTTCTAAGATCAGCTTCCCGGGTTCAGGTATTGCTGCGATGGCGGCGTCTGAAGCGAACTTAAAAGACGTCCGCAATATGATGAAAGTTCAGACGATCGGACATGATAAAGTTAATCAGCTCCGTCATGTAAGATTTTTCAAAAATATTCACGGAATCGTAGAACATATGAGGAAACACGCGGACATTCTCCGCCCGAAATTTGAAGCGGTTTTGGATGTCCTTGAAAGAGAATTAGGAGGGCTGGAGATCGGATCATGGATCGCTCCTCACGGCGGATATTTTATCTCTTTTGATGCAATGGAAGGCTGCGCGAAAGCGATTGTTGCGAAAGCGAAAGAGGCAGGTCTTGTCATGACCGGAGCAGGCGCGACATTCCCTTATGGAAAAGATCCCCATGACAGCAATATCCGTATTGCTCCGTCCTATCCGACGGCGGAAGAATTGTCAGTTGCAGCAGAAATTTTTGTGCTGAGTGTGAAGCTCGTAAGCATCGATAAATTACTTGGAAATTTATAAAATGAGTTTGGCGGAGAAAAATAAGAAATTTTGCAAATAATAGAGTAATGAAAATACAGAATAAATAAAAATGAAGAGGGTATCGTTTTAGATTATGTTGAAACGATCCCCTCTTTTTTGGAAATCAAAAATCGGTCAATGCACAAACTAATGCAGAATACCGTTTCGTTTTATTTTCAATATCATCTTCTGTTACACCATAATAAGAATATAAATCTTGGGCAATGCGTTTAAAACGTTTCATCTGTCTTCGATCGCCTCCGTAGCTTACCCCAAATAGATCCCAGCGAAAATCTAATGTCATTTCCAAATATCCGTTTCCTATAACTAATTCGTACATTTGAAAATCCATAGGTACTTCTTCATCCGGAATAGATTCAATTTTTTGTTCTCTTTCCTGTAGTAATGCATGGAATTTTTGTAATGATTTTTCATCGGAAATATCGGGGGTTGAAATATGTAAGAGATCCCCTAATAGTTCGGTTCTATGGTTGTAGATGATTCCTTCTTTCGCGCATTTTTTTTCGCATTTATATTTCCGGTGAGTTTGGCTGATCGGGAGAAAGCTGTATTTCTCCTGGGCATAAATAATCGTTTCTTCTTTTGTATGCGTTCCGGGCTGAATTTTTTTTTCTGCCCGTTTTCGCCGCAGCTGATATATCTTATTTTTTAGCCGATTCTTTAACGGCTTTTTATAATCATTGCTTTTTCCGGCAATAAAAATACTTACAGGACCGTCATCACCGCCTATCACTGTTGTTTGCTGTATATGCTTATCTATCAAAATGACGCTTCCTTTCTTAATGAGTGTGAGGTTGGTACTGCTTCTAATTTATAACTGCACTTTCAGACTTCATGGGTGTTCCGACTTCAATCAAATTGCCGTCCAAATCATAAAAGCGGACTGCTTTTTGTCCCCAGCTATGTGTTGTGAGACGGTTAACATATTGAATTGACGGGTATAACTTTTCTAAGTTTTTGACAAATGCTTCGATATTTTTCTCTTCAAAATATAGTTCGCAGGAATTGCTTTTCGGAAGGATTTCTTTTCCTAAAAATTTCGTCCAGATTTTCTCGTCTTGAAGGACAAGGCCTTCTGTCAGGATCATATTGCCGTCATTATCGAGGATCATATCCAGACCGAATAAATCGTGATAAAACTGTTTTGATTTTTCGATATCTTTTACAACAAGCAAAATGTTTTTTAATTTCATGCGTATACCCCACTGCAGTTTTCTTGATCGTTTTTTCAGAAAATGATTTGTTGACATAACGAATATCGTTTCCTTTTTGTTTTCTGAATATTTATGGATAGTATATCAGTTTTTGGAAAGATGCGCAATTTAAAACAGGATTTCACAGGAAAAACAGGATTTCACAGGAAAATGCTGTACTGGGGAAAATCACCCAATTCCCATCATATGCTGCATTCCGAGACTTACAAGGGATATTCCGACCCGGCAGCAAAAGCCTGTCTTGTTTCTGGTAATACGATATCATAAAAAATAT